>Ga0187893_10010600_pt1 | contig 13672 bp, 3 predicted proteins | sample MA1701074metaG_FD_139574 | JGI IMG/M metagenome (GOLD analysis project Ga0187893, IMG submission 139574) | White microbial mat communities from a basaltic lava cave in the Kipuka Kanohina Cave System on the Island of Hawaii, USA - MA170107-4 metaG ...
AATCCGCCGAAATGGTGATGTATTCGGGTTCGAGATCCTGGGCCACGGTGGCGTTGGGGCCATAGATACGGATGCTGGGATCAAGCGGCTTGTCATTGAATGCAGTGAAGCGTGCCGTGCGAACGCGCGTGCCGGCGTGCTTCGGACCCCAGTCCAGGTTGATGATGCTGACCGAGCCTTCCGGATCGACGCTCGGTCCGTTGGTTTCGCTGCCAAAATCGTTATACGTGTTCGGCTCGCCTTCATTGGCCACGAGCACATGACGGCCATCCGGTGTAAAAACAAGCATGTCGGGCAACGAGCCGACTCGCACCAGGCCCGATACGTTCAAATCCACGTCAAAGAAAACCACTGTGCCGGGATCGGTTTTCACGGGGCCCTCCACGGCCACAGCGAGCATTCCGTTGCGCGCGGCGACACTGTTGACCACCGCGCCATAAGGCGACAGGTCGAGCATGGCGATTTTGGTTGGCGTGGTTGGATCCTGAATGTCGAGCACGTCGATGCGTTTGCCTTGCGCGTTGACCACAAACAGCCGCTGCGTGGCCGGCTCATGGACAACGATCTCGGACGCGCTCGTGTTGTAAGGCGGGCCGTTCGTGTGCGTGCCAATGGGCGTCAGGGTGACGCCGAAAGGCCGCGCAGCGCGAGATTCAGCGACCCAGCCCATAATCGCCAGCGCGACGCCAGCATGGACCAAGGTTTGAACGAACGTCCTTCTGAAGGGATGACTGTTCATGGGTAACTCCGTTGTTGATGGTTTGTTTTGTTCGTCCTTGCTTCCTAGGTCTGAAGCCTGACACCTGGGCCATTCCTCGATAGGCGTGGTAAACAACAGGCACCTGCTTGCCAGAGAGCTTGGATCGCCGGATGGTATGACAATCTCCCCGGCGATCAAGCGGCGAATCCGAAACGTTTTGGCGGCTTGGCTTTTCCGGCGAGTGTAACCGTTCTGTTGCTCCCGATTCCGAGATGTGAGTGGACGGCTGCCCAGTCAGCGCCTCGCACGACGGCGACGGGCCATCCAGACGACAAAGGGTCTCATTGGGCGAGTTTGACTTTGGCCCGCATAGTTTGGTAAAGAAGAAGCGTAACCAGCTAGACAATTCCTACCGAACTTTGGGCATGATTCAGATTAACGAGAGACGGTTCGGTCCTGCACTTTTGCTCATCGTATCGCTCGCGACGACTTCAGCGTTTGCGCAATCGGCGCCTTTCGCCAACACACTCGCGCCTGGACCGGTGACATCCACCAGCGCCGTCTTGAACGGTTTCGCGACGCCGAATGGCTTGCCTGCAATCGCCTGGTTCGAGTGGGGAACACGCGGAAGCTTTGGGCAAAGGACCAGCGCGACGGAGGTTGGGAATGGCAACAGTGTGGTGCGCGCTCGCGCTGAGATCGACGCGCTGGCGGCGGGCGGGACGTATGATTTTCGCGTGGCGGTGAGCAATAGCGCCGGGGTGGCATATGGGGCGACGCAACGTTTTGCGACAGGCAGGAAGGTGTTTGTGTGGGGACAGAACTATCAGTCTTCCGGACAGACGAACTTCCCGGCGGGATTGAGCAATGTGGTGGCGATTGCGGCAAACAACGAATCCAGTCTGGCGTTGTCGGCGGATGGGACGATCCGCGGTTGGGGCGACAATTTTTACGGGCAGAGTAGTGTACCGCCCGGGTTGCAAAACGTAGCGGCGGTGGCGTGCGGCGCACATCATAGCGTGGCGTTGCGAACGGATGGAACGGTGTTCGTGTGGGGCCAGAGCGGCTCCGGAATAACCAATGTGCCCGCCGGCCTGAGCGATGTGGTGGCGGTGACCGGCGGCGGCGCCCACAGCCTGGCGCTCCGCGCGGACGGCGTGGTGGTGGCATGGGGCTACAATTCATCCGGGCAGGCGACTGTGCCCGGCGGTTTGAACAACGTGGTGGCCATCGCGGCGGGATCTTTGCACAGTCTCGCCGTGCGCGCCAATGGCACCGTGGCGGCGTGGGGCGATAACTTCCGGGGTCAACGCATTGTGCCGTCCGGCTTGAACGATGCCGTGGCCGTGGCGGCGGGCTACGGCCACAGCCTGGCGCTGAGGCGCAATGGGCGTGTGGTGGGTTGGGGCTTCAATGAAGTCGGCCAGGCGAGTCCGCCTTCGAGCTTGAGCAATGTCATCGCTATTGCAGCCGGGTACGCTTTCAGCGCCGCGTTGAAGTCGGACGGAACCATCGTGACGTGGGGCGCCAATCCCGCCGGGACGAATGCCCCCGCCCCCGCCATCGATTGCGCCGCCCTCGCCGCCGGTTGGTATTCCGTGGTCGAATTGGGCAATCGCGCGCCGGTGGCGTTTGGCCAGACAGTTTCCGGGCCGGCGAATCATGACGTGGCGATCTCTCTCACGGGGAGTGATCCGAATGGGGACGGCCTGAGTTTTCGGATCAGTTCATTGCCGACCGCCGGCGGGTTGTATCAGTACGTCGGCGGCGCTCGCGGACCCGCGATCATTGACCCGGGCACGCCGGTGAGCGACGCAAGCGGGCGCGTGCTCTTCGCTCCGGCGCCGAATGCTTATGGGAATCCTCATTCCAGTTTCGGTTTCGTGGCGAGCGATGGCGAAATGAGTTCTCTTCCAGCCACGGTCAGCATTGCGATGATTGGATCGCCTTACGCGGCGACGCAGCCGCCAGCATGGATTCGATCTACGGAAGCGACCTTGGCCGGCATGGTAACCCCCAATGGGTTCCCCACGACGGCTTGGTTTGAGTGGGGACCCAATTACGCATTCGTCACCAGCCCGACCAACGTCGGCGGCGGTAGCGGCGTGGTCCGTGTGACGCAGAGGATTGAAGGTCTGGCTGCCCGCGGACATTACGCATATCGACTGGCGGTGAGCAACGTGGCCGGAGTCGTCTATGGTGCAGAGCAGCGGTTCAGCACCGGGGACAAAATCACGGTGTGGGGCTCGAACGACTCAGGGCAGACGAACGTGCCGCAAGGTTTGAACGACATCGTGGCACTCGATGGCGGAAGCCAGCACAGCATCGGACTCAAGGCGGATGGGATGGTTGTGGTGTGGGGGAGTGAAGAGTACGGAAAGACCAATGTGCCGGGGGACTTGGGCGACGTGTTGAGCGTGGCGGCAGGAGGCCATCATAATCTGGCGCTCAAGGCGGATGGCACCGTGGCGGCATGGGGAGCTGGTCACAATGGCGAAACGAATGTGCCACCGGACCTCACAAACGCGGTGGCGGTGGCGGCTGGCTGGTCTCACAGCGCAGCGCTGCGAGCGGACGGCACCGTGGCGGCATGGGGGCGCACCTCTTTTGGAGAGACCAACGTCCCCGTGGCCCTGAGCAACGTGACCGCGATAGCGGCCGGCGGCTCGCACGGTCTTGCGCTCAGAGCGGACGGAACGGTGGCGACGTGGGGCAACAACAGTTATGCGCAGCGGAACGTCCCCGCCGGATTGAGCAACGTGATTCAGGTGGCGGCAGGCGCATATCACAGCGTGGCGCTCAAACAGGATGGCACCGTGGTAAGCTGGGGAAACAATTCCCGCGCACCTGGCTTGAGTAACGTGGTGGCCATTGCCGTGGGAGACGCCCATCACCTGGCGCTGCAACGCGATGGCACGGTCGTGGCGTGGGGCGATGGCTCGCAAGGGCAAACGAATGTGCCGGCTGGATTGGGGATTGTGCCGGTGATCGCGGCGGGGGGAAGTCACAGCATGGCGCTTGGCAATCTGACGCCTCAGGCGCAGTCACAAGCTGTTTCCGGCGCAGCCAATCACGATGTGCACATCACCCTTTCTGCGACGGACGTGAACGGCGAGACATTGGTGTTGCGGATCACCTCTTTGCCGGCAGCAGGGGCGTTATTTCAATTCACAGGCGCCCCGGTCACGTCCGTCGATACCGTCGTTGACGATCCGTTGGGTCGTGTGATTTTTAGGCCGGCGCCGGACGCGTTTGGCAGCCCTTACGCCAACTTCGGTTTTGCGGCCAACGATGGCGACGTGGATTCGACGTCGGCAACTGCGACGGTTGACATTTTGGGCGCGCTGCACGCCACAACTCAAAGACCATGGGTGACGTCGTCCAATGGTGCCGGGCTCAACGGCATGGTGCTCCCGAATGGCTTTCCCACCACGGCCTGGTTCGAGTGGAGCGGCGATGCGGTCAGTGGACAAACGCCTCCGGTCTCGGCTGGCAGCGGCGGGATGGTGGTACGCGTAAGTGAAACCCTCAGCGGTCTTTTTCCCGAGAACACCTATCGCTATCGCCTGGTGGCGAGCAACGCCAATGGAATCGTTTATGGTGCGACGCAGGTTTTCTCGACAGGCAAAAAACTCGCCGCGTGGGGTGCCAATAGCTTCGGCGAAGGCAGGGCGCCTCGCCCGCTTATCGATGTGACAGCCGTCGCGGCGGGCTGGGTGCATAGCGTGGCGCTGCGCGCCAATGGCACCGTCGTAGCGTGGGGAAATAATTACAACCGCCAAACGAACCTGCCCGCCGGGCTGAACAATGTGGTGGCACTCTCCGCCGACTCGCATCACACGCTCGCGCTGAAAGCGGACGGCACGGCGGTCGTATGGGGTTCTTACTACAACTACGGCTTCCCCCAAATCCCGTCGAACTGGAGCAACATCGTGGCGATTGCTTCGGGATCGGATCACGATCTGGGATTGCGCGCCGACGGAACGGTAGTGGCCTATGGAGCGTACGGTTACAACCAGGTCGTCGTGCCCGTTGGCTTGAGCAATGTGGTGGCGATTGCCGCCGGTGGAAATCGCAGCTTCGCGCTCCGGACAGACGGCACGGTCGCGGCCTGGGGCGACGCTTACAACGGATGGCTGAGTCCGCCACCGGGGCTGAGCAATGTGGTTGCGCTCGCCACTTCCGGTTCGCACAGCCTGGCTTTGAGGAAGGATGGCACTGTTGTTGCGTGGGGTGACAATTCACGCGGCCAAACGAATGTTCCCGCCGGCTTGAGCAACGTGGTCGCCATCGCCGCCAGGTTCGGCCATAACCTTGCATTGAAGAGTGACGGAACGGTCATCGGCTGGGGCGACAACTTCACTCCGCCGGGCGTGGCGGCGGGCCCGAGAGGAGTGGTGGCGATTGCCGAAGGCGGCGCGCACAGTCTCGCTGCGGGAGCCAACATCGCGCCAGAAGCGACTCCACAAACAGCCTTCGGTCAATTCAATCGTGATCTGGTAATCACATTGTCGGCCACGGACGTGAATGGAGATCCACTCGGTTACCGGATCACGACCTTGCCAGCAGCGGGAAGGTTATACCAATACACCGTCGGCGGTCGTGGCTCGACGATCTCCGCAGGCGCAGCCGTAACGGATGCGTTGGGCCGGGTCATCTTCGTTCCCGACGCAAATCAATTTGGCCGGCCTTATACGATGTTCAACTTTGCAGCAAATGATGGCGAGACTGATTCTCTTCCAGCGTTGGTGCAGATCGTCGTGGAGGGCCCGACCTTCGCGTTCACTCATGCTGCCGGTCCGATCGCCGCTACGGGCGCGAAGCTCAACGGCGTGGCCCGAGCGGGTCATTTGCCGACGACAGTATGGTTTGAATGGGGCGCCAGTCGCAGTTATAGACAGGTCACTTCGCCGCAAAGTCTTGCCGCCGGAAATACCCTGGCTTGGCTCGCCACGGAGATTTCAGGCCTCACCGCCAACGCCGTTTATCATTGCCGCCTCGTGGCAAGCAACGCTGGTGGCGTTGCCTATGGTCCTGACCGCGTGTTCACCACTGGCAGGAAGCCAAGCGTCTGGGGCTACCCCAACAGCGGGGAAAACCGCGTGCCGGACGGTCTCACCAACGTGGTGGCCATCGCCGGTGGTTCCGAACATCTGCTGGCATTGAACAATGACACGACCGTGGCGGGTTGGGGATGGAACGCTTATGGCCAAACTTCGCTGCCGCCAGGCATGAGCAACGTCGTCGCCGTGGCCGCCGGTGTGGATTTTAGCCTGGCGTTGAAGGACGATGGAACCGTCGCAGCCTGGGGAAAATCGGACAACCGCCAAACGGCGGTTCCCCCCGACTTGACTGGCGTCAAGCGCATCGCCGCCGGGCGCCTGCACAGTCTGGCCTTGAAGAATGACGGTCGCGTCGTGGCCTGGGGCTGGAATCAGTATGGCCAGACCAATGTGCCTGCTTCACTGAGCAACGTCGTGGCCATTGCGGCCGGCTTATACCATAACCTGGCATTGAAGGCGGACGGGCGCGTGGTGGCGTGGGGAGGCAATCCCGGCGGCTACGGCCAGACCAATGTGCCCGGAAACCTTACCGATGTCGTGTCGATTGCGTGCGACGTTTCCCTGAGCATGGCGCTCAGGGCCGACGGCTCGCTCGTCTTGTGGGGTGCGCCAACCAACGTCGCGACCGATTGGACGAACGTCGTGGACATGACGGGCATTCTGGCGCTGAAGCACGATGGGACTGTGTCCGCCAGTGTCGACGATAACTTCGGCCGCGACAATGTTCCGGCACGACTGACGAATGTGGCCACCATTGTTAATGGCTATCGTTATTCGGCCGCCATCGGGAACTTGCCGCCGGTGCCCAAACCGCAATCAGTCGCCGGCGCGGCGAACCACGATCTAGTGATCCAACTTACCGGGACCGATCCACAAGAGGATGCCTTGACCTTCCGCATCGCGTCGTTGCCCGGCAAGGGTAGTCTTTACCAATACACCGCAGGCACGCGCGGCGCCGGGATCTCCGTCGCGGACACCGCCATCGCCGATCCGCAAGGCCGGGTGATTTTCGCGCCTGCGCCGGACGGGTTTGGCGCCGCCTACACCAGCTTCACGTTTCTCGCAAACGACGGCGAGATGGATTCCGAACAGACGGCGGTCACGGTAAGCATCGCAGGCACTGCTTACGCCGCAACGCAGCCGGCGGGTCCAGTCGGTCCTGCCAGCGCGGTCCTGAATGGCATGGCGTTGGCGAACGGTTTTCCGACCACGGCATGGTTTGAATGGGGCACCAACTCCGCATTTGGCCAAACATCGCCACCCGTCGCGGTCGGCGCGGGAGCGCGGGTGGTGCGCGTCACCGCGCCCCTCGACGGGCTCGCCTCCAACGCGGTGTTTCATTACCGGATCGTGGTCAGCAATGCCGTGAATGTGGCGTACGGCGGGACACATTTGTTCACCACGGGGCGACGAATAGCGGCGTGGGGTGGCAATGAATACGGCCAGACAAATGTTGCCATGAATCTCAAAGGAGTCGTGGCAGTCGCGGCTGATTTCGGCACCAGCTACGCCATCAGATCTGACGGCACAGTGACCGCCTGGGGTTACCAACTCACCAATGGACTGCCGCCGGGATTGAGTAATGTGGTTGCCATCGACGAGGGCATGGCATTGAAGAGTGACGGTACCCTGGCCACCTGGGGTTGGAATGCCTACGGCGAAACCAATATTCCCCCGGGACTGGATGATGTCATCGCCATTGCCTCGGGCAGTTCCCGGCGGCTGGCGTTGCGCTCGAATGGCACCGTGGTGGCGTGGGGTTATGATCCATTTGTGCCGCCGGGTCTGCACAACATTGTCAGTATCGCCAGCGGCTCCTCACACCGGCTCGCACTGAAGGTTGATGGCACCGTGATCGCCTGGGGCAACAATGCCAACGGCCAGACGAATGTGCCAACCGATCTCAGTAATGTAGTAGCGCTTGCGGCCGGGGATTACAGCAGCCTGGCGCTGAAAGCGGATGGCACGGTGCGCGCGTGGGGTCTGGATCCGGTCGTGCCGAACAATGTGAGCAACGTGATCGCCATTGCCGCCGGCCAGTATCATAAGCTCGCGGTGCAGGCCAATGGGAACCTGCTCGTGTGGGGTCAAAACAAGCCGGCGTGGTTGAGCAACGCTGTCGGGATCGCCGCAGGATCCTTTCACTCCATTGTGTTGCGTAACAATCGTGGTCCGAGCGCCAATTCGCGTTCAGTCTCGAGCGTAGCTAATTACGACCTCGTGATCGATTTGTCCGGGAGTGACCCCGACGGCGATGCGTTGACTTACCGAATCAGCGCACGCCCGGCGGCCGGCCAGCTTTACCAATACACCAACAGCAGCCGTGGAGCGCCCATTACCTCTGACAATACCTGGGTGACTGGCTCTCGGGTGATCTTTGCTCCGGGCACGAACGAGTTCGGAAATAACTACGCTGGCTTCAGTTTTACGGCGAGCGATGGCGAAGCCGAGTCCGCTCCCGCCTCCGTTACCATTTCGATTTCTGGCAACACGTACGCGGCGACGCTCGCGGCAAGTTCCGTCACCACCAGTGCCGCCCGTCTAAATGGCATGGCGGTGGCGAGCGGCTTGCCGACGCTGGCGTGGTTCGAATGGGGTGGCACCAACGCCCCTTACTCGCAGGCGACCATCCCCATATCGGTCGTGGGCGGCGCCAACGTGGTGCACCTGGCCGCTCCGCTCAACGGATTGTCGCCCGGCGCCGAGTACCGGTTCCGCCTGGTGGCCTCCAACAGCGCCCGAATTGCCATTGGCGCCGAACAGCGTTTCAAAACCGGCGGCAAGATCGCCACCTGGGGACAAAGCATTTATAACCTAACCATCCCGCCACCCGGGCTGGCCAATGCGGTGGCCGTGGCAGGTGGGGGCACGCACAGCCTGGCGCTCCTCACCGACGGAACGGTGAAAGCATGGGGTGGCGGCGATCCCTACTACGGCGCCGCTCAAACCAATGTGCCCCCTGGCCTCAGCGACGTGGTCGCAGTGGCGGCCGGGACCTATCACAGTGTGGCGTTGCGGAGCAATGGCACCGTTCGCGCCTGGGGAGGTTACCTTTATTATCTTGGCGCGGAAACCAATGTTCCGGCGAATCTCAGCAACGTTATCGCCATCACCGCCAGCGATGGCTACTCACTGGCACTGAGAAACGACGGTACTATCGTAGCCTGGGGCAGAAACGGGTCGAGCGTGCCGCCTGGTTTGAGCAATATGGTGGCGATCGCCGCGGGTGGCGGTCACAATCTCGCTCTTCGAATCGACGGTACGGTCTTCGCCTGGGGCAACAATAGCGTCGGCCAGGCGACGGTGCCCCCTGGGTTGTCGAACGTCACTGCCATCGCCGCCGGCCAATCTCACTCCATGGCCCTCCGCGCGAATGGAACGGTCGCCACATGGGGCTTCACCTCGGGCGAAGCAAACATGCCAACCAATCTCAGCAATGTCGTGAGCATCGCGGCCGGCCATAACCATCGGCTGGCCCTCAGGTCGGATGGCACGGTCGTTGGGTGGGGCAACAACATTTACGGACAACTAAGCATCCCGGCCAATCTCGCCGGCGTCGTGCAATTGGCTGGCGGAGCCGGCCATACGCTCGCGCTGGATGGCAACGTTCCGCCTTCCGCCCTCAGCAGACAGGTGGTAGGGTATCCCAACCACGATGTGATCATCCCATTGGCGGGCGTGGACGCAAACGGCGATCCGCTTACGCTCCACGTGAATCCTCCAACTCGTGGGACGGCGTATCAGTACGAATCAGGCGTGCGTGGCGCGCCGATAGTCGTGCCGGGGTTGGTAACGGATCCGCTCGGACGCATCATATTCGCTCCCGAGCCCAATCAGTTCGGCAGCCCAAATCCCACCTTCACCTATTATGCGAATGACGGCGAAGCCAGTTCCCCTCATGCGACTGTCACGATCTCGGTGATTCTGCCCTCGGCGCCACGAGTTAATATCGGGGATTCCGGCTGGACCACCAACGGCGCGTTCGAGTTGAACTTCACCGGCCAATCCAATGCCACGTACAGCGTCTATGCTTCGACGAATCTGGTGCATTGGGAAAAACTGGGCTTCGCGGCGCCGTTGACGCCGTCGCTGTTCCGATTCACCGATCCCTCGGCCGGCAATTGGCCTCAGCGCTTCTACCGCGCCGGCGCTCCGTGAGTGTTGGCGTTCACGCTTCAGCGTAACCGAAAGACCAAGTCTTGAGTGTTCACTCGCGGCCGACTTGACTCTGCACCAAGGTCGGGAGTGCCTTCGTCGCTGGCAGCGGGGGCGGCAGCGTTACCATGGCCGATGCACTGGTTTGAGATGCGCGTTCGCGGAACTCCGAATACAGCTTCCGACGCGCCCAGAGCGAGAAAACAACGTCCTTGATCAGATTCAGTATGGTCGCCACGCCAACCATGAGCAACGGATACCACGCCATGAAAAATGAGGCGGTAGGAGTAGTTGTCTGGGACATATTCGCGAACAGCAGTAGCGGCACAGTCAGCATTGAGGCGAAACTGACGACGAACCACGGGATGATCTGAACGAACAGAATCGTTTTCAGCGTAGCCAGGCTGGTGTTTTTTGAGTTCAGACCCATCCACATCCCAAACCAGATCAACGCGACCAGGTTGGCCACGACGGCCAGCGTGCCCGCAGCGGAGGTCGCGAGCGCGACAAGTTGATTTGGCGCGTCCAAACCGCCTGCCGCCGAAACTGTCGCCGGGCCCGCCCCACCGGCTGCCGTCACAAAAATCATGTTTGTCGCAGCAGGCACGTTGGTGGTCGTCGTCACAGCAGGCGCGGTCGTGGTGACCGTGGCAGTGGCAGCTATACCGCTCCAACCCAGTTGTGCCATGAACGACCCGATTAATTGCGCCGTCAGGCATAACGCCAACGGGAGGCCGAACATCCGGACCAATGCGCGCCACTGGCCTTGCACGATTTGCCGTGCAGTCAATGGTGTGGCCAATAGCAACTCGAGCAAACCGCTGCGCCGAGCATCGACGAGAAAGCGCCCCGCTTGAGAAGCCATGCCCAAATACAGTAGCAAAGTGAAAAACCCTCCGAGATAATTCCAAAGAATCCACCACATGATCTCCTCGTCGATGGCGAGCATTGTTGCGATACCGCCCGTCATGACAAGCGTCAGCACCCAAAGCGTGATCGCTTGCCAACGTTCGCGGCACGCCAGCCACAGGACGGGATTTGCGCTCATCGCCTTCCGGCGCAGTGCAGCCCGTCTCCTGGTTCCACCGTACTTCAACCAATGCGCCCAACCTGCGTTGGTCGCTGGGTTCCGCGCGATCTCGTGCCAGTTGCGCGGGATCAGCACACAAGCCAGACCGAGAAGCACCCAGCCAAGAAGCTGGTTCACGAGCAGTGCCATCCAATAAGGGGTCCGGCCCCACGCATCGGCGATAAAGAACACATAGCCGGGACTCGACAGGCTCAGAATCGGATTAAATGGCTGCTTCGCAAAGGCGGCAAACGCGGCGTCGCATACAGGGCCTCCGACGACCAGCAGGAGCAGGAGGAGCAGCGTCGCAGCCAGCGCCTTCTGGGCTTCGCGGCTGACCGTGGAGATGAACAAGCCCGTGGCCAGTGAGATGAACAGAGCGTTGACCAATGCCAACGATGTTTTCCAGAAGGCCGCGCCGGTTACTCCACCCATCAGCAAAGTGACTGCAAGTATCGGGAACACCGCGAGCAGCGCGTAAAATCCTTGCAGCGAAGTGGCCAGCAACTTGCCGAACACCACGTCATAACCCCGCAAGTCGGTAAGGAACAAAAAGCCCAGCGTACCCTCGCGCTTTTCCTCGCTCAAGCAATCCGACGTGAAGAACAAGCCCGCGGAGAGAACCGCGGCAAGACCGAACCATGTCAGCACCGTGAATAGCCCGCTACCGAGGCTGGGAGTGCGGAGACCAAAACCCACCAGGGTCAGCACGAGGCACCCCCCACCGATGACGAGGGCCACCAGTGCGCCGATGATTCGCACCCAGAACGTGCTGCGTCTTCGCGCCGCCAAGCGCAGTTCACGTTCGACAACGGGCAGGAAGATCACATCACCCAGTAAGCCTCCAGGACCGATCCCTGGCAAAAGCTATTTAGAAGCCCGTTAAGAGACCAAACTACCCGACGTAGCGCCGACCCGTCCTCGTAGCAATACTGCGGAGGGTGGACGTGAGGAGACGGATTTCTTCGGGATGCTGCGCCGCGCATCCGCCTCGTTACCCCGGCGGCGACTTTTTAAACGGGCTGTGAGCGGACGAAGGCACTGGAGAACCCGCGCCGCTGGGTAGTAGGTTTTGCGCAGGCGCGGCTCAGGCAAAGCGCGCCCGGGCCAACTGGTGCGCCTCGTGCCATTCCTGAATGGCCCGGCGGAGATTGGCCGCAGCCTCCTCAAATTCACGCCGCAGTTGGGCCAGCTTTTCCTTCGACGCTTCCAGTTTCCTTTCCGTCGCGCGGACGTATTCCGCTTTGCGCTGCTCCCAGGTCTGGGCGGCTTGATGCAAGCGCTCCTGCGCCAGTTCAAGCAGGCGCTTGGTTTTCTCACAGCGCGTCGCCGGCCTGGCGGCCATGGCCGCTTCGAGCTGGCGCTGCTTCTCGGCGATCTCGGCAAGCTGGATTTTTTCGGCGGGCACGCGGCGCAGATGGCTGGCCAGTCCAAGCCGGCTCATGATCCAGATGGCCCACTTGGTCGGATCGAATTGCCAGGCCTTCACTCCGTTGCGGTAGTCGTGCTGAAACTCGTGATGATAATTATGATACCCCTCGCCAAAGGTGAACAGCGCCATGAGCCAACTGTCACGCGCCGTGCAGCGGCTGGAGTAAGGGCGCCGGCCAATCATGTGGCAAAACGAGTTGATGCAAAACGTCGAGTGCTGCACCAGCACCACCCGCAGTACACTGCCAATGAGCAGTGCGCCGAGCGCGGATTGCCATCCACCCCAAAGCCAGCCGATGGCCGGAACGACGGCGAGATTCATGATGGCGCCGATCCAGGCGAAATATTTGTGCTGCCACACCACCAGCCGGTCGGACAGCAGGTCGGGCACGTTGTCCATGGGCGGCTCGGGCCGGAGCTTGAACAACAACCAGCCGACGTGCGCGTGGAAGAAACCTTTCGTGATGTCATACGGATCATCATCGCCATCGACGTGTTTGTGATGCCGGCGGTGGTCGGTACACCAATCCAACGCGGAACCTTCAAAGGCCGACGCGCCAAAGACCAGCACGCCCAGCTTCACAGGCCATTTCGCCTTGAACGCCAAATGGGACAATAACCGATGATAGCCGAGGGTAATGCTCATGGACGACGCGGCAAAAAGCACCACAAACAGCGCCACCTGAAACCAATCCAGCCCGAAGAACCACAAATAAAGCGGCACGCCCGTGAGCGTCACCGCCAGGGTGATCATGAGGAAAAGGCTTGTCGGCCAGTTAATTCGGTCAAACGGAATTCGCGTCATAGTTAATCTTATCGTTCCGGCGCTGGGGTTCTAAAGCCGCCCTGAGCAAGAATCGCGGTACAAGAAGCCATCGCCGGGCCAAAAGCAACATGAATTCAATCGAGCCCTAGTCAAGGTTGGGAAAATCGCTACCGCCTCTGGCGCTTTCTGCTGACTGACAAGTAGTTTTCATCGTGCCAGGCCGGAGGAAGAATTGCCGGTTTGTGTCTTACAGTGGAAGCCCGCGATATGGAATTCCTCATAAGGATTGCGTTTACAGTGCGAATCGCAATTATGTATATAACAAGACTCAGAACTCCGGCATTTACTTCCAAACATATCCAAGGATAGCGGTGGACCCCATTGTTTAGACCACTCGACGCAGAATTTAAGCTTCTGTTTTTCGAGGCTGCTCGGGTTTGTTGTTGCGTGTTCGTTGCTCTGCGTCTGAATCCATTTTGGAAAGAGAG
>Ga0187893_10010602_pt1 | contig 13670 bp, 10 predicted proteins | sample MA1701074metaG_FD_139574 | JGI IMG/M metagenome (GOLD analysis project Ga0187893, IMG submission 139574) | White microbial mat communities from a basaltic lava cave in the Kipuka Kanohina Cave System on the Island of Hawaii, USA - MA170107-4 metaG ...
AACCTGCGGTGAATCGGTGATCTTCAGCAGCTCCGTCCAGCTCGAACCTCCGTCGGTCGACATCTCGACCGTTCCCGCATCGTCCGGCGCGTTGAAGTACCGGCTGTAGAAGGTGAGCCGCGCGGACTCGACCGAGCTGGGGATCACGACGTCCTGGTTCAGGATCAGCCTGGTGTCAACGTCCAGGACATTCGCGCCGCTTTCGACCCCCTGCGACCAGAAGCTCTCACCCGGCGGCGGTGGGTTTGGCGTGTGGTTGAAGCTGGAGTCCTTGGTCCAGGGCAGGCTGAACTGGGTCGCTATCTCCGTCGTCCAGTGCTCGTTCAGCTCCCCTTCGGCACCGTCGAAGAGCGTGAGCTGATAGTCGGTCGCTTCCTCGACGAGATAGAACGCCAGCGTCCTGGTCAGTCCCCGGTTGTTGCTCAGCTCCGCCGGGGACCAGCTCAGGGTGAAGTTACCGTCTGGGTCCATCTCCCCGGGGTCCGCAAGCTCGGGAGGATTGAGCAGCGCGACAACGGGATCCTCGACCCTCGCGGTGTCGAACACCTCGAAGGAGCGCCCCGCACCGTCGTCGGCATCGATGTACGACAGGCGGATCGTGTCCCCCTTCTGAACCGCGACCTGACCCGGGCCGAGGATTTGCCCTTGGTTGGGAATGACGAGGGTCACTTCGCCGGCGAAAGTCCCGCTGTCTGCTGCGGTCTCCTCCAGCGTGACGGCGATGCCCGCAGGGTCCGTTGTGCTGGTGACTCTGACCGTCATCAGTTCGGCGGCCAGCGGGTCGGTGTTCTCGTCACGATCTGTGACTCGCAGGCGAGCCGCCACGGTCGGGATCGGATTGTAGGAGCTGTTTTCGATCTCGGCCCGGCCGCGGCTGCCGCGCAGGTCGCCCGTGACCACCAGCGCAAGCCCCTGCTTGCGGGCGGGGTCGGGTGCGAGCGATCCGAGCGAGACGGCGGTGACGGTGATCGTGTAGGCGCCGGGCACGGGATCGGCAAGGTAGACCACTTCCCAAGGATTGACGGCGTCAGGCGCCGGCGGGAGGTCCGTGGCGTTGTTGAAGTCGTTCTGCGCCGGGTCGTTTCCTCGATGAACCCCGCCCAGCGGATCCGTCACGACCAGGTCGAGGTTGTTCACCAGCCGCCCTCCGTCGAGCATGGTGCCGGGATAATCCGTCCAGACCAGCGTCACTTCGAGCGGCTCGGTCGAGAACGGGCTGCCATCGCCAACGTGGATCGTGTAGGTGCGGCTCTCTCCGTTGGCCCCCAGACCCACCGTCCCGGACACGCTGTATTCATCGCGGAGCCACAGGTCGCGGTGATCCCCCTGGAAGTAGAGGGCGTCGTCAGCTTTGACGCGCCCCCATCCCTGTCCGTTCGAGGGCCAGGATCCGCCGACGCCGTTGTCGGTGTGCAGACCTGTCATCCGCTCGCCGCTGTTGATGAGCAACGCTTTGAGCAGCGCGCCGCTGGGTGGAGGGCTCTGCAGCCCATCGCCGGCGGTCGGCTCCCCGTGCGGATAGTAGCCGTCCCACAGATACTGGCGCATCAGGAGCGCCACACCCTGCGTCGTCGGGGTCGCCATGCTCGTGCCGCTCAGATCCAGCGTCCCGCAAGGGTTCTTGAAGAGTGCGGAGAGCAGCCCAACGCCGGGAGCCGCGACCGTCGGCTTCATCCGGTTGCCGCCTCCCGGCGGGCCGCTCGCCGGGATCGGTCCGTGGCTCGAAAACTCGGCCATGTTGCTCGGATTACCGTCGCCGTTCTCGGTCGCCCCGACGGTGACGATGTCCTTCGCGACCCCCGGGTTTCCGACTGTGAAGGGAGCCGGTCCGTTGTTCCCCGCTGCGTAGAAGATCAGAAAGTCGGGATGGATCCACATGAAGCGGTCGGCCTGCCCCGTTCCCGCGTCGTAGGTTGAATCCGCGCTTCCCCAGGAGTTGGAGTGGGTCCGCGGCTCCACCGCCGGCTCGTACACGCCGTTGCGGTTGAGGTCGTACGCCTGGCCGAAGAGGTTGTTGAAGTAGTCGGCCGGAGGGCTGACCGTCAATCCGCCGCCGACATTGATGTCCTGAAAGAAAACCCTGGCGTTGTAAGCCTGGCCGTCGGCCGGGGAGACTTCCCCCCAGGGAGCCTGGTCGCCGACCACCGAGCCGGTCACATGCGTCCCATGGTCCGACTGGTCGGTGAAGTCGCCGGTGGCTCCCGTCGGGACCCTGTAGGCCACGACCTTGCGGTGCGAAGGGCCGGGCGGGATCTGCGGGCCGCCGTTGCCGCCATTCCCGTCGTCGATGAAGTAGCAGCCGGCGTCGTTGGGGTTGACACCGACCAGCGCCCCGTTCGCATCGTTGAAGTCGTAGGCGTCGAGTCCGCTGTCGGAAACCGCGCCCACCTGTCCGGCGCCGCTCAGGCCGCGCGCGTAGAGAGGCAGCTCGCCGCGCTGGTTGACCTGGACGACGAACCGGGCGTCGTCGTTGACAAGCTTGTAAACAGGCTTGTTCTGAACCCAGCGCACTCCCTCGATGGCGGCCAGCTTGGGCAGCAGCTCCTGATCGGCTTCGAGGATCAGGAGCTTGACGTCGCCGGTGTCGCTGCGCTCCAATACTTTGGCGCCAGCGTCGCGCGCCATGGACGCGACAGCGCTGGCGTCCGCGTCGGTGAACAGGTCCACCAAGAGCATTCCGCCGACCGCCTGAGGGCTGATCTTGTAGGCTCCGTGCAGGGGGCCGATCCACCGGACCGGCGACAGAGCGGCCACCTCGGCGCGCTTGGAGGCGATTCCCTCAACCCCTTTCGCCTCAAGGCGGATCAGGTAGGCGTTGCCCGCAATCGGATCGTGGAACACCACGCCGGCGGCGCGCAGCGCGTCCAGCTCTTCGCGCTTGGGCGCCTCGATGAGCTGCAGCAGAGCGTAGGCGCTGTCCTCGCGCGCCCGAAGCGCCGCTGGCAGGGCCGGCTCGCCTTCCACAAGGGGGTCAAAACTCCAGCCGAGCAGCTCAATGGGATGGTCTTCCTGGGCCGCGCCGACGCTTTGCGGCGCCGCGATGTAGGCGGCGCCCAGCACCAGCGCGAGCATAACCCGAAACCTGGCTTTGGTCTTGGCCTTTGACATATATCCTCCCCTGATTAACCAGCGGTGGCTCACTCGGGCCAGCGAGTCGTGGCGTTATCCATATCGCGGGTTGCGGGACCGGCGGCCTGCACCTGGTGCCGGGACGGCCGGCCGTGCGCGCTCCTTGTGCGCTTAACAGAAATCATCCGGCGGGGCTATTGGAGAATTCTTGAAGTCGAGGGGGTGTTACCAGGGAACCGCGCGGCTATTTTACTGATTCAAATAGGCTTACACTTTCATCAAGAAAATAATCTCGGGATCAGGCTCGGGGGCCCTCGTCAGCGACGGTTCGACCCTCCCGGACCCCCTGACCGCTGCCAGCGGTCCCGGTCACGCTCTTCGGCTATGCTCGTTCCGGAGGAGGCCTCGTCGAGGGATCTGCTCAACTCCGTCAGGAGGAACGCAAGCAAGGACCCGAGGGACGTCACTGACGCGCCACCTGTTCACCGATGCCGCCGGCGGCCCCTGTAGGGCGGCTTCAACCGTCAGGGGATCCGAGTGATCGAGCGAATCGTCTGGGTGTTGACGTTGTTCTCGGCGCTCGGTTGCGGGTTGATGGCGGGGTTCTTCTTCGCCTTCTCGGGCACGGTCATGAAGTCCCTCGCTCGGCTTCCTGCGGCCCAGGGGATCGTCGCCATGCAGTCCATCAACACCGTGGTGATCAACCCGCTGTTCCTGACAGTGTTTCTCGGAACCGCCGCGGCGTGTCTTCTCCTGATTGTCTCCTCACTGTTGAGGTGGCATGAGCCGGGCGCTGCCTACCTGCTCGTCGGGAGCCTGCTGTATCTCGCCGGCACTATTCTGGTGACAATCATCTGCAACGTGCCGCGCAACGACGCGCTGGCGGCCGTGGACCCCTCAACCGCTGATGCCGCTCGCCTGTGGGCCGACTACATCACGAGCTGGACGGCATGGAATCACGTGCGGACCGCCGCCGCCCTCGCCGCCGCGGCGGCGCTGACGATCGCCCTATGTGTGAAAACTGACGGGTGAAAGCGGCCTCGCCGTCGGAGACGACCCCGCGGCGCGCCCTGAGGTCCATCGGTCAGCCTATGCCACGCGATACAGAGCTCCACCGAGCCCGGCGGTGGGTAGGGCCGAGACCACGAGGGCGATCGGGTACCAGGCCGGGCCCAGGTCCATCTGGATCGCGGCCACCGCCCCTGCCAGGCTCAGGATCGTTCCCGCGCCCCCCAGGAGCAACGCGTGGCGCATCGGATCGCGGGGCGCCGACCTGGCGGCGATGTAGCCACCGACGATGCCGTAGACGATCCGATAGGCCAGCGCCAGGAGGTTGTCGGCCGTGTCGCGCATCGGCTGACCCCAGGGCGGATACACCTCGAGCCTGTGCAGCAACTGGTCGGTGACGAGCGAGAGAACGACGACCGCGAACAGTCCCAGCAGCACCGCACCCGTGCTTCGCCACAGGCGGCGAGGCTGCGCGTTCGCGGGGGCCGTCTGAGCTGTCCCCTGCGCTGTCATCGGGTCTCCCTCCACTCTGCCGTGGTCAGCGATCGTTGCGCGGATGTCAATCCGGGAGGCCGGCGAGGTCGATCACCGGCCGGACCTCGACGGTGCCCCAGCGCGCTCCCGGGATCCGAGCCGCGATGCCGATCGCCTCGTCGAGATCCTTCGCCTCGATGAGGAAGTAGCCGGCGAACTGCTCGCGCGTCTCCGCGAACGGCCCGTCGGTCACGAGCGGTTTCCCATCGCGCACCCGGACGCTGGTAGCCGTCAACGCAGGTTGAAGCGGGGCCGCGGCCAGATAGTGTCCGCTCGCTTTGAGCTGGTGCGCGAGCTGCGCCGACTCATCGTAGCAGTGCTGCCGCTCGTTCTCATCCAGCGCCTGCTCGATCGAGTAGATCAGCAGCATGTATCTCATACCCGTGCCTCCTGAGCCCGCACGATTTCAGTCGCCGTATCTGTCGTGGTGACGCACCCAATCCATGGTGAACGGGAGATCGTCCTCGTCGCGACCCTTCGGCACGAGATCAAGGTAGTTGTACGCGCCGACCAACATGTCAAGACCCCTCGCGTAGCTGGAATAGGTATGAAAGACCTCGCCGGCACCGTCCTTGAAGAAGACGCTGATGCCGGGGCCCTCTTCACTCGGAAAACTCTCAGTCTCGTAGTTGTAGTACACCTTCCCTTTCGCCGTCTGGTCCTTTGTGAAGGATACGTGGAAGTCGAAGTTGAAGTCATTCCTGTACGACGACACCCAGGGGAAGCGCCAGCCCATGCGCCTCTTGAACGCTTCGATCCGAGGCAGGGGCGCACGCGACACCGCCAGCAGCGTCACATCCCGATGCGCGAGATGCACGACGGCGCCGTCGATGTGGTCAGACAGAAACGAGCAGCTCTTGCACCCCTCCTCCCACTCCGGACCGAACATGAAATGATAGACAACCAACTGGCTGCGTCCGTCGAACAGGTCCGCCAGCGTCCTCTTTCCATCAGGGGCATCGAAGATGTAGTTCTTCGTGACCTTGACCCATGGCAGCTCCCGCCGCTGCCGGCTCAGCTCGTCGCGGAGCCTGGTGAGTTTCTTCTCCTCTTCCAGGTGCCGCTCTCGGGCCGCGAGCCACTCATTTCGCGTCACGACCTTGGGTCGATCCATGGTGGTTTGCTTCATGACGATCCCTCCTGTGAATTGAGTTGCTCGGTACGGTTCTGCCACGCAGCTTCCGGCGGATCTTCGCCACAACAAGGACGGCCGCTCCCCCCGCCGACGTCACCCCCGCGGCCATCAGCATCGCTCCACTGACGCACGCTGGACACATGGCCTTCTCCCATCACCGCGAAGGCCGTTGCGGCGGCTTTTCAGCCGGCAGACCGGAGATCTCCATCACCGCACGGACCTCGACGGTGCCCCAGCGCGCCGGGGGGATCCGCGCGGCGATGCGGACCGCCTCATCGAGGTCCCTGACCTCGATGAGGAAGTAGCCGGCGAGCTGCTCGCGCGTCTCCGCGAAAGGGCCATCGGTCACGAGCCGTTTCCCGTCCCGCACCCGGACGCTGGTGGCCGTCGATGTCGCGTGCAACGGTGCGGCGGCCAGGTACTGTCCGCCCGCGTTGAGCTGGCGGGCTACCTCAACGGAATCATCGTTGGCCTTCCGTTGCTCGGCCTCGCTGACTCTGCTCCAGGCCAGCTCATCGTGGTGGACCAGCAACATGTATCGCATCTGAGGACCTCCATGCGTAGGTCGAACGGCCGGTGCCCGGATCGACACCCTGCCGAGCGGTCGCAGGGCGCTGCTCCGCGGGATCCCGCCCCCGGTGGAACTATCGCTCCGATCCGCCCCGGGTGGCCGTTCTCAGAGGGATGAGTCCTTTCAGCCGATCTTCGCGCAGGTAAAGCCCGAGCCAGACGAGGACACCGAGCGCCGCCTGGACGAAGAACGGATCGCCGACGCGCCAGTGCGTGCAGATCGCCCCACCGATGTATCCGGTCAGGAGAATCGCGCCCATGACCGATGTCGCCGGGATCAGATAGACCACGACGCACGAGATCTCGAGAATCGCCAGCGGAAAGACCATCGAATCAGGCAGCCCGAGATGCGCCATCCCTTGCGACACCTGCGCTCCGCCCATCAGCTTCATGACGGCGCTCATGGCGAAAGCGAGAGACAAGAGAATCGAGATCGCCCTGCCAACCCAAACGGCCCTCCCCCGATGCGCTGCCATGCTAACCCTCCAGTTTTCCTCGAAAGGAATCAGCAACCTGGTCGCCTACCGACAACCGTCCCTCTCCGAGGTTATCCGAAATCGGTTTCCCCGGTTCAAGCCGTCCCCCGCCCGGGGCGCCGCTCATCTCGGGTCGGATCCGGACCACCAGTACTCATGGACATGGCAAGCCTGCCGGCATGACGCGAGGCTGTCGAGCCCGAACCGCGTCATTCGACTCAAAGGTGACGGATGGGAAGCGGAGGCCGGCATGCTCGTTCGCTTTGGAACAGGCGAAGAATCAACAGGTTGTCCGAATATCGACAAATGCCGCCGTGCGATTCGGCCCTCACGCTAGCGTGTCCGCTTCTCGCCAAGCCCAATGATCGTCTGTCTTTGCGGGAGATTGACCGGGGTTCAGAGGGATGGCACGCGTCTTGGATAATGGAAAGTCGTCGGCAATACGCCGCAAGCCCATGGAGGGAAATCAGTCATGACTCGTGGTTGGATCGGTTCTTCGGTGCTGCTCCTCGTAGTGCTCGCAACAGGCATGGGTCTGGCGGCCTGGAAGTTCAGCTCGATCGCGGCAGCAGACGCCGAGGCGGCGAATCAGCCCGAGCCGATGGAGATGGTCACCATCGCCGCGGCCAAGCAGATCCAGCACCGCGAGACGACGACGTCGATCGGGACCGTTGTGGCGCTGCGGTCGATCAGCTTGCGCAACGAGCTGGCCGGGACGGTCCGCCAAGTCGCACTCACCCCGGGGCAGGTCGTCGAGAACGGCACAGTGCTCGTGGCGCTGGACGTCTCCGTGGAGGAGGCCGAGCTGAAGGCGCAGGAGGCCCAGGCCGCCCTGGCGGAGACGCTGCTGGCCCGCACGACACAGGCGCACCACGACCGCGCCGTCTCCGAGTCAGAGCTGGATCGCGCGCGCGCGGAGCGTGACGTCGCGCTGGCGCAGATCGCTCGCACCCGGGCGATCATCGGGCGCAAGACGATCCGAGCTCCCTTCCGCGCCCGCGTTGGCATCTCCGACGTGCACCCGGGCCAGTACCTGGAGGAGGGGACTCAGCTCACGACGCTGCAAGGCGTGGACGAGGCGGCTCACGTGGACTTCGCGGTCGCCCAGCATGTCGCCGCGGGGATGCGCGAGGGGGATGCCGTGGATGTCTTCGTCGCCGGCGACGCCCCGCCCATCGTTGCCAGGATTGTCGCGGTGGATGCGCGCATCGATCCCGCCACCCGCAATGCCATGGTGCGCGCGGGGATCGATGGCTCCGACGCCCTGACGCCCGGCGCCTCGGTACGGGTGAGAGTCCCTCTCGGCTTGCCGAGCGCGGCGGTCTCCGTCCCCGTTCATGCCCTGCGAAAGGGGCCGGCGGGCGATCACGTGTTCGTGATCGCAGCCGACAAGGACGGCAAGCAGCGCGCGTATGCGCGCAGTGTCGAGAGCGGCCCGATGGTCGGTGACGAGGTCGTCGTCCAACAGGGACTCTCGGCCGGCGAGCAGGTGGCCGCCTCGGGCTCGTTCAAGCTGCGCGAGGCGGTCCTGGTCGCGATCACGGACGGCAAGTCGCCGGCCTCGATCGCCGGCGAGTGAGAGGACCGAGTCGTCATGCGCTCATTCACTGATGTTTTCATCAAGCACCCCGTTCTCGCGGTCGTCGTCAACCTCGTGATCGTGCTCGTGGGATGGCGGGCGCTCGCGTCCCTCCCGGTCCAGCAGTATCCCCAGATCGAGAGCTCGTCGGTCGTGATCACGACGGTCTACTACGGCGCCAGCGCCGAGACCGTTCGTGGCTTCCTGACCACCCCCATCGAGCGGGCCGTGTCGGCGATCGGCGGTGTGGACTACGTGGAATCGACCAGCCGCGCTGGAATCAGCACCGTCACGGTCCGGCTGAAGCTCAACCACGACAGCACCGCGGCCCTGGCCGAGGTCACGGCGCGGCTCCAGCAGGTCCGCTCCGAGCTTCCCGAGGAAGCCGAGCCGCCGGCCGTCGAGGTGCAGCGCGCCGACCGGCCCTACGCGACGTTCTATCTCAGCTTCAACTCGACGGAGCGCAGCGTGCCGGCGATCACCGACTACCTGCTGCGCACGGTGCAGCCGCAGCTCGCCACGCTCGAAGGGGTCCAGCGCGTGACCAACAACGAGGGCGGACGCCAGATCGCGATGCGCGTCTGGATCGATCCCGATCGCCTCGCCGCGCTCAACCTCGCGCCAGGCGACGTGCAGGCGGCTCTCCAGCGCAACAACTACCTGGCGGCCGTTGGCCAGACAAAGGGAAGCCAGGTCCAGGTGAACCTGCTGGCGAACACCGACCTACGGTCGGTCGACGAGTTCGCCAACCTGATCGTGGCCGACCGCGGCGGCGCGATCGTCCGGCTTCGCGACGTCGCGCGCGTCGAGCTGGGGGCCGAGGAGGCGGATCTGGTCGCCAAGTACAACGATGCGGAGGGGGTCTACCTCGGCGTGTGGCCGCTCGTCGGTGCCAACGAGATCGAGGTCGCCAGTCGGTTGCGCGCGGAGATGGAGAGGATCCGCCCGACGCTGCCCGAGGACATCGAGATGCGGCTGGTGTGGGACGGGACGGTCTTCATGCGAGACGCCCTCAAGGAGATCACCAAGACGCTGATCGAGACGATGCTGATCGTCGGCTTTGCGGTGTTCCTCTTCATGGGGTCGATCCGGACCTCGCTGGTTCCGCTCGTGGCCATGCCGGTCTCGCTGGTCGGTGCGGCGATCGTGATGTTCGCACTCGGCTTCAGCCTCAATCTGCTCACGATCCTCGCCATCGTGCTGTCCGTCGGCCTGGTCGTGGATGACGCCATCGTCGTCGTCGAGAACGTCGAGCGGCACGTCCGCCTGGGCAGGTCGAGGTTCCAGGCGGCGGTGCTCGGAGCCCGCGAGCTTGTCGGACCGATCATCGCGATGACGATCACGCTTGTGGCCGTCTATACGCCGATCGGCTTTCAGGGCGGTCTGACCGGGTCGCTGTTCCTGGAATTCGCGATCACCCTGGCCGCCGCGGTCGTTGTGTCAGGGATCGTCGCCGTCACGCTCTCGCCCGTCATGAGCTCGCGCTTCGTGCACTCGCACGGAAAGGAGGGTTGGCTGACCGCGCTGGTCAACCGCGGCTTCGAGGCGGTGCGCCGCGCCTACGCGCGGCTGCTCGACGGCGCGCTGGAGATGCGCTGGGCGATCGTCGCGGCGTCGTTGCTGGTGATGGCCGCGGCGTGGCCGCTGTACACGTACTCCCGCAGCGAGCTGGCCCCGGTCGAGGACCAGAGCCACATCAGCCTGTTTCTGGAGGCGTCCCCTGACGCGTCCCTCGCAGCGGTCAACACCGAGTCGAAGAACGTCGTGCGAACGATCACCTCCTTCCCCGAGACCGAGTTCATGTGGTCGCTGACCTCGTCGTGGGGCGGGTTCGGGGGGCTGGTGGCGAAGGACTGGAGAGAGCGCGCCCGGTCGACCGAGGAGATGTACGGCGAGGTGTTCGGCGCGGTCTCTCAGATTCCCGGTCTGCGCGTGTTCCCGCGCCTCGACCCGCCGCTGCCGACCCCCGGCCAGTACGACGTCGAGCTGGTGCTGCAGAGCGACGCGCCGCCAGACCAGCTCATGGAGACCGTCGGGGAGGTCGTCGGAGCCGGATGGCGGAGCGGGAAGTTCCTCTATGTCGACACCGATCTGAAGATCGACCTGCCCGAAGCGCGCGTCGTGATCGACCGCGAGCAGGTCGCCGATCTGGGCCTCGACCTGGCCAGCGTCGGCCGGGAGCTCGGCACCCTTCTGGGGGGCGCCTACGTGAACCGGTTCAACTTCTACGACCGGAGCTACAAGGTGATCCCGCAGATCGGCGAAGAGGGCCGCGCCACCGTCGGCCCGCTGCTCGACCTGAAGATCAAGACGCCGGCCGGCCAGCTCGTCCCCGTCTCGACGTTCACCCGCATCGAGTCGAGCACGGCGCCGCGGGTGCTGAACCGCTTCGCGCAGCGCAACGCCGTGCGCGTGTTTGGCGGCGTCAGACCGGGGGTCACCAAGGAGGAGGGGCTGAGCGTGCTCGAGGCCGCTGCCGCGGGAGCGAGCGGCCCGAGGGTGGTGCTCGACCACGCGGGAGAGTCGCGTCAGATCCGCCGCGAGGGGGCGGCGCTCACCGTCACGCTGGGCTTCGCGGTCGTGCTGATCTACCTCGTGCTGGCGGCGCAGTTCAAGAGCTTCCGCGACCCGCTGATCGTGCTGGTGGGCTCCGTGCCGCTGGCCATCTCCGGAGCGTTGCTGTTCAGCTTCCTGGATCTCACCACCATCAACATCTACTCGCAGGTGGGTCTCATCACGCTCGTCGGGCTGATCGCGAAAAACGGTATCCTGATCGTTCAGTTCGCGAACACGCTCCAGGAGCAGGGCGTCGCGAAGCTTGCCGCGCTGCGCGAGGCCGCGTCCACGCGGCTGCGGCCCGTCCTGATGACGTCGGCGGCAACGGTTTTCGGCCACTTCCCGCTGGTGCTGGTGACCGGGCCCGGCGCCGAGGCGCGCAACAGCATCGGGATCGTCCTGGTTGCCGGCATGACGCTCGGGACGCTGTTCACGTTGTTCGTCGTGCCGGTGTTCTATTTCCTCATCGCCGCCCAGCACAAGTCCCGTCTGGTAGAGGATGACGTAGAGCTTCTGGGTCCTGCGTCGCTGGGCGCTCCGGTGCCCGTGGGGATGGCTCCGGCGCCGACCTTTGCGGGCGGAGGTCGTTGAAGATGCGAAGAGCTCTTTTCTTGGCGCTCTTGAGCGCGCTGCTGGCGGGCTGCGCCGTCGGTCCCGACTATCAGAGACCGCTCGTCAGCTCTCCGGATCGGTTCCGGGCGCAAACAGGTCCAACGTCGGGAACGACGGTCGAGCCAGACGTCGATTCGGCGGCGTCGCTCGCCGACAGAGCCTGGTGGGAGATCCTCCAGGACGAGACGCTGAAGGCGCTGATCGACGAGGCGCTGCGCAACGGCCACGACGTCCGCTTCGCGGCATGGCGCATGGAAGAGGCGCGGGCGAATGCCGGGATCGCCCGCTCCGAGTTCTTCCCGCAGATCCAGGGAGACGCCGGCTGGTCCCGCGGGCGCCAATCGGAGTTCGTCTCGCCCATCACCGATACGACCAACCTGTACGACGTCAATCTGGGGCTCTCCTGGGAGATCGACCTCTGGGGCCGTATCCGCCGCCTGAACGAGGCGGCCCTGGCGCGATACCTGGCGACCGAGGAGGCGCGCCGCGGGGTCCTGCTCTCCCTCGTCTCGGAGGTCGCCACGGGCTATTTCCAGCTCCGGGCGCTCGACGTCGAGCTCGAGATCGCCCAGCGGACGACCACGACCTTCCAGCAGACCCACGATCTGTTCAGCCGCCGCCTCGAGGCGGGGATCGCCTCCGGCCTGGAGACCTCCAGCGCCGCCGCCTCCGCCGCCACGACCGCCGCGTCGATCCCCGACCTGCAGCGGCAAATCGCGGCGCAGGAGAATCAGCTCGCGTTGCTTCTCGGACGCAACCCGGGAGACGTCCCGCGCGGGGCCGCGCTCAACGACCAGCTCCTCCCGCCCGAGATCCCGGCCGGCATCCCCTCGGACCTCCTCAAGCGACGCCCCGACCTGCGGCAAGCCGAGCAGGAGCTGGTCGCCGCGAACGCGGACGTCGGTGTCGCCGTCGCCGACTACTTCCCGAGCATCCGTCTCACCGGCGCTTTCGGCGGCGTGGCCCCTCAGGTCGACGATCTTTTCGGAGACGGAAAAGTCTGGTCGGTGGGCGGCGGCCTCCTGACCCCCCTGTTCCAGGGACGGCGTCTGAAGAACCAGCATCGGGCCGCCGTCGCCCGGTGGGAGCAGGCCAAGGTCGCCTACGAGAGGAGCATCAACAACGCCTTCGTCGAAGTCTCCACCGCCCTGGTGGCTTACCACAAGCTGGCCGACGTCGAGCGCGAGCAGTCGCGCGCGGTGGCGTCCTATCGGGAGGCGGTCGGCCTCGCGAACTCTCGCTATCTCTCGGGACTCTCCGACTACCTCGATGTCCTCCAAGCGCAGCGGCAGCTCTTCCCCGCGGAGAACGCCCTCGCTCAGACCCGCTTCGACCGCCTCGCCGTCCTCGCGCGGCTCTACCGGGCCCTGGGCGGAGGGTGGCGGCTCCCCGACTCCGGGTGGACGAGCCCGCAGGGCCAGCCCAGGGAGGCGACACGTGCCGGACTTGTCTCGCGCTAATCCCCGAGCGTTCGAAGTCACCGGAGGGCGGCCGGCGCAGGGCTCTCTGGAGGTGGAGATCCACCGCGTGCTACGATACTGGAACATTCCAGCCAACGGTGGAGCCGCGAGGAGAGGTGGAGTCTTGAGCGACGACGCTGCCGGTGCCAAGGACGGGACGAGACAGGTCGCCCCCGCTCCGCCCGGCGTGGCCACGCTCGATCTCGATCCGCTCCCCGCCGCCCTGAGCCGGATCGCCCGGATCGTCTCGGAGACCCTCGAGCTCAAGGAAGTGTTCACCCAGGTGGCCGAGGTCGCCTACGAGGTCATGCCTTTCGAGACAATGGGTGTGTGCCGCCACGAGACCCCGAATCTCTTACGCCTCTACGCGATCGCCGGCAGCACGACCAAGGAGGACGCTTCGGGCGCCGTGCGTATCGAGGACTTCTCCCCCGCGATGCGGCCGCATCCGGGGAAGACCAAGCGGTTCGACGATGCGGCAAGCTCGCTGGATCCCGGCTACCCGATGGACCGGGAGATCCTCGAGACCGGCGTCCGCTCGCTGCTCTGCTCGCCCCTCATGAGAGGCAGGACGCTCGCGGGCAACGTATGGTTCACCTCCACCCACACCGGCGCCTTCTCCGCGCGACACGAGAAGGCGTGCATGGCGATCGCCGACATCCTGAGCCTGT
>Ga0187893_10010603_pt1 | contig 13670 bp, 14 predicted proteins | sample MA1701074metaG_FD_139574 | JGI IMG/M metagenome (GOLD analysis project Ga0187893, IMG submission 139574) | White microbial mat communities from a basaltic lava cave in the Kipuka Kanohina Cave System on the Island of Hawaii, USA - MA170107-4 metaG ...
CAAAGCGACCCGCGTCGAGTCGATGAGAAAGAAAACCATCATTTCGATACTTTTTGCATCAGGCTGCTAGAGGACGTGGCCGCGCGCGAAGTTCTTCAATACGGTACACAGTTTAGGTATATTTGGCGGCCATCACAAGTAACCCCTGCCCATCCGACCGGGTCCGTTGTGGCGTCGCCGCATCGATTCGAGGGCGCTGAGAACAAACGGGGTTTCGACAGCTACGACAAGATTCTCCACAAATTCCAGACAAGGCGAGGGCATGACCACCACGGCGAGCTCTGAACTAACCGTATCCGCGCAGGGACTTTCGCGCAACTACGGCGCGCACCGCGCGGTACGCGAGGTATCAGTGGATCTCAGGCGCGGCGAAGTGCTTGGCCTGCTCGGGCCCAATGGCGCAGGCAAGACTACGACCATGCAGATGCTCACCGGCAATCTCGCGCCGACCAGCGGCGAAGTGCGCATCTGCGGCATCGACCTGATCGACCTGCCCACCAAGGCGAAATCGCGCATCGGCTACCTGCCCGAAGTCCCGCCGCTGTACCGGGAACTCAAAGTTGATGAATACCTGCGACTGGCGGGACAACTTCACAAAATAAAGAAAAGCGCGTTGAAGCAACAGGTGGAGCGCGCCAAGAACCGCTGTGCACTCGCGGACATGGGCAAGCGGCTGATCGGTTCACTGTCGAAAGGTTACCAACAGCGCGTCGGCATCGCCCAGGCGATTATTCATGACCCTGACGTTATCATTCTCGATGAGCCCACCATCGGGCTAGACCCGAATCAGATTCGCGAAATCCGTGCGCTAATCCGCGATCTTGGACGCGATCACAGCGTCATCCTGTCCACCCACATCCTGCCCGAAGTCGAAGCGGTGTGCGACCGGGTACAGATCCTGCACCGGGGTGAGGTCGTGTTCTATGACAGCATCGCCGGACTCAAGCAATTCCGCGGCGGGCAGGCGCTGCAAATTGGCCTGCACAATCCGCCGCCGCTGGCGGAGCTCGCCGCCGCCGCGGCCGATGCCAATATCGAAGCCATCAATGCCAACCTGTTCCGAGTGTGTCCGCTCGGCGGCGTCGATCCCACCGATACGCTGGTGCGCGCCTGTGTCGAGCGCAACTGGGGACTGTATCTGTTACAACCGGCGCTGGCGAGCCTGGAAGAGGTGTTCGTCCAATTGACGCAGCGCGAAGACGATCAGAGCGAAAAGGCATCAACATGATCTCGATTATCGTCACCAAGGAACTCAGAACGCTGTTCGCCTCGCCGCTGGCGTGGGTGGTGCTGGCGTTTCTGCAAATCATACTGGCGTGGATCTTTCTGACTCGGGTGGATTACTTCCTGACGATACAGGCGCAGCTCGAGCGCGTACCGAATGCTCCGGGTCTCACAGAAATCGTGGTTGTGCCGATGTTCGGCATCGCGTCGATCGTATTGCTTATGTCGGTGCCGTTGCTGACTATGCGGCTGGTAGCCGAAGAGCGCCGCAACCAGACCATGGCACTGCTCATGTCGGCGCCGATTTCGATGACACAAATCGTGCTTGGCAAGTTCCTCGCTACCCTGGCCTTCCTCGCTATCGTCGCCGGGCTGATCGTGATGATGGCGCTTTCACTGCGGCTCGGTGCCAGACTGGACCTTGGGCTCATTGCCACCAATCTGATAGGTCTGCTGCTCCTGGCCGGAAGTTTCGCTGCGATCGGACTGTTCGTATCCTGCCTTACCACGCACCCGGTTGTGGCGGCCATCGGCACACTGGCGGCGTTCCTGGTTCTGTGGCTGGCAAACATCGCCGCCTCCGACCCGGACAGCCCGCTGCACCTGCTGTCGCTGTTGAAACATTTCGAGAACTTCATGAATGGTTCGATCGCAGTGACTGATCTGATTTATTTTGTTCTGCTGACGGCCACTTTTCTGATTCTTTCCATCCGGCGTCTCGATGCCGATCGTCTGCGCGCATGAAACTCAATCGCAAGCTGAGACTGCAGTTGCTGCTCCAGAACGGATTGTTCGTGGTCCTGCTGCTCGGGGTGGCTGCTGCAATCGCCTGGGTCACGCGCGACGTAAAGATCCAGTGGGATCTGACGCAAGGGCAACGCAATACTTTGTCGCAGGCGTCGGCCGAGATGCTCAAGCAGATGAAAGGACAGGTTAACGTCACTGCTTACGCCACCGCACAGGACGCGGAGGGCGACGTGCGCAAGACAGTCCAGACATTCCTTGCGCCTTTTCAGCGCGCCAAGAAGGACTTCATGGTCGCTTTCGTCGATCCGCGTGAACAGCCGCAAAAAGCTCAGGCAGCGGGCGTGCGCATGAACGGGGAGCTGGTGGTCGAGTACAACGGCAGAAACGAGCATCTCACCAACCTCACCGAGCAGGAACTTACCAATCTTCTGGTCAGGCTGGCGCGCTCATCGGAGCGTCAATTGATGTCGCTGGATGGGCATGGCGAGCGCAGACTCGACGGCGGCAGCAATCACGATCTGGGCGAGTTCGGCAAACAACTGGCGGCCAAGGGATTCAAGACCGCGGCGTTGAACCTAGCGCAGGCCCAGGATGTTCCGGACAATCTCAGTGCGTTGGTCATCGCCGGACCCCGCGTTGATCTGTTACCTGGCGAAGTCGGCAAGATCAGGCGCTGGGTTGGAAAAGGCGGCAATCTGCTGTGGCTGATCGACAACGACTCGCTACGCGGGTTGCAGTCGCTCGCCGACGAACTGGGCCTGAATCTGATAGCCGGAACGGTGGTGGACCCGCGCGCCGGGGGCCTGAATCTGCCCGCGACTTTCGCACTGGCCTCCGGATATGGTCCCCATCGCATAACCGAGAATTCCTCGATGACCAGCGTGTTTCCGTACGCGCGACGCATAGCGGCCGACAAAGGAACGAAGTGGCGTTTCCAACCCCTGGTGGAAGCGGCGCAGAGCGGCTGGCTGGAAACCAGCGGCATCAACGACAAAGTCGCATTTGACCGCGACCGCGACATAGGGGGTCCGATCGTGGTCGCCGCGGCTCTCGAGCGCGACCTTGGCAACCGCAAGCAGCGCGTCGTGGTTGCCGGCACGGGCCATTTCCTGTCGAACCAGTATGTCGGACTGCTCGGCAATCTCGACCTGGGCGTGAACATGGTGAACTGGCTGGCCGGTGACGAGGCGCTGATCGCGATTCAACCGCGCAGGCGTTCGGATCTTTCGCTCGAATTGTCGCGCGCAGGCCTCATGCTGATCGGCATCGGTTTCCTGGTGATCATGCCGCTTGTCTTCCTCGTCTCGGGCGGCGTGATCTGGTGGCGACGCCGCAAGGGATGAGATCCAAAGTCCTGGTGAATCTGCTGCTGGTCCTGTTGCTGACGGGGTTGGCGCTCTATGCCTTATTGCGTTCCAAGGAACCGTCCGATACCGGAATAAAGTTGACGCAACTGAAGCGCGACGATGTTTCACGGATCACCCTGGAACGCCGTGGCAGCCCGACCATCCAGCTGGAAAAACGCGAGGGCCGCTGGCGCATCACGGCGCCGCTGCAAACTCGCGCCGAGCCGACCCAGGTTGATCGGCTCACCGACATTACCATGGCCACCGCCAAGCATAAGTTGCCACCCGGCGATCTGCCGCGCTATGAGCTTGATCCACCGAAACTGAAACTCACGCTCAACGACGACACCTTTGCCTTCGGCCGTATCAATGACGTCACCAACGAACAGTACGTGGCGAACGCGGGAGCACTATATCTGGTGGCGCCTTTCTACGGTTACGGCATGCCCACCGAGGTCAACAAGCTCGCGAGCCGTAAACTTCTCGACGATTCGGAAGTGCCGGTCGCTTTCGACTTCGGCCGCTACCGCATCGTCAGGGATGACCGTGGCAACTGGACCATCGAAGGTTCGTATCCGGCGCAGCGGGGCAAGGTACTGTCGCAGGACGATTACAATCGATGGGCCGACGAATGGCGTATCACTTCCAGTCTGGGCGTCGAGTCGCACCGCGGCGCGCGCGGCAAGGAACGCCTGGTCGTGCATTTCAAGAATGGGAAGAAAGTTTCCTTGGAGATCCTGCAGAAACAGCCGGAGTTCCTGCTGATTCGCGGCGACGAGAACATGCAGTACCGTTTCGGCGCAGAAGTCGGCAGGCGACTGCTCGATCCTCACGTGGTCGCCGAGAAGTAAGCGCGTCACGTGCCCGAACTTCCCGAAGTAGAGATCACGCGCCGGGGACTGGTCCCCCACCTGGTCGGAAGGCGCGTTGAAACGGTGGTGGTGCGCAACCGCAATCTGCGTTGGCCGATCGCGCGCGATCTGGGCGCGCGCGTTAGCGGTTGCACGGTGCGCACAGTGGAGCGCCGCGCCAAATATCTGTTGATCGGTTGCGGCAGTGGCTGGCTGATCGTGCACCTGGGAATGTCGGGCAGCCTGCGAGTGCTCCCGCGCACGACCCCGGCCGCCAAGCACGATCACTTCGACCTGGTTTTCGACTCCGGATTTCTTGTGCGCCTGACGGACCCGCGACGCTTCGGCGCCGTCTTGTGGGAAGCACAGGACCCGCGGTTCCATCCCCTGCTTGCCGGTCTCGCGCCCGAGCCATTCAGCGACGCGTTCGACGGCGGCTGGCTGCACGCCTGCATCCGCGGCTGCCGCGCCGCAATCAAGACGGTAATCATGGACAGCCGCACCGTGGTCGGCGTGGGTAACATTTACGCGAGCGAATCGCTTTTCCGTGCCGGCATTAACCCGAAAACAGCGGCCGGCAGGATATCTCGTGAACGCTGCGATCGTCTGGTACAGGCGATACGGGAAACGCTCAGCGCCGCCATCGATGCAGGCGGCAGCACGCTGCGTGACTTTGTCGGCTCCGACGGCAATCCGGGTTATTTTCAACAGAATTACTACGCCTACGGCAGAAGCGGCGACCCCTGCCGCCTGTGCGGTCAGCCCATCCGGCTGTTGCGCCAGGGGCAACGCGCGACCTTTTATTGCCCCCGGTGCCAACGCTGAGCCCCCGGGGGCCCCGTTGGTTACCCCTTGGGTTCATTGGACATGCCGACTTTGGACATGGCCGACTTTCCCTTGACTAGCCAGGAAAACATCCCGAAAATCGCCCAGTACCAAAGTGCGAAACCGGGTCAATAGCTTGTTCCGGGTTCGAGGTTGTTATCGCGCCCACCGGATTTGGCACTAGGAGTGGATCAGGTACGGTAAGTCGCCCGCCTGCCGGCGTTAATCCAATGTAAGAACCCAACGGCGACATTGCGGTTTCTTGGGGAAAAACGAAAAACTTTGAGAGGAAAATCACTTATGAACAGCTACACGTCTCGCTTCGCGCGCGCAGCGCTGGCGGCGGCACTTTCGGCCGGGTTGCTCGGTGCCGGAAGTTCCTTCGCTGCGGATGTCGACGGCAAGCGCCTGCTCAACGCAGACAAGGAGCCGGGCAACTGGATGAGCTATCACGGCTCCTACAAGTCCTGGCACTACAGTTCGCTGGATCAGATCAACACGCGCAATGTCAGCAAACTGACCGAAGTCTGGTCGCACGTCGCCTCGCGCGCCAACCGTGGCCTGCAGGGTCATCCACTGGCGATCGATGGCATCTTGTATTACTCGAGCCCGTACAATCAGGTCTACGCGCTGGACGGCGCCACAGGCCAGATGATCTGGACTTACAAGCACAAGTTGAATGAGGATCTGGTCGCACGGCAAACCCACTCGCCATATAACCGGGGTCTCGCAGCTGGCTACGGCAACCTGTATATGGGCACTCTCGACGGCAAGTTGGCCGCGATCGACATGAAGACCGGCAAGCTGAACTGGGAGACGAAACTGGTCGATTCGGAGAAGCTGACCGTCGGTTTCACCGGTGCTCCGCTCCTTGTCAAGGACAAGGTGATCATCGGCGCCCAAGGCGGCGAGTGGCCTGATCGCGGCCCGATTTTTGGGGTCAACGCGAAGACCGGTGAACAGGTATGGCGGTTCTTCACGGTAGCCGGCAACGAGGGCACGAAGACCGATCGGCGCGACACCTGGGGGGGCGATTCCTGGAAGACTGGCGGCGGCGGCGGCTGGATGGCTGGCAGTTACGATCCGGAGACGGACACCGTCTGGTGGGGCACCGGCAACCCGGCGCCATTGTACGACTGGGCTGGCGACAAATACATGACCGAAGGTCCGCGTCCAGGAATCAACCTGTACACGTCTTCCGTCCTCCTGCTCAATCCCGATACTGGCGATCTGAAGGCCTTCCACCAGGTGCTTCCGCACGATGCGTGGGACTTCGATCCGGCGCAAGGCGAGCTGATGATGATCGAGCGCGACGGCAAGAAATATGTCGTGCACCCGACCAAGGCCGGCTTCGTGTTCGTGTTTGATCGCAAGACCGGCAAGCCGGTTAACGTCTACAAGGGTGTCGATGCCATCAACTTCGTCAAGGACATCAAGCCCAATGGCGAACTGGTGGGCCGCTGGGACCCGCCCGAAGGCAAGCATACCAACCTGTGCCCGGCGATCGCCGGCGGCTACAGCTGGAATGCGGGCAGCTACAGCCCGAAGACCGGCCTGTTGTACAAAGTCGGCTTCGAGTGGTGCATGGACCTCGATATCAAGAAGACCGAGCCGATCACCGAGCCCGTGGTACAGCTCAACATCGGCGCCGACTTCACGATGCATGGACCGGGCACCGATCCGATGTGGGGCCATATCCGCGCGCGTGATCCGATCTCCGGCAAGGTGAAGTACGAGATCAAATACAACGGCGCCACGCCGCACGGCGGCCTGCTGACCACCGGGGGCAATGTGCTGTTCGTACCGGAGGCCGAAGGCACGCTCGTCGCGTACGACGCTACCAACGGCAAGAAACTCTGGAGCCACAACCTCGGCCAAGGCAGCAATGGTGGCACGATCACCTACATGGCCAAGGGCAAGCAGTATGTGGCGGTGATGACCGGCTGGGGCAGCCTGGTCGGCGACGGCTACGGCGAGTGGTTCGGCGAACCCTGGAAGAGCATGCCGAAGGACTCTGGCGTGCTGAAGGTGTTTGCACTGCAATAAGCTAGGGCCAAAAGCAGTTAAGATCGGCCGCACCTGCGAGAAGGGTGGGGATTCGTCCCCGCCCTTTTTTCTTGTAAGCGAAATTGTTCTTTAATCGTTAATTCATCATTTAGTTTGCAGATAACATACCGGACGAAAAATGTTGAATCACGCGAAGGACTCTTAGAATTGGATACCTTCAACACGAGTGCGCATCGTCGAAACCTGCTGGCGGGGCTGTTCTTGACCTGCGTCATTGCGGCACCGGCGTTGGCCGATGAGGCAAGCAAGAAGGATTTTGACGTCAAGTCGGCGTTTCGTAACATATGTGGCTTCTGCCATAGCGATTACGGCCGGCACGCCAGCAAAGGCCCGCAGCTGATGAATTCCGAGCGCACAGACGAGTTCCTGTTCAACCGGATCAAGACAGGATTGCCCGGGCGCATGGCCGGCTTCGCGAGCATCTACAGCGACGAGCAGATCTGGAAAATCGTCAAGTTCATTCGCAGTCTCAAGCCCGGCGAAGAGCCGCAGAATCCATCATGAGGTTGTCCAGCCAATTCTCTCCAATGCGCCGCTTCCTCGCGGCAGGTTGTGTATGTGCCATGCTGGCGCATTTAACTCCGCTAGACGCCGCGGCACGCACTTTGGCTGAAGTCAAGTCGCTGGGCGCGGTATCGATGTGTGCGAACGCCGACTCGCTTCCGTACGCCAGCAGCAACACCGAGACGCCCGGTTTCCAGGTCGAGGTCGGGCGCGCCATCGCTGAAGGCATGGGCGTATCGCTGAATATCGAGTGGATCCTGCCGCGGCGGCGCGCCAACGTGGTCAATTGCGACATGTTGCTTGACCGCATCAATGACCCCAAGGTCTACGAAGGCCAGTTACTGTTGACACGCCCTTACCAGAAATCGGGGGTCGCGCTCGGCCTGGGCCGGGACGCAGAGTCCATCAGCGACTTCAAGGAACTGAGGAAGAACCAGAAGATCGGCGCGATGGTCAGCTCGGTTGCCAACATGGTGCTCATCAAGGCCGGCAAGACCACGTCGCCGTACGCTTTCCAGACCGACCTGGTGGAGGATCTGGTAAAGGGCGAGCTGTACGGGGCGGCGGTTTCCACGGCAACCCTGAGCTACTACATACGCCAGCATCCGGAATCCGGCCTGCGGCTGGTAAATGCCTTCGACAGCGAGCCTCAGCTCACTTGGGAAGTCTCAGTGGGATTGCGCAAATCGGATCAGGCATTGGTGGATGCAGTCAACGAGGTGCTCGGCAGAATGCTCGCTGACGGCAGTTTCGCCCGTATTTACGCCAAGTACGGCATCGAACATCGCCGGCCGCAGTAGGCCCCGACGCCTGCCGTTTCAGGCGGACGTCTTGGACGTCTGCCGTGTCAGGCGCAGATACCTGTCGTAGAGCTGTTCCCTCGTTTCGGGCAGCGCCGGGTTCAGCGGGATGCAGTCCACAGGGCAGACTTCCTGGCATTGCGGCCGGTCGTAGTGACCGACGCACTCGGTGCATCTGTCCGGATCTATTTCATAGATCTCCTCGCCTTGAAAAATGGCGTTGTTCGGACACTCCGGCTCGCACACGTCGCAGTTGATGCATTCGTCTGTGATCATCAGGGCCATGGTGACCTCATTTGCGCACTCTTGCCTTCAGCCTCGGAATCACGATCGGGTGGACGAACGGCGAGACGTCTCCGCCCAGACTTGCAATCTCGCGCACCATGGTTGCCGAGATGAACATGTACTGTTCCGCCGGCGTCAGGAAAAGGGTTTCGACATCCGGGAACAGGTTGCGATTCATTCCGGCCATCTGAAACTCGTACTCGAAATCCGACACGGCGCGCAGTCCGCGCAGGATGATCTTGGCGTCGTGTTTGCGCAGGAAGTCCATCAGCAGGCCTGAAAAACCCTCCACCCTTACGTTCTCAAAAGGTGCCAATGTCTCTTTGGCCATCGCAACCCGTTCGTCGACGGTGAAGAACGGGCTCTTGCCCCGGCTATCGGCCACCGCAACGATCATTTCGTCGAACAGGGTCGAGGCGCGTCGCACCAGATCCTCGTGACCACGCGTGATCGGGTCGAAGGTGCCGGGATAAACCGCCCTGTTGATTCGCGTCTTCATGGTAAGGCCCATTTTATCAGGAGACCATGCACCCGCCCGGCACGGGATTGGCGCAATACCTCGAAGCCCTTTGGAAGCTCCGGCGGACGATCGGATTCGATGTAGATGCGCGAGCCGCCGTTTAATCGTGTTGGCAACAGTGGCAAAAGGCGCGACAGCAGACTCAGATGGTACGGTGGGTCCAGGAATACCACGTCGTAACGGCGCGTATCGGATCGCAGAAATGCCAGCGCATCGGCGCGCACTAATTCAACCTGCACCGCGCCAAGGTTCGCGTGAGTCGCCTGTAGCGCGCGGCATATCTGCGCATCGCATTCGACCATCACCACCTGCGAGGCGCCGCGCGAAGCAGCTTCAAACCCGAGCGCGCCGCTGCCGGCAAACAGATCCAGGCAGAAATCACCGGCGAGGTCCTGCCCTAGCCAGTTAAAAAGGGTTTCGCGCAACCGGTCCGGAGTAGGTCGCAGGTCCGCCTGGACGGGGAAATGGATAAGGCGCCGGCGCCACTCGCCGCCAATGATTCGAACGCTGTTGCTACACGCCCGCATCAGAACATTACAGGTTCAAGGCCTTGGCGACGCGCCGACCACTACGGTGACCATGCGGGCGGGGTCGATACGGCGGCGCCATGCGTCTTTCACCTCTGCCAGCGTCACTTTTTCAATCTTCGCCGGGAAGTCTTCCAGGTAACTCGGCGGCAGGCGGTAGAACCCGATCTGCGAGAGGTACTCGAGGATTTTCCTGTTGCTGTCGATGCGCAAGGGAAAACCGCCAATGATATTCCGCTTTGCAGCCTCGAATTCCAACTGCGTCGGACCGTCGGACACGAACTTTGCCAGCGTTTCGCGCGCCACTTTCAGAGCTTCATCGGCCTGATTATTCCTGGTCTGCAGCCCGATCTGGAACGGACCCTGTTGCGCGAACGGGTTGAAGTAACTGTAAGCACTGTAGGCAAATCCGCGTTTCTGGCGGATCTCTTCGTTGAGCCGCGAGGCGAATCCTCCGCCACCCAACACGTAATTTCCCACCCAGAGCGGAAAGTAATCGGGATCAAGACGTTTGATCCCCGGCTGGCCGATCAGAATATGCGCCTGGTTGGCCGGATGCGCGATCCAACTCGTCTGTGCCTTTTCAAGGCGCGGCACCGGAGGCAATGCCGGCAGTGGCGGCGCCACCTTCAACCCCGAGGTCAACTGCTCTGCGATCGCGCGCGCCTGTTCCACGCTGACGTCGCCGATGACAGAAATCACCGCCTGCGCCGCGGAAAAATGCCGCCGGTAGAAATCCATCAGATCCTGGCGCCCGAGACGTGTGACCGTATCGATTTCCCCCGAACCACGCAATGAATAAGGATGGTCGCCGTAGAGACCTTGCTTGAACTCGCGATCGGCGATCGTTTCTGGTTTGCTGTCCGACTCCTTCAGTGCCGCCAGCATGCGTTCCTTCTCGCGTTCCAGAATCGCCTGTGGGAACGTCGGCCTTTGCAGTATTCGCGTCAGTACGGCGACGGCCTCGCCGCGCTCGCGCGCACTTGACAACGTTCGCAGCCCATAGCCACCGCGGTCGGTGTCGAATCGCCCGCCGATCTCCGCGCCCACGTCAGCGAGGCTCTCGGCAATCTGGTCTTCATCGAAACCTTCGACACCCATTCGCAACATGCGCAATGTCAGGGAGGCAAGACCCGACTTTTCCCGCGTGTCGCGACTGGATCCGGCCGGGAAATCCACGGCCAGGTCCAACATCGGCAGATCATGGGTCTCGACAAAAAGCACCCGCGCGCCGCTTGCCGTCTGCCATTGCTGAACCGGCAGGATTGCCTGCGCCGCCACAGCGTATGCGACCGAGGCAAAAACAAGCAGTCGTCCCAGTGCGTTCGGTCTACTCGTCACGGCCGTTTCCAACATCCAATCGCGGCGGCCTGCCGGCCGCGATCCGCTGCGGATCGAGCACGCCTACCGTCAGGTTATCGTCCACCAGATACTTGCGCGCCACTTCGCGGATCTGCGCCACGCTGACCTCCTGCAGTTTTTTCACCTGCCGGTCCACCGAATCATGGGGCAATCCGACCGAATTCAACGCGCCCATGCGCATCGCCTGGTAGAACACCGAATCCTGCGAAAAGATCTGTGACGCGATGACCTGCGCCTTGATCCGCCGCAACTCCTCGTCGCTTATGCCGTCCTCCACCAATCGCCGGATCTGGTCGCGCATCGCCGTTTCAACTTCCGCCGCGCTTTTTCCCTCCGCCGGAACCCCGTCAAGCAGAAACAGTCCCGGCCCCCGGTTGGTGATGTCGTAGCTTGAACCTGCGGAATTGGCGATGCGCCTGTTCCTCACCAGTTCTCTGGGAAGCCGCGCCGCGGCAGAACCGTCGAGCACGCCTTCCAGCAATGACAGCGCGTAGGGCTCCCAATCCGTATCGACATCGCGCAGCACTGGCACAGGGTAGGCCATCAACAAGTAGGGTTGTTCGGCCGGCGCTTTCAAGTTCACACGCTTGGTGCCCCGTTGCTGTGGCTCGATCGGCGATTTTCGCTCCGGCAGTGTACGTGCCGGAATCGGGCCGAAGAATTTCTCGGCGAGCAGGAACACATTCTCGGCTTCAACATCGCCGCAAACCACCAGCGTCGCGTTGTTCGGCGCGTACCACTTGTTGTACCAATCTCTCGCGTCAGCGAGGCGCAGATTCTCCAGGTCGTTCATCCACCCGATGACCGGCGTACGATAAGGGTGTACCGCATACACGGTCGCCATCATCAACTCCGCGAGTTGCGCATGCGGATTATCGTCTGTTCGCATGCGCCGTTCCTCCATGATGACCTTGATTTCCCTGGCGAACTCCTCTTCCGAAAACTGCAGATTCACCATTCGGTCGGCCTCGAGTTCCAGCGCAAGCGCGAGCTTCGACTTGTGCAGTTGCTGGTGATACGCGGTGTAATCCCGCGAAGTGAACGCATTGTCGCGGCCCCCGGCACCGGCAATGATCCTGGAAAACTCGCCACGCGGCACTTTCTGCGTACCCTTGAACATCATATGCTCGAGCACGTGTGCGACGCCCGTTGTGCCGCTTACTTCGTCCATGCTGCCCGCGCGGTACCAGACCATGGATACTGCAACCGGGGAGCGATGATCCTCCTTGACGATGACCTTCAATCCGTTGGCAAGCGTGCGTTCCGCTGTGCCGGCCACTGCGACGGCGGGAACGATGCAGAGCAACGCGGTTGCGACCACCCGGCGCGCGAGCGCGAGATTATCGAGCATGCTTATGGATGCGTGAAGAGCAAACAGAATAGAATTGCGGCTGACGGGTTTCGAGTGCTGCTTTGACAGCGCCAGAGTATGTTGAGTTTCCTGAAGCGTGACAAGGACGAATCGACGAAAGAAGTCAACGACGGTGCATGGGCTGCGAAGCTGCGTCGCGGGCTGGCCGCCACCCGCTCGCGACTGGGTACCCAGCTCGCCGCGTTATTCGGCAGCGGTCGGACGGCGGACGAGCCGTTGTTCGAGGACCTCGAAGCGATACTGTTGTCCTGCGACGTCGGTGTGGATGCAACGCGTCATCTCCTCGATCAGACGCGCGATCGAGCACGGCGCGCGCGCATGCAGAACGCAGCGCAGATTCGCGATGCGTTGCGTCAGGCCCTGCTCGACCTGCTTTCGCCGCTGGCGCAACCTCTCGATGCGTCGCGCGCGAAACCCTTCGTGATATTGATGGCGGGGGTCAACGGTGCGGGCAAGACGACTTCGATAGGCAAGCTCGCCCGCTTTTTCCGCAACCAGGGTAAATCGGTCCTGTTGGCGGCCGGCGACACTTTCCGGGCCGCGGCACGCGAACAGTTAAAGGTTTGGGGCGAACGAAACGAGGTCGCCGTAGTATCCCGGGAAGGCGGTGATACCGCGGCAATCATCTTCGATGCCGTGCAATCGGCATTGTCCAAAGGCATCGATGTGGTAATCGCCGATACTGCGGGACGGCTGCCGACCCAGCTGCACCTGATGGAGGAGATCAGAAAGGTGAAACGGGTGATCGCCAAAGTGATCCCCGAAGCACCGCATGAGATTCTGCTGGTGCTGGACGCCAACACCGGGCAGAACGCGATCACCCAGGTGGAGGCATTCGACAAGGCGCTGGGTGTGACCGGCATCATTCTGGCCAAGCTAGACGGCACCGCCAAGGGTGGAGCCATCGCCGCCATTGCGTGCCACAAACCGATACCGCTGCGCTTCGTCGGTGTCGGGGAAGGCATGGACGATCTGCGGCCGTTCTCTGCGGAGCAATTCGTGGAAGCATTATTCGAATGAGCCTGGGCCGGGTTCTTGAAGTCTCTGGCCTGGAGTTGCAGTCCCGGGTCCCTGACCCGCTTTCAGCGCCTCTTGGTCCGCACGGATTTCCATGACACCCTCGCGCATGATCAGCGTTAGCCACATTTCCAAGCGCTACAGCGGCGGATACGAAGCGCTGCGTGACGTGACATTCACCGTGGAGGCCGGCGAGATGATTTTCATCACCGGCCACTCCGGC
>Ga0187893_10010604_pt1 | contig 13669 bp, 11 predicted proteins | sample MA1701074metaG_FD_139574 | JGI IMG/M metagenome (GOLD analysis project Ga0187893, IMG submission 139574) | White microbial mat communities from a basaltic lava cave in the Kipuka Kanohina Cave System on the Island of Hawaii, USA - MA170107-4 metaG ...
ACTCGGCGCGCCCCGGGGAACCCGTGGCGCACCTCGGTTGCACGTGGCGGGCGGGGCCTCGAAGGGCCCCCCAGGCCCCCCGGGCGCTCGGCGCGCCCCGGGGAACCCGTGGCGCACCTCGGTCACACGTGGCGGGCGGGGCCTCGAAGGGCCCCCCAGGCCCCCCGGGCGCTCGGCGCGCCCCGGGGAACCCGTGGCGCACCTCGGTCACACGTGGCGGCGGGGCCTCGAAGGGGCCCGGCACTCGGCGCGCCCCGGGGAATCCGTGGCGCGCGTCGGTCACACGTGGCGGCGGGGCCTCGAAGGGGCCCCTGGTTCAGTCTAGGGTCTTGATTCGGGCTCCGCGGGGAATTGTGAGGGTGAAGCGCTGGGGATCGATGCCACCACCGAAGACGGGCTGCCGGTACTCGACGGTGCCTGTCACCTGCGAGCTGGCGGCATTGAACGAAAAGCCGTTCAGGGTTCCCGTGCTGTCTCTCAGATAGGTCACGCGGGCGGCGTACCGTCCACCGACGATCTCCTGCTGCTTGATGAGGCCGGTCTCCATGTCCATCCAGACTCGCTTGCGGTTCACGGGACCGTAGAGCATCACCGAGGGCCCTTCGCCATCGGCCGGCAGCACCTCGGCGGTTCGGAGGTCGGCCGGTGTCGATGCAAGCCCGGCCAACACGCTCACCAGATCGTCGGGATCGAAGGGAAGGCTCAGCAGCTTGGCGGTGACCTCCGAGGTGGCGGGCCCGACCAAGGCCTCGTTGGTGGCGGCGTTGTAGGCGCGGAGCTCACCATCGGCGACGGTCAGGAGGAGAAAGGGCGCGCCGAAGGGTGAGAGCGCCTCGAAGCGAACGGCGCTCGGGCGCCTGGCCAGGAGCACGCCGCTGAGCCGCTGGCGCGTTCCCTGCCGATCGACCGCCAGGGCGGCCTGGGTACGCAGATCATCGAATGCCCGCCAGCGTGCCTCGAGGAGATCGATAGCACGCTGAGCGTTGGCCGGGATCGCTTCGTGCGGGGGCGCCAGCGCCCTCGCGCACCCGGCCAGGCAGAGCAGGAGCGCGACGCTACTGAGAAGCTTTCGACCGCTCACCCTTAAGCCGGCCGAGGTTCGACTTCGTCTTCTCGATCTTGTTCTTGACGGCTTCGGTGGGATCGAGCTGGAAGGACTTCTCCCATGCGGCGAGGGCATCCTCGTGCAGTCCGTTCTTGGCGTAGGCATCCCCGAGATGCTCGAAGATGACCGGATCGTCCTTGGCCCGGTCCACCGCGCGTTTCAGCTCCCGCAGGGCCTCTTGGTAGCGGCCCTGCTGGTAGTAGGCCCACCCGAGACTATCGATGAAGTACCCGTTCTCCGGCTCGATCTCGAGAGCCTTTTCGATCAGCTGGATCGCCTCGTCAAGGTTCTGGCCACGTTCGGCATACATATACCCCACGAAGTTGTAGGCCTCGGCGTGGCGAGGATCGACCGCGATGACTCGACGGAACTGCCGCACGGCCTCGTCGAACTTCGCCTGCTTTTCGTAGACGACCCCCAGCTGGAAGTTGAGATCCTTGTTGGCGTCTTCCAGGGCGAGGCCCTCCCGCAAGGTCTCGCCGGCGCGCTCGTACTCCTTGGCGCGGAAGTAGGCGGTGCCCAGGTAGAGGAACAGATCGGGCCGCTTGGGTTCGAGGTTGACCGCCTCGCGCAGGACGGTGATAGCCTCGTCATAGCGCTTGGCGCGTCCGTGCAAGAACCCGAGCTGCACCCGGGCATCGACCGAGCGCGGATCAGCACGCAGGATACGCTCCAGCTCCGCGCGCGCCTCCGCCTCCTTACCTCCGTCCAGGTAGGCCGTGGCCAGGAAGTAGCGCGCTCGCAGATTTGACGGATCGAGAGCGATCGCGCGCCGGAAGGCGTCGGTCGCCCGATCCCACATCTTCTGTTCGTAGTAGACCACGCCCAGCTTGAGCCAGACCGCCGCGTTGCGGGGCGCCACATCGGTGAGGTGCTCGATCCGCGCCTGCGCTTCCTTGTAGCGCCCGAGCCGGATCAAGAGGTCGCCCAACCGCTCCACGAAGCCGGGGTTGTCCGGGTTGGTGCGGATGGCGTCCTCGTACACCGCGACAGCCTCCTCGGTCTTGCCGCGCGTCTCGTAGACATACCCGAGCGCGGTCCAGGCGCCATCGTGATCGGGATCGAGCTCGACCGTTTGCTTGAGACGGACGATGGCCTCGTCCCAGGACTCCGTCTCGATGGCCAAGCGGCCAAGCAAGAACTGAGCTTGAGCGAGCTGCGGTTTGCGCGTGGCCAGGCGGGTCAGCGTGGCGCGAGCGCGGTCGTACCCCTTCTGTTCGACCTGATAGCGGGCGAGGGTGAGATAGGCCTCTTCGGCGTCCGGGTTCAGCTCGATGGCCTTCTCCAGCTCCGCCTCGGCCTCCGGGTACAGTCGCTGCCCCCGCAAGAGCTCGGCCAACGTTATGTGCGTCGCCACGTCGGTCGGCGCCAGCTGCACGGCCCGCCGCGCGGCGGCCACCGCCTCGGTCGGCGATTCGGCTCGGGCGTACCACTGGGCGAGGGATGTCCAGAGAAATGCGGAGCTGGGGTCGCGCTTGACCGCGTCTTGCATGGCCACGATGGCCTCTTTGAACTCACCGCTCTGCGCGAGAGTCTGGGCCACCGTGTAGTGGTAGTAGGCGTCGGCCCGCATGTCCTCGCCCACGCGGAAGGCAGGGGCCGCCGTGGGCTCCCGGGAGCCTGGCCGTGTGGCAGCACAGGACACGGCCAGAAGAGAGCAGGTGAGCACCACGAGCGATGGCAGCAGTCTTCCAGTCATCATCGTGAACCTGGCGTGCCGGCGGCCAGTCTGGCCCGCGCGAGCAGACGCTGGGCAGTCGCCGCCAGCGCCGCGTCGGAAATGGTGGCGGTTGCTTCTTCGATCTCCCGCCGGTCTTGCTCGCTCAGCGTGGGCACCGGCCGACGCTCGACGGTCACCGCGGCCTGTCGATCGATGCCGAGCGGGCCGACGGTGAGGCGGAGAACCCGCACGGAGGCGCACCGTGCGTGGATTCGTGCCAGCAGCTCTGGCTGGCGCAGGTTCAGCTCGTGCAGCCACGGAGAGTTGTCCACGACGACGGTCAGGCAACCCTCGACGAGACTTCCGGGTCGAGTTCGGCGGGCCACGTCCGATCCAACCACCGTCTCCCAGGAACGGTGAAGCCGCAGTTCACCAAGCCGATCGGCAAGCTGCGGTACCGCATCAATCAGCAGGTCACCGATTGCGCGAGGTCTGCCTAATGATTTCAAACCGCCCCTACTCCTCCCCCTGCCAAGGTACAGAGAATGCTACGACGTCACGGCGGCGAGGGCCAGCATTTGTCAGGAGCCTTCCTGCCTGCTCAATTGACTCGTTCTGGGCCGGTCTTTATAGTTGCGGCATCCATGGCGAAACCACGACGAGGTGATCGTATCACCATCACGGTCGACGACCTTGCCTTCGGCGGGGAGGGCGTCGGACGGGCGGGAGGGTACGTCGTCTTCGTTCGCGGGGGGCTCCCCGGGGATCGGCTGGTGGTGAGGATGATCGAGGCGCGCGCCCGCTTCGGCCGCGCCGAGATCGAGACCGTGGAAGAGCCGTCGGCACATCGCGTGGCTGCCCCCTGCGCCTACTTCGGTCGCTGCGGCGGGTGCCGCCTGCAGCACATGGACTACGCCGGGCAGCTCGCGTTCAAGGCGAAACAGGTGCGGGATTGCCTCCAGCGGCTCGGCGGGTTGGGGGAGTTCGAGCTGCGCCCGATCCTGCCTGCTCCCGAGACGTTCGGGTACCGGAACAAGATGGAATTCACGGTGGCGGGGACCGCCGGTGAGGCGCGGATAGGACTCCACGAAGCCGATCGCTACGACGTCGTGCTCGATATCGAGCGGTGCCTGCTCCAGTCCGAGATCATGAACACGCTTCTCGAGGAGGTGCGCCGGCAGGTACGGGCGCGCGAGCTGTCGGTGTACGAGCAGGCGTCGGAGAACGGCCTCCTCCGCTTCGTGACCCTCCGGGAAGGGCGGCGAACGGGCGAGACCATGGTCAACATCGTAGGGGCGGCGCCCGACGTGGACGCGCTCATGCCTGTGGCGGAGGCACTGCGGGCTCGGGTGCCCGGCCTGGCCAGCGTCATTCTCAACGTCAACGGTAAGAAGGCGAGCGTGGCGGTAGGTTCCGAGGAGCGCCTGCTGGCCGGACGGGATCACATCACGGAGCGGCTCGACGGTCTTGCCTTCCAGGTGTCCGCCAACTCGTTCTTCCAGACGAACACACGGCAGGCGGAGCGCCTGTTCGAGGTCGTGGCGGAGGCCTCAGGCCTGGAGGGAGACGAAACGCTCATGGATCTCTATTCCGGCACGGGCGTCATCAGCCTGCTCCTGGCCGGCCGGTGCCGGCACGTGTATGGGCTCGAAGTGTCCGCGGCGGCCGTGGCCGACGCGGTGCGAAACGCCGCCGCCAACGGAATCACGAACTGCACGTTCCTCACGGGTGAGGTGCGGCACGTGCTTCCCGGGCTCCTCGCCGAGGGGGTGCGGGCCGAGGTGGCGGTGGCCGATCCGCCGCGGGCCGGGTTTCATCCGAAGGCCTTGAAGGCCCTGGCCGCCCTCGGCCCGAAGCGCATCGTCTACGTCTCCTGCAATCCGGCCACTCTCGCCCGCGACGTCGGCGGCCTGGTGCAGGGCGGCTATACGCTCACCTGGGTGCAGCCGGTCGACATGTTCCCGCACACTCCCCACATCGAGGCTGTCGCACTGCTCTCCCAGCGCGCGTGAAGGTCTATCTGCTCCGAAGGCTTCTGCAGTCACTCGTCGTCCTCTTCGGCGTCTCGTGCGTGGTCTTCTTCATCCTCTATCTGACAGGCGATCCTGCCCTCGTGCTCTTACCTCCGGACGCCTCCGCCGAGGACGTCATCCGCTTTCGCGAGGTGATGGGCTTCAACGATCCCTTCATCGTCCAGTACGGACGCTTTCTCGGAGGCGCCATCCGGGGAGACTTCGGCCAGTCGATCCGGCACGGTGAGCCCGCCTTCGATCTCGTGCTCGAGCGCATGCCGGCCACCTTCGAATTGGCAGGGGCAGGGCTCCTCATCGCCCTCTGCCTGGCCATTCCGGCCGGCATCATCTCCGCCGTGCGTCGCAATACGGTCGCCGACTACGTGGCCACCGTGATCGCCCTGCTGGGACAGTCGATGCCGACGTTCTGGCTGGGCATCATGCTCATCCTGGTTTTTTCCGTGCAGTTCAACCTGCTGCCATCGTCGGGGCGGGGGGGGATCCAGCACCTGGTCCTGCCCGCCGTCACTTTGGGCCTTTTCACGACTGCTCGCATCACGCGACTGACCCGGTCGGGGATGCTGGAGGTCCTGAATCAGGACTACATTCGGACGGCGCGGGCCAAGGGGGTCAGTAACCAGCCCGTCGTCTGGAAGCACGCGCTCAAGAACGCCGCCATCCCCATTGTCACCATCGTGGGAATCGAACTGGGAACCCTGCTGGGGGGCTCGGTGATCACCGAGACGATTTTCGCCTGGCCGGGGGTGGGGCGGCTGTCCGTGCAAGCCATCTACAACCGCGACTATCCCGTCGTCCAGGCGGCGGTGTTCCTGCTCGCCACCACCTTCGTTCTCGTCAATCTGCTCGTCGATTTCATCTATACGTACCTCGATCCGCGGATACGCCTGCGATGACCCGGGCTACGGTAGTCGCCCCGCCCGACGCGATCCTCGCCGATGCCGAGCGGCCAGCCCTCCGGGAGTGGCGCTCGTTTCTGCGCCGACTGGCCCGCCGGCGCACAGCCCTGTTCGGGCTGGGGGTGGTGGCGATGGTCTTCGTGACGGCGTTGGCCGCCCCGCTCATCTCGCCGTTCGATCCCATCGAGCAGAATATCGGCGAGCGGCTCAAGGCGCCGGGCGCACGCGATGCGATGGGCCAGCTCCACCTCCTCGGTACCGACCACCTGGGGCGTGACCTGCTCGCCCGCATCCTCTACGGGGCCAGGCCCGCTCTCATGGTGGGGTTCGCGGCCGTCCTCATCTCGGGCGTGCTCGGCATGGTGACGGGACTGATTGCCGGCTACTTTGGCGGACGAGTCGACGACGTCCTCATGCGACTGGCGGATATCCAGCTCGCCTTCCCGTTCATCTTGCTCGCCATCGCGGTGATTGGCGTCCTCGGCCCCAGTCTCTTCACCATCATTGCGGTCATCGGCGTGTCGAGCTGGGTCGTCTATGCACGGGTCGTGCGGGGCACGGTGCTCTCGCTGAGGGAGCGGGAGTTCGTTCAGGCGGCCCTGGCTCTCGGTAGCCGGGACCGCCGGGTGCTGATGCGGCACATCCTCCCCAACGCCTTCACCCCATGGCTGGTGGTGGCCACTCTCGATATGGCGCGGGTCATCGTCATCGAGTCGGCACTGTCCTTCCTGGGACTTGGTGTTCAGCCGCCCACCCCGACCTGGGGGGGCATGCTGGCCGACGGACGGGTATACATCTCGACCGCGTGGTGGCTCGCGACCTTTCCCGGTCTGGCCATCCTGGTTACCGTGCTCGGTATCAACCTGTTCGGCGACGGCCTGCGCGACACCCTCGACCCCCGCCTGACGGTTTAACGGGGCGGGCCCCCCCACCTCCTCGGTCGCCACCAGTAGCGCGCCGCCAGCACGAGAGCGGCGGCGGGCGCGGTGAACCAGAGGACGCCAGAGGGCACCCCGGTGGCACCGTTCACCGCGAGCATGGCGATGCCCCCCACGGCGGCGAACCACAGCAAGGTCAGCCCGAGGACGCGGGCAGCCTGAACCCAATTCCGGTATGCGAATCCGAGTGCGACGGCGCTGCCGACGGCGTCGATCGCCACGTCGCCGAACGTTCCCGCACGGCTCGGTACGAGATGCTGGCGGATCTCGTCCACACTCGCCCAGGCCAGGCTGATTGCAAAGGCGGCGGCAGCGGCCGCGCCACGCGTGAGCGCGGTGTCGCGGAGGAGGGCCCGGAACCAGAGCAGGGCCAGGATTGCGTAGGCCGTGAGATGCGCCAGCTTACGCCCCAGACCGTGGAGCATGTTGATCTCGGCGGGGCTGAGCCAGGGCGCGGCCCAGGCCAGGAGGGCGCCGAGGGTTCTCCCCGTGCGGGCGCTGCTGAAGTCGTCAGACGACATCCAGAGGATGACCGCCATCCAGACCGCCGGGGGTACCCAAGAGGACGGCCGCATCACGAGCTCATGATACAGTGGGCGCGATGCTCGGCCAGATCCTCGATGATCTGCTGATCTCGAACGTTACCGGGCCGTGCATCGTGGCCAGTCGCCACTTCCCGCCGCGCCCTGCCCTGTACGCTCCGTTCCCGGCCACCCTGGATCCGCGCTTGCGCGATGCGCTGCGCGCGCGTGGTATCGAGCAGCTCTATTCCCATCAGGCCACCGCGTGGGAACTGGTCGACAAGGGGCACCACGTGGTGGTGGTGACCCCGACCGCCTCCGGCAAGACCCTGTGCTACAACCTGCCCGCCCTCCACGTACTCCTCAAGGAGCCCGAGGCCCGCATCCTCTACCTGTTCCCTACCAAGGCGCTCGCCCAAGATCAGCTCGCGGAGCTGGAGGCGATCGCCCAGACGCTGCCCGATCTGCGCATGTTCACCTACGATGGGGACACGCCGCAGGACGCCCGCCGGGCCGTGCGGGCCCGGGCCAACCTCGTGCTGACCAATCCCGACATGCTGCATTCGGGCATCCTGCCCCACCACACGAAGTGGGCAACGCTCTTCCAGAATCTGAAGTTCGTGGTGATCGACGAACTGCACGCCTACCGGGGTGTCTTCGGCAGCCATCTCGCCAACGTTCTGCGGCGGCTCGGGCGTATCTGCCGTCACTACGGCTCGACGCCGCAGTTCATCATGGCGTCCGCCACTATCGGCAACCCCCGCGAGCTGGCGGAGCGGCTCACCGGCGAGAGCGTCGAAGAGATCGCCGAGAGCGGAGCGCCCGCAGGCGAGAAAACCGTCCTCTGCTACAACCCTCCCGTCGTCAATCCCGAACTGGGCATCCGGGCGCCGTATCTGGGTGAGGCCTCCAAGCTGGCCCAGCGTTTTCTCCGGGCACAGGTACCTACCATCGTCTTTGCCCAGAGCCGTCTGGCCACCGAAGTCCTGTTGACGTCGATCAAGGGCGCCATCGCCGACAGGACGGGTGACTCGGGACTGGTGCGCGGCTACCGCGGCGGCTACCTGCCGACTCGCCGGCGCGCGGTCGAGCAAGGCCTACGGGCGGGCGAGGTGCTCGGTGTCGTCTCCACGAACGCCCTCGAGCTGGGCGTTGACATCGGCCATCTCGACGTGGCCGTGCTGGCCGGCTATCCGGGCACCATCGCCTCGTTGTGGCAGCAGGCGGGGCGGGCCGGCCGCCGAAGTGGACCCTCGGCGGCCCTCTTCGTGGCGACCAGTGCGCCGCTGGACCAGTTCATGGTGACCCATCCCGAGTACCTGTTTGGGACCTCGCCCGAACACGCCCGCGTGAACCCCGACAACCCATTCATCCTGGTCAATCACCTGAAGTGTGCGGCCTTCGAGCTGCCCATCGGGCCGAGCGCGGAGGGTGAGTCGGGCGTCGCGGGCCGTGACGTGGAGCGGTTCGGTGATACCGACGTGCGGCGCTATCTGGCCGCCCTCGAGGACGAGGGCGTGCTGCACCGGGCCGGTACGCGCTGGCACTGGGCGGCCGAGACGTATCCGGCCGATCATGTCTCCCTGCGCTCGGTCACCAGCGACAACTTCGTGGTCATCGACACCACCGCGCGTGACGCCAAGCAGACGAAGCGGCGACAGGTCATTGCCGAGGTGGACTGGGGGAGCGCCTTCGCGACCGTCTACCCCAAAGCGATCTATCTCGTGGAGGGAGAGCCCTACGAGGTGCAGGAGCTGCGCTTCCGCGAGGACGAGGAGAAGGTCGCCTACGTCAAGCGCGTCCAGGTTGACTACTTCACCGACGCCGTCAGCGCCAAGGGGGTCTGGATCCTTCAGCGGCTGGACGGCCGACAGCATCAAACCTACCTGGCCGAACAGGGCGAGGTGCTGGTGGCGGAGAAGGTGGTGGGGTTCAAGAAGATCAAGATGGGGACCTTGGAGAACGTCGGCTCCGGCGAGGTGGAGCTGCCGCAGCAAGAGATGCAGACCACGAGCGCCTGGATCACGGTGCCTCCCCAAACGCTTGGCCAGGTACGCGCCTCACGTGAAGAGCTGATCGATGGGCTGCGCGCGGTCAGCTACCTGCTGCATCATCTCGCGCCCATTTTCCTTCTGTGTGACGTGCGGGATCTCGGCTCGTGGCTGGGGGACACCACCCCCGCCGTGCCGGGTGCGGAGGTCACCCGCGAGTCGTCGCGTAGCCGGCTCCTCGAGGCCGAGCAGTTCAATCCCACCGTGTACCTGTATGACGCCCACGCGGGGGGCATCGGCCTCGCCGAGCGATTGTTCGAGGTCCTGCCCGAATTGCTGACACAAGGGTTGGCCACGCTTCAGGCGTGCCCCTGTCAAGCGGGGTGCCCGTCCTGCGTCGGGCCTGTGAACGAAGTGGGTCGCCGCGCCAAGGCCATCGCCGGCAGGCTGCTGCGCGTCCTCACCGCCTGATCACCTTCCATGGATAGCCTGACCGATCTTCGTCGGGTGATCCGACGGCTGGAGGGTACCCGGCCGCGTCGCCCCGCGCCCGAGCCGGTCGAGCGCATCGTGGGCGGAGACCTGCTGGAGACGGGCGCGGGCGTCCTCCTCAGAGTGCGCCGGACCATTCCACGGACACACCGGCACGGCCGGTATGGCCTCGGGGACGGGTGCGAGGTGACCCCTAGCCTCATCGCGCTCCTCGCCCGGACCGGGGAGCGCCCACCCGACGGCCGGATTCTGTTTCTCGACCTGGAGACCACCGGCCTCGCTGGCGGCACGGGAACGTACGCCTTTCTGGTCGGAGTCGGTTTTGCTGAAGGGGACACCTTCGTGGTCGAGCAGTACTTCATGCGGGACTTCGACGAGGAGCCCGCCTTGCTGGCCGCTCTCGACCCGCTCCTGGCGCGCGCGGCGGCGGTGGTCACCTTCAACGGAACCGGCTTCGACCTGCCATTGCTGGAGACGCGCTTCATCTTGGAGCGACGACGCTGGCCCAAGATCCTCCACGTCGACCTGCTCGCGCCAGCTCGCCGCGTGTGGTCCGCCACCCTGGCCGATTGCCGTCTGCCCACCCTGGAGCGCGAAGTCCTGGGTCTCGAGCGCGCGAACGACGTCTCGGGCTGGGAGATCCCGGCCCGCTTCTTCGCCTACCTGCGAGATCGCGAGGCAGTCAGGCTGCGCCCCGTGTTCGCGCACAACGCGGACGACATCCTTTCCATGGTCGCGCTCCTCGGCTGGTGGGCGCGGGCCCTCGAAGGTGACGCTCTGCGCCTCACGGCGGCGGAGATGGCGGGCTTGGGACGATTCTGGGAGCGTATCGACGTCGAGCGCAGTGCCGAGTGGTATCACGCTGCCCTTGGCGCTGGCCTGGACGGTCCCTTTGCCCTCTGGGTCCGGCTGAGGCTCGCGTGGTGGGAGAAACGCCGAGCGCGCTGGGACGCGGCGCGTGCTCTGTGGGAGGCGGCCACGCGCGCCGAGCGCTTCGACCCGCGCCCGTGGGAGGAGCTGGCCAAGTTCCACGAGCACCGGCGCCGCGACGTGAGCGCCGCCTACGATCTCGTGAGCACGGCCCTGGAGATGGCCCGACTCGCTCCGGTTTCGACGCGGGTGGTGGAGGCTCTCGTATACCGGCAAACCCGCCTGCAGCGCCGCCGCGGCGCCCGTTAGTCCGCGGGGAACGTCACCACGTGGAGGACCTGAGCGTCCGGTCGCACGCGTGTGCCCTGGGCGAAGGCGACCGAGGAGGGCTGCGACGAGTGCACGCGATGCCCCGAGGGGAGGCCCAGGCAATAGAGGTTTTCGGAGCCCCGGAAGTAGCGTCGCAGGATGACGGCTGGTCCCTCGTCCCGCGGCACGAACGTCACGTCGTCGGGGCGGATCATCACCTTGATCTTCTCGCCGATCTCGCGCGCCTCGACGTTGCCAAAGACACCGAGCTCAGTGACAATCCCCTCCGTCGTGACAAGGCCGGGAATGAAGTCGGCCGCCCCGACGAACTCCGCCACGAAGGGCGTGGCGGGGTGGTGGTAGATCCCCTCGGGAGAATCAATTTGCTCCAAGCGCCCCCGGCTCAGGACCCCCACGGCGTCGGCGATGGTGAAAGCCTCCTCCTGGTCGTGAGTGACGAACACGGCGGTGGTGCCAGTCAGGCGCAGGATCCGCTCGACTTCGTCACGCATCTGCGCGCGCAGATCGGCGTCGAGATTGGAGAACGGCTCGTCGAGCAGGAGCAGGGCCGGCGCGGGGGCCAGGGCACGTGCGACGGCAACCCGCTGTTGCTGCCCGCCCGACAGCTCATGTGGATAGCGCGCGCCCAGATCGGTCAGTCCCACCTGACCGAGGGCGTATCGCGCGCGCTCACGCCGAGCGCTGCGGCTGAGCGCCCGTAGGCCGAAGCCCACGTTGGCTTCGACCGTGAGGTGCGGGAAGAGCGCGTAGTCCTGGAAGACGATTCCCACGCCCCGCTCCTCGGGCGGGATCCCCACTCGGGGACCGTCGGTCACGGTCTTTCCGGCGATGATGACTTGCCCCGCCTCCGGCGCCTCGAATCCCGCAATCAGCCGCAAGGTGGTGGTCTTGCCGCAACCCGAGGGGCCGAGCAGAGCGAGGATACGACCGCGTTCCACGCTGAGCGAGAGCCCGTCCACGGCGGGCGGACCATCAGGCGCGTAGCGCTTGGTGACCCGCGAGAGCGTGAGCTGCGACACGGTTAACCGGTCACGGGCGTCAGAGGCGGCTTGCATCGAGGACGGCGAGGCAATTGCGCACGGCGAGGGTCGCCATGGCCAGGCGGGTCTCCTCCGACCCGCTCGCGATGACCAGGATTGCCTTCGTCATTGATTTCCTCTCGTGAACGCCCTTGACATCCTCGCCCGCAGCGCTATATTAGCACTCGGGCAGATCGAGTGCTAATGCCGAGTCGGAGTCTGACATGCCCGAGCTCTCGGAACGGCGACACCTAGAACGCGGCTCGAGGAGCCAACCCACCACACACCGAGTCATGAGCCAGGGAGGTAGCGCACCATGAAAGTCCGTCCGTTGCATGACCGCGTCCTCGTGAAGCGCGAGGAAGAAGAAGAAGCCCGCGCCGGCAGCATTATCATCCCAGACACCGCCAAGGAGAAGCCACAGAAGGGGAAGATCGTGGCCGCGGGTAGCGGCAAGGTCGGGGAGGATGGTAAGCGTATTCCGCTCGATGTCAAGAGCGGCGACCGCATCCTCTTCGGCAAATACTCCGGCTCCGAAGTCAAAATCGACGACACGGAGTACCTCATCATGCGCGAGGAGGACATTCTCGCGATTCTCGAGTAGCCGGCGCCCCAGGACGACCCGGCCGACGATGTCACCAATCTCAAGGAGGAGTTGATCCATGCCAAAGCAGCTCAAGTTCGATGAGGAGGCGCGGTCGAGCCTGCTCAGAGGTGTCAACGTGATGGCCGCGGCCGTGAAGGCCACCCTCGGCCCCAAGGGCCGCAACGTGGTCCTCGACAAGAAGTTCGGCAGCCCCACCATCACCAAGGACGGCGTCACCGTCGCCAAGGAAATCGAGCTCAAGGATCCCTACGAGGACATGGGCGCCCAGATGTTGAAGGAGGTGGCCTCCAAGACCTCGGACATTGCCGGGGACGGGACCACCACGGCCACCGTGCTGGCCCAGGCCATCTTCCGCGAGGGCCTCAAGAACGTCACCGCCGGGGCCAACCCCATGGGGCTCAAGCGCGGGATCGAGCAGGCCGTCATCGCGGTGACGGAGGAGCTCAAGAAGCTGTCGAAGTCGACCAAGGACAAGAAGGAGATCGCCCAGGTCGCCAGCATCGCCGCCAACAACGACAAGACCATCGGCAATCTGATCGCGGAGGCCATGGAGAAGGTCGGCAAGGACGGAGTCATCACGGTCGAGGAGTCGAAGTCGGCCGATACCGTGCTGGACGTGGTCGAGGGCATGCAGTTCGACCGTGGCTACCTGAGCCCCTACTTCGTGACCGACCAGGAGCGCATGGAGGCGGTGCTCGAGGACGCCCTGGTGCTGATCCACGAGAAGAAGATCAGCGTGATGAAGGACATGCTGCCGCTCCTGGAGCAGGTGGCGCGGGCAGGCAAGCCGCTGCTGATCATCGCCGAGGACATCGAGGGCGAAGCCCTCGCCACCCTGGTCGTCAACAAGCTGCGGGGGACCCTGAACACCTGCGCGGTGAAGGCTCCCGGCTTCGGCGATCGCCGCAAGGCCATGCTGGAGGACATCGCCATCCTCACCGGGGGCAAGGCCCTCACCGAGGATCTCGGCATCAAGCTGGAGAACATCAAGCTGGAAGATCTCGGCAAGGTCAAGAAAGTGGTCGTCGACAAGGACAACACCACCCTGGTGGAAGGAGCCGGCAAGAACTCGACTATCGAGGGCCGCATCAAGCAGATCCGGGTGCAGATCGACGAGACGACCTCGGACTACGACCGCGAGAAGCTGCAGGAGCGGCTGGCCAAGCTGGCCGGCGGCGTGGCCGTGATCAAGGTGGGGGCGGCCACC
>Ga0187893_10010605_pt1 | contig 13667 bp, 15 predicted proteins | sample MA1701074metaG_FD_139574 | JGI IMG/M metagenome (GOLD analysis project Ga0187893, IMG submission 139574) | White microbial mat communities from a basaltic lava cave in the Kipuka Kanohina Cave System on the Island of Hawaii, USA - MA170107-4 metaG ...
ACTTTTATTATTGTGTTCCATAAACCGTCCCGATCCTTCGGATCGCGGATCCTCGATTTCTTAAAATTTATGTTTACTAATCAACTTTTCCAAAGCTGCGCGTTTTTTCCAGCTTTTGGCCTGGTATTCACGCCTTCGGGCTTCAGATAAGGTCTGATACTTCTCAGTATATACAACCTGCCACGGTATGTGAAATTTAGTGGAACGAACTTTACCTGAATTGTGCATTGAAAATCTTTTGCTTATGTCCGCGCAGCTTCCTACATAATATCGTGCAGTTTTTGAGGAATATAAAATGTAGAAATAATACATAAATTTTAGAAATCGGGAAAATCATCCGGCTCGATGGTGAAGCTCTGTTTATCCCGATCCCAAAGGGATCGCGGATCCTCGATCCGACCAAGGTCGAGATCGGGACAATTCTGGCAAGTTTTGGTTTCAGAATTCATCAATATATCTCCTTTTGATAACAATCTTTGCAGAAGATCTTTTCGGTTCTATCCGGCGCATACATGGTTTCAAATTCATTATGACATTTTTCTCCATGCTCGTGGCCCGATAATTCGCACATACACTCTCGTCTATAAAAACTAAAAGGATTTTTCCACATGAGCCGATCGTGATAGCGACAATTGGGGCATGACCTAGGCAGCGGTAATTTCATCAGTCGGTAGAAAGACAGCTCATCGGGAATAATCCTGTATGCCAAAGTGCACTGTCTCTCGGCTTGTCCTCGGTGGGGACACTCAATTATTTCTTCTAACAAGGAATCTGGCACATCGTCAATGCTATCAGGGAGATCCGCGGATTTTATCGTAGGAATATAAGTCTTTTCTTCACTTTCTTGCCATCTATAACCTAAAGATAGCACTTTTTCCTTCTGGATCGGCTCCTCCTCAAACGCGACAGTTTCATTATATGCGAAAGGAGAAAATTCAGAAGGAAAGAACTCGCCGAAAGAATATTTTCTTCCGGATTTATCCTCATACGACATTTCGTCCATATGCTTCTTTATCTTTTCAACCAAGCGTTCATATTCTTCCTTTGAAAATTGTTTGTTAAAAATGCAGTAACTTCTTTTACTAAGCCCAACGCATCCAAAGCAGTTCGAACAACCTCGGCAGTCTATACAATAAAAAAGATTGTCCGACCCTCCGCCACAGCTAAGAGATAGCACCACCCGACTCCCTCCTCTGCCAGAGAAGGTTAACTCATAGCATTCTTCAATTTTGCCTGTGCCGTAAAGATCCTGGGAATCTTTTGTAGTATTTGCCCCAACATACACATACTTGGAGTTCTCCGCGTTAACCACGCCATAACAATGGTGGACGTTCTTGGAGTTTTCAATGAAGTCTCCGGTGGAATCTACGGAATTTTTGATCTGAGCGTACCTGTGAATCGCTCTGTTGTAAATTTCTCTGAATTCATCCTTGGCTTTCTTCTGTCCGGAATAAGTTTCAAGTGATAGTTCCCTCATTGCTTCCAGGTATTTTTCTCTACTGAGTTGTTGATTCTTGAACACATAACTTTTGTTCCTAAGATTAGAAGAGAGGCAACAGTTCACGCAGTTAAGACAATCATAAAGAAAGTGTGACTCCACGCACTGATCAGATTTTAATAGAAACGAAGAATTGTAGTTCTCCCGGGAGTGTATCAACTCGTACCCGCGCTCATTGGCTCTAAAAAAGAGGGAGTCCAGACAATTTTTGTTGTTCTTAAAGGCCTCCTCTGAATACATAATGTTCTCGCAGCCACCCACATCGAAAGATAAATAAATGTTTTTACTTGTATAGCAGAAGTTCGAGTATTCACAACCTTCTCCATTTCTTTCATTCTGATCAAGAGCTCTGTGCGGAGCCGCCAAATTCAATTCATTAAATTGCTCGAAGAAATTCCTACTAAAATCATATTCTCTGCCATAATTACGTGCATCCCATTTATCACTTAAATAACATGGCATACACCAACCTTGAATGCTGCTAGCGGGAGCGTACATGGAAATTATTGATTTATTACAGTTGCCGCAGTTGCTTTTATAAAGAGAACGCTTGTTAATATAAGTTAACCTGCGGATATATCGGCAGCGCGGGCACCATGAAGGCGGCGGGACTTTGATTTTCTCGTAAAATCCGAAATCATCCGGCTCGATGATGAAGTCAGAGTGACAATTTTGACATTTTCTATTTTCAGACTTATATTCCATAACTTCTACCTCACCCCTTTCCCCTCTCCTTGGCAAGGAGAGGGCTAGGGTGAGGTCTCAATCTCCACGAACTTTAGCTCCTGAATATTTGCCGGAGAAATAAGGAGTGCCTTCTGGTAGGCGTCGCGCGGATCAGAGAGAATTTCGACGACCGTGGCAAGCGTGTGCGGCGCAAGGCCCGGAAGCTGCACTTTGGTGTCTACCTCAACTGTAAACTCTCGAGGGAGCGTCATCTCGAAATTTCCGCCTCCGCGTCCAACGATCTGCATAAAGATGTCCTTGCCGGAGACAAGCACTTCGGACTTCTGGCCCGGGCTCGAAAACAAAACGACCTTAGCCGTGTCTCTGTTCACCTCCACAATTTTTCCTATGGGCGTATCCCCATATGCATAAACTATATCTCCCACTTCCAGCTTCTCACCCCCCACATCTAGTATGAGCGTGTCATAGGGAGATCGGTCCGGCTTCCCGATAATTGCGGCGAGAATCAAGTTTCTCGACCCTTTTCTTTCGAAAATTTCTTTGAGTTTTACGTTTTCATCATAAAGGAGGGAATAGTTCGCAATCCGACCCTCCAGCTCGGCGACTTTCTGTTTTAATTCTTCATTTTGTTCTCCCAGAAATTTTTTTGACTGAAAATAGGCCCCCAGACTGCCCGCGCTCCGTCCGACCCCCGCCCCACCCGAAAGTACTGGGCGGAAAAGTGTACTCGCTACACTAGAGAGCGCCCGCCCGAGGGGCGCTCGGAAAAATACAAGAAGAAGAAGTGCAAGAACTGCGACACCCAGTTTCAAATAAATTCTCCGTTTTCTTTCCCTATCTTGGAGGTAACTCATCTTCGTGGTGGCGGACCAAGACGTCCTTGTAGCTATCTAAGTCATCTAGGATGACCCCGGTGCCCCGGACAACTGCCGAGAGTGGGTCATCGAGCACATAGACAGGAATTTTTAGAACTCCGGATAAGAGCTGGTCCAGGCCCGCGAGCAGGGCCCCACCCCCGGAGAGAGTAATGCCTCGATGCATAATATCCGACATTATCTCGGGCGGAGTGGTCTCCAACACGCTTTTTACCCCCTCAATTAACTCCCGAATGGAGCCAGCAATCGCCTCCCGCACGTCCGAATCGGTAAGCACTACCTCCCGAGGCAGGCCCGTCAAGAGGTCTCGACCGCGTACTTCCGTTTCTACGTATTCGCGCGGGATGACCGACCCGATCGCGATCTTGACCGCTTCCGCCGTCCGCTCGCCCACCAGAATTTTAAACTCATCGCGCATGTAGAAGATGATGTCGTTGTTCAAGCGGTCGCCGGCAACTTTCAGATTCTTAGATTTGACAATGCCGCCCAAAGAGATAACCGCGATATCCGTGGTGCCCCCGCCGATGTCTATGATCATGGTGCCCACTGGATCGTGAATGGGCAGCCGCACCCCGATTGCCGCGGCCATCGGCTCTTCCACAAGATATACTTCCCGAGCGCCAGCCGAACGCGCCGCGTCATAAACTGCCCGGGTCTCGACGTTGGTGGTCCCAGTCGGTACACCAATGAGCACGCGGGGATGAGCGAGCTTGGGTGTCATCTTGTCCGCCTTGTTGATAAGATAGGAGAGCATCTCCTCCGTCACTTCGAAATCGGAGATAACGCCGTCCACCAAGGGGCGCACCGCCCGGATATGTCCGGGAGTGCGGCCAAGCATCTCCTTGGCCTTGGCTCCGACAGCCAGAACCTGGCTAGTCTTTATATTGACTGCAACCACCGAGGGTTCGCTAATTACGATTCCGCGGCCCTTAAGATATACTAGTGTATTTGAAGTTCCGAGGTCGATCCCAATATCGTTCGAAACCAGTTTGTAAAATTTCTTAAACATGGAGAAGTTTGATGAGTTCCTCCACGCTCGTTATCTTGCCCTTCTCTTCGAATCTTTTCTTTATTTCGATACCACCATCTTTGATACTTCTCTCCGAAACTACTGTGCGAAGTGGAATACCTAAAAGATCCGCGTCCGCGAACTTCTCCCCCGCGGAAACTTCTCGTCGGTCGTCAAACAAAACCTGAATATTGCTTTTCTTTAGCGCTTCGTAAACTTTCTCTGCCTCTCCACTTACTTCCTTATCCTCGCCTAGCATAAGCAGGTGCACTCCGAAAGGCGCGACACTTTCGGGCCAGATTATGCCTTTGTCATCCGAAAGAACTTCGACTATGGTACCCATGAGGCGGCCAAGCCCTATGCCGTAGGAGCCCATAAACACAGGTTTTTTTTCTCCATTTTTATCCGCATAACTAAGCCCTAGGGCTTCGGACTTTCCGGTACCTAGGGTAAAGATATTTCCGACTTCAATCGCCCTATGTTCCGAGAGCTTAGCTTTTTCTAATCCTAAATTTGCCAAGGTCTCTTCGCCTATGACTTCTTTATTTACCGCCAAGCCCTTCTCTTCGCTTAAATATATAGTGTCCTCGCCCGCGGAAGTAATAGTTTGAAACTCGTGAGAATACTTTGAAAAAGCGGCGCCGGAGGCAAAAGTTAAATAAGTCATATGGCCAATGCCAACCCGGGCGAAAACATTTCGATAAGCAGTTTTCATTTTTTCATAAAAAACATTATGCTCTGATTCGTCCTTAGAAAAAGAGTACAGAGCTTTCCAGTAGAACTCTCGTCCTCGCAAAATGCCGGACTTGCTTCTGGTTTCATTTCGCAAGATATCTTTGAAGTCATAAAGATATAGCGGCAAATCTTTATGAGAATTCACGTACTGTTTTAAGATGGTGGCAAAACTTTCTTCGTTACTCCACGACAAACCGACCTCACTGCCATTTTTTAATTTTGTTTTAAACCAAATTTCCACTTCCTCATCGCTCCAGCGATTGGTTTTTTCCCAAACTTCTTTGCTTTGGAGAATGGAGGTTTTCATTTCGATTCCGCCGACATTGTTCATCTCTTCTCGAATTATATTTTCTATCCTCTTAATAACCCGGAGTCCCAAGGGTAAATAGGAGTAAACTCCTGCCATTTCCTTATGGATATATCCGCCCCGAATAAGTAGCTCGGCATTCTTCGCCACCTCGTCCGCGGGGGCCTCTTTCTCTGTCCGGGTAAAAAGCTTCGATTGCCTCATAAAAGTTATACTAGCAGAAAGTATTGCGAAAATCGAGGTTTTTTGGTAGAGTGGCCTGACATGGTCAGTGTAAACAAGACAAAAAATTCATTACTGATAGAGGAACTCTTCGCGGCCGGGGCTCATTACGGGTACTCAAAATCAAGGCGACACCCCACTGCTACCCCTTTTATCCTCGCTACCAAGAACCAGGGAGATATCATCAACCTGGAAAGTACCATTTCCCAGCTGGAAGCTGCCAAAGAATTTGCGAAAAACCTCGGCGAAAAAGGGAAGGTTCTCCTTCTCGTCGGCACCAAGCCGGAAGCAAAGGCGACTATCCGAAAAGGAGCGGAAGGACTCGGACTGCCCTATGTTTCTTCCCGCTGGATCGGAGGAACACTCTCTAATTTTTCGGAGATCCGGAGGAAAATTGATGAACTCGAAAGTTACTACAAAGACTCCGCGGAAGGGAGACTAGAAAAATACACAAAAAAGGAAAGGGGGGTGCTGGCTAAGAAAATGGAACGTCTCGCCAATTATTATACCGGGTTACTTAATCTTCGAAAACTGCCCGATGCCCTCTATGTTGTCGACCCCGGAGCGGAAGAAATAGCGGTAACGGAAGCGAAAAATCTCGGGACTCCTGTTGTTGCCTTTGCGAATTCCGATTCAAATTTGCGGGGCATCGAATACCCGGTTCTCGGCAACGACGCGTCAGTGCCGGCCATCAATCTTCTGACGGAGAGCATACTTAGCGCCTACGCCGAAGGCAAGGCGAATCCGGAAGTGCCCCAGCAGACCGAGAAAGCAAATGGTAAAGGTAACAACTGATCTAATAAAAAAATTAAGAGACGCAACCGGTATCTCGATCGGTGAGTGTAAGCGAGCACTCGAGGAAGCAGGGGGTGACATGGATAAAGCAACCGCGATCCTTAGGGAGAGAGGTACCGCCATCGCGAAGAAGAAGGCCCTCCGGACGCTAGGCGCCGGCTATATAGTAAGCTATATTCACGGGGGTGGAAAAATTGGGGCTATGGTTGAAGTCCATTGCGAGACGGATTTCGTCGCGAAGAATGAAATCACGAGTAACTTAGCCAAGGAAGTCGCAATGCAAATAGCGGCTACTAACCCAGAAACAGTCGAGGCACTTGCCCTTGAGCCTTCGATCAAGGACCCCACTGTTACAATCCGGGAGATGGTGGCGGAGGCCACCCAGAAAACCGGGGAAAGAATTGAGATCGGGCGCTTTGCCCGCTTCGAAGTGTGATGTGGATATTTTATATAATTCTATTTTTCGCCTCCCTCCTCGGAATCATAATACTCCTAGGCCGGAAGCTCCCGCATGTTCGCGCGGGCAGAATCGAGGGGGTGAATGCCGCTCCGGAGATTCTGCCCTCCCTGGAGAAGCTCAAAAAGGCCGCCAGCGAGCATTCCCGGCGCTATGCCTATGAGGGGGTGGTCGCGGCAGTACGCGCCTATGTGAAGAGCGGAAATTATCTTAAGGCAAAAAGTAAGGACATCCGAGACTCGGCTAAAAAAATTTTGAGGAAAGCTAACGGAAAAGGGCAGATAGTCGAGCCGCAGGAGGTAAACAAGTTTCTCCAAATGGTTTCGGACTACAAAGAAAAACTAAGTCACATTAAGCACAAAGTAAAGGAGGAAGAGGGAGAGCGGGGTCAATAAATATGCTATTCTAATTGAGTTGCCGCCTTACCCGCCCGAACGACTGATCTCGTTCAGTCGGGCAGGCGGCAGTTCGGTACGGGCGGGGAGCAACACTTTTGTTAAATAATTATGTACGTAGTTTACGTATTACGAGATGAAAACGGGAAATTATATAAAGGATTAACAAATGATCTCAAGAGAAGAACTGGTGAGCATTTTTCTGGACATACTCAAACAACAAGAAGAATGAAAAATTCGAGAGTTGTTTATAAAGAAGAATATGATACATTTCTAGAAGCACGAAAAAGAGAACTGTACTTAAAATCTGCGGCAGGAAGACGATTTCTAAAGAAAAAATTATCGCCGCCCTAGCTCAACGGTAGAGCAATGCTTTTGTAAAGCATAGGTTGTCGGTTCAAGTCCGACGGGCGGCTCAAAATATTTTTCGTATACGATAACTACGTAGTTTAATACGTAGCCCAAAGCTTCGTGGTTAAGCAATGTTTAAGCAATGATTGTCCTTACTTACCCAATTATCGTTGTGAAAGAATCTTAAAGCCGACTTGGGGTTCTGGGATGCCAATTTTAATTCCGTACGCCCTTGCTTTGTCAAGTTCTGATTGATTATACCCATCGACTTCAAAAATTTTGTGGGGGAAAATGATAAAACAGATTTGTCCATTGTTATAATCTGCATACCAAGCGTGTTCGTGTCGCAGATCAAAAGACTCGCTTAGTTCTTTTGCTATTTTTCGGGCATTTTTAATACCTCGGATTTCAACAGTATGATCGCTCCATATTTTTAGCCAAGGCGTCATACTTCTTTCTGTGACAGATTTTACTTTTGTTCCCAAAATTTTGACCTTTTTCAAAACTCCAAGCTTCTTTTTTTGAAGGCTTTCTTCAATAATTACTCCCCGAAAAATATCTTTTTGAGGTTCGCCGATAGCTTTAATTGAACTACTACCTCCACAAGAAAATGAGACTGATTTTACTCTAATAAGTTCTCGTAAATACCCATTTATAATAGAGCCGAGAGGGATGCCTAAATCTTTGGCAACCCCTTGCGCTTCGTCCTTAATATTTGAATCTACTTTCACAGTTATCAGCTTTTTCATACATACCAAGTATATACTAAGTATGTTTGATTATCAAGCGCGATAGCCTCCAATAGTCCCCGAATTTTTAGTAAAATAGGTTCGAGTTTTGTTTAAAAGATATTCTATTCTTCTTCCGACTCCGCCTCTTTGAGTTTGAAGGATTCTTCCACGCGCTCCGAGAGATCTTCAAGCGGCTGGAAGCCGGTCAGGAGCTCTTCATCGATAACCAGCGCCGGAAGCTCCGTGTCTTTTATCTTGAAAATCGTGAGCATGGAATTGACGGCGGATAAGTTGATCGAGTAGTCGAAAGAGTAGACTCGGAGCTCCGGGTACCTCTCGCGGAGAGCGGAGAGGACCAGGCCCTGGCGCTCGCATTCCCGGCAGTGTTCCGCGGTAGTGTAAAAATAAAGTATGAAAGCAGACTTTACTTTGCAGCGTTCGGCGAGTTTCTTGGCAAGGAGATAGTCCTTTATCTCCAGAAGCGAATAATACTCTTTAAGTCTCCTTACTTCCTCGCCACCTCCGAGATTCGATTCGCTCCACTCTAGTTTTCGCCCAAGCTCCGCAAGCTCGCCGGAGAGAACGGAACTACCCGAAAGGTTCCGACAAGCAAGGTCAGAGAGTAAGTCGAATTGGGTTTCAGAGGAGAGGATATCGATCGCCAGTCTGTCCTGAATAGTTTCAAGCTCCGCGATCCTTCTTTGCCCGAAGTAATTGCTCAAGTAGCTGGCAGATAGAAAAAGCGTCGCAGTGATCAAAAATACAATTAAATACTTCTTCCAGTCGATCATATTTTATCTCCAGGCTGGGCGCTTAGAAAGTAGCGTGTTCCAAATAGCCTTAACGAGCCAGAGGGGGGCAACCGCGCTAAAAATAGCCAGATAGTAGAAAATCTTGGCCGAAAACTTCCATTTCCCTTCAACCATCTTCGCGCCGAGAAGCATTGAGAAAATAACGAGACCAAAGATAAGAATTTCCAAAAAGATGAAAGACTTCGTGCTCAAGAAAAATACGTCAAATTGCCGGAGAGCTGTTCCGAAATTAAATCCAACTAGTTGGTAATGTGAAATCTTATTAAAAACAAAATCTCCCAAACTGTAAAGGAGTCTCCCTAGTAAATAAGTCACTCCCACGACTGAGACAACTCCCGCCGGTAGGGTGAAAAAAGAAAAGTTGCCGTACTTTTTCTTAAAAAGAACATCTCGGTAATCAAGAGTATTGTTCAGGAAGCCATAAATCCAGCGCAGGCGCTGTCGGAAAAGCTTGCCGATGGTGGAGGGGGTGCCGGTGTAAACATAAGCGTCATTACAGTGTTCTATTTTATAGTTATTTTTCTGCATGCGATAGGCAATTTCCATGTCTTCAGTATTATGGGCGTGCCGGTAAGGACCCAGTTCCTCGAAAACCTTCTTTCGAAAGATGGTGAGCGGGCCCGGCGCGACGTGGATAGCGCTCAAGATACCCAGCATCTTTTTGAAATAAACGGACATAAGATACTCCATCTTCTGTGCTTTTTGCACGAGTGTTTTGGGTTGATGAGTTATAAGAGAAGGAGTTACGGCCATGAGCTCGGGATCTTTTTCGAAGTAGCTCATAATACGCACGAGCGCGTCGGGGTCGGCGACAGAGTCGGCATCCATACAACCCACAAAGGGAGTTTCGACGCTCTCCAGTCCAAGGTTAAGCGCGGTATATTTGCCACCGTTTCTCTTCTGCATCAATCGGATATTCGGAAACACAGAAAATTCTTGCATCACTTTCCAAGTGTTGTCCGTGGACCCGTCATCAACTAGAATTATTTTGACTCTATGTTTATGATAGTTTAAGTTTAAAAGTGAATTTACCGTCTTTTTTAAATTTTTCTCTTCGTTGAAAGCCGGCACGATAACTGTGACCTCGGGATAGTCTAGAAGAAACGTCCTACCTTTCCGGATCAGTATCCTCTTCCTATTCTCAAGAAAGGTAACCAGAAGAAAAACCTGCGCATAAACCGTCAGGAAGATAAAAATATAAAAGATGATATTAGAAATAGAAACCATGCCTGCCAGCCATTGTAGCAGGAATGCGCGTATTTGCAACCCGATTACATTCCCTGGGCAGGAGTCGGCGCGGCGGGTTCGCAGGTGAGACAGGCTCGGCACTTACCGCAGCCACAACCGAAGATCTTCATGACCGCGGCGATACCCACGAGGACGTAAATGATGGCCTCGAGCATGGGCATACCTCCCAGAACCATTCGAACCACATTCCAGGAATCACCTGCGCCGAGAAGCATACCGAGCCCTTGAAGACCCCAGTTTAGTCCCCCGACAATGAGAAGCACTCGCACGGTTTTCGAAGTACGGCAACCGTGCCCCCAAAATTGATAATGTTTCATGTCCCAATTATACCATACCTAAAATTATGATATAATGTGGATATCACAATGGAAAAAGAAAGCGAAAGTAATGATGTATATCATGATTTAAATACTGATACGCCCGCGGCGTCGCCCGACAACACGCCGAAGATCGTGGGCGCCATTGTGCTTGCCGGGGCGCTTATCGCTGGGGCAATTCTTCTTCGTGGCCTTCCCGGTCCGACTTCCGGCGGGTCATCGGAAAAGAGTGCCGGGATCGAGTTCAGGGAAGTATCCGCGGCGGACCATGTTCTCGGTAATATCGCAGCGGCGGTAATGATCATAGAATACTCGGACACGGAGTGCCCTTTTTGCAAGGCATTTCATGCTACTCTCCACCAGGTAATTATGGAGGAAGAAAACGTGGCCTGGGTTTACCGACACTTTCCGATCGCTTCACTCCACCGAAAGGCAGCTCACGAAGCAGAAGCGACTGAATGTGCCGCGGAGCAGGGTAAATTCTGGGAATATATTGACGAGCTTTTCCGGAGAACTCCTTCCAACGACGGGTTGGCCGAGGCAGAGCTGCCCCGGATTGCTGGGGACGTGGGAATGGATGTAAATGTGTTCAATACTTGCCTTATGAGCGGAAAATTCAAGGAAAAAATTGAGGCAGATATGGCAGACGGAGCAGGGGCGGGAGCGAGAGGAACTCCCTACACACTTCTCGTCTCCGAAAATAAAATAACTGCAGCGAAACAAAAGGAAATACTCGCTCTCGTCGGCCGACCGGAATATGTAACCTTCTATCCGGAGAAAAACGCGGTCTCGCTAAACGGCGCCCTGCCCTACGAAATGGTCAGCGGCATTGTCTCGATTCTCCTCAAGTAATTTTTCCCCGTCCACAGCAAGGGTAGTCCTTGCTGAAGGTTTCTTTTTTGTATATAATTAATTCATGGAACGAAAAACTCCGTTTGCGGAAGGCGAACACTATCACATATATTCTCGGGGCGTAGAAAAACGAAAAATTTTTACAAGTGACAGAGATTACAGAAGGTTCGTGGCCATCCTATACATCATGAACCAAGATGCACCTTTTAGAATGGATAATTATTTGCAAAATAAGAGAAATAGTCTAAGGAATATCTTCAAAGAAAAGCGCGAAGAATCTCTCGCTTCGATCTTAAGCTATTGCCTGCTGCCTAATCACTTTCACCTTATCCTCTATGAACACACGGAAGGTGGCATTAGTAAATTTATGGGTAAACTTCTAACGGCGTATTCGATGTACTTTAATACAAAATATGAAAGAAGTGGCCCGTTGTTTTCTCACCCATTTAGGTCAGAACATATATCTTCGGAATCGCAATATTTGTACATTTTTTCCTATTTGCACCTCAACTGTCTCTCAATTCTTAAAAAAAGATGGAAAGAGGAAGGGATCAAAAATAAAAAAGAAGCAGAGAAATTCCTTGGAAACTATGAGTTTTCAAGCTATTTAGATTTTCTCGCTAGAAATCGCCCAGAATCCGTGATTATAGATTTTTCGCTTATTCCCGAATACATAGAAGATATGAAATTAAGTTTCAGGACCTGCGAGGAAACGCTACAAAAATTTTCTAAATCCAAATCCAAGCAAGGACTACCCTTGCTTAACTTGCTTGATTTTTAAATGAGCTACTCAAAATAGTTCTTGAGCCGATAGATCTTGTCGTGACTTCGGAGTTTCTCGTGGACCTTGGCTTCGATCTGGCGGATGCGTTCGCGGGTGACGCCGAACTCCTCCCCTACCCGCTCGAGAGTGTGTTGGATCCCGTCAGTTAAGCCATAACGCATCTCTAAGATCTTACGCTCTTTCGGAGTAAGTTCGCCGAGGACCGAGCGGATCTGATCGGCTAGAATTCTTCGGGAGGATTCTTGGTCCGGCCGGAGAATTTTCTCATCCGGGATGAAATTCTCGAGCGTGGATTTATCGTCTTCGTCTCCGACCGGCTGCTCCAGCGACACCGTCTCTTGGGAAATATTCTCGATCACGTGCACCTTCTCGACCGGGATATTCATCTCGGTCGCGATCTCTTCTGCTAACGGCTCCCGACCCAAGTCTTGGGAGAGCTTACGGTGAACCTGCTTGTACTTGGAAATCGTCTCCACCATGTGTACCGGGATCCGGATGGTCCGGGACTGGTCGGCGAGCGCGCGGGTAATTGACTGACGGATCCACCAGGTGGCGTAAGTTGAGAATTTATATCCTTTCTTCCAATCGAACTTCTCCACTGCTTTGAAAAGCCCGAGATTGCCTTCCTGGATAAGATCCAGGAGAGTAAGATTGGCACTCCGGCCCACGTATTTTTTGGCAATCGAGACCACGAGGCGCAGGTTCGCCCGAGCCAAGAGGTTTTTTGCTTCCGAATCATTCTGCTCAATTCGGCGAGCAAGATCTTTCTCCTCCCCCGCAGAGAGGAGCGGATATTGGCCGATCTCTTTCAAATACATCTGGATCGAGTCGTGACTCGGAGAACGCTGAAGATCCGCTCCGGCAATATCTGCTTCGAGATTAAGAAGGTTTCCGCCCTCGAGAACATCGATCGAGGCTTCCGAGAGTTTCTCATATAGCTCGTCCAGGAAAAGAATATTGTTCTCCACATCCGGAAAAGTCTTCAAGATCTCGTCATAGGTTATGAAACCGCGTTTCCGACCCTTTTCAATAAGTTCCGTCGCCAGGCGGCTGAGCGCGGCCCTCCGCCTTTCTTCCGCTGGAAGTTTTTTGACCCCGGGCAGAGGTTGGTTCGCCCGCGGCTTTTTGGGCTTCGGCCTTTTTTGCGAATTTACGGACTTTCGCTTGATAACTTTATTTTTTTTCTGTTTCTTTTTCCTTTTTATTGACATATACTTTATATCTACTCTCTTTTATCTCTTCAATCCTCCTCCCCAACCTCTGACATTCAGAAAGAAGTCGGGAAGCAAGTTCTAAGTTTTTGTCCCGTTCTGCCCGAGAAAGATCGGAGAGTACTCGAGCCAGAGAGCCGCGGAGTTCTTCTTCCTCGAAGTTAAGGAGGAGCTCTCGGAAATCTTCCTCTCTATCCTCTTCCTCTCCGTAGAAAATCTCGGCTTGAAACACAAGGTCTTCCGCTTCATCCTTAAAAAACTCCTTGAACTCGCCGAGACTTTTACCGCTCCTGCGCTCGAACTCTTCTGCCCAATCCTTCCTCCCCCGAGAGAGGATGAGCCCTAGGAGCCGGCGTAGTATCTCCTCCTTCCTGCCTCGCC
>Ga0187893_10010606_pt1 | contig 13667 bp, 12 predicted proteins | sample MA1701074metaG_FD_139574 | JGI IMG/M metagenome (GOLD analysis project Ga0187893, IMG submission 139574) | White microbial mat communities from a basaltic lava cave in the Kipuka Kanohina Cave System on the Island of Hawaii, USA - MA170107-4 metaG ...
GGCGTCGCTGCGTCAGGCTTTCGCCCATTGCGCAATATTCCTCACTGCTGCCTCCCGTAGGAGTCTGGACCGTGTCTCAGTTCCAGTGTGGCCGGTCACCCTCTCAGGCCGGCTACCCATCGTCGCCTTGGTAGGCCGTCACCCTACCAACTAGCTAATGGGACGCGGGCTCCTCCTCAAGCGACAACTTGCACGCAGAGGTCATCTTTGAGCTTCACCTCCGAAGAGGCGAAGATGTTATGCGGTATTAGCCCCGCTTTCGCGAGGTTATTCCCCACTCGAGGGCAGATTGCCCACGCGTTACTCACCCGTGCGCCACGCTACTCGGGGAGTTGCCCCCCCTTTCGCGTTCGACTTGCATGTGTTAGGCACGCCGCCAGCGTTCGCTCTGAGCCAGGATCAAACTCTCCAGTTGAATATCGGAGAATCGTTCTTGATCAACTGACTTGTAATGCTGATTGGTCACAGGGCAGGCACGCACTATTTAGTTTTCAAAGAACACCACGCGGGAAACGTGCACTGTAAGATCTTGTCTTGGGAGATGTCAAGAAGTTTCGTGACACCTTATAATCGCCAAACGCCGTCCAGGACCGGCTCTGAACATAACACATCCTCCACGGGGCGAACCAAGTGGCTCAGAGATTGCTAGCACGGACCCCCTGCCCGAAAACGCCCGTCGTCTGGACGCTTTTCCTCTCGATGACCTGCCTGGCTCCCCGGGTCCTTTTTCCCCTCCAGGAGATGGCCTCGGATCCTCCCAGGGCAGCTCCGTCTGGAGCGGGTTCAGAGCTGGAGAACGCGAGACGGCTGGCCGCCGCCGGACGGGTCGAAGCCGCCGCGGCCGCCTACCGCCGGTTCCTCGCGCTGGAGCCCGCCTCCTTCGAGGGGCACTTCGAACTGGGCCAGGTTCTGGCTTCCCACCAGAGGCTCCCCGATGCTCGCGAACACCTCGCCGTCGCGGCGAGTCTGAAGCCGGACAACGCTGAGGCTCACGTGCGGCTGGCCCAGGTGCTGCTGATGCTGGAACAGCTCGATGGCGCCGAACGCGAGCTGGTCACCGCAAAAAGCATCGCTCCGAAGGAACCCTCCGTGCGGTACAACCTCGGGCGGCTGTACGAAGCCTCGAAACGTGAGCCCGAGGCGCTCGCCGAGTATCTCGCCTTCCTCGAAGTTGCGCCCGATGACACCAGAGCCAACAACATCCGGTCACGCGTCGCGCTCTACTACGAGAATTCGGAGAAGCTCGATGCAGCGCTCAGCATGTATCGGGATCTGCTGGCGCGTGACCCGGGCCGCGCGAGCGCGCACTACGCCGTGGCGGGCATTCGCTACAGGCGCGCGCAATACGATGAAGCGCTGGCTGGATACCTTGAGGTGGCGCGCCTGGACCCGAAGAACCCCTCGGCCCACGCCAATATCGGCTTTATTCACAGGATCAAGGGGAGGCTGGCCGAAGCCGCGGCGTCGTATACCCGAGCGGTCGAGCTTGATCCGTCGGATGTCACGAGCCTCTATTTCCTCGGCGCGCTCCAATCCGACCTGGGAGACATGGACCAGGCGATGACCCGCTTCGCCCAGCTCGTCGAGCTGCAGCCCGGGCATCCGATGGTGCATTACGCGCTGGGCAAGATCTACCTGAAGCGCGGCGATCGCGACGCGGCGCAGCGTGAGTTCGAGCTGCATCGCGCGATCCAGGCCAAGGAACGAGCAGACCAGCACACGGCCTCCACGATGGAGGACAACTGAGTGAAGCCGGCGTTCTGCGCGACGCTGGTGCTGGTCCTTCGCCTCGCTCTCGGCGCCGGCCCGCTCGAGGCCGAGAGTGTCCTCTCCGGCATCCGCTTCGCGGACCATGCCGCGGCGGCAGGGATCTCCATGCGCACGACCAACGGAGACCCGCGGCGCCGGTACATCATCGAGACGCTTGGCAGCGGCGCCGCATTGTTCGATCGGGATCTGGACGGAGACCTGGACCTGTACGTGGTCAACGGCTCGCTCCTGGAGCCGATCGCACCCGGTGAATCGCCCCTTGGGGCGCTGTATGACAACGACGGTCGCGGCCGATTCAAGGAGGTCACATCGGCGGCGGGGCTCAAGGTTCCCTTCTGGGGGTTCGGCGCTGCCACAGGCGATTATGACAACGATGGGGATCCCGACCTGTATGTCACGGCCTGGGGGCCGGATCACCTCTTTCGCAACGACGGCGTGGAGGGGTTCACCGATGTGACGCCGGAGGCCGGGCTCGTCGAAACCCGACTCAGCACGGGCGCGGCGTTTCTCGATTATGACGCGGACGGGGCGCTCGATCTGTTCGTCGCCAACTACGTGGTGTTCGACCCATCGAGAATCCCGGCCAAGGGGGACCCGAACTCTCCCTGCAACTTCCGCGGGCTGACGGTGATGTGCGGGCCGCAGGGTCTTCCCGGTGATCACGACATCCTGTACCGCAACAACGGCGACGGGACTTTCAAGGACGTCACCGCCGAGGCGGGGCTGATGACCGAGGGGACCTTCTATGGCCTGGGCGTCACGACCGCGGATACCAACAAGGATGGAAGGATCGACATCCTCGTGGCGAACGACTCCACGCCCAATCTGCTTTACCGCTACCAGGAGGGGGGACGCTTCCTCGAAGAGGCGCTCCTGTCGGGGTTCGCGTTCAGCGGCGATGGCCGTGAACAGGCCGGGATGGGGATCGACGTGGCCGACATCGATGGAGACGGCGACCTGGATGTCTTCGTCACCAACTTCTCGCACGACTATGCGACGCTCCGGCTCAACGATGGAGCCGGCTTCCTGGAGGATGTCACCGTCCGGCTGGGGCTCGCGGAGCCGACCATACCGACGCTGGGCTGGGGCACCCTGATGTTCGACATGGAGAACGACGGCGACCTGGATATCTTCATCGCCAACGGCCACGTGTACCCCGAGGTGGATGAGGCGGACATCGGCACCACCTACGCGCAGCGCAACCAAGTGCTGGAGAACCGCGGCGATGGCAAGCTCCGCGAGGTGGTCCCGACTTCAGGCACCGCTCTGGACCTGGCGGGTCTCCACCGGGGTCTCGCGGGCGGTGACGTGGACGGCGATGGCGACATCGATCTGCTGGTCACGGTGCTTGACGGATCCCCCAAGCTGCTGCTCAACGAGTCGCCCGCTGGAGCCTGGGTGGAGATCCGGCTGGCAGGGCGCGCCAGCAATCGCGATGGCGTCGGGGCGCGCGTCTCGGTGCACGCCGAGGGGAGGGTGTGGGTGGCGGAGCGCAGCGGGGGCCGCTCCTACCTATCGGCCTCCGACCCCCGGCTGCACTTCGGCCTGGGCCCGGCGAAGCGGATCGACCGCATGGAGATCCGGTGGCCCTCGGGGATCACGCAGGTGGTCCCCAGCCCCCCCATCAATCGCGTCATCGTGGTGGAGGAACCTTCGGGGAACTCCGCATCAGCAAAGAGCCAGTCCTCTTGATCTCCCGTCCGCGAGCGTGCTATCGTGCGCTTGGTTTGACTCGTGAGTGGGCGAGCGCTGTGCCCACTCTTTTTGTTTACGCCCTTCGCGGAGATCGGCATGGCGGAGATTCCTCAGGCCATCGAAGCGAGGGTGCGCTCTCTGGCTCAGGACGTTGTCGGTAGAAGCGGCTACGAGCTGGTTGACGTCGAGTACAGGCGTGAGCCCGGAGGGTGGACCCTCCGGCTCGTCATCGACAAACACGGCGGCGTCACGCTGGACGATTGCCAGAATCTGAGCCAGGAGTTCGGCACGGTCCTCGAGGTCGAGGATCCGATCCCCCACCAGTTCAGGCTCGAGATCTCCTCCCCCGGATTGGACAGGCCTCTCAAGAACGAACGGGATTATCTCGGCGCGCAGGGGAAGCTGATCCGATTGACGCTGCGCGAGCCGCTGGCGGGACAGCGCAACTTCAAGGGGCGCCTCCTCGACGCCGGAAGTCCGAGACAGGAGACCACGCGCGTCACCGACGTCCCCTCCAACGGCATGACGCTGCGCCTGCTTGACGGTGAGGGCCGCGAGCGCCTCATCCCGGCGGCCGCCGTGGAGCGCGCCCGCCTGGTGTACGAGTGGCCACAGCGCGGCGCCAAGAGGTCATCGAAACGATGAACAGCGAGCTATTCCACGCGATCGAGCAGATTGGCCGCGAGAAGGGCATTGACGTCGAGGTGGTCATCGAGGCCGTCAAGGACGCGGTCATCGCCGCCTCCAAGAAGCACTTCCACACGCACGAGGAGCTGGGTGCAGAGTTCAACCGCGAGCGCGGCACGTATGACATCTTCGCGCTCAAGAAGGTCGTCGAGAGCGTCACGGACAAGGATCTGGAGATCTCGCTGACCGAAGCGCGCAAATACGACCCGCTCGCCGAGATCGACGCGATGCTGCGGCTGCCCAAACCGCGTGTCGACCTGGGAAGGATCGCCGCCCAGGCCGCCAAGCAGGTGATCTACCAGAAGGTGCGGGAGGCCGAGCGGGAAAACGTCTACCGGGAGTACAGCGACCGCGTCGGCGAAGTGGTCAACGGGATCGTGAAGCGCTTCGAGCGCGGCGACATCATCCTGGATCTCGGCAAGACCGAGACGATATTGCCGCGCCGCGAGCAGTCCCGCGCCGAGCACTACAACCAGGGCGATCGGATTCGCGCGGTCATCGTCAACGTGGACAAATCGGCCAAGGGGCCCCAGATCACCGTCTCGCGCACCGATACGCGACTCCTGATGAAGCTGTTCGAGATGGAGGTGCCCGAGATCTATGACGGCACGGTGGTGATCGAGAGCATCGCGAGAGACCCCGGCGACCGCGCCAAGGTCGCCGTCCGCTCCAAGGAGAAGGACGTGGACCCGGTGGGAGCCTGCGTGGGGATAAAGGGCTCGCGCGTCCAGGCGATCATCCGGGAGCTGCGGGGCGAGAAGATCGACATCGTCCAGTGGTCGGACGACCCGACGATCTTCGTGGGCAACGCACTGAACCCGGCGAAAATCGGAAGAGTGGGCGTTCTGGACGAGGGGTCACGACGGCTGGAGATCACGGTGGAGGACAGCCAGCTCTCGCAGGCCATCGGGAAGAAAGGCCAGAACGTGCGTCTCGCCTCCCAGCTCGTCGGCTGGAGCATCGACATCAAGAGCGAGTCCGAGAAGAAGCGCGAGATCGAAGAGGAGATGGCCCGGGTCCAGCGCGGGACCCGCGAGATCAAGGCGCTCGACGGTGTCGGAGAGAAGACGATCCAGCGCCTCCTGGATGCAGGGTACCGGTCGCTCGAGGAGCTGATCGCGGCGGGAGCCCCGGCGCTGTGCGACGTGGAGGGGGTCGGCGAGAAGACGGCCCTGAAGATCCTCGAGGCGGCGCAGGAAGGGTTGGTGAGGCGGCAGAAGCTGGAGGAGGAGGCGGCGGCAGCGGAACAGGCTCGGCTTGCCGCGGAAGCCGAGCTGGCCGCCGCGGAGGCGGAGCAGGCTCGTCTCGAGGAGGAGGCGAGGCTGGCGGCCGTCGAGACCTCCTCGCTGGAGGAACCGGGGGAGGAAGTCGCGGAAACATCACCCACGGCCGCATCGGATGAGGCCGAGGAGGCGGCTGCGGAGGATGACTCCGCGGATGATACGACAATGGCCGGACCAGGCGGTGCCGATGAGGCGGAGCAGCAAGAGGCCCAGGAGGTCGGGACCGCCGACGAAGGCTCCAAGAGGTCCTGACGCCCATTCCGGGGAAGCGAGCGGATGGCGAAGATCAGAGTTCATGAGCTGGCCAAGCGGGCCGGATTGACGACGAAGGAGGCTGTGGATCGACTCCGTGCCCGCGGCGTGGAGGTCCGCTCGAACCTCAGCGTGGTGGACGAGGAAGTCGAGAGCCTGTTGAAAGGACCTGCGGGGAAAACCGCCACGGCTCCAGCCAAGAGCGCCACCGCCACCCCACGCTCCGAGAAGAAGCCCGCCCCCGGTCTCACATCCGCGCCGGCCGCTGCCGTGAAGCCAGCCCCTCCGCCGGCGGGGGCTTCTCCCTCCAAGTCTTCGTCAAGAACAGCTCCGGCTCCGGCGCCGAAGCCCGGCTTCAAGCCAGCAGCTCCAGGGTCGCCGGCACCTGCGACGCCCGCTTCCGCCCAGCAGCCGGCCAGGGGAGCGGCACGTCCCGCCACGGCGACGGGCAGACCCGCCGCGCCACCGGTGGCGCCGGCTCGTGCAGGCACCCTCCCCGGATCGGCAGCCCGTCCCGCCGGGTCGACGCAGGCTCCAGCGCCTCGCCCGGCAGCCCCGCCAGCGGCGCCCGGCGCTAAGCCCTTACCTTCTTCGCTGCGCCCGCCAGGCTCTCCTCCCGCTCAGACTCCGCGCCCCGCCGCGCCGCACCGCAAGCCGGCGCCCCCCGCCGCGGCGCCCGGCAAGCACGGCAAGCCCATCATGGCCGAGCCGCGGCCGGCGCCGGTTCCGCCGGCGCCTCCCGGTCCTCCCAGGCCGATCGCGATCTCGGAGGGAGTCACCGTTCGCGAGCTGGCCGAGAAGATGGGCGTCAAGGTCAACGATGTCCTCAAGAAGCTCCTGTTGCGAGGCATCATGACCAACGTGAATCGCCCTATGGATCAGGAAATGGCCAGACAGATCGCGCTCGAGTTCGGGTACGAGACCAGCTTTGTCTCGTTCGAAGAGAGCGTCGTCATCGAGGAGAAGGCGGCCCGGAAGGGGGTTCATCTGGTGCCGCGCCCGCCTGTCGTCACGGTCATGGGACACGTGGATCACGGAAAGACGTCGCTGCTGGACGCCGTGCGCGAGACACGTGTGGTGGAGCGCGAGCATGGCGGCATCACACAGCACATCGGAGCCTACAGCGTCTCGATCAAGAACCGCGGCATTACTTTTCTGGACACACCGGGCCACGAGGCCTTCACGCTGATGCGGGCCCGCGGCGCCAAGGTGACCGATATCGTCGTTCTGGTTGTGGCAGCCGATGACGGCGTGATGCCGCAGACGATCGAGGCGATCGACCATGCCCGTGCGGCGAGCGTGCCGATCATCGTGGCGATCAACAAGATGGACAAGCCCGACGCCAAGCCGGATGTCGTCAAGAAGCAGTTGTCGGACCGGGGCCTGCTGGTGGAGGACTGGGGCGGGGACGTCGTTTGCGTGCCGATCTCCGCCAAGCAAAAGACCGGTCTCGAGGCGCTGCTGGAGATGATCCTGCTGGTGGCGGACATGCAGGACCTCAAGGGGGATCCGAACCTGCCGGCCTCGGGCACCGTGCTGGAGGCCAGGCTCGACCGGAGCCGCGGCCCCGTCGCGACCGTGCTGGTGCAGAACGGGACGTTGAGGATCGGCGACCCCTTCATCGCCGGCGCCGTGAGCGGCAAGGTCCGGGCCATGCTGGACGATGCCGGCCGCAAGACCGACGATGCCACGCCGGCCAAGCCGGTCGAGGTCCTGGGTCTCCAGGGTGTGCCGATGGCCGGCGATTTATTCAAGGTGCTCACCGAGGAGTGGAAGGCGCGCCAGATCGGCGCCCTCAGACAGCAGCGGCTCCGCGAGGAAGCGCTCCAGAAGTCATCGAGGCTGACGCTCGATCATCTCTTCCAGAAGATCCAGGAGGGAGTCGTCAAGGAGCTGAGTCTGATCGTCAAGGCGGACGTGCAAGGCTCGGTAGAGGCTCTCGTCAAGATCCTCACCGACCTGTCCTCTCCCAAGGTGAAGGTGCGCGTGACCCACGCCTCAACCGGCGCCATCACCGAGTCCGACATCCTCCTCGCCGCGACCACCAACTCCATCGTCATCGGGTTCAACGTGAGGCCCGAGAAGAAGGCCGCGGAGCTGGCCGAGAAGGAGGAGGTGGACATCCGGCACCACAACGTGGTGTACAACGTCGCCAGCGAGATCAAGGCCGCCATGGTGGGGATGCTGGAGCCCACCTTCCAGGAGGTCCCCTTGGGGCGCGCCGAAGTGCGCAACACCTTCAAGGTCCCCAAGTTCGGCATCGTCGCGGGGTGCATGGTCATCGAGGGGAGGATCGTCCGCAACGCCGACGTGCGGCTGCTGCGGGATCACGTCGTGATTTACACGGGGAAAGCCAGCTCCTTGCGCCGATTCAAGGACGATGTCGGCGAGGTGAAATCCGGTTACGAGTGCGGGATTGGGCTGGAGAGGTTCTCCGATATCAAGCCCGGCGACGTCATCGAGGCGTTCAAGGTCGAGAAAGTGGTCGGCAAGGAGCTGTACGCTTGACCGGGCTGGGTAGTTGATGAATGGTCGTGGGCATCTGCACGATCGCGATACATCTCCCCTTCTCCCGCTCCCTCAAGGAGAAGCGAAGGGTCATCAAGAGCCTGAAGGACAGGCTCCGGGGCCGGCACAACATCTCGCTCGCCGAGGTTGACGGCCAGGACCTCTGGCAGCGCGCGGTGCTCGGGATAGCGGCCGTGGGAGACGGCCGGCCCCCCCTCGAAGGCCTCTTCGCGCGAATCCTGGCCGAGATCGAGGCGCAGATCCCCGGCGAGGTGACCGAGCGAACGATCGATTTTGTCTGATCTCGCCATGAGTCCCATGATGTCCCTCGCGCCCACGGCGCGCACGACGCGCGAACCATGAGAGTATGACAGGCTCCCGTCTGGAAAAAGTCGCGGATCTCGTGAGGGAGGAAGTGGCGCGTCTGCTCCAGACCGAGTTGCACGACCGGCGGCTCGGGTTCATCACCATCACCCAGGTCGTCATGAGCAGCGACCTGAGGCACGCCCGCATCTACGTGTCGGTGCTGGCTCAGCAGGAGGCGCGCGCGCAGGCGATGTCGGCCCTCCAGACCGCGCGCGGTTTCATCCGGAGACGTCTGGGAGAGACGCTCAAGCTCAGGTACACGCCCGAGATCACGTTCAGCCTCGACACGACGGGCGAATACGCGGACCGGATCGAGAGTCTTCTGGAGCAGACCCGGAAGCCCCCGTCAGGCGAGGGACAAACCTGAGGACCCTCCACGGTCTGATCGTGGTGGACAAGCCGGCCGGCCCCACCTCGCACGACATCGTCCAGGCCGTTCGAGGCCTGACACGAGGCGGCCGCGTCGGTCACGCCGGGACGCTCGACCCGATGGCCACAGGGGTCCTGGCGCTCTGCCTGGGAAAAGCCACGCGGCTCTCGAGGTTCCTCATGGCTGGTACCAAGCTGTACTCAGGCGCCCTGGAGCTGGGCGTCACGACGGATACCTACGACATCGAGGGGCGGGTGACAAAACGCAGGGACTGGTCGGGAGTCTCCGGGTCCGGGATCCGCGAGGCTGCTTCACGCTTTCGCGGTCAGCTCTCCCAGACGCCGCCGGCATATTCCGCCCGCAAGATGAAAGGCAAGCCGATGCACAGGCTGGTCCGGCAAGGGATCGAAGTGGCTCCGAGGCCGTCATCCGTGACTGTCTTTCGCTTCGACATTCTGGAGATCTCCGGCTCGCGAGCGCGGTTCGAGGCCGAGACCTCGGCCGGCACCTACGTCCGCTCGCTGGTTCACGACCTGGGGGAGTCGCTGGGGTGTGGCGCGCACCTCGTGGAGCTTCGACGGCTCGCGAGCAGCGGCCTTCGCGCGGAGCAGGCCGCCCGATGGGATGAGGTCCTTTCTCACGGCCGCAGGGGCACGCTGTCGGATCTCGTGACGCCGATGGAGCGGATCGATCTCGGTCTTCCCACCGCGAGAGTCGATACCGGGGGCGCGGCGGCCCTGCGCGCCGGACGACCGATCCCCGTCGCGGACCCTTCATGGGCGCTGCTTTCCGCCGAAAGCCTGGACGGAGCAGCGATTCCGCGTCCCGTTCGAGTTCTGGACCAGGAAGGGACCCTGGTCGGGGTGGCTCTCGCATCCCCGGGCACGGGAAACGAGATCGCGCTGCGTCCCCTCGTCGTGATGCCGGTTTGACCTTTACAATCCCGCGCGGCCGGTGCTAACATGCGGCCCGCTATTTCGAGGAGGCGGGGGGTTTGGCCCTGACGCGAGAAAAGAAAAGCGAGATCATCGGGTCGTATCAAGTCCACAAGGCCGACACCGGATCCCCAGAGGTCCAGATCGCGCTCCTTTCCCGCCGTATTGACGACCTGACCGAGCATTTCAAGACCCACAAGAAGGACCATCATTCGCGCAGGGGGCTCCTCCAGATGGTCGGCAAGCGCCGCCGCCTCCTGGATTATCTGAAGACCAACGACGCGGACAGGTACAAGGAGGTCATACAGCGCCTCGGTATCAGAAAGTAGGCTCGGCAGGCTCAACCCACCCTTACTTGGCAGTCTTCTCCACCCACTCCGGCCAGCCTCCCACAGCGCTTACTGGCTCATTCACTCATCACCGGAGGATTCAGTGCATCTCTTGCGAGAAACAACCCTAGGGGGGCGAAAGCTCACCATCGAGACCGGCAAGGTCGCCAGGCAGGCGGACGGCGCGGTCACCGTGCGGTATGGGGATACGGTCGTGCTGGTGACGGCCTGTGCCGACAAGAAGCCCAAGGCCGACATTGATTTTGTCCCGCTCACCGTCGATTACCGCGAAAACACTTACGCCGCCGGCAAGATCCCGGGAGGATTCTTCAAGCGCGAGGGGAGGCCCAACGAGAAGGAGATTCTGACCTCCCGGCTGATCGACCGCCCCATACGGCCTCTGTTCCCCGAGGGGTGGAACTGCGAGACGCAGGTCATCGCTCTGGTCCTCTCCTACGACCAGGAGAACGACCCCGACACGCTGGCCGTCACCGGCGCTTCGGCGGCTCTTCACCTCTCGGACATCCCCTTCCCGATCCCGATCGCGGCGGTCAGGGTGGGGATCATCAACGAGCAGATCGTCATCAACCCGACGGAAAAGGAGATGCCGTCGAGTCGGCTGGATCTCGTGGTGGCCGCCGGGCGTGAGGACGTGGTGATGGTGGAGGCGGGCTCCGCGGAGGTCAGCGAGGAGCAGATCATCGCCGCCATCCAGGCCGGCCAGGACGCCTGCCGCCAGATCGTCTCCCTCCAGGAGGAGATGTTCGGCGCGATGGGGATCTCCCGTCGCGCGGTCGTGAAGAAGGAGCACCCGCCGGAGGTGTACCACCAGATCGAGGCCACCGTGAGCGGGCCGCTGCTGGAGGCGTTGTCGATCCGGCAGAAAATCGAGAGCTACAAGGCGATCGCGCGCGTCAAGGAGATCCTGCTGGAGGGGATCCCCAGCGAGAGCGCCGATCAGGTTGCGGCCGCCAAGCAGATCTTCGAGCACGTGCTCGAGAGCCTCGCCAGGCGCGAGATCCTCAAGCAGCGGCGGCGCTTCGACAAGCGCGGGTTCACGGAGATCCGTCCCATCACGTGCGAGGTCGGCGTGCTGCCCCGGACCCATGGGTCCGCCATCTTCACCCGCGGAGAAACCCAGGCGCTGGTGACGGTGACGCTGGGAACGTCGGCGGACGCCCAGAAGCTCGACTGGCTCGAGGGTGAGTCGCAGCGACGCTTCATGCTGCACTACAACTTCCCCCCCTTCTCGGTGGGTGAGGTCAAGTTCCTCAGGGGTCCGGGCCGCCGGGAGATCGGTCACGGAGCGCTCGCCGAGCGCGCGCTGCGCGCGATGATCCCCGATGCGGGGCAGTTCCCCTACACCATCCGTCTCGTTTCCGACATCCTGGAGTCAAACGGCTCCTCCTCGATGGCGTCGATCTGCGGGGGCACTCTCGCGCTGATGGACGCCGCCGTGCCGCTGCGGTCGCCGATCGCGGGGATCGCCATGGGGCTGATGAAGGAAGGCGATGACTACGCGATCCTCTCGGACATCGCAGGTGTCGAGGACCACTATGGCGACATGGACTTCAAGATCGCCGGCAGCGCGGCGGGGATCACGGCGGTCCAGATGGACATCAAGGTGAAGGGGATCGCCGAGGAGATCCTGCGCAAGGCGCTCGAGCAGGCCCGCGAGGGCCGGCTGTTCATCCTCGAGAAGATGACTCAGACCATCGCCGCGCCGCGCGAGACGATTTCCCTGTTCGCCCCCCGGATGATCACGGTGACCATCCCGAAGGACAAGATCCGGGAGGTGATCGGCCCGGGCGGAAAGATGATCCGGTCGATCGTGGAGAGGACGGGCGCCAAGATCGAGATCAACGACGATGGGCGCGTCGAGATCGCGTCGGTGGACGAGGCCTCCGCCAAGATGGCCCTCGAGATCATCACCGAGCTGACGACCGAGGCCGAGGTGGGCAAGTCGTACATGGGCAAGGTCAAGCGCCTTGTCAATTTCGGGGCCTTCGTGGAGATCCTGCCGGGTCTGGAGGGGCTGCTTCATGTCTCGGAGATCGCACCCTACCGGGTGAACGACCCGCACGACGAGCTCAACGAAGGCGACGAGATCATGGTGAAGGTCATTGACGTGGACGGGGACCGCGTCCGGCTGAGCCGCCGCGCCCTGATGGCAGGGTCACAGGCCCAAACGGAGGGCGCGGAGGGCGGGCGAAGGAACCACGCTCAGGCCGGCTCTTCCGGGCGGCCTGGCGCCGGGTCGCGGCCGCACGGACACTCCTCGCATGACCGGGACCGTTCGGGGGGCGGGGGAGGTGGCGGCCGAGGCCGGTTCCGCGGGCGGCGATAGCGTCCCGGCTCTCCAGGACGCCGATGCCGGCAACTCGTACAGGCGAGCGCCGGTCGGCGCCTCCGGCTGTGCGTTATAGCCAGCCGCTCAGCGAGGTCGGTGGCCGTTACAGATTATGCGCCTTGACCTTGTTGATCAGCGTGTTGCGGTGGATGCCGAGCCTGCGCGCCGCATCCGAGCGGTTACCGTGAGTCTCCCTCAGCGCGGTCGTGATGTACCATTTTTCAAACTCGCGAAGCGCCTGTGGCAGCTTAACTCCCCCCCTGACCCACTCACCGAACAGTTTCTCGAGTGCGCCGGTCATCACATCTCACCTTTCTTCACGGACGCGAGGCGCGGCCCGCGGAAAAGGGCAAGAGTCCCATGAGAGCGTCTCGCCGAAGCAACGTGATGTAGATGAAACCCACTTGAGCGGAGCGGCATCTTACCACAGCGCGGCACGCGGTCAATATTTTTTTTGACGAATCGATGCTGAGTCGATCTCAACAGGAGTGGTTGCTGTGTGCGGCGCGCGCTGCGGTTCGCGCGAATCTGTGCCACGACGTCCCCTTCTCGCCGGAGACGGCCGACCCCGACCTGCTCGATACCCGACCCGTCTTCGTCAGCGTTCATTCGGGCGGTGCGCTGCGCGGATGCATCGGAGTTCTCGAAACCGCCGCGCCACTGATCGAGGCCGTTGTCTCGTGCGCGATCTCCGCGACCGCCGACGACCCCCGTTTCCCCCCGGTGACAGGCGAGGAGCTGCCGCAGCTCACGTTCGAGATCTCCATCCTCTCGGCACCCTGGACCATCACAGGCAGCGAGGATGTGCAGGTGGGACGCGATGGAGTGATCGTGACCAACGGCTCGAGGAAGGCCTTGCTGCTGCCGCAGGTCGGCGCCCGCGAAGGTTGGGCCGCCCGGGAGCTTCTGGCGGCGGTCTGCCTGAAGGCGGGCCTGCCCGACACCGCCTGGCGTCTGCCCGGCGTCAAGCTGGAGGCCTTCACCGCCGAGGTGTTCAGCGAGGCTGTCTCGGATCCTCTCGAGCCGCCGGCTGGCCGGCCCGATCCGAGCCTTGACGCCTAGGAGCCCGTCCGAGTCATGGCTTGGGCCGCGCAGCCGGGGCTTGCGAGCCGCAGACGAGGA
>Ga0187893_10010607_pt1 | contig 13664 bp, 13 predicted proteins | sample MA1701074metaG_FD_139574 | JGI IMG/M metagenome (GOLD analysis project Ga0187893, IMG submission 139574) | White microbial mat communities from a basaltic lava cave in the Kipuka Kanohina Cave System on the Island of Hawaii, USA - MA170107-4 metaG ...
ACGCTAAAATTAAGATCGGAAAAAAGTCCTTCTTCGGCGCATTTCGCGTCTTTCGCGGTTTGTATTATTTCTTACGCGGCGCGTTGAGTTCGAGATTGATCACAACGTCATCGCGGATCAGGTCGTCGGCCTTTCCGGCGTAAACGATCCCGAAATTTTTGCGGTTGATCGAGAAATCGGCATTAACCGCAACGTTATTATCCGTAACATTAATAGTAGCGGGGAACGTGACTGATTTTTTTACGCCGCGAAGTTCGAGGTCGCCGATTATGCTGTAATTATTCGCGCCGTTAGCTGTGTCGGCTGCGATCCTGGTCGATCGGAACGACGCCTTCGGATATTTCGCCACGTCAAAAAAATCGCCGGTCATAAGATGTTTGGTCAACCCGTCCGCGTCCGTGAAGACGGACGTCATGTCGATATCGACCCACACCGAGCTTCCATCCGCTTTGCCGTCAACCAGATCGATAGCGCCGCTGAATTTATTAAAGCCGCCTTCATGTTTTCCATTGACCTTCGATCCCGTAAACACGATCTTCGAATTCTCCGGCGTGATCGCCATCTCGTTTCCGGTCGCGGCCGGAGCCATCGCGGTCGCGGAGTTATTCGCCGCGTTCGCCGCCGAATTGCCCGTCGGCTCGGCCGTCGTCGCCTTCGGCTTGTTTGCCGCCGGGTCTTCGCACGCCGCGAGAAAGATTGTGAATGAAAGTAATCCGATCAGTAATTTAGACATCGCTTCCCTCTCAAAGTTGAATTATCTGGTAACTTTTTGCTTTCGGAAAATACAGGCAGAAACGCGAGTGTAAACGAGCGTGCACGGGCAATGTAAAATTGAAAGTGGAAAATGCAAAATTGGATTTCCGATTTTACATTTTGAGTTTTACATTTTTCATTGTTGTTGCACGCTCCCTTACGGTCGCGTTTCCGCCCTCCACCTTTTCAAAAACGCTCTGCAGCGTAAACTGCGAAAGCTTGTCGCCGATGCTGCGGTCGATCTCTTTCTGCAGATTACAAAGCACGGCCTCTATATTCCGCCCGACCGGGCAATCCCGGTTCGGCGATCTGCCGTGCAGCGCAAAAACCTCACCGCACGAAACCGCTTTGTAAACCTCAGCTAAATTGATCTCGTTCGGGCAGCGTGCCAAGCGCGTGCCGCCGTTTGCTCCGGTCTGAGAAATAACAAGATTTGCGTGCCCAAGCTGCCCCAGCAGACGGCGAATCACAACCGGATTCGTATTGACGCTTGTCGCAATATAATCGGATTTCACGTTCTCTTCCCGCGACCTCGCAAGCATCATCAAAACATGCACCGCCATCGAAAACCGGCTATTCGCCGCCATAATTGTAACAAGTATAGTTACAGATGAACGCGTTGTCAAGGGCGGTTTGGAACTGCCCATAGAAAACCTTCAACTTAAAGCTTAAACACGATGCCGGTGCTGAATCGTGTGCGGCCGTAGGCGTAATCCTCGTCGCTAATCGCGCTTAAATCAAACTGAGCTACGCGGACATCGATTCGGCGGTTTACTTTAATATCAAGGCCGCCGCCTATGATCGCCGACACACCATGGAAATTAAAATCAAACGACGGCGGACAGGGTGATCCGGAAGGGCAAACTCCACGAACTTTGTCGGAATGTCTTGCATAGCCAAGGAGGAAATGTGCGAACGGCTTAACACGGGCAGAACGCTTATTGTTCTTTATCTGAATGCCGGCCGTGACATTGTAGAATGAATGGTTGGTGCGATAGAACGGATTGTCGGTCACTTTTTTATAGGTTCCTGAGACATCAACTTTGAAACCGAAGTATCGGTGGAAGTTGTACGCCGCAGATGCATTAAATCCATGCTCTAAACGGCCGTCATCGTCAAATGGAGTTATCTCAGCAGCATTGGAATATCCCGTAAAAATTTCAACCTTGTCGTATTCGGGTGATTGATTCTGTGCGAATGAAAATGCTGTGGGAACAAGAAATAGTGTAGCGAGCAACAAAGATCTCATTTGTATGGCATGCCTCCAAGATTTGCAACAGATTTTACGAGGCTTGGGAGTGAGGCGAGTTTAGGGTGTGACACTTTTCACAAGTGTGACAGTCGCGTTCCACTTATTGAACGCAGTTCCGACAGCGAGGACTCGGCGATGAGAGGAAACACGCGTGCGCGATCATCGTCGGGAAAGTGGCTTGCCGTTAGCGAGTCACAGATGATGAGCGATGCGTGATCGAGGCCGCTTTTCCAATCGGAGAAGCGTGGCGTTCGGATAACGATCGTATCAGGATCGATGCTTGCAGCAATTAGGAACAGCTTTGCCATTTTTCGAAATTTATCCCAGTCGGAAACGATCGCGATCAGGTCGTGATCTGATGGCCGAGAATGCCGTGATAACGAAGCCGGAACAGAGTTTGGCCGTAAAGCAATACATTTCCCGGGCGCGCAAAGTTTCCGGATTTTTCTCCTTTGGGTGAACGCCGTCACATGCGCCTCACTATCCGCGAGGGAAGCAGAAAAGTCTTCGAGCGATATTCCTTCAATGGTCGCGTTGGTCGCGGCTTCGATCTCCGTGAGCAATATTTTACGTAACTCGACATCAGACTCAACCAGAAGGAACTTTCGAGGATTTGCGTCAACTCTCGATCGCAAATGCTCGATCATATCGGCCAACGAATAGCCGGCGGCGGCAGATTCGGAAACAAAGCGATCAACGATCGAGCCGAGGCCGTGAGACGCTGCATGAGGCCTCTTGGCAACCGCTACATACACGCCGCTTCCCTTCTTGAATTCCACCAATCCGGTTTCGGCTAGACGACGGTAGGCAGCGATAACCGTATTTTGGTGAATGCCAAAACGGCGGGCGAGCTCTCGCGTGCTCGGCAGCTTTTCACCAACTTTCAGGTCGTGGCTCGCAATGCCGAGCGAGATCTGCTCGACCAACTGATCGACAATCGACACCTCAGAGTTTTTTGAAACCCATATTTTCACAACTCGAATTGATTCTACTCGCAAAGAAAAAAGCCACGCTCGACTATTCGAACCTGGCTTTGATCAAGAGGTTGCAAAGACCTTACTTGCCTGGAATCTTGATCTCGCGACCGGCTCCGAGAACTGAATTCGGAAGCAGTCCATTGTACTTCGCAACCTCGACCGGATCTGCATTGTGCCGCGTGGCGACCTTGGCAACTGTGTCGCCCGATTGGGCCTTTACGATCTTCACATTGCTCGGCGGGCCGGCAAGCGATTGGTTGGTCGGGCGCGAATAGGATGTTGCGGTTATGCGGTTGCCTTCGGCGAGCGGCACAAAGACCTTGCCCTTCGGCTCCTTCATTCCGGGGTTGGCGGCCATCAGGTCGGCGATGCTGACGCCGGTGCGGTTTGAGATGCTCTGCCACGTTTCACCCTGGACGGAAGTCGCAAGATTCGTATTGTTCACCTTCGCGGCTGGAATACGGCGAAACACTGCCACGACGTCGTTTGCCTTGCCGGCCGGCACGTTAACGATGTACGGCTCGGGCGGCGTCATGTTTGAGCGAAGGTGCGGATTGAGGTATCGGAGATACTGAACGCTCGTGTCCGAAGCCTGTGCGAGCAAACTGAGATTCGTCGAAGCCGGAACGCGAATACGGTCGTACTGCAGCGGCGGAGCCGGACGTATATGACCGAAACCATATTGATGCGGACTGTTCGCGATCAGGATCGTCGCCAGAATATTCGGAACGTAATTTCGCGTCTCGCGCGGCAGAAACGGATACGCTGCCCAGAAATTGGATACGCCCGCGCGACGAATGGCCCGATCAACGTTGCCCTCGCCGCAGTTGTAACCGGCGATGGCAAGCTCCCAATTTTGATAACGGTTATAAAGAAATTTTAGATAGCGGGCCGACGCGCGCGTCGCTTCGTCAAAACTGTTTCTCTCATCGATGTGGGCCGTGCGGCGCAGGCCGTAGCGCGATCCGGTACCCGGAATGAACTGCCACAAACCCGATGCAGATGCCCATGACATCGCCGTTGGCTTCCAGGCGCTTTCAACCTGTCCGAGCCAGGCGACGTTTTCCGGAATTCCTTCTTCCTTGAAAATGCGGCGGGCCATCCGCATGAACATTCCCGAGCGGTACAACCCGACTTCCATCGTCGTCCGTCCGCGGCCGCGATAATAGTTTATGTACTGCTGAATCATCGGGTGCACCTGAAACGAGAAGCCCAACGATTTGTTTGCGACGACGTATTGGATATATTGATACTGCTGCTGCGCAACCGGATTGGTGTCAACCTGAAGCTCGTCCTGGGTCAACTCGAGCTTTGAAAGCTCGTCAAGAGGCGACGGCTCAAAATCCTGCTCGCTGAAACCGACAAAGTTTGCACTCTTGACCGCGGCCGGCCCCGTTTTTGCGGTGTTCGTCGATGCGGTCGCGGCCGGAAGCTGCGACGTTTTGACGAGCTGTGCGACTTCGTCCGCGATTTTGTAATCGGCGTCATTCCACTGCCAGCCGCAGGTCGCCGAAAGCTCACGGATATGCGGCGGCTGGGCGGCGGACGGAAACTCGATTCGGTAGATCGTCTCGATGACCTGTGAATAGCAGCTTTGCAGCTTTTGGTCACGCTGGATATTAAGTGCGGAGTAAAGAAAAACTTCAACCGATTTATTGAATTTGTCTCCCGAATCCTCACGGCGGTTCGCCTTTAAGGCTTCCATTCCTTCGCGGAAATAGCGGCCTGAATCATCAAGAATTTTGCTCTGAAGCGCCTGAACCGCCTTGATCTGATCGGTCGAACTCTGAGCTGAAACGTCAATAAACGCGCCCTGGAAAACAATGGCCGCAAATATAGCAATACCGTAAATAGCTGATTTCATTAAACTTCTATTCCCTTATACGTCTATGATCGTCAAAAAAAGAATGAACACCTGCGTTTTCAAACGCGGAAAAAACAAAAATGTTCCGCTTTCCGCCAAATTTCGGGTCGAAAGCGCCATTTCGAAAATACCACAACTTGACCGGCGCGGCAAGCATCTTGCTCGCCTGAGCGTCGCTTCGACGCGAACCCATTTCGGGCTCCGCACTCATCGCAAGCAAGGATGCTTGCGGCTCCAGTCACGCTTTTCGGGCGGCTTTCGCAGCCGGCCGTGCTTCCAATAACGCCGTGTCGAAGACCTGCCGGACGTTCTCGACAAAAACAAACGTCAAATCGTCCCTAACTTCCTGCGGTAAATCCTCCAAATCACGCCGGTTTGGTTCCGGCAGGATCACGGTGCGAAGTTTGGCACGGCGGGCCGCGAGCAACTTTTCTTTGACGCCGCCTATCGGCAGCACGTTGCCGCGTAAAGTAATCTCGCCCGTCATCGCCACATCCTTGCGCACAGGACGCTGCGCGAGGACGGAAACCATCGCCGTCGCCATCGTGATGCCCGCGCTCGGGCCGTCTTTCGGAATCGCTCCTTCGGGCAAATGAATGTGAATGTCGAAGTTTTCGAGAGTCTGTTCGTCGATCGCTAACTCTTTCGCCCTCGCCTTTGCAAATGAGAATGCGGCTTGGGCCGATTCCTGCATCACTTCGCCGATCTGTCCGGTCAGCAACAGCTTGCCCTTGCCTTTCGTCTTAAGCGCTTCGATGAACAAGATGTCGCCGCCGACCGCCGTCCAGGCTAATCCCGTGACCGTTCCGATCTGATCCTTCTTCAACTTTCCTTCGTTAAAAACCTTCGGTACGCGAAGAAAATCCCGCACGTTTTCGGCAACGACTTTCGATGGCTTGAATTTCTTTTCAAGCTCGGCTTTTTTTCGTGCGACCTTTCGGCACACTTTCCCGATCTCGCGTTCGAGCTGGCGAAGGCCGGCTTCCTGCGTGTATTCGCCGACGATCTTCGCGATAGACCTGCGGTCGAATTTCACGTCCGATTTTGCCAGCCCGTTTTCCTCGATCTGTTTCGGAATCAAATGCCGCCGAGCGATCTCGAGCTTTTCTTCCTCGGTGTAACCGGAAAGCGTTATGACCTCCATGCGGTCGCGGAGCGCCGGCTGGATCGTGTCGAGCACGTTCGCCGTCGTCATAAACATTACGTTCGAAAGATCGAACGTGACGCCAAGATAGTTGTCGCGGAAAGCAAAATTTTGTTCAGGATCAAGAACCTCGAGCAACGCCGAACTCGGATCGCCGCGAAAATCCGCACCGACCTTGTCGATCTCGTCGAGCATAATCAGCGGATTGTTTGTTCCGGCTTGTTGTATCGCCTGAATAATGCGGCCCGGCATTGCGCCGACGTAAGTTCGGCGGTGACCGCGAATTTCCGCCTCATCATGCAGGCCGCCGAGACTTAGACGAACAAATTTTCGATCAAGGGCGCGAGCGACCGAGCGCCCAAGGGAAGTTTTCCCAACGCCCGGCGGGCCGACAAGACACAGAATCGAGCCCTTCGGTTTTTCTACGAGCTTTCGGACGGCCAACGCCTCGACGATGCGCTCCTTAACTCGCTCAAGGCCGTAGTGATCTTCGTCGAGGATTTTCTCGGCCTTGAACAGGTCGAGATTGTCCTTCGAGTGTTCCGACCACGGCAGATCGGTCATTATGTCCAGCCAATTGCGCAGAGTGGCGGTTTCCGCCGTATCCGGATGCATTCGCTCGAGTTTTTTTAGTTGCCGAAGAGCTTCGGTCTCGGCCTGCTCGGGCATTTTTACTTGCAGAATCTTGTTCCGGTACTGCTCGATTTCTTCATGGAGTTCATTTCCGTCGCCAAGCTCGGATTGGATCGCCTTCAGCTGTTGCCGCAAAAAAAACTCACGCTGCGAGCGGTCTATGTCCGCTCGAGCTTGCGTATTTATTTCCTGCTGCACCGTCAGCACCTCGATCTCTTTGTTTAAGAGATCATTCACGCGGCGAAGACGCAGCACCGGTTCGAAGATGTCGAGCACGCTCTGCGCGTCTTCGACCTTGAGATCGAGATTCGAGGCGGACAGGTCGGCCAGGCGACCGGCGTCGTCGAGGTTTGCGATGATCGCTAAAACTTCGGGCGAGATGTTCTTCCCAAGGCTGGCTGCGCGTTCCATCGAACCGCGAACATTGCGAACAAGAGCTTCGACCTCGAGCGAATTCTCCGGCGCCAGCGGCTCGGAAATCGGCGTTATGCCGGCGCGAACATGGTCGCTGTTTGCCTGAACGGAATCCACTTTCGTTCGCGAAAGTCCTTGAATGAGAATACGAATGCGGCCGTCCGGCAGCTTGAGCATTCGCATTATGATCGCGACCGTGCCGGTCTCATACAGGTCTTCGCGCAGCGGATCCTCCTTGTTCACGTCACGCTGCGAAACGAGCACGATCATCCGGTTTTCCTTCAGCGCTTCCTCGACCGCCTTGATCGATTTGTCGCGCGAAACGAAAAGCGGAACGATCATGAATGGATAAATAACGATGTCGCGCAGCGGCAGCGCCGGCAGTTCCGACGGTACCTGCACCATCGGCTCGATCGCATCGCCCTCGGCAAGGGCCAACGGAAAATCTTCAATCTCAACCATACGTTTAAATTTTAAACCGATGCGCGGAGTGAGGCAAGGAGGGCGAATTCTTATCCTCTCTTGCTTCTCTTCGGCTTTTTGGCGGATTTGGGTTTTCTGGCGGACTGGCCGGACCGGACAAGATCTTTCAGTTCGGTCATAAATGCGGTGACGTCTTCGAATTCAAGATAGACGGAAGCGAAGCGGACGTAAGCGACCTTGTCGAGCGATTTCAGCCGCCGCATTATCATTTTCCCGATATCGCTCGTCGGAAGCTCGCGGTCGAGCGAATCCTGCACGTTCTTTTCAATATCGTTCGCCACGTCTTCCAACTTTGGCATCGGGATCGGGCGTTTTTCTGCGGCTCGTAGCAAACCGGCCATCACCTTGCTCCGGTCGAAGCTTTCCCGCGTGCCGTCTTTTTTTACGACCATGAACGGAATCTCGTCGATGCGTTCGTATGAAGTAAAACGGCGGCCGCACGCGAGACACTCGCGGCGTCGGCGTATCGAATCGCCGTCCTTCGCCTCGCGCGAATCAACTACCTTGTCTTCAATGTGGTCGCAGTATGGGCAACGCATAAACAGTTAGTTTAAAGTCCCAGGTCCAATGTCCAAAGTTTCGAAACAAGAGTCAGATGTCGACCTGTGACTTTGGACTTTGGACGTTGGACTCGATGTTCGGTGAATCCGATTCGATTTCCTCGACCGCGTTTTCGCTCGAGAGCAAACCTCGGAAACGCTCAATACTTATATCGCCATGCACGAAATAATACAAACCGAAAATTATCGCCGGAGCGAAGTAAACAAGATGCATTGCGATGGCAATGGCCGCAGCATCTTCGCGGCGCATTTCGTTTCGTAGAAAAATCAAGCTCGCGGCTGTGGCCGTATGAAATGCGCCGGCCGCGCCGCCCGGCGTCGGAATGACGGAACTGGCGGCCGCGATGCCCATGATCACAATTGAATCGCTAAAGGTAAACGGCGTTCCAAACGCTATCAGAACAAGCCATGTCGGGATCGCGATTGCGAGCCAGAGCGTGAACGACCAAAATGAAACAAGCAGCATCTCGCGCCAATCTTTCAGTATTGACAACGCATCCGCCAGTTTTTCGAGAACGCTGAGAATGATTTTTCGGATACGTTTGGGAACGAACGATCCGGCTGTTAAACGCGCGAGCCGCTCAACAATGCGATTCGAAACACGTTGATAAATGATCAGCATCGTAAACCCGATCGCGACCGCTCCGAGCATCCCGTAGCCGACCGTCGTAAGATATTCAAACTCCGTTTCGCGTCCCGCGGGCGGCACAAACCAGAGAAGATTAACGGCGAAGAAACACGCAAGAGCGGCGAGGTCGAAGATGCGTTCGAGACCAAGCGTAACGAGCGCCGCCGAAGGCCGCACGCGCGGGTCGCGCATCGGCAGCCACATCGGTCGAACGATCTCTCCAGCGCGGCCGATGAGAAAAATTGCCGCGAAACCGACCGTCGTAGTTGCAAAAAGTTCTTTAAGGCTCGAAGGCGTGATCGGTTCCAGAAGCACGCGCCAGCGAATTGCTCGCAGCAGATAACCAAAACAGATCCCAAGCGCCGCCAGCGCCAAATACCATGGATTTGCCTGTCGAAGACTTTGGCTCACCTGATGCCAGTCGAGATTACGCCCAAAAAACCAGAAGATGAAAATGGCTATCAGGAAAAGAATTATGAATTTCAGGTATTTACGCAAAGCGCCGATTCTGCCCCGTTCGGAAGATAAAGAAAAAACGATAACTTAAGGCTCGGCGAAATGCTAACGTCGGGCACGGATATTGTTGGAACTTATTGATTTTTGGTATCGTAAGAACGTTTTGACGCAGGGCGGATCAAGTGCTTTCCGCTCTGGTTTGGGCGGTTGTTATCGGGGGAAAACGGCGTGGAAGCTTTGAAAGCGTCTGCGGAGATGAATGGTGCCGAACTCGTGCGCAGGGCGCGCACTGGCGACGGCATTGCCTGGGAAGAGATCGTTACGGCTTTTTCCCGCCGCATTTTCAATCTCGCATACCGTTTTACGTCCAACGTCGAAGCAGCCGAAGATCTCACGCAGGAGGTTTTCATTCGCGTTTATCGCTCGCTCGATCTGTACGACGCGAAACAGGGCGATCTGGCGAATTGGCTGATGCGGCTGGCCCGCAATTTGATAATCGACGATTACCGGCACCGCCAGCGTAATCCGCAAAATTCGATGGCCGACGCCGTCGATGACCATCAGTATCACCTGCGCGCCGTCGGCACCGGTGCACAAAAAGAGATGGAGCGGCGCGAGGTGGCCGCTCAAGTGCAGGAAGGAATCGACAAGCTGCCGGCGGATTTGAAAACCTGCGTGATCTTGCGAGACATCGAAGAGCTCACCTATCAGGAGATCGTCGATGTGCTTCAAATACCGGAAGGAACGGTGAAATCGCGAATTAATCGAGGGCGGATCGAGTTGGCAAAGATATTGAGAAGGATGAGAGTGGTGACTGTATAAAGTTTGGAGTTCACGGGCGGAAACGCGACCGTGCGAACGAATGCAAAATGTAAAACGTAAAATGCAAAATTGAAAACGCAAACTCGAACATCTTCATTTTGCGTTTTCCACTTTTAATTTTACATTGTCCGTGCTTGCTCGTTTACACTCGCGTTTCTGAGGTTTAGTTTTTGATGGCATCGGCGAACAACAAAGTGATGGATTGCACGGCCTTCGAGGCGCGGCTTTCGGATTATCTGGAGCACACGGTCGAGAAGGACGTGCGAAAATCGATGGCCGCACACGCCTTGCAGTGCCCGCTCTGCCACGCACTGATGAATGAGGTCAAGAACGCCATTGCCGCCTGCCGCCAGATCGCCGAACCGAAACCCGCACTTACAAGGCTCGATGCCCAGATCCTGGCCCGCACGATGCCCGCCGCGGCGATCAACTGCGACGAATTCGAAGCATATCTGACCGATTACCTCGACGGCTTTCTGCCCGCGAATGTTTTCCATCGCTGGGAACGCCACGCGGTTCTATGTAATGATTGCACCGATCTTCCCGGCGAAGTCGTGCGTTCGCTCGCAGCACTCATAAGTTACAAATCCGAAGAATTGCCTGTGCCGTTCGGCCTGCACGAGAGGATCTTGCAGCGGACACTCGGAACTGCAAAAGCGAAAACGGCGAAGGCGTCGTGGTCGGACCGTTTTCAGGAATGGGTTCGCGGTTTCAGCTTCCCGATCTCGGTGCCGCAGCTTGCTCCGGTTGCAATGATGACGCTTTTTGCGTTCCTGTTCGTCAGCCAGACGGTTTCGGCCGACGGCTCGCTCTCGGATGTTTACGCGAAGAGCTACCAGCTTGCCGAGCAAACGTATGAGCAGGGAGCGAACGTCTGGAACGGCAAGCCGATGGATTCGACCGCTGTAAATCAGGAATCGATAACCGGAACGCAAGCGGTCAGCGAGACGAACGCTAATAATTGATGAACTGCGCATATCACATTCAAAATGTCGCCACGGTGCAGTGCAACGGCTGCGGGAAACCGCTCTGCGCCGCATGCGACCATCGCGTAAAGGGTTTCCCATATTGCCAGGATTGCATCGTGCAGGGCGTCGATCTGCTCAGAAATCAGGCTAATTCACGGAACTACCAGCCTTTCGTCAGGAAACGCACTTCGCCTTTTGTTGCGGCTTTTCTGTCGATGCTGTGTCCCGGTCTCGGCGCCGCGTACAACGGTCAAACAGTGAAAGCTTTAGTTTATTTCGCCGTGTTCGTCGGCCTATTTCAGATGGCGGTGTTGACGGGCGGAACGGCGCTGTTCGTGTTCGGCTTTATCGGGATGTGGTTCTTCGCCGCTCTCGACGCGTGGCGCACGGCGCAGATGATCCGCTCCGGACTGACGCCGGACGTGGCCGAAGACATCTTCGTAAAGCGTTTTTCCGGCAACCCGAAGCTCTGGGGAATTGTCTTAACTGTTCTCGGCGGAGCGTTCTTATTGCAGAACGTGTTTAACCTTCGCGGGCTGATGCGCGGGCTGCTGCCGGCGATGTTGATCGGGCTGGGGATTTACATTCTGCGCGGTTATATTTTTAAGCCGCCGGACGAAGATAAATGGAAGGATTTCGATTCGGCCCGGCCCGCGCCGCTTTTCGTCAGCGCGTCGAGCCCGGCAAACCGACAGACTGAATACGCGCAATATCAGGACCAGGGACGCGACCAGCGTTACGGCAATTGGGGAAACGGTTAGTTTTGGAAGGGCGGGTCAGTATCATCTGCGGTAGCGGGTGGTTATACAATGCAGAAGCCTGACCGTCAGGGAGGGCGTGACCCGGAACTTGCGTGTTTTGCCCTTGCTCATGCGCGGACGACCCGCGATCGCAGGTGGTACTGACAGGCGTGTTATAATAATGCAAGGAGTTTTACGTTATGCCAGTTTGGATAAAAGCAGCGGGTAAATGGGGCAGCATTTTGGTGTTGATCGCCCTTCTGATCACGTTATTAAAGAGTTTGATCTCTTTTATCGGTTTCTTAACGATAGCCTTTAAGATATTGATCGTGCTGGTTTTCGTCGCGATCATCGTCGGCGTCGGGTTCTTGATCCTGAAAGGCATCAGCGAAAAGCGCCGCAGCAAGGACTAGCTTTGGCACATCTGTCTAGTGTATAATCGCCATCGGCATTGAAAAAAGGCCGCCCACGTTTGCCTTTTCCGATGGCTTTTTATATAGTTCTACACTTCATGCATTATCTTTGGCCTTGAGAAACGGGTCAAACTTTCAAGGGGTCAGAGAGGATTTAATCTCTCGCAAGCAGTATTATTTCAGGTTTCGCGTTAGTCGCTAGCGGCTATCCCCGCGTGATTCCGCGTATCGGAGATGCATTTCCGATACGAAAATCATTAAAGGAGCTTTACAGCATAATGACGAATAACGGTAAGTATTTTACTTTTCTATTTTCGCGCTCTAAAAAATCAAGAATATTTATAAAGAAGGTAGATGTCTCAAAGAGGCTTCTGCAAAACGGTTCGCTAAGCATAATTTTAACATTCGCATTTTCTACATTCGGCATCGGCATTTTTGGACTCACTGGCAACACAGACGGCATCAATCTCGCATCGGTTTTCTTCAATTCCGCAACAACGAACGTATCCGCACAGGTCCCGATTCAAAGCACTTCGATCGACTATTCCCGTCCCGATTCGTTCGACAATTTTGCGGTCAACAGCGGCGGTCCCTTTTCGACCGAGGATATGGACGCCGACGACCTCGAGCTTGAAAACAAGCTTCGCCTGATAGAGGCGACGAGCAATCCGGCATCCATCCCGGCGATCTGGGCGCACATGGGCAAGATCAATAACGAGTTTGGGTTTCGACGCAGCCCATTCGGCGGGCGCACATACGAGTTTCATAACGGCATGGACATCGACGGCGAACGCGGCGACCTGGTCGTCGCACCCGCGAACGGCACCGTCACCGAGGCCGGCTGGAAGGGCGGCTACGGCCAAATGATCGAGGTCGATCACGGCAACGGCCTGATATCGCGTTTCGGCCACCTCTCGCGGATCGAAGTAAACGCCGGCGACACGCTCACTCGCGGCCAACTTATCGGCTTCGTCGGCTCCACCGGCCGCTCGACCGGTCCACACCTCCACTACGAACTCCGTCTCGGCGAAAAACCCATCAACCCGCGCCGCTTCCTCCCGCCGGAGATAACACAGTTGCAGAAGCCTGATCGTTAGGGAGGGCTATTTGGTGGAAGTCGCTCCGCGAAGTTGAGCAACGAAATGAGTCAAAAGCGAGTCGAAATAACGGCTCGCTTTTTAGCGCATTGGAGTTGGAGGTCGAAACCCTTTATACTTTGAAGATTCAGCACTACCGATCCGGTCATCATTCAACATATAGGAATCTAACTTTATGAAATCGAATATCAGGTTCGCTTTTTCTATCGCACTAATCGTCGCCGTTCTTTTCTCGTCAGTGTCCTTTTCGCATGCACGCGTGGGCGAGGGGATGTTCGCCCCGACGCAGATCGCGTCGCTGCCGTTGAAAGCTAAGGGTCTGAAGATCGAGCCGCAGGAAATTTACAACCCGAACGGCGTCGCTTTGACCGATGCGGTGATTCGCCTGAGCATCGGCTGCACGGCCGAGTTCGTTTCGCCGGAAGGGCTGATTTTGACCAATCACCACTGCGGATTCGAC
>Ga0187893_10010608_pt1 | contig 13664 bp, 9 predicted proteins | sample MA1701074metaG_FD_139574 | JGI IMG/M metagenome (GOLD analysis project Ga0187893, IMG submission 139574) | White microbial mat communities from a basaltic lava cave in the Kipuka Kanohina Cave System on the Island of Hawaii, USA - MA170107-4 metaG ...
GATGGTGTTGGGCTCACCGATCCCCAGATAAGTCTTGAGCCCCACATAGATTGCGTGCCAGCCTTTGGCCTTGAGAGGAATCGAAACTGGAGGTGCCTGGGTCTCCGGGCCACACATGAGCATTGAACCCTTCATTGAGTCCGAGCCCACCTTGGCCTCGTAGTTGACTAACCGCCATTGGCCTTTCCTGCTCTCTTTGGAAATCGCAGTACCGGGCTGAGCCACGCCTAGATCAGTTACCCACTGACTTCGATTGTCCAGGACTGTAGATCTGAAGACTCCCTCAGGATAGACTACCTTTCCTTGCTGAACTGTGGCGCTCGTTTTGGAAGCCTGGCCTGATGCTCTGGCTAGAGAGTGCTTCGCGCCTTGTGGGAGGGTCGATTGCGCGACGGCCTGAGCACCGAACAGTAGTCCACCGCCCATTTGTACAAGCCAGGTGCGCCGGCTGAAAGTATTGCCGGAGACCTTCCGACTCGGTTCAGTATTTGTGACTTTCATGAGCGGCTCCTTGTTGTGCTAAGAGTCTCGGCTACATATAGACTGAAGAAAGACATCTTACTTGCGATGACATTCGAAATTTACCGACTTTAAACTCGCTGAGTTGCCCACCTGCAAGCCGGCAAAGACCACACGGTACTGGACCCACGGCTGTCTGGCACTCGAGCCTTCGACCGGTCCACCTTGGGTTTCATAGAAACTATTCTCGCCTTTGGGTCCAAGCCACGCCGCTGTTGATAGCCGCTCTCGGTTTGCAGCTGTCCGCAGCTGAAGTTTTACCTGCGTGCCTGGCGTGGTGATGCTGTCCCAGGTTAGTTTCCGCAACTCATATCCGCTGGGGATTTCCATGGGACGAGAAATGTAGTGCTCTTCGGGCTTTCGATCGTAGAGATTTCCGATGTCGACACCCATCGAATAGTGCGGCCCGGCACTGGGAAGCAGTGTGCGGTGCTTCACTGAGAACCCCTCCTTGCTTCCCCAATAGATCCAAGAGCCAAAACTGTGATCGCCGTCTTTGACGTGATTCCAGGCAAAGAGATCGGGATAGCCGTCCTTGTTGAGGTCGGCCGCCACTAATCCGCATCCGCCGTGACTGGGGAGCTGCGTTCGTCGTGAATCCAGAAAAGTTCGGTCGGGACCGCCCCAATAGACAAAGGTTGGAACATTACGGTTGGCATCGCCCTGGTAACTGGTGAAGGCGATGTCCAAGTACCCATCGAGGTTGAAATCTGCCACGGCAGCTTCGTGGGCTGAAATGGACTCGACCTCAATGCGGCGAGTCGCCGAGAATCCAGCCGGGCCACCCAGGTAAATGTAGGACTGGGTGTGTCGGGTCATCGTCTTCATGTCGTGGCCGTTAGGGCAGATCACATCCAGCCAGCCATCAGCATTGACATCAGCGACCTCGAGGCTCGGCGTCGAGTTGGCCGGAAGCAAGGTGGAGACTTTCACATCAAAGCCGCTCTTGCTGCCCCACACGATTTGGATATGGTCACTGTTTCTGTCCGGAAACAACAAATCGAGATAGCCGTCCTTATTCAAATCCGCAACGACGTTGCTGAAAGGAAAGCGTATGTTGATGGCTAGGTTCTGGCGTCGATCAAGGCTGTAGCCGTTCGGACCTCCCCAAAGGATAGAAGCGTATCCATGATTCTTTACAATCCCCTGGGCAGCGAGTCCCATTCCGGTTTCACCTCGTGGTCCTACGCTGAAAAGAAGGTCGAGGTAGCCGTCGCGGTTGAAATCCGCCGCGCTCGATCCGTAGGCATCGCGAAGAGGAATCTCCGTCCGATGTTCAGGGCTGTAACCTTGTGGACCACCCCAATAGAGGTAAGCAGGCACATCTTTGTAAGGGTTGGTGATAACCAAATCAGCGTAACCGTCGTCGTTCAGGTCAGCAGCAGATGATTCATCTGCCGAGACGGTCGGCAAACGCGTCATGTTGGCGGCGGAATAGGAGTGCTGAGGGTTTCCCCAAAACAGATAGGAGTCCAATGCTTCACCGGCACTGCCACTGCTTTGGTTGATGAAGACAACATCTTTGAGGCCATCGTGGTTGAGATCGGCTACTTGGGTGCTGACAGCGCCCAAAGTCTGCAACTCAGCACGAGCAAACGGAGCAAAGCCGGAAGCGCTTCCCCAGTAAATGTAAGAATTGACGTCGTTCATATCACTTGATGATGAGTTCGCGAACACCAGTTCAGGCCAATTGTCGGAGTTGAGATCCTCGGCAGTGACTCCCCATGCTTGAAGGGTAGGGAGCTCGATACGCCGCGAAAACCCGGCGGCGTCGCCCCAATAAACATAAGATGTCTTGCCTTTCGTGTTTGCAAAGGCCAGGTCGGGGAAACCGTCTCGGTTCAGATCAGTAACGACTGTTGCATTGGCGGCTTGGGTGGGTAGTGAGAAACGGGGCTTTTCCTCGATGCCTGCCTTGCTGCCATAAAAGATGCCGGAGGTTTCGCCTCCGCCGGTGATGACTAGATCCGAATAACCATCCTTATTGATGTCGGCGCTTGTAACACTCTTGGGATCCTCAACACTAAGAATCGTGCGTCGTGACGCCGAGTATTCTTTCCCGTCTCCCCAGTAAATATAAGCGTTCCTGACGTCGCTGTTGTTGTTCAGGAAGACAAGATCGAAGTAGCCATCACGGTTGATGTCCGCTACCGCGCAGTCCACCGCGCTGATCGTCGGTAGGATGGATCGGCGTCGCGCATCGTAGCCTGTTGAACTTCCCCAGTAGATATAGGACTCAAGGTTATATCGATAGCCAAATACCTGTCCCAACTCCAGACCGAAATTGGCAAAGACCAGGTCGAAGTAGCCATCACGGTTCAGATCAGCGGCCTCCAGCCCACTGGCCAGCATAGTCGGAAGCGTTGTTCGGCGATTAATGTCATACCCTGTGACGCTTCCCCAATAAATATAAGCGTCCATCTCCGTCTTCTCAGCATGCAGGAAATTGCAGAAGACTAAATCCAGGTAGCCATCCCCGTTCAGATCTAGAACGCGGGAACGCCCACCGCCGAACGCGGGCAACCGGGTTACCCACTGGCGGCTCTCTTCCAGATAGTTAAGCAGGTGGGCCAGCGGTTGCTTTTGCCAGGCAGGAGGGGTTAGGGACCGGAAGCCTTCAGGATGGCCCCAATAGATGAACAGGTCAGGAGCCCAATTGAAATCATGTTTATTGTTGACCAGAAGGTCAATTTCACCATCATTGTTAAAATCCAAACGGTTGATGGCCTGGAGCCGTCCCGCATGTGACAAATATAGGTTCGCCCCGCTATTGCCGAACTCTCCCTGGATGAAATCCCCAAATGAATTGTCACCGATTGTGACGTTCTGGTTGTTTTGAAACGAGAAGGTGAGAAGACAGGTGGTTGTCACCAGAAGAGCCAAAGACAAAACGAGCGTGAAACGCAGATGACGCCACATAGAACGATACTCCTTGACCTGGCTTGCAGTTCACCACTATTCCTGGCCGATTTCCGGTTGGGCCCGGGAAGTGAAGATTTCTGCTTCGAGGTGAGGAAATGCAGAACTAAGGATGAGAGCTGCTCCGCGATGCGGTCAGTCCGACAAGAATTGCTGTTGGAGAAGTTGGTCGATGTTTACCGAAGGGATCACGGTATCCTGGTTTGCTTTCGCCACGGACTCGGGGTCCTTGAAACCGTGGCCCGTGATGACGCAGACAATTCGTTCCTCCGGATCGACGGCTTTCTCTCGTTGAGCTTGAATCAATCCCGCCACCGAGGCCGCTCCAATCGGTTCAGCATAGATGCCTTCTTTTCGAGCCAGCATCCGTTGGACAGCGTAAATCTCGTCATCGGTCGGATCGAATCCCCAGCCTCCTGATTCGACAATCGATTGTCGAGCCAGTTGGCCGTCAGGAGCGAATGGGGCCGCTAACGCGCCAATCGAAGTCGTTGAGGGCTGTGGCGACGGTGCTCGCCCTTCCTGAACGGCTCGGATGATCGTCGGGCAGCCGGCCGATTGGACACCATTCATGTTGGGCAGGCGATCAATTTTGCCAAGGTGATGGAAGGTCTGGAATCCCTTCCAGATTGCGCTGAGCAATCCTCCTCCCGCAATCGGCAGGAACACGGAGTCGGGTGCGTCTTGCAACTGTTCACAGATTTCAAAGGAAATTGTTTTAACCGCTTCCATCCCAAGTGCGTTGTATTGGAAGGCTGAACATATCAAGTGCGCCCCATTCTCGGCTGCGACTTGCTTCAGTGCCGAGAACACCTCTTCGGTGTACTGAGACGAAACACCGAAGCCTTGGATGCGTTGAACGCGGGCACCATGAAAAAGCATTTGCTGGAGCTTGCCGGCATCCGCGCTCTCGGTGGCGAAAATGTGGCAGCGAATTCCGAAGCGGGCGGCATAGGCAGCCAGAGCCGCACCCGCATTTCCTGTGGACGGGCCCAGGCAAACGCGACAACCCCGCTGTCGCATCAGCGAGACCTCACACGCCATGATGCGATCCTTGAACGAACCGGTGGGATTGGTGTTTTCGAGCTTGAAATAGAGTTCGGGAATACCCAGCTCTCGGGAAAAGTACCCACTGCGAACCAAAGGGGTATTCCCCTCTCCCAACGTGCTCAGGACCGCCGTGTCCTGCACCGGCAGTAGTGACGCATAGCGTTCACCGGGCGAGGCAAATCGAGAGAAGGAGACAACCTCTTTTGTGTCCTGCATATTCGATGCCTTCCAACTGACAACGGACTTGGTCAGGCTTCTTTTCATCCGGTCCAAGCGGGGTTGCTTTTACAGCTCGCTTCCCGATAACTCTCGATACTTGGCAAACACTTCTTGAAGGCGAGTTCTGATCAGGCTCATTTCCGAAGCGATGACAAGAAAGCGCGCACCTAATGAGATTGCCTTCTTCGCATCCTCAGGCGATCCCACAGCTAGGGCGAATCCCTTACCTTGGTTCTTGCACACAGTGGCGACTTTGATCGTTGCCTCACTAACCAGAGGATGGTTCATCTGACCGGGTTGACCAAGGCTCTGGGACAAATCCATCCTGCCGACAAACAACAGGTCGATTCCATCGACAGACACAATCTTCTCTGCTTCTTGGACGGCGTCCTTGTGTTCGATCTGAGGTACGAGCAGGGTCTGATTGTTGTTCTCCGCCATATAGGTCTTGAGATCAGTCAAACCGTAGCGGCACTTTATGTCGGAACCTGCGAGACCTCTCGTTCCCAAAGGAAAAAACTTGGCCGCCTGCACGATTTTGCCAGCTTCCTGAGCATTTCGAACATCTGGTATGACCAGCCCGTCGGCACCGCATTCGAGACTTTTCATGATCAGTTTCGGATCATTTTCAGCGATCCGCACAAGCGGGCTGATCCCTACCGAACGAGCGGCACAAGTAAGGTCGGACAGGTCGCGGAAGCTGAAATCGCTGTGCTCCATGTCGATCCAGACAAAATCGAGACCGATCATGCCGTAGAGTTCGACGATCGGAGCAGCAGGGACTCGCGTGACTGATGCACCCCAGAGGACTTCCTTCTTTGCGAGCTTGGCTTTCATTGACCCCAATCTCCGAATGAGACTATTGGCCTCAGTTTGTGCCGAGGCACCACGCTCCTCGTTTGTCGAGGCGCTTTAAGACTAAGGCGTCTGCATTGCGTGTAGGTCTCCCGGCGCTTCCGACCGCTCCCAACAAGTTTGGCAGACAGACAACAATCGAAGGTATCTTGACTATGCGAGAGCCGAAAAGAGCAATTTCAGGGACTTGCTGTTCTAGCGCGGTTCTAAGGGAAATCGGGAAATTAAGGTTCTATTGCTACCAAAGACTCCATCCTCCGTCGACAGTCAGATTCTGCCCGGTGACGTACCTCGAGGCGTCCGAAGCCAGAAAAAGAACCGCTCCTTTGAGATCTTCGGGATCACCCATCCGCCCCAACGGAGTCTTTTCAGCCCATATCTTCATAAAACGTTCACGATCCGGCCCGAGCCGCCGCGCGAGTCTTTCGACCAGAAAACCACCTGGACTGATGCAATTCACACGGATGCCGTGGCGCGCCCAAGCACCCGCGAGAGAACGGGTGAGCTGAATCAGGCCACCCTTGGAAGCAGCAAAAGCCGGGTTTTCGAGTGGCGCTTGACCCGGATCACAATAAAGACGTCCATCAGTCGCAAGAAAACCATAGATCGAGGCGATGGTGACTATGTTGCCTGACCGTCTCGGGATCATTGAAGCTGCCGCAGCCTGAGCACACCAGAACGCTCCTGCCAGATTTGTGTCGATCGATGCAGCCCATTCTTCTGGCGGCAATGAAACGGCTTCTCCGACGCCCGAGATTCCGGCATTGACAATCAGAACATCTAGTTTCTCAAACTCCTTAAGAACAGCCTCGAATGCGCCTCTCACTTCCGTCCGCGAGGCGACATCCATACGAACGCCCAAGGTCGAGGCGCCTGTGGCTTGAGCAAGTTCTTTGGCCTTTTGCTTACAGAGCTCGTCTCGACGGGATGCCAGCGCAACGGAAGCCCCAGCTTCAGCCAGCGCCTTGGCCATTGCCAGTCCCAGACCGGTGGCGCCTCCAGTAACCAGCGCAGTACGGCCCCTCAAATCGAAAAGTTCTCGAACTGTAGGACTCATTTAAGGGTGATTCACTCGGCGACATCAGTAATACTTGTTGTATTATAGAAGTATTTGACATAAAGTAAAGAGCAAATTTGGAACAGGTCAGCCCGCCTTCCGCTAAACTTGCATCCCCGTTCACCTTATTTACTGAGGCAAATGAGATGAAGCCTAATCCGATAAAAGAAAAACTGCGAAACAATCGGCCCAGTGTGGGTGCGACGTTAGCTTGGCCATCACAGCAACTGGTCGAATTTTGCGGCTTCGCAGGGTTTGAGTGGATATTGATGGACGCCGAGCACGGTCCCATCGATATTCGGATTTGTGAGGACATGGTACGAGCCGCTGAAAACGTTGGCATCGTTCCGATCGTGCGAGTTCCTTTCAAGGATCGAATCACCATCATGAGTTACCTGCAGGTTGGGGTGATAGGGATCGCTGTACCTCACGTTAACAGTCGGCAGGATGCCGAAGGTATTGTTGAGGCGGTCAAGTATGCGCCACTGGGAAGCCGCTATGCAGACACAGGTGCGCGTGCAGCTGACTACGGACTCCTTAAGTCGAATTCGGAGCTGTACGCGGAAGCGAACCAGGAAACGATGATTATCGCCTGGGTGGAAGAAGTCCAAGCGATCGAGAACCTGGATGAAATTTTGAAGGTCGAAGGTATCGATGCGATTAATGTCGGTCCTTCTGATCTTGCTATCAGCATGGGGCATCCCGGAAAGCCGGACCACCCTGAGGTCCAGCAAACTATTGCCAGAGCCCGGGAAAAGATTCTCAGGTCCGGAAAGACCCTTGTCGGGGAAACCCGGAATGCTGAAGCGTTGCCCGACCTGCTGAGACTCGGGGCTCGCATGATCTCTACTAGCGCAAAGCACCTTTGGTTCTACGCGATGAAGGAGTATCTAGCTGACTTTGAGAAGTACAGCAAACCATACCAGAAGTAATGGACCTCAAGAGAGGAGTTCTCTGGTGAAAGAATCATCCCCTATCAGCGCTTCTGGATTATCGGTCGATCGACGTGCAAGCATCGCTCAAGGCTGGCTTGACTCACGGCGCGCCAGCCTACTTGACTTTTGCTATGGCCTCATCGAGACACCGAGCCCCAATCCTCCCGGTGACGAACGTGCAGTCATGGCAGTGATTTGTGAGGAACTCTCCCGACTGGGGCTCTCCGACTACGAAATCATAGCGTCTGACCCACGCCGTCCCAATCTCTTACTGTGGCTCCGTGGGAATCACACAGGACCGGTTTTGCTTTACAACGCTCACGTAGACACGAAACCGATTGGAGACCAGAGGGACCGATGGGAAACGGACCCCTTGAAAGCTACGCTGAAGGAAGGCCGAATCTATGGGCTGGGTGCGGCGGACATGAAAGCGGCTGTAGCTGCTTTCGTGTATGCGCTGGCGGCCCTGAAGGAAGACACCACCCTTCGAGGGACAATCTGTTTGGCCTTGACCGCAGACGAGGAGGCCGGGAGCCGGTTCGGTGCCGGGTACCTTGTGAGAGAAGGCAAGGTAAATGCTGACATGGTGCTGATTGGCGAGCCTTCGGGAGTCAAGCGCGAATGGGAGTTTCTGCACTTGGGCCACCGCGGATCGTCCTGCTTCAAAATCAAGCTTCACGGAACGCAAGGTCACAGCAGCATTTCCAACTTAATTCCCACGGTGAACGCGAGCCTTAAGATGGCGGAGGTCATGTTGGCCATGCGGAATGACTTTCACGTCCGTGTAACCCCTCACCCATTCTGCCAGGCCGGGATCACTCTGAACATCGGTGTTCACGCTCGTGGCGGAGTTTTTTACGGTGTGACTCCTGGATACGCTGAATTTGGCTGTGACATCCGGGTTGTACCTGGGGTGACCCGGCAGGGCCTAGAAAGGGACCTGCACGCCTTTCTGGAGCAGCTGCGCCAGAATGACCCCTCTTTGGACGTGAGGTTGGAATTTGAGGAAGGTCCCTTGGGTTGGACTGAGCCGACGGAAGTCAATCCGGATCTCCCAATAGTCCGTGCACTGCAGTCGGCCTCACAGGTTGTTCTTGGGCATGTACCTCCATTTAGCTTGTACCCTGCAACAACGGACTCGGCTCATTTTCAGACGAAAGCCGGAATCCCCACCGTGCCTTCCTTTGGGCCTGGAATGATCTCGTTGGCACATGGTCCTAATGAATGGGTGGGCATTGAAAGTACGATCCAGGCGGCCAAGATCTATGCGCTGGCTGCCTACGACGTGCTGAACTAACTCCCGCCAGTAGGTTCTGTAGTGGATGAAACCCTCTAGGTATCCTCGTTCAGTTGGCCTGCTAGAAATATTGACATGAAAACACGGTCTGTATCTTGGGTTGCTCTATTCGGATTGATGGTTACGGTTTTTGTTTGGGCATCGAATCAAGGCGAGACTTCCGCCTTTTCGTCGGACTGGGATCAAGAGAAGGAGGCAATTTATGTTGCTGACCTGTCGCTTTGTCAACCGGCCTCAGCACTTTCGCAAGACGGCCGGCCAGGCACGTGGAAAGTGGTTTCCTTCGCCACGACCAGGGTCGCAGGAAAGATGGTGTTCTCGGCCCCAGGTCGTCCCGTGGTGCCGGAATTGAGGCTTCCACTCACGGCCAAGGGGTGGCACGCGATTTATGTTGGCGTGAATTACCAGTACATTTGGGAAAGACCCCAACTAGTAAAGGTTAGGTTGGCGTCTGATCCCGCGTTTGCCTGGATCACGCGCGAGGGACAACTGGGGCTGCGCGCTGGCGTTCTGGGAAAGGACAAAGAAACCAAGAGCTATACTGACCGGGACATTGTTGAGGTCTACTGGAAAAGCGTCAATCTCAGAAGTGGTGAGGAACTCGTCATCGCCAGGAAGAGATTTGATCCTCTGCGACTCTGGCATGCGAGCACGGACTATAGCGATACCGTCGCCAATGTCAGCTACGTGAAACTGATTCCTCTCTCAGCGCCAGAAATCCGCGAAACGCAACAAGCCAGAGGGAAGTTGGAAACAAAACGGGTCTTGGCCATAAACGATATGGGATGGCTACGATGGACGCGCTCGCGTGAAGAGATTCAAGAGGAGCTTGAACCGCTGAGAGACACGGACGTCTCGATGATGTTGTGGGGGACCTTTCGGGGTTTTTACACTGCCTATTTCAATACCAAAGCTGGGACGGTCCCGACAGGCGGTGACAATGAGTTCGAAAAATTCTTCACCACCTTTGGTGAAGGTATGGATGCCTTCAAGCGTTTGGGGATCGACCCTCTTGCCGAGGCGATCTCCTACGCGCACGCCATGGGGATCAAGCTGGTTGCCTCAATGCGTATGGATGGTCCCAAACCTCCACCCTACGATGGCAGTCCCGGACCCTTCTTTGATCAGCATCCCGAGTTTCATTGCATTGATCGTGATGGTTCCCGAATGCCCAGAATCAGCCTGGCTTACCCTCAGGTGCGCCACACGTTTGTGGAAATGTTCCGCGAAGCGGTCGGCTACGGAGCAGACGGCGTGGCGGTGATCTTTTCCAGAAACTACCCTTTTGTCGGTTACGATGCTCCCGTTGTGAAAACCTTTCGAGAAAAGTATCGTTTTTTGCCGACACAGGTTGAGTCGAGCGATGAGCGGTGGTTGGGTCACCAGGCGACCTACGTCACGAGCTTCATGCGTGAGATTCGCGAGATGCTCGACGCGGAAGGAAAGAAGCGCAATACCAAACTGGTCCTGACTGCCATGATTCGCGGGACCGTGGAGCACCAACTTGATGTTGACAGTTGGATCAATGAAAAACTGGTCGATTACCTCATCTTGCACCCTTGGGGTGCACCGACGGTGACCCAGGAACAGGTACGAAAGTTTCAAGCTCTCACACGGGGCACCAAAACTCATCTGTACGTCGACTTTTACCCACGCGAACTGCCTGCCGAATTGATTCGACAAAATGCCCTCAAGTATTACGCTGCAGGAACTGAGGGGTTCTGCCTTTGGGATAGTGATGGCCGGATCAAGCGTCCGGGCGAGTGGGTTATGTGGAGCCAGTTGGGTCACCGTGAACAGCTGCATCAGTTGGAAAGGCAAACGCGCAGATATTTCCGTGTCGTTCCTCTGAAATCCTTCGCTGGCTATAGCGTGGATGGGTCTTGGTGGCACTCGACCGGATGAACAGGTCAGTAGGTGACGAGAGGGAGGTTATGGTTTGTGCCTCGGACGATTCGACAGAAGGAGAGACAATTGTGCAAAGAAATCACTACGACCATTACTGGAGCAAGGGATGGGTTGTGATCGAGGGAGTATTCAGTGCGGAACAAGTCGAAAGGATTGGAGCCCTAGCACTAACCTACGCCGACAAGGAACCTCACGACGTTCGTCCGGGATACAAAATGGACATTTCTCCGGACGGAGGACAACAGGCTCCCCGCAAGGTTGATCACCCATTCCTGAAAGACAGGGAGTTTCGTGATTTCATCCTCGATGAAAAGCTGACTCGGATCATCGAGTTCCTGATAGGAAAGAAACCGTTGCTATTAGGAGATCAACTCTTTATGAAGCCGCCGAAGTATGGGTCAGCCAAACCCTATCATCAAGACAACTTTTATTTTCGGTGTCATCCTGACGACGAAGTGATTACGAGCTGGATTGCCCTGGATGACGTGGATGCCTCCAACGGCTGCCTTCGCTATATTGATGGTTCACACTTGGGACCCATTCTTCCCCACAATCCCGTCCCCGGGCAGGAATACAATCAACTTCCTCCTCAAGAGTCACTTAATCTAGATAAGGAATCGCTGGCTTTGGTGAAGAGAGGGGGAGTTGTCTTCCATCACTCCAAGACACTGCACACGTCCCACCGAAACGAATCTGAGCGGTGGCGTCGGGGCTACGCCGCCCACTGGGTCACCGCTGAGGTAACCTGTGAGAAAGACACACTGGATAAGGCGTATTTCAAGAGAGAGGAGTTTCAAGCCTTGTTGGTTTGATTTTGAGAACGAATCCCGGCTCATGGACCTTTGCGAGTGGTGTACGTAGAATCCATCCTGGCTGCTCTCAACTATCCAGTCCCCATCCATTACTCTGAGGTCATCAGGTGTCAATCCTCGGGGGAATTGTCGAACGTTCGAGTATGCTGACCGGGAGCGAATGCCCTGGAGCTCTTGTGCTTCGCTCTATTTCTTCCTGCGCAATCCATGTGCCAATTTCCAGTTCTCAAGCAATGACGTTTGTCGAAGCGTTTCACAAAGAGATCCGGTCTCGGCGGAAGAGGGTTGCGGTCGCGTCGTTCTGCTTTCTCTTCGCTAGTTTATCAATCCCAGCTACCGGGCAGAGCATCGGCAACCTTCTGATCCAAACCCAGAAACGAATCGAGGCTGGCGAGTTTGAAAGTGCCCTTGTCTTAGTGAAGAAAGCTTTGAAGGAGCAACCTCTGAACGCTGATGCATGGTTCCTTGAGGGTTTGGCCTTCAGCGGCCTGGAAAGGTGGGAAGAGAGTTACGAGTCTTTTGCGAAGGCATGGAGTTGGAATCGGAGGTTGTTGCTAGCCAAACGGAATCAAGGAATTAGTGCTTTTCATCTCAAGCGGTTCGTAGAGGCTGAGACGGCCCTGCGAATCTACCTCAGTTCAGTCTCAGGCGATCCGGTCGCTTATGCCAGCTTGGGACGCGTTGTTCTGGCACTGGGCAAGTTCTCCGAGGCAGTTCGATTCATCAAGAAGGCAGGACCTCTTCTCGACCAGGATGACGACCTAAAAATTGATTTCGCTAAAGCTCTTTTCCAAACTGGTAGCTCTGCTGAAGCGAGAGCCGCCTTGGAACGTGTGGAAGGTGAGGATGCCTCACTGCACTTCCAGATCGGCACTTTGCTCACTGAGAATGGCCTGCATCTCGAAGCTGCGAGGAGCCTTGAGAAAGCCCGCGTCAGCTATCCTGACCATCTCGCCGCTACTTACAACCTGGCCCTCGCCTACTTTCGCGGAGGGAAGTACTCCGAGACGACCTCCCTCCTGGAAGAGCTAATGAAACAGAATGTTCAAGACGGCGACTTGCTCGGCCTCCTGGCAGACGCCTATTACAGGACTGAGCGTGTACGCGAGGCCTATCAGACTCTCCAGAAAGCAATTTTGGTTCAACCTCAAAACAAGCACCACTTTGTACAGCTGCTGTCTATCTGCATTGACCTTGAAGAATATGACGCAGGCTTTCCTGTCGTCGAGCAGGCCATAAAGCAGCATCCAGAGGCCTATGAACTCTACATGCAGCGTGCTCTTCTCTACTCCCTCAGAAATCAGTTTGGTCTCGCCGAAGTGGATTGTCGGCGAGCTATTGAGATGGCACCGGGAAACGATGGGTTAAAGGTGGGTTTGGGCACGATCCTCATGAAGGGAGATCGGCTCCTGGAAGCCAGCAAGGTCTTGAAGAGCTTAAGGAAGGAATCGAAGGATCACTTCGTTTTGTATCTTCATGCAGACATCCTCACCAGGATTGGGCTCCCTGCCGGCAGCCCCCAGGAGAAGGATGTTGTCGAAATGTTGCTGGACTCAATCAAAGCCAACCCGGCGTTTCCTCCTGCGCGCTTGGCACTGGCACGGATTTATCGTGACCTTGCAGATTGGAAATCGGCGAGGGAGCAGCTCGAGAGGGCTGTCGAACTCGAGCCTAACAACCGGGCCTGCAACTACGAACTCTATCGCCTCTATGTTAAATCCGGGGAAAAACAAAAAGCTGCTCCAGTCGCGAAGAAGATCGAACAGATCGGAGACATCGAAAAGGCAGACTTCTTTCAACGAGCTCTCGTGAAGCAGGGCCTCCAGCAATACACCGAAAAGACTGCAGTCCCATGAGACGTTGCCGCTTCAACTGGATTCTTCGTAAAACAAAAGTTTGCCGCTGGGCTGCTTACCTTGGTCTGGTAACGGCCTCCGAGTGGGCTTCGCAACCTCCGACAATTGACTTTGTCGACATCGCAGCCAAAGCAGGACTCAGCCAGACTCTCGTCTACGGAGGAGAGAACAGTCAGGACTATCTCCTCGAAAGCACGGGAACAGGAGTCGCTGTGCTCGATTTTGACAACGATGGCC
>Ga0187893_10010609_pt1 | contig 13664 bp, 17 predicted proteins | sample MA1701074metaG_FD_139574 | JGI IMG/M metagenome (GOLD analysis project Ga0187893, IMG submission 139574) | White microbial mat communities from a basaltic lava cave in the Kipuka Kanohina Cave System on the Island of Hawaii, USA - MA170107-4 metaG ...
AAGACTCGCCAAAGACTGGGAAAACCTCAACCTCAAGGCGCTCGCCTTCCTGCGCATGGCTTCCATCCGCTTCATGCTCAGAAAACTTTGCAATCCTTTATAAACTTTATGGACGGACTCTAACGGCTCAAGTAATTACTATTTCGACGATGTGATCCGCTACTACGTCAATCAAATCAGCAATCTCTGGATCATCAGAAGCGCGATCGAGGATCCGCCGGGTTCCGGCACTTTTGTGAATTTGTATACGAATACCAATGTCGGCAATGTCGGCGTCGGCATCCAGGATCCGAATGAAAAGATGGAATTTTCCAGCGGCTTCAGAGTTACGAGCGGTATCATAGCTAATGATATTTGCGACGGCGGGAGCACGGATTGCATGCCCGTCAAAACGATTACAGGCACCGAACCGGCCATGGATTGTCAGGACTCTTCAAAAGCGGTGCGCAGGATCGAGAACAACGCGGTCGGCTGCGATCCCATATTCAGCAACCATGTCACTTTCAACTGCCCGGCGGGAGAGCACGCGACCGGGATTTCCAATGCCGGCAAGCTTATCTGCTCGCCCTGATAAACTCCAGCGCCCCCTGCAGAATATGCTGGGCGGCCAGTTTGTCGATTACCTGTTTCCTTTTTGTTCTGGACATATCCACGGATTCAACCAGAAAGTCTTCCACTGAAACTGTGGATAATCTTTCGTCCCACAGGGCTATCCACGGATCTGTCCCCAGAAACTGGGGATAATTCTTCATCTCATCGGCGAAGGAGCGGACGGCGTCGCAGCGCGGGCCCATGCTGCCGTCCATGTTCAGCGGGTAGCCGAGGACATAGCCGCCGATTTCATAATCGGCGACGACCTGCCCCAGCTCCACCATGTCCCTTGCGAATTTGCCGCGTTTGATGGTTTTCAGGGGGGTGGCGATGCCCTGCCCCGCGTCGGACACGGAAAGGCCAATGGTTTTCGAGCCGAGGTCCATGCCCAGCAATCTTGCGTTTTCCGGCCTTTGGGCCAGGATTTCCATGAGCAGTCCAATCGGCATCTTTTCTTGCGCGTCCTTTGCGGCAATGCTAGAAAAACTAAGCGTTTAAACAAGGAATTACAAGCATGTCGCTGGATAAGGATACCGTCCGCAAGGTCGCCACGCTCGCCCGGCTGAAAGTCACGGAGCAGGAGCTGGATAAATATGTGCCGCAACTCAACAATATCATGGGCTTTATCGAGCAGTTATCGGAGGTGAATACCGATAACGTCGAGCCCCTCCCCAGCCCGGTGAATATTCCGCTCCGGCTGCGCGAGGACAAGGTATCGGATGGCGGCAACCCGGCGGCGGTGCTGGGCAACGCGCCGGAGGAAATGGAAAGTTTTTATGTAGTACCTAAAGTGGTAGAATGAAGAAATGGCGGAGAAAATTCAAAGAGGCATGATCCTGAAGCTGGCGTTTCTTGGAGATTTCTGCCTGATCTGCGCCCTTTGGCTGGTTAAGGATTTTATCGGGATCGGAACGGAAGTGGCGTGGATCATTACCGCGGTTCTCGCGGGTTCCGCACTGGTTAGCCCGATCGTGCTGCAAAGGATGTTTCAAGAACAGGATCGTAAATGACACAACTCAACCACCTGACCATTACCGAAGCCCTGAGCGGCCTTGAAAAAAAGGATTTCACTTCCGCCGAACTGACGCAGGCGCATATCGACGCGGTGGCGGGGAGCAGGCATTTGAACGCGTTCATCGTCGAAACGCCGGAACTGGCGCTGAAACAAGCCGTCGAGTCCGACAAGCGCCGCGCGGCGGGCAAGGCGGGGGCGATGGACGGCATTCCGCTGGCGATCAAGGATTTGTTCTGCACCAAGGGCGTGCAGACGACGGCTTCCAGCCATATTCTTGAAGGCTTCATCCCGGCATATGAATCCACCTGCACCGCGAATTTATTCCGCGACGGGGCCGTGATGCTGGGCAAGACGGCGCTCGATGAATTTGCGATGGGCTCATCGAACACGACCAGCTATTTCGGCAATGTCATCAACCCGTGGAAGCGCAAGGACGGCAGCAATGTAGATCTCGTCCCCGGCGGGTCTTCGGGCGGCTCGACAGCCGCGGTCGCCGCGCGCATAGCGCTGGGCTCGACGGGAACGGATACCGGCGGCTCGATCCGCCAGCCCGCGAGTTTTTGCGGCATTGCCGGGATCAAGCCGACTTACGGGCGCTGCTCGCGCTGGGGGATCGTCGCGTTTTCCTCCTCGCTCGACCAGGCGGGATGCTTCGCGCGCTCGGTGCAGGACTGCGCCATCATGCTCAAATCCATGTCGGGATACGATCCGAAAGACAGCACCTCGGCGGACATTCCGGTGCCGGACTGGCCCGCGCTGCTAGATAAAGGCGTTAAAGGAATGCGCATCGGCATTCCGAAGGAATACCGCGTCGACGGCATGCCGGAGGAAATCGAGAAGCTCTGGCAGCAGGGCATCGACTGGCTGAAAAGCGCGGGGGCAACCATCGTCGACGTCAGCCTGCCACATACGAAATACGCGCTGCCGACTTATTATATTATCGCGCCTGCGGAGGCGTCCTCGAACCTTGCCCGTTACGACGGCGTGCGCTACGGGCTGCGCGTCGAGGGCAAAGACCTGAAAGACACTTACGAGAGCACCCGCGCGGAAGGGTTCGGGGCGGAGGTCAAGCGCCGGATCATGATCGGGACGTATGTTCTTTCCGCCGGTTATTACGACGCCTACTACGTCAAGGCGCAGAAGGTGCGCCGCCTGATCCTGAACGACTTTTTGCAGGCTTGGGAGAAGTGCGACGCGCTGCTCACCCCCGCTACGCCATCCTCCGCGTTCGCCATCGGCGAGAACGAGGACGACCCGATCAAGATGTATCTGAACGACATCTTTACCGTTTCCGTCAATCTTGCAGGACTGCCCGGCATGGCGGTCCCGGCGGGACTTGACGCCAAGGGCCTGCCGCTCGGCTTGCAAATCATCGGCAAAGCGTGGGATGAGGAAAACGTCTTCCGCATCAGCCGGACAATCGAGGAAGCCGCGAATTTCACCGCTATGCCAGAAATGGTCAGAAAGAAGGCCGCATGAAAAAAATTTCCGCAGCGGTCCTTCTTATCGCTCTGCTGATCGCCTCTCCCGCGCAGGCGCAGACGAAACTGAGCAAGGAACAGGGTAACAATTATTACTACAATTGCAAATCAAAGCCCGATCCGCGCATGCGCCCGGAAAGCCAGGACGCGATGTGCGCCTGCACCTCGGTCATGATGATGGAGAAAATGACCGTCGAGGAAGTGCAGGTCATGATGGGCGATACGCCGCAATCCCGGCAGGCCCTGAACAAGATGCTGATCGAGGTATATGCGCCGTGCATGAATTATCCTGTGCAGGATCTCGTGGGCATGCAGTGCCTTGAAGACAAGAAGATCGATGCGCTCGGCTCAAACGTTCCCAAGGAAGAGCTGTGCGGCTGCGTCGCCGAGACGACCGCCATGTGGTTTGTGAATGAAGGCCGGGCGCTGCTGCGCGAGGTCCTTGTGAAAAACCCGAATATCACCGATCCTGTCGGGCCGATCATGGAGACTGCGAAATTCAAAAAGAAAAGCTATGACAATCTTGTCGCATGCCTGACGAAGGGAGAATGAAAATGCTCCGGAACATAGTGTGGATTTTATGCATGGCGTCGCTTCTGTTTTTTTCGGGAGCGGCGTTTGCGCAGCAACTCTCCGGCGAAAGCACGGCTTCCACGACCGCCAGCGAAGCCGAACGGTTTTTTCAGGACTGCATGAAAAAACCCGTCGTTCCCGTTTCGGAAGAAACCGACACGGCTTTTTGCGCCTGCGCCGCGACGCAAGTGCATATATGGCACAGCAAACCGCCAACGGAAAGCACCGGGCCTCTGAATACGGTCCTGACGAAGGAGCTCGATGCGAATGCGCTGTACGCGCAGATATACTCTCCCTGCCTTCATATTCCGATTTACGATCTTAGTTACGGGGAATGTCTTGAGAACAAGAAATACAGGTATTTCCTGAACCGCTCCGATCTTCTCGACGCGACGTGTCAGTGCATCGGCCAGGGAGACTCAAGCTATTTCGAAAAATTTGCGCAGCCTTATATCGAGTTGCAGATTTCCAAAGGAGTCAAATTTGAAGATCCTATCCGGGAAATCAAAAGGGACCCCAATTTTTATGAAGCGCATTATAACCTTGAAACCAACTGTTATACCGAATATGCCAATCAACAGTAGTACGGAGACTCCGCGAGCATGCCGCAACTTTTAAAAGGCGAAACCGGCGAATGGGAAATCGTGATCGGCATGGAGGTCCATGCGCAGGTCATCGCCGAGTCCAAACTTTTTTCCGGCGCTTCGGCCGCGTTCGGCGCGGCGCCGAACAGCCAGGTCAGCCTCGTCGACGCCGCGATGCCGGGGATGCTGCCGGTGCTGAACGAGAAATGCGTCGAGCAGGCCGTGCGCACCGGGCTAGGGCTTAACGCGCAGATCAACAAGCGCTCGGTGTTCGAGCGCAAGAATTACTTTTATCCCGACCTGCCGCAGGGCTACCAGATTTCGCAGTTTCTTCATCCCATCGTCGGCAAGGGCGAGATCGAGATCGATTTGTCAGGCGGGGAAGTCAAGAAAATCGGCATCACCCGGCTGCACCTCGAACAGGATGCGGGGAAATCCCTACATGACCAGCATCCGACGAAATCCTTTGTCGATCTCAACCGCTCCGGCTGCGCGCTGATGGAGATCGTTTCCGAGCCGGACCTGCGCGGACCGGAGGAAGCGACGGCGTACCTGTCGAAGCTGCGCATGATTTTGCAATACCTGGGCACCTGCAACGGCAACATGGAAGAAGGCTCGATGCGGGCGGACGTGAATGTTTCGGTGCGCAAGCCGGGCGACAAGCTCGGGACGCGCTGCGAGATCAAGAACGTGAACTCGGTCAAGGCCGTGCAGATGGCGATCGATTATGAAGCGCGCCGCCAGATCGAGGTCATCGAAGGCGGCGGCGCGATCAAACAGGAAACGCGGCTTTGGGATCCCGGCAAGGGCGAAACGCGCTCGATGCGCTCCAAGGAAGAAGCGCACGATTACCGCTACTTCCCCGATCCCGACCTGCTGCCGCTCGAAGTCGGGCAGAAATGGATCGACGAGATCAAGCAGACCCTGCCCGAACTGCCGGATGAGAAGAAGCACCGCTTCATGGATAGTTACGGGCTGTCCGCCTATGACGCGGGTGTGCTGATCGCGGAGCGGGTACGGGCGGATTATTTTGAGACCGTCGCCAAAGGCCGCGATGCCAAGGCGGCGGCAAACTGGGTTATCAATGAACTGCTCGGCGCGCTTAACAAGAATAATAAATCGCTGGCAGAATCCCCTATCACGGCGGCGCAGCTCGGCGGGCTGATCGACCTGATGGCCGATAACACGATTTCCGGCAAAATCGCGAAGGATGTTTTCGCGGCGATGTATGAAACCGGCAAGGACGCGGCTTCCATCGTTGAGGAAAAAGGGCTGAAACAGGTTACGGATACCGGGGCGATCGAAAAAATCGTCGACGAAGTGATCGCGGAGAACCCCGACAATGTCGCCGGTTACCGCTCCGGCAAGGACAAGCTGTTCGGCTTCTTTGTCGGTCAGGTTATGAAAAAATCATCTGGAAAAGCAAACCCGGCTGTGGTAAATGAGTTGCTAAAGAAGAAACTTTCGTAAGGGACATTTTATGAGTGGGACGACACTGCTGGTCAGGCTGAAGCCGGGACTTAGCATCGCTTGGCAACGCGCTGTTCAGGAACGGATTTCCGGTCTTGATGGTGTGACCGAAGCCCGTATGGCCAGCAGCGGGAGCGAGGATCTGATAAGCGTTACACTGAACGGGGCTTCGGTTGAAACGAGACAGGCCATCAATGAAATCAAAGGCGTCGTGCCTTCCGGGCACGGCTGACAGAAGGAGCGGATTATGAGACTACAGGAAACATTCAGGGATACGGTTGCCCTTACATTGAAACCCGGCCAGAAGCTGGATGAAGTGCTGGGCAGAATCGAAAAAATTGCGGGCGTGGCCGCAGTCACGCGTTGCCGGGACGATTACGATGTGGGCATTGAACAAGGACACGTTGCTGTCGAAGTCATGGATCGCATCCGCTGGCATGAGCGGGAAACCCTGCAATCCATCTCGATCACCCCGGCGAAATGGCATGAATTAAGCGCGGCAGCCCCGAAGTAAAATAAACTACATCCTGCATTCCGGATGCTGTTCTTTCTGCAGGCGTTCATCGCCGTTTAAATGAAGAGACGCCGCGCGGCGGAGATCGTCGAAAAGATCGCGCGGGGACAAATCGGTCTCCGCGAATTCTTCCAGCAGCCTGTCCATGACGCCTTTCGTATCCGCATATTCACTGGTTTTGTCCTGTAAAATTTGCCGCCAGTCTTCCGTATAGGTCAGCTTTCCCGTCAGGAATTTATGGGCGAACAAAGCGAGCCTGAAAGCGCCACCGTCACCCCATAAAGCTGCCTGGGATGCGTGGAAGCATTGAGTGAGTAACTCCGTATCCACATCGGGGCTAAGACGGAGACGCGTCATGGATTCTTCCCGGTAGCCGAATAGCCAGTAAGAAATATCGAATGCAAGACGCTCGGCGGACGCATCAAGATTTAAAAAGATATTGGCCCTTCCGTCCTGTCCAAGGCTGGCGCTTTCGCCTGCCCTGCCGTCTTCAAAATAAAGGGTTGGAAGATCCGACAATAGCCATTCGCCCTCCGGCGTTGTGGCAATAATAGCCATGGCATCCTTAAGTTTTTGAGGCGCGGTTTCCACGCATTCGGGATACGGCATATAGTTATACCGGCCATCGTAGCCAGCGCCGCAGGAAAAAACCTCATTCGCCTCCGCTTCAGCTGCCTGAATCACCAAGGCAAGTAACGGAGCCGCAGCGGCAGCCAGCCAATGTTTTCTCATGGGTATTCTCCTTTGGAAAAGGCCACCTAATACAATATTTAAGTTTATGTCAATGGCACATCCCAATGGAACGGCGCTGCATCGCAGCACCCCGTTTTATTGACGGCGCGCAGGGCGGAATGATACCTGTTTAGTTAACCAAAAAAATACCATAACAGGGATTAAGAACTGTGTACGCTTCCCCTGCCGTTACGCACGGATCTCCGCAGAAACTTGGCGCCCACTGGGACGGCAAGGGGACGAATTTCGCGCTGTTTTCCGCGAACGGGGAGAAGGTCGAGCTGTGCCTGTCCGATGAAACCGGGCAGCACGAAACCGCCCGCATAACCCTGCCCGCCCGCACCGGCGACATTCATCACGGCTATATCGAGGAGTTGCAGCCGGGGCAGCTTTACGGCTACCGCGTTCACGGCCCCTACGAGCCGCATAACGGCCACCGCTTCAATCCCCACAAGCTGCTGCTCGATCCTTACGCGCAGGAATTTGGCGGCGCATTCAAATGGGACGACAGCCATTACGGTTATATCGTCGGCCATCCCGATGGCGATTTGTCGTTCGATTCGCGCGATAACGCGCGGTATATGATTAAAGCGAAGGTTCCTCTGCCCGACGTTCCTTCCAATGCAGCCGCTCCCCATACGCCGTGGAAAGACACAATCATCTATGAAGCGCATGTGCGCGGGCTGACGATGGACAATCCGGCGGTGCCGGAGAAAATTCGGGGGACATTCGAGGGCGTTGCCGATGACGCGATCATCAATCACCTCAAGGAGCTGGGTGTCACTGCCATCGAACTGATGCCGGTGCAGGCGTTTTTCAACGACCGTTTCCAGGAAGAGCACGGCAGGCGCAATTACTGGGGCTACAACACGCTCGGATTTTTCGCGCCGGAACCACGCTATGGCGGCATGGGACAGTTCAGGGCGATGGCGGAAAAATTCCACAAGGCGGGGATCGAGGTTCTGCTGGATGTCGTCTACAACCACACTTTCGAGGGCAACCATTTAGGGCCGACGCTAAGTTTTCGCGGCATCGACAATGCCAGTTACTACCGGCTGCAGCACGACAAGCGTTACTATATCGATGAGACGGGATGCGGCAATACGGTCAATACCGATCATCCGGGAGTGCGGCGCATGATCGTCGATTCCCTGCGCCACTGGGCGCAGGCGGTGGACGGGTTCAGGTTCGATTTGATGACGACGCTGGGGCGGCGGGCGAACGGCTACGATAAAGGCCATCCGATTTTCGGCGCTATCCGGCGCGACCCGGTGCTGTCCACGAAAAAAATGGTGGCGGAGCCGTGGGATCTCGGGCCCGGCGGCTACCGGCTCGGGGAATTCCCGGCGGAATATCATGAATGGAACGATGTTTTCCGCGACGAGGTTCGCGGGTTCTGGCACGGGCGGGAGAACCATATCGGCAAGCTTGCCTATGCCCTGACCGGCTCGCGCAATCATTTCAACCGGAAAGCGCCGGGAGTTTCGGCCAGCATCAATGCGGTGGCGATGCATGACGGTTTTCCGCTGAACGATGTCGTCAGCTACAATGAAAAGCACAACGAGGCCAACGGCGAGGATAATCGCGACGGGAACAATAACAATGTCAGTTATAATCACGGCGTTGAAGGCCCGGCCGCCAATCCCGCCATCAAAAATCTGCGCGAGCGGCAGAAGCGCAATATGATCGCGACGCTTTTTCTGGCTCAGGGAACGCCGCTGCTGCTTGCGGGGGACGAGTTTGGAAACACGCAAGGCGGGAACAACAACGCCTATTGCCAGGACAATAAAACCGGCTGGACGAATTTCGCGGACATGACCCCGGAAGGACGCGCGCTGATGGAGTTTACCCGCAAGGTCATAGCGCTGCGCAGACAATATCCCGTTCTCAATCCGCCGGCCCCGCTGGATGGAAAGACCAAAGACGCGGACGGGATCACGGACATCACATGGTATATACCCGCCGGCGAGGAAAAGCGCATCGAGCACTGGAACGACCCGCAGGCGCGGGCGCTCGGCGTGCTGTTCAACGGCGCGGCCCGCAACCTTGGCGCGCCGGGGAATAACCGGCTGTTTGTCATTTTCAACGCGCATACGCAGGCGGTTCCGTTCAGCCTGCCGAAACTGCCCGGAATCAAGGGGTGGGAGCGCATTCTGGATACGGTCTCGCCGGACGCAGGCCATGCGGCCTTTTACGGGGAGCGCCTCTATTCCGCCGAGGGCAAGAGCCTTGCCGTTTTCCGGCCCATCATTGTTTAACCGCAGGCCGCCGCGCCTGTGCGGTTAAAGCCTTTGCTTACCCCCGTAAACGTGGCACTATTAACGAGTCTTAAGGGGGAGCATCCATTTATGCAAAAATATGAATACAAAGTCGCGATTTACCGGGAGCCCCTGCTCGGCTCCATTTTTCTCGGCGGGTCGAAGGTCGATCCCGTGCGCTATTCCGAGTTCCTGAACAAGAACGCGGCGGATGGATGGGAGATCGTCACCATGGAGCGGGAGATTCGCCGGGAGCTTCTGTTCTTCAAGCGCGAAGCGTTCGTGACCATCATGAAGCGTGATTTTTCAGGCCAATGAAATCCATCAACGGCAAAGTCCTGTTCCTTACCCTCATGGCCGCGGGCTCTCTCGCCGCCGTGCTGGGGATCATGCAGATATGGTTCAATTTCCTTGAATGGGACATTTTCCTCAAGGTGATGGCGACCATCGTGATCGTGGGCGGCATCGCGGGATTCCTGATGGCGGTTGATTACGACATGCCGGCGAGCCGGGAGAAATACCTGCTCGGCGCCATGATCCTGCTGGCCATCGCGATGGGCGGGCTCATCCTCGCGCAGATGTGGTGGTGGATGATGGACTGGGGGGACTTCGCCAAAATATTCGGTACTGTGCTGATATTGTTCGTTCTCGCGTCTTTTTTCCTCGCGGTGAAGGAAGATTTCGGCACGAACAAAAAGCTCAAAGACGATAATTATATAGACTGAAAGAAAGGAAGCGCGCGCGATGTTAGACGAACCGGCCATGGGCAGAGGCGAGGAAGTCACGCTGGATACACGGGACAGCGCGCGGCGCAGAGTCGTCTGCGGCCTGGGCTGGGGGTTGCTCGCCGACGGCGATCATGCCGTTGAGCGCGTCTCGCTGGCCGAGGGCGGCAAGGGTTCGATGCGCGATCTCGACCTGCTCTGCCTGATGTTCGACAAGTTCGGCGGCTTCATCGATGGGGTCACGGGCGAGGAAGGGTTCCGGACGGGCGATAACGGCAACATCTATCACACCGGCGATGAAACCGGCGGCGAGGAATCGACGGACGACGAGGAGATCGTGCTGGAGCTTTTCAATCTTTCGCGCAAGATCCACCAGATATTCTTTATCGCCGAGGTTCAGAGCGATCACAATTTCGGCGATGTCGGCGCGCCCAAAATACGCTTTGCCTACAGCTCCGGCGCGCGGAACGTGGTCGTCTCCCATCTCGGCGGCGAAGCGGGGCAGGACAGGAACGCCTATGTGTTCGGCGGCCTGCGCCGCGAAGGCACCGGCTGGGTTTTCAAATATATCGGCGATTATTTCGACGGCTCGACCGTATCGGACTGGACGGTGGCGCTTCGCGATTACATCGACATCGCGGATCTCGACACCGGCAAGGGCGCCTATACCGGCATGCGCGTTCCGGCGAAGGGGCAGACCGTTCCGCTCTTTTATACGAAAGAAGCGCGCCACCGCGTCATGTGCGCGATCAACTGGGATCCCGGCGTTGAGGAAGTCAGCAAGCTTGAGAAGATGAAGAACCGGGAGCAGAACCTCATCTCGTCCGACATCGACCTAGCCTGCGTCATGTTCAGCAAGGACAAGGAAGCCGTGGACGGCGTTTCGGCGAAGCCGGACGAGGCCATCGACGCCTCGGGCAAAGTCTATCACACGGGCGACGACACGACCGGCGAAGGCGACCAGCTCGATGACGAAGCCATTTCAGTCGAGCTGCGCGATCTGCCCGATCACATCTGGCACATCGTTTTCCTCGCGGAGATCCAGAGCCGCCACACGTTCAAGGAACTTCGCAATCCCGCGATGCGCTTTGCCGACGGCAAGACGGACACCAACCAGCTCACCGCGTCCCTTACCGCCGACGAAGGCAAGGACTGCGGCGCCTATATATTTTCCAGAATATCCCGCAAGGGAGAAGGCTGGTCCCTCACCTTCATCGACGATTATCTCGACGGGAACAAGATCGAGGACTGGTTAGAGCATTTGAAACGCTATCTTGGTTGATTTTCAAGCGGTTTGCTGGTAACTCATACCCATAAAGCGGGACACGTGGCCGAGTGGCTGAAGGCGGCGGTTTGCTAAACCGTTATACGCTTGTAAAGGTGTATCGAGGGTTCGAATCCCTCCGTGTCCGCCATTTCCTTGGGTTTCCAGCGACTCTCCCCCTATCAAAAATCATCCTAAATTCACCCCCAAAACACCCTCATGGTGCAATGGTGGTGCAATTACTGACGAGAGATCACAACTTTCTCCAACACAGGACAACGTGTTTAAACCAAAAATAGCGGTTTTCCGAGAATATTCGCACCATGGTTGCACCATTGAACAGCCTGCCGTACTTTTACCGTTGATATTGCTCGCAATTTTTGGCCTATGCACCGGTCTATCTATCCGTTATTGACACTTTCCGCATTTTTTCCTAGGGTATTCTTCTAATTAAAAAGGAGAGAAAAATGGCTCGCATCGAAAAGCGTACAAAAAAAGATGGCAAAAATTCTTACCGTGTCCTGATCCGTCGCAAAGGCTACCCGACTGAATCAGCAACTTTTGCCCGGATATCCGACGCCAAGGACTGGGCGCAAAAGATCGAATCCGCCATGAAGGAAAAGCGGTACTTCAAAAACTCTGAGGCCAAAAAGCACACTGTGGCGGACATGATTGATCGCTACCTCAAGCGCATTGAAAAAGATAATCCGAAAAGAGTTCAAGACGTGAAGCCGATGCTCGAATGGTGGAAAGCGCAGATTGGTTATTGCGTACTCGCCGACCTCAGCAAGTCACTGATAACGGAGAAGATCGAAGGGCTTGCCGGCCGCGAACGGGAGTTAAAGGACGGAACGGTGAAAGCTATAAGTCCTGCTAGGGTGAACCGCTATATAGCCGCCCTCAGCCATGCCTGCACAATAGCCTGCAATGAGTGGGAGTGGCTGGAAAATCACCCCTTCACCAAAGTCAAAAAGATGAAGGAACCGCGCGGGCGGGTCCGGTTTCTTGATGATGACGAACGTAAGCGCCTGCTGGATACCTGCAAAAGGTCGGACTGCAAGATTCTCTATACCGTGGTCATCCTCGCGCTCTCCACTGGCGCACGTTTCAATGAAATCATGGGACTTAAATGGCACGATGTGGACTTAAATCGAAAAACCATCATCCTGCACGACACCAAAAACAAAGAACGCCGCGTCCTGCCGCTGGCCGGTCATGCGCTCGAATTGATGAAGTCGCATAATAAAGTTCGGCGCATAGATTCTGAACTTGTGTTCCCCTCCCCTAACGATCCCAAGAAATCTTATAAAATCCGGGCAGCGTGGAACGCGGCTGTTGACCGGGCGATGATCGAAGATTTCCGCTTCCACGACCTGCGCCACAGCGCCGCCAGCTATCTTGCCATGAACGGCGCAAGCCTTGCCGAGATCGCCGAGGTCTTGGGACATAAAACTCTGTCAATGGTGAAGCGTTATGCGCACTTGTCAGAAGCGCATACGCACTCCGTTGTAGCCAGCATGAATGAAAGGATGTTCGGAAATGTTGGATAAGGATGATGTTGCCCGAATAGTGGCAGAGGACTTTAACTGCGCAATGGATTTATATTCACGAGGGACTATTTCAGCCGCCGAAGCTGTAGTATTGGGTTCAAATATATTGAGCATTTATTTTAGAAACACAAACTTTGAAAATCCTAAATTCCGAATAGATGATTTTTCTGATGCGATAAGAGAGTCACTCCCCAAACAGTTCAAAACAATGGATCAAGAGTTTTTTAGAGGTTGCCTCTTTGAGGGAATGATTAGGTTTGGGGCAGAGCCGAAAAGAACCTGCCTGTTTCTTTGTGATTACCTGCTTACTTCTGAAAACACGATAAAATCCGCTCATATGACTTTTACCAATTTTTACTATGAACGTGACTGCGATAGAAACCAAAGTAACGAAATATTTGTCGAAGAATGTTGTCACTGGATAACGTCGTACATCAGTAAGTTAGAAAGGAAGTTACCAAAAGCTAGCGATTATCCCGAAGCGCATAAATCATTCAATAAATTTTATGTCAGTTGTAAATCTGAACTGGAAAAGAAAAAGACACAAGGAACAGTAGCTTATCGACAACTGCCTTACGCAATTTATCCAAGGCAGCTCGAATCAATTGAAGTGGCGGATTTAGATGTCAAGGAATCAAATTGATTTTGATTCATTTCGTGTCAGTTTCTGCTCTGCAAATCTTCTTTTTAGAAACGGCAATAGTGCGCCGTAAATCTGAAAAAGGAGAAACAAATGACAAATCCCCAATTAATCACGAGCACCCAGCATCCTGCCGATCCCGCTACTAGAGCATTATGATTTTAAGTTCGATCATATCCCGCATTTTTGAAGTAGTTTGTGCATTCATGCGGCGTAAAGGAGTCAAGAAGTTGTCCGATGGCCGCTGATACGGCGGCGGCTGTTCGT
>Ga0187893_10010612_pt1 | contig 13659 bp, 15 predicted proteins | sample MA1701074metaG_FD_139574 | JGI IMG/M metagenome (GOLD analysis project Ga0187893, IMG submission 139574) | White microbial mat communities from a basaltic lava cave in the Kipuka Kanohina Cave System on the Island of Hawaii, USA - MA170107-4 metaG ...
CGCGCAGATGCCGTCAGGCCGGGCAACCGCAGCGGCGAGACCGCGAGGCGTATCTTGACGATACGTTGAGTGGTCGAGCCGCGAGGACGCCCGGCATGGCGAGCAGATCCGCGGTCGCAGCAGGAGCTTCATGAATTGTCCGGGCTAGCGGGCTAAGTCAAGTACGGACCCGGACGGCGGCCACCTTCGCCTCCGTTTCTTCCTCCAGCTTCTGCAGCTCGCGCCGGTAGTCCTCTTCCAGCTTGGCAAGCGCCTCGGCATCTCCCCGGGCGCGCGCCTTGCGCACGTCGGCCTTGTGCAGGATCTCCCGCTCCGCGCGCCGCGCCCCCTGGACCTTGCGGATCTCGGCGATCGCGGCTTTCTGCGCGTCGGTCAGGGGGGCGGAAGCGTCACCGCTCGCCGCGTCCTTCTTGCGCAGCTTCTCCATCGCCAGCTCGTAGGCTGTCTTCATGAGGGAAGTATATAAGAAGGAAAACCCCCGTCCGGGGGAGGCGAGTGATGCTTCGCCGGGGGGCCCGGACGGGGTGGGTCAGTGTGGATCGGCCGAGGCGCGCAGCACCTCGGCGGGGGACTGTTTCTCGAAGGCCATGGCCATCAGACTCAGGTCCTCCCGGTTCGGATAGACCATGCCGACCTGGGCGGGTTGCGCCGTTCCCTCGAGGATCCGCCGCACAAGCACTCCTGAGTAGGCCCCCAGGTTCCAGAACCCGGGGACGAAGCAGAAGCTCTTGCCCGGCATGGCCAGGGACGGGTCCGGTACGGCCAGCACCAGGTCCCGCCGCGTGGCGAACTGCGCGATCAACCCGAACTTCTCGGCGTCCACCAGCTCGGGATCGAGCAGCAGCAGGAACGCATCCAGCGGCTCGTCCTCAAGTCTCCCGATGGCCCGCTCGAGGCTCTCGGTATCGTCGCCATAGACCCGGGAGGCGACGATCTCCATCCCTTCGACCTCCGCGGCCGAGCGCAGCTTCTGGAGCACGCGCCCCATGCGGTTCGGGTTGTAGACCGTCCCTATCCGGCGCGCCTCCGGGGCCACGTGCCTGATGCGCGCCAGCTGGGACTTGAATCCGCCATTGAGCGGGACGCCGCAGAGGTTCGCGGTGGTGAGATCCGAATCCTCGGGCGCCGGCACCATCGCATGCACCACCGGGACGTCCCGGATGTGGCGGCGGGCCATGCGGCCAGCCGCTTCGCCGATGGCCAGCACGACGCTTGGTCTCTCGGCCACCCGCCGGCTCAGCTCGCGGGATGTGGCGGCCCTGTCGGGTCCGACAATGAACGTCGAGACCTGTCCCGGCATCGTCGAGGTAGCCCCTTCCAGAGCGATACGGTGATAGGGGATGCTCTCATCCAGCAGGACGAGGACATCGTACTCTCCAGGAGGCCTCAGCTTGAAGTCCACCGGCAGGCTGCCGTCCCGGCGCGCCGTGTAGCCGACATACTTGGTCGGCACGCGGCCCTCGGAAACCGCCCGGATGATCAGCGACTGGTTGCCGGGCACGGCCCGGAACCAGTAACGCCCCTCCTCGTCGGTGATCGCGACCATCTCTCCCTGGATTGCAGCGCTGGAGAGCGTGAGCGTCGCCCCTTGCAGTGGAACTCCCCGTTCATCAGTCACCCGTCCGGTGATCAGCCCCACCCCCTGTGCATGGGAAATGGAGACCATCACCGCGACGAGCACCAGTGCCATCAGCAAAGCACGGTACGCGCGAGCGAACATAAGCCGCCTCCACGGAAAAGGTTGACGATGATGGGAGTCGAAGGCCGCAGTCTGCTCCTCCAACCCAGGCATGTCAAACATTTTTTGAAAGAAAATGAACGAATTAACCCTCTGGCGGGCAGTTTCGAAATGAGACAGCCTGAAAAGGCAATCTTGACGGGGGGTTTGGGTTGCAGTAGATACCGCCGTCATGCTTTGGAAAATGCTCCTGGAGGCGGCGGAGAGGGCTCCGGGAGGTGTCATCTTCTCCGAAGGTCAGACCGAGCTGCGCCTCGAGCAGCTCGTGGGGCGCGCCTCCGCCCTGGCGGGGCGCCTGGCGGCAGAAGGGGCCGGGCCGGGCGACAACATTGGCCTGCTGGTCAGGGGGGGCTGCCGGACCGCAGCGTCAATCTATGGCGTGCTGGCCGCCGGGGCGACGGCCGTGCCGCTGAACCCCGCCAGCAAGCCAGGTGAGGTGGCCCGGGCCCTGGGGCCGTGCCGGCCGAAGCTGGCCCTGTGCGAGCCGGACCTCGCGCCGCTGGTGGAAGGACTGGTCCCCCGGGTGCTGGTGCCGCAGGATGCCCTTACGGGCAACGATCCGGGCGCGGCGTGGAAAGGCCGCGGCCAGGACGGCGCGAGACCGGCGTTCATTCTGTTTTCCACCGGCTCCACCGGCAGGCCCAAGCGCGTGGTGCGCACGCACGCCATGATGAGCGCCGAAGCCGACCAATACCAGGCAGGGGTGGGGCTGACGCGCGAGGATCGCATCCTGGGAGTGGCTCCGCTGTTCCATTCCTACGGGATCTGCTGCGTGATGCTGTCCTGCGTGCGCAGCGGCGCCTCGGCGCGCCTGTTCGGGGAGTTTCAGCCCGACGTGGTGCTGGCGGAGGCGACGCGCCTGCGGGCCACCGTGCTTGCCGGCTCACCGTTTCACTACAGCATCATGGCTCAGATGCGCCCCCGCGCGGGTACTGACCTCTCTTCGATCAGATGGACCGTCTCGTGCGGCGCTCCGGCACCGGCGCAGGTGCTCGAGCGGGTGCGCGAGCGGTTCGGACTGTGCGTGCGCCAGCTCTATGGTGCCTCCGAGGTCGGCTCCGTCTCGCTGAACGTCGAGAAGGACGCGGTTCCCGCCGCGATGTCGGTGGGCACGCCGCTTCCCGGAGTGCGGGTCCGAATCGTCCGGGATGATGGATCCGAGGCGGCGCCGGGAGAATCCGGCGAGGTGGCGGTCGCCAGCCCGGCGGGATCGGCCCGGTACGAGGATCTTCCCGAGATGAGCGCCAGGGCCTTTCGGGACGGGTGGTTCCACTCCGGCGATCTGGGGCACCTGGACATCAACGGACTGCTCTACATCACCGGACGGGTCAAGCTGTTGATCAACGCCGGCGGCAACAAGGTCGATCCACTCGAGGTCGAGCAGGTGCTCGAAGAGCACCCCGCGGTCAGGGAGGCGGCCGTGGTGGGCATGCCCGCGGCCCACAGCCTGGAAGTGGTCAAGGCGGTTGTGGTGCTCAAAGAGCCCGCTCTGGCCGAAGAACTGCGGAGCCATTGCGCCGAGCGCCTCTCGGGATACAAAGTTCCCCGCATCGTGGAGTTCCGTGATCAGCTTCCGCGCAGCCCGACGGGCAAGCTGCTGCGCAAGGATCTGCTGGGAGATGAGCCCTGAATGGGTGACGGTTCCGACCGCTCCGCCGCAGCCATCGCCGCCGCGATCCGCGCGTGGCTGCTGAACAACTTCATGAACGGCTCGCCCCCCGGCGCCGTCTCGGACGCCACGAGGCTGCTCGGGGGCGACCTGCTCGACTCCATCGGCATGCTGGAGCTTTCGGTCCACCTGGAGGAGACCTACGGCATCGCCATCGCCGCCGAGGAGGTCACCCCGGGCGACTTCGGCACGGTGGAATCCCTGGCCGGGTTCGTGCAGCGGAAGGCCGCCTCCAGATGAAAGCCGAAAAACTGGTCCGGCTGCGCGCCGCGGTGTCGGAAGGGGACTACCTGCGCGCTGCCATCCTGGTGTCGCGCAAGCTGCGCGTCGCGCAGCTGGATCGCGTGCTGATCATGGGAACGGAGATCCACGCCGACAGGCCGCTCCTGCGCAAGCTGCGGGAGCGGGAGCCCGGCCTATTGGTTCGCGAGACAGGGGCGGCTGACGTTCCGAGCCTGGCTCGCGCGTTTCCGCATCATGCAGAACGCTATGCAGTCCGGTTCGAGCGGGGAGACAGCTGCCTGGTGGTCACGCAGGGGGAGGCTCCCGTGGCGATGGGGTGGATCAGGCTCCGTCACACGGGGGTCATCAACGAGATGGGCAGCCGGCTGGAGCTGGCCCGGGAGGACTGCTGGGGCCACGACACCTACGTGCTGCCGGAGCACCGCGCGCGCGGCGCGTTCGCCGTGCTTATGTGGGAGATGTTCAGGTTTCTCAAAGCGCGCGGTCTCAGATCCATCTACGCCTCCGTGGCCTGGGAGAATACGCCGTCACGGGCGTCGCACAGCCGGCTCGGCTACCAGACGGCGATGGTGATCGATCGGCTCTGGATCGCCGGGCTGCGCGTCTACCGGCTGGAGTGGCCGGGCCGCGGCCGCAAGCTCGTCAGGTCCGCGCTCTCCGGTGCGCCTGCGTTTCCCCTCTCGGGATGACGGCCCGCAATGCGGGCTGGAACGCATTTCTCACCAGATTTCTGCTGCGACCGCGGATCTGCCAGCCCTGCCGGGCGTCCTCGCCGCTCGGCCACTCAACGTGTCGTCTAGATACGCCTCGCGGTCTCGCCGCTGCGGTTGCCCGGCCTGCTGGGAGCCTGTCCGAGTCATGAATTCGGGTCGCGTTGCGAGCGCCGCGGCACCGGATGCAAGGCGCCGCGACGAAGGCGACCGTTGTGGTCGTTGAGGCGCGGCAACGCAGCAGACGGTGCCGCGCCGCCGCAACCCTTCGGGCAGCCGGGGTTGCGGCCGCTTTCCTTTGTCGCTCTCGCATCTTGGGCAGGGGCGACCATCATGAAAGCTCTCCTCCTCGCTTCGCGGCTGCGGCCGCAAGCCCGGGCTGCGCGACCCAAACCATGACTCGGACAGGCTCCCCTGGCATCTGCGCGGTCTCGCGACGAAACCTGGTGAGAAAAGCGGGCTAGGCGGCGCAGGCGGCGAACAGCCGGCGGTATCTCTCGGGAATGTGCATGGGCCTGAAGTCATCCATCCCCACGGCCACCACCGTCTGGCGGCTGACGATGCAGGGCGCGTCCTCGCCCTGCCGCGCCGCGGAGAACACGAAGTCGGCCGAGCTGGATCCCAGCCGCGGCACCGTCACGGTGATCTCCAGGACATCGCCGTACTTCACGGGCCGCACGAACTGAGTCTCCACCTTCACCGTGGGAAAGCAGAGCTTCTCTTCTGCGAGCAGCCTCGGGTAGGCGGTGCCCACGTAGTGCTCGAAGAAATCCTCGAACGCGATGTGGAAATAATGGTACAGGTTCGGGTAGTAGGTCACTCCCGCGAGATCGATGTCTCCGAACCGCACTTTCACCGACGTGGTGTAGCTCAACGGGCCACCTCCAGCGCCTCCAGTACTTCGGTCACCACCATGTGCGCCAGCGCGGCGTAGAGGGTCTCTCCTTCCGCCGCGGAGGCTGCGGCCGGCGCGCCGAAATAAGCCTGATCGCCGCCGGCCTCGCGGAAGGTGCGCGCTCCCTTCTTGATCATCCGCCCGATGCTGACCGGGTTTTCGGGAAGCTGGGCGCGCACGGCTTCATTCACCAGCTCCGGCGCCACCGCCATGACGAGCGAGGTCTCGTAGCGCCCCGCATGGCAGGCGCCCGACTTGAATTCCTCGCCGAGTGTTGCAGCCCACCTGCGGCTGGTCTTGTCCGGAAAGACGACCGGCCTGCCTGTCTTCGCAGAGGCCTCGGCGGCCGCTTCGGCGAGGGCCGCAAGATGCTCGGGCTCCAGGTGGCTGTTGACCAGGCAGACAGCCGCGCATCCCTGCCGGATAGCCTCCAGGCAGATCTCCTTCACCAGAGCCGCCGAGCTGGCCCGCCCCAGGCTGATGGCGCCGGGAAAGTCGCGCGAGAAATCAGTCACCGCGTAGGGGAGCGCTGGCAGGATCAGCGGGGTCCAGCCGCGGGCTTCCAGCCCGGCGGCTGCGCGGCGCGCTGCCTCCACAGAAATGATGGCATCGGTGGACAGCGGCAGGTGGGGACCGTGGGGCTCCGTGGAGCCCACCGGAAGCAGCGCGATGGCGCGGCCGGTGGCCAGTGCCTCGCCAGCCTTCGGCCAGGACATGGCGGCGAAGTCAGACAAGCGGAACGCTCATCAGGGTCTGCACGCCGTCGCGCAGCGCGGTGCGGAGGACTTTTCCCCGATCGCTTCTGGGAAGGGCCACCACGAATTCGATCCAGCGCGGGTACTTGTAGGGAGCCAGCCGGTCTTTGGCGAAGGCCTTCAGATCGAGCGCCAGGTCGCGGGATGGCTCGTGGCCGTCACGCAGCGCGACGAACGCCTTGGGCTTGATCAGCCCGCTTTCGTCTTCGTGCCCGACGATGGCCACTTCCTTCACGGCGGGATGGGCCAGGAGGCAGTCTTCGATCTCGAGAGGCGAAACGAAGACACCGCCCACCTTGAGCATGTCGTCGGTACGGCCGCAGTAGTGGAAGTACCCCTCCGCGTCCCGGATGAACTGGTCCCCCGTGACGCACCAGTCGCCCCGGAAGGTCTGCCGGGATGACGTGCGCCGCTGCCAGTAGCACAGCGCGGTGGAGCCCCCCTTCACCCAGAGGGTTCCCTGGCTGCCGTCAGGCAGCTCGGCGCCGTCGGGGCCCGCGACCCGGGCTTCGTATCCGGGCACGAGCCGGCCCAGCGTGTCCGGCTTCACATCGCCGAGGCGGTTCGAGATGTAGATGTGGAACATCTCGGCCGAGCCGATCCCGTCGAGGATCTCGACCCCGAACGTGTTGATCCACCGGCGGTACAGCTCGCCGGGGAGCGCTTCGCCCGCCGACAGGCAGAGCCGGAGGCAGGACAGGTCAGGCTTCGCCGGCATCGAAGGCAGCGCGTTGAGCATCGCGTTGATCATCGTGGGGACGCTCGTGAGAACGGTGGGGCGGTGCCTGGCGATCATTTCGTAGATCGCCTCCGGGGTGCTGCGTTCACCAAACAGCGCTGTGCTGCCGCCGGCGGCGAACGGAAACATGAGGTTGGTTCCCGTCGCATAGCCGAAGAAGAGCTTCGGCACGCTCAGCGTGACATCGTCGGCGCGCATCATGAGAATGCGCTTCGCGTAGGTTTCGATGTTGTAGGCGAAGTCCCGGTGGAAATGCACGGCGGCCTTGGGGTGGCCGGTGCTTCCCGAGGTGAACAGCCAGCCGGCGATATCGTCGGCGCGCGTGGCGGCCGTGCGGCCGGTGTCCGGGGCGCGGCCCACCTCCCGATCGAATGAGAGATGGCGGCCGGCGTTTCCCACGCTGCCCACGACGACCAGCGCCTTGAGATGCCGCGCCTCGCTCAGCACCGGCTCGATCCGATCCAGGACGGAGTCGTGCACCACGGCCACGGGAGCGCGCGTGTACTCGAGGTAATAGGCGTAGTCCTCGGCCGTGTGGATCGTGTTGGCCATGGCGAAGACCGCGCCCATCTTCAGCACGCCGAGCCATGCGGCCACGAACTCGATGCCGTCGGGAAGGACGATCAGCACCCGCTGCTCCATCTGCACACCCAGGCCCGACAGCGCCGCGGCCGCCTGCGACGCCATGGAGGCCACCTGGGCATAGGTATACATAGCGCCGCCGCAGTAGACGGCCGGCTTTGAGGGGCGCGCTTCCAGATTGTGCGCCAGCAGATAGTCGGCCAGATTGAACTGGACGGGAAACTCGGGATGCTCGGGAAGCGGGGAGGCGCTCACAGAGTCAGCTCGGCGATGTTGGAGTCGGGCGTCCGGTTGCCAGCCAGATCGTAGGCGCGCACGAAATAGCGGTAGCGCACGCCGCCCACGACATCATCATCACAGTAGAAGACCCCCTTCACCGAGTTGATGTGATCGAAGCCGGCATCGTCCGCGGCGCGGTAAATTTCGTAGCCGTACACGGCCACATCGTCGGTGGCGTGATTCCACTTGAGGTAGATCCGGCCGCCGGTGTCTGCCGCCGTCAGGTTGGGGTCATGATACATCCACTGCGGAGCGGCGTCGTCGGACACGCGCGGCGCCTGCAGCGCTCCCTTGGGCCAGAGCACGCAGCGCACCGTCTTGAAGTTCTCGTCCAGGTTCTTGCAGACATTGCCGTAGACGCAGCGCACGATCCTGTCGGCGCGCCCCTCCATCACCTTGAGCGGCCAGTCCGGGTCCGCAAGCAGGGCGCGCGCCATGCCGATCATGTCGGCGCGTCCTTCGGTCAGGAACCGCTCGGCCAGCTCGGGGGTGCGGATCTTCCCCGTGGCCACCACCGGCGTGGCGATCCCGCGCCCGTTGAGGTGCGCCTTGATTCCCTCGGCCATGTAGATATTCGCCCCGTCGGGGTAGTTGGTCGAAGGCATGCAGCGATCTCCCGAGTAGCCGGTGTAGGGATAGAGGGGATCGCCTGCCTTGTGGATCGCGTCTTCGAACTTTCCTCCGGCCGAGATGCTGATCCAGTCGGCGCCCGACGTGGCGAAGCGCAGCGCCATCTCGCGGCTGTCATTGAGCGTGTAACCGTCCTTGATGCACTCCTCGCCGTCGAACCGCACCCCTACGGGGTAGTCTGCTCCCACCTCGCGGCGCACCGCGACGAGCGCTTCCGTCGCGGCGCGCATCCTGTTCTCGAGCGAGCGGCCGTAGACATCGGGACGGCGGTTGCGCAGCGAGAGAAACGACGACAGCGTGTAGGCATGGGCCATGTGCAGCTCCACGGCGTCGTAGCCCGCGCGGCGGGCGCGTCCGGCCGCTTCGGCGTACTGGCGCACGATGCCGGCGATCTCTTCCACGCCGAGGTCGGCGATCGTCTGGCGCCAGCCGCTGCGCGAGATCTTGAGGAAGTGGATGATCTGCGCGGCCACTCTCGACGGACTGCCGTCATGGATGGCGCGCACCATCCCGGCGTGGCCCGCGATGAACTGATCATCCGAGAGGCGCAGGAGGGGGCCGCTGCGGCCCCCATGCACCGACATCGCCTCCACCACGATCAGCCCCGGCCGGCCGTGCGCGAATCTCAGGTAGCGATCCCGCACGGCGTCGTTGACAAAGCCGTCTTCTCCCGACAGGCGGGTCACCATCGCGGGCAGGACGATCCGGTTGGGCAGCGCCATGCCGTTGATGGTGCAGGGCTCGAGCAGCTTCACACGGCCCCGTCCTGGAGCAGGCTGCGGGCGATGACCAGCCGCTGGATCTCCGAGGTCCCCTCGTAGATACGCAGGGCCCGGACCTCGCGGTAGAGCCGCTCGACCACGTGCCCGCGGGTCACTCCCGTGCCGCCGTGGATCTGGACCGCTTCATCGACGATCCGCTGCGCCGCCTCCGTGGCGTAGAGCTTGGCCATGGCCGCGGCGCGCCGGCAGGCAGCCTCCGGGGCCCCCGTATCGAGCAGTCGTGCCGCGCGGCCCACCAGCAGGCGCGCGGCCTCCAGCCAGACCGCCATGTCGGCCACCTTGAATCGGATCGCCTGGAACTGCGCGATCTCGCGGCCGAACTGACGGCGCGCGCGGGCGCGCGCGGTGGCCTCCTGCAGGGCCCGTGAGGCGAAGCCGCAGGCGGCCGCACCCACAGTGGGGCGGAAGCGATCCAGCACGCGCATGGCGATATCGAATCCCTCCCCCTCCTGCCCGAGCCGGCTGGCGGCAGGCAGTCGGCAGCCGGACAGCTCGAGCTCGCCGATGGGATGGGGAGCCGAGACGGTCAGCCGGCGTCGCACACTGAGGCCGGCCGTGTCTGCGGGCAGGGCGAAGGCCGACAGTCCCTGCCGGCCCGACTCCTGTGATCCCGTGCGCGCAAAGAGCGTGTAGAGTCCGGCGATGCCGGCGTTGGAGATGTAGGTCTTGACGCCATCCAGCACGTAGTGATCGCCGTCGCGTGCGGCGCGCGTGCCGATCGCCCCGAGATCCGATCCCGCCTCCGGCTCGGTGAGCGCGATGGCGGTGATCACGTCGCCGCGGGCCGCGCGGGGGAGCCAGCGGCGCCTGATCTCATCGGTGCCGGCCAGCGCGATGGCGGCGGTGCCCAGCCCCTGCATGACGAACATCACATCGGCGAGCCCCGACAGGCTGGCCAGCTCCTCGCGGACAGCACAGACAGAGGCAACCGACGGCGCCCCTTCCGCCGGAAGCAGGATCTCGAGCAACCCGGCCTGCGCGATGACGGCGAGCGCGTGGCGCGCGGCGGCATCCTCGGCCGCATGATCTCCAGGCGCGGTCTCGGCCTGCTCCAGCGCGCTGCGCAGCGAGCGGATCCGCCCGGAGATTTCGCTTCGGTCGATCACGGCGCTCCCTTGAATGCGGGCTTGCGCTTCTGGACAAAGGCGTCGTACGCCTCGCGGAAATCGGAGTGCTTCATGCAGCGGGCCTGCTCGCGCGCTTCCACGTCGAGCGCGTCGGCCAGGTCGAACCCCAGGCCGCGGTTGAGCATCTTCTTGGTCACCTCGAGCCCTTCCTGCGGCCCGGCGGCCAGATCGGAGGCCCAGCTCTGCACCGCCGCCGCGAAGCTCTCAGGGGGCACGACGCGGTTGTACAGTCCCCACTGCTCGGCCGTGCGGGCATCGATGAACTCGCCGCGCATCAGCATTTCCGTGGCGCGCGTGAGGCCGATCAGCCGGGGCAGCAGGTGCGCGGCCCCCATGTCGGCGCCCGACAGGCCCACCTTCACGAACAGGAAGGCGATCTGGGCCGACTCGGCGGCGATCCGGATGTCGGATGCCAGGGCGAGAGCGGCGCCGGCCCCCGCGGTGGTGCCGTTGAGCGCGGCGATGATCGGCTGGGGTGCCTCGCGCATCTTCAGCACGACATCGCAGGTCATCTTGGTGAAGGCCAGCAGCTCCTTGTCGGTGCTGTCCGCCAGCCGCCCGATGATGCTGCGCACGTCGCCGCCCGTGCAGAACGCCCGGCCGGCGCCGGTGAGCACCACGACGCGCAGGTGGCGCCGCTGCGGCAGGGCCGCGAAGGTCTCGAGCAGCCGCTCGTAGATCTCGAAGGTGATCGCGTTGAGCACTTCGGGGCGGTTCAGCGTGATCCGCGCGATGGTCCCCTGTTCTTCATAGTGGAAGTCGTCGGTGTTCATGGCTGCTCCAGTGAGTGCGTGAGTCGGCCCAGGAGGGCGCGCAGTCGGCGCAGGTCGCGGCGGGGCACGCCCGCAAGGAAGCTCTCGATGTCGCGGGTGTGGCGCGGCAGCAGCGCGCTGAGGCGCCGCCGGCCGGCGCGCGTGAGCTGGATCCGCGTGGCGCGCCCGTCCGACTCGTGCGCGGCCCGGCAGACGAGGCGATCGCGCTCGAGCCGGTCCACGATCCCCGTGAGGTTGCCCGGGGAGACCAGCAGGTGGCGGCTCAGCTCCACCGAGGTCATCCCCTCGTGGGAGCGCGCCAGATGCGCCAGCACGTCGAACTGCGGCAGTGTCAGGCGCGGCTCCACGCTGCGCCGCGCCGCCCGGAGCATGAGTCCGTGGGCCTTCATCAGGCGCAGCCAGACGCTGACACCGAGCTGCTCGCGGGCCGGCCGGTTCATAGGACGGCCGTCGCCTCCAGCTCGATGCGGGCGCCGCGATCAAAGAGGCTCTTGACCTCCAGAAGCGAGATCGCCGGGTAGTGCTTTCCCATCACCCTCTGCCAGGCCTGCCCGAGTCCCTTGAGCCGGCCACGGTACTCCAGGGCATCGGTGACATAAATGGTCAGCCGCGTCACGGAGGCGGCGACGCCTCCGGCCTCGCGCACCACCGCCACGACGTTTTCGAGCGCGCGCTCGAACTGCACCACCAGATCGGAGTCCACCACGACGCCGTTGGCATCACAGCCGATCTGGCCGGCGACGAAGAGAGTGCGGCTGCCGGAGGCCAGCACACCGTGCGAGAACCCCTTCGGAGCGGGCAGGGCACCAGGATTCACCAGTTTGTGAGCGCTCATACCTCGATGGCCTCCCCATTGATATGCGATGCCTCGGGCAGCGCGAGGCGCAGCACGACGGCGGCCACCTCCTCGGGCTGGGTCAGGCGGCCTGACGGATTCTGCGCGGCGAGCCGGCCGCGGGCCTCATCGGCCGGCATACCGGTTTTTTCGGCGATCCTCTCGGCGCTGCGGCGCGTCATGTCGGTATCGACGTAGCCCGGGCAGACGGCGTTGACGGTGACGCCCTTCGCCGCGACCTCCAGGGCCAGGGCGCGCGTGAAGCCGACGACGCCGTGCTTTGCGGCGCAGTAGGCCGCGACATAGGCGTAGCCGTGGAGCCCCGCCAGCGACGCGATGCTGATGACGCGGCCCCAGCTGCGCTCCAGCATCGAGGGCAGAGCAGCCGCCGAGCACAGATAGACGCTGGTCAGATTGGCGCTGATCATCCGATCCCACATCGCGGTGTCGGTGCGGGTGAGCGGGGCGCTCTCGGCGGCGCCGGCACAGTTGACCAGAATGTCCACAGGTCCGAGCCGTGTGGCGGCTTCCTGCACGATGCGCCGGGCCTGATCGGGCAGGGTGACGTCGGCCACCAGGGCGGCCGACGGCCTGCCTGCGGCCTCGACCTCACGCGCCACCGCGGTGACCTGATCCAGATGGCGCGCCGCCACGGCGACTCCGGCCCCCGCGTTTCCCAGGGCCAGAGCGATCGCGCGGCCGATACCGCGCCCGCCTCCTGTCACCAGGGCGACGCGGCCGTCGAGAGGGACATCCTGAGGGGGAACGGTCTCGGGCATCGGATGCTGGCTCCGATTGCTTCAAACCTGAAGCATCGCACTCAGCCTACACCGGCTGCCCCCGGGTGTGTCAAGCCATCTGGCGGGAAACGCGGACTAAGGGCAGGAGTGGCCCTGTCTCTCGATCCCGTTGGACGCGGTCCCCAGTGTGCCCGTCCCCGAGGCGCAATCATTGCGGGAGCGCACGAGGTAGTGGAAGATGCGGCCCGGGTCGGGGATGGATGCGTCCTGTGCAGCCGTGGCAGGGCCGGAGTCGGAAACGACACACGTGGCGGCAGTCAGGAAGTCCGCCGGAGCGTCCGAGCGGAGCAGGTCATAACGCGGAGTAGCCGCGCCCGGCAGCAGAGGCGGAGTCCATGTCAGTGTCTGCATGTCAGCCTCGAGATCGAGCAGAGGCACTTCACCCGGAGTGGCCCAGACCTGACCATTCGAGTCGTCGCAGTCGGCATTGCATGAGCTGACGCCGTCTCCGTCGGCATCGGCTTCCTCGGGGGGCAGAGCGCCGTCGCAGTCATCGTCGAGGCCGTTGCAGATCTCAGTCGACGGTGAGCCCGGGACGCAAGAGCTCTGCTCGGCGCCGGCGACACAGGACGTCACACCGGAAGCCTGGCAGGCCCCCACACCGCACGACGTGGTGGCCGACTGATACTCCTCGTCGGTGGTCCCGTCGCAGTCGTCGTCAAGGTTGTTGCAGAGGGCATCGGACGCCGCGGGTGTTCCGGCGACACAGGAATCCTGCTCCACGCCGGCCACGCAGGACGTCACACCGGAAGCCTGGCAGGCCCCCACACCGCACGACGTGGTGGCCGACTGATACTCCTCGTCGTTGGTCCCGTCGCAGTCGTCGTCAAGGTTGTTGCAGAGGGCATCGGAGGCAGCGGGCGTTCCGGCGACGCAGGAATCCTGCTCCACGCCGGCCACACAGGACGTCACGCCGGCAGCCTGGCAGGCCCCCACACCGCACGACGTGGTCGAGGATTGATACTCCTCGTCGGCGGTGCCGTCGCAGTCGTCGTCGAGGTTGTTGCAGAGGGCATCGGAGGCAGCGGGCGTTCCGGCGACACAGGAATCCTGCTCCACGCCGGCCACGCAGGACGTCACACCGGCAGCCTGGCAGGCCCCC
>Ga0187893_10010614_pt1 | contig 13653 bp, 13 predicted proteins | sample MA1701074metaG_FD_139574 | JGI IMG/M metagenome (GOLD analysis project Ga0187893, IMG submission 139574) | White microbial mat communities from a basaltic lava cave in the Kipuka Kanohina Cave System on the Island of Hawaii, USA - MA170107-4 metaG ...
CTCTCAATCTCCTCAATCGACACGCCGTCCAAAACAAAGCCGCCGCCCTCCGCAGACACGCCGCCCGACCTTACGAAGCCTTGGCCCTTATCCGAAGCAAAGACGACTTTTGAAAGACCCTGGCTATGGGCAGGCGTACAGGCGTTGGACAAGTCGATATGATAAGGTCGCAAGAAGGAGTGACTTTGTATGGAAACTAAAGCACCTTCCAACGTACCCGCGGGCCAGCCGACCCAACCGACCCTGGAGCCGCCGACGCCGGCGGCTGCGGCCCAAGCCGCTGTGCCGGAGGCCGAACTGTGGTCCGGGCGAACGAGCTGGAAGCACTACGCTGGCCGGGTCTTTTTGTGGATTGTCTTTAACGTGCTGTTCGCGGCGCTGATCGGCTGGTTGGCCTCGGCCAAGCAGTGGTTCCAATTGCCGACGGTGATCTGGATCGTGCTGGGGGCCGTGGCGGTTTCCGCGATGATCTTCATCATTCCGGTTTTTCTGCGGATCATCAGTCGCCGCTATCGGCTGACCTCGCAGCGGCTGTTCATCGAACGTGGCATCCTCAGCCAGACCATCGATCAGAACGAGCTGATCCGCGTCGATGACGTGCGCGTGGAAAAGACCTTGACCGATCGCATTTTCGGGGTGGGCACGGTGACGCTGCTGTCCACCGACGTGTCCGACAAGTTGGTGGTGATCGAGGGGATCGACAATGCGGAGCGGGTTGCGGAGGCCGTGCGGAGCAACATGCGCACTCAGCGCGGCAAGGCGCTGTTTGTTGAGAACCTGTGATGCAGCGCCTCGACGGCGACCACTTTTTTGACACCGTGGCGGGGGGAGCGGCTCAATGAGCGGCTCGCGCAACGGCATGAGCACTTGCCGGAACGGACACGAACGGCAAGGAACGGTGGGAACGGCGACCATCCGTAATGGTTGTTTCACGTGGAACAAGTTTTTTCTCCTTCAGGGCGCGGAATGAGCGTTCATCGAGTCACGCGGGCACGACGCTTCCCTTGTCACGCCGCAGCGGTCATGGCCACGCGAGCGTGGGCCATGCCACCCGCTTTTTCATTGGTAATAACGTCACGGGCGCGCGGTGATTGGATGATCGGGGACCGATCATACGGGAAGGCAATAGGCAATAGGCATTAGGAAACAGGCAATAGAAACCAGGCATTGGGCATCAGGCAATCGGTATTAGGGCGAAGGGGGAGGGAAATACGAGTTACAAGTCATGAGTTACGAGTTACAACCGGGGCATAGCGTAGGCGTAGTCGTCCGTTACCAAGAACGATAACGGCCGATCGAAGGTGACATGATGTGGCACGATGAAAAGGAAATGGTCCGCACAGCAGACCCTGCGCGACTTGTGTATCCTATACCGGAGCCGACAATCCCCTGATTGGAATGAGGGGTGATCCAATGGGCTGGCTGAGACGCCACGTACTCTGCACAGTTATTGCCGGCCTCTTCGCCAGTCTCTCTTTGGCAACACTGTGCCCTATACTGTTTCTTCATGGACATCGCTCTGCACACTGGGAATTCAACCGCGTCGGCGACAGGAACGTGGTCGTGGCCCTCTTCTACTTGAATCCTTATGTGAAACTCGAAATCACATATTGGGTCGAGCCCATTCGAACTGGCAAGTCGGTGCACGGAACTCGGTACCCCGATCGGTTTCTGATCACGCACGACCGTCCCCGGCCCGAAAAAGGCAAGTACTTTGGAACGATTGAAGGCGCGGTTTCTCTTTGGGTGCCTGCGATCGTGTTCGGACTCTATCCGGGAATTATGCTGCGTCGCGCAATCGGCGAGCATCGAGCCCGCGCTCGAGAGAGCCGTGGTTATTGTAGATGCGGCTACGACCTCCGCAGCTTGAAGGACCGCCCCTGTCCGGAGTGTGGCCGACCGGCACCTGGCAATGGCGGGCAGGCCGGCGGAGCTACATTGCCGCACATCGCCAAGAAAGGCCCGTGTGATCAAGGAATAAGCGATGAGTATTTGGAAGAGAGTCTTTCGGAAGCGAATCGCACACACATTGCCGATCCGGTATTTGGCCCTATCACCTATGAACTCGGCGGGTGGACTTCCCGCCCGGACTCTCCGGAAACCGGGTTCATGATTTCGATTGACGCACCGGAATCAGGGCCTTCAACCCTCCAGAGGGAGTTTTTCGATCGAATCCGAAATAACCTAATTGTTCTTGAGAGGAAAGCGAAGGACTATTTGAAGCTTGAGGCCGAGCCAGGGCTCGATATCGAAGCCTTGCGAATCTATTCTCTGGTGCTCGGAACTAACCTTGAGATTCAATCGGATCGTTTTGTCATTGAATTCGCGAATAGTGAGGAAATAGTCATCCATCGCGTCAGCTTCGAAGCGGAACGACCGGTTGCGTATTCACTTGATGACTGAAGTGCCGGCAATATCGCACTGCGTTGTTATCAGTAGTGCGCTTTCCATTCTCTGGATCGGTTCATGCCGCGGCAGCGATTCTGCAAAAGCTATCACCGAACTAGAATCGCGGCTCGCAAGCACCGGAGATCTTGAACACAGGGAACTCGCCGCGCTTTGCAGGCGCGCAGGTTCCGCAGGTCTATCACGCATGGAGCGCGCCCTTCGCGAAACGTCCGACCAGGACAGGCGTGTTTCGATCACTCTTGGACTCATTCATGTCGACTTGAACAGGTATCTCATGCTATTGGTCGATGTCTTGGCCGAAGGAGACTGGGAACTCGGTGAGGCAAAGACGGTTTTAACTGGACATATGGACGACACCTCCCGGGTTCTATTGGAAGATCTCGTGCGCAAGGCAAATGGAAAGGGGTTTGTCGTGGCAGTCCATCTCCATGAGATGGTCAGTGATAACAGTAATTCATTGCAAACTCTTAAGGACACCGTCAATGCACGGCCGTTATCAGTCGATGAGCTGTCAGTGCTGCTTTGGGGGCTTGCCCACTCAGCTTACTTCAACAATGATGAAGCGACGCTGCCGATCGTCGCACGCTATCTTGACCATGAGAATCCTAAGATTCGCCTTTCTAGTGTTCTAGCACTTCAAATGATCCCCGGAAATGAAGCGCGAGCTATGCTTGTGAAGACTGTGTCTGAATCGAAAGACGGATATCGAGAGCATTTTCTACCGATGTTGTTGGAAAACCGAGATGCGATGATGACACAAACTGAGCGGCGGGCACCAGGATGGAAGCCAGCGAACAATGAGAGAGGGTAGCGCCCACCCCTCTACTACGAGCCGCGAATTGGCGCGCGGAGAAAGCTGCTAGTGGCACCCGCGAGAGAAGAGTTCAAGGGGTTGGAGAGCGGGAAGGGATTTGAAATTTGAGATTTGAGAGCGGGCGCGCACGCTGGCAGTCGCGGGGCGGTTTGGTCGCTCCCCCGTTAGAGAGTCGCAGGGTCGGAAGGGTTGAAGGGTAAGAAAAGTGCGAAGGGATTTGAAATCTGAGATTTCAGAGACTGAGGGACTCGCCCCTCCGACCCCGCCCGCCCTCGCCCAAACCCTCGGACCCTCCCGTCTTGGTCGGCTCGTCTGACCCACGGCGGGAGAGGGGTGTTGTTGGGGAACCGGTTCCGGGGGTGGCGCTGCGCTTACCCCCGGCTATTTTCTGTAGACCCTTTCAGGGTCGGGATGGATTCTCGCGGTACGGATAGAATGCGGCGCGAGTGTTGGGTGAGTCACAGCATGGGATACTGATATGGGCAAAAGATGGGCGCAGCAGCACACGGCGGCGGAGGAGACGTGGCGGGTCTTTCGCATCATGGCGGAGTTCGTCGAAGGGTTCGAGACGATGTCCAAGGTGCCGCCGGGGGTGTCAATCTTCGGATCGGCGCGGAGCGGCCCGGAGGACCCGTATTACCCGCTGGCCGAGCGGCTGGGGCGGGAGCTTGTGGAGCGCGGATTCGCGGTGATCACGGGCGGGGGACCGGGGATTATGGAGGCGGCCAACAAGGGAGCGAAGGAGGCGGGCGGAGTGAGCGTGGGGCTGAACATCTATCTGCCCAAGGAGCAACTGGCGAACCGGTATCAGAACGTCTCGGTGGATTTCAAATACTTCTTCTGCCGCAAGGTGATGTTCGTCAAGTACGCGGTGGCGTTCGTGTGCTTCCCCGGCGGGTTCGGGACGCTGGACGAATTCTTCGAGTCCATGACGCTCATCCAGACGGGCAAGTCCGTGCCGTTTCCGGTGATCCTCATGGGCAGCGAGTTCTGGACGCCGCTGCTGGAGTGGATGAGGAAGTATCAGGCCGGGCGGTTCGCGTATATCGCGGAGGGGGACCTGGAGCTGTGCGAGATCACGGACGACGTAAGCTGGGCGGCGAAGCGGATCGCGGATTATTACGACAACTATCTGGCGAAGGAGGCGGCGCGACCGCTGGGCGAGACGGCCCCGACAGCGGAGACGGCGGAGGGGACGCTGGCGGGTTCGCAGCCGGTGAAGGATGGTCCCACCAGGCAATAGGCACTTGGAACGCCGTATCAGGCGATTCGACACACGTTCATCGACTCCCCCATCTCCGGAAGGAGATGGGGGAGTCACCGATCATCGAGTACCCCACCTCCAGAGGAGGTGGGCCACCCTCCGAAACCACTGCTCAAGAGCAGTGGCACGCATACTCTTGACGAAAGATGTTGTGCGCAGACAGTGGGTCCATGCCGGATTCTCGTTTTCAGATTGATGCGGATATCCGCAAGGCGTCGACGCCGCCGTCGCGGGTGTACACCGACCCGGCGATCTACGCGGCGGGGCGGGAACGCATCTTCGCGGGTAGCTGGCAGCTTGTCGGCGACGCGGAGCAGGTGCGCGTGCCGGGGCAGGTCCATCCCTTCACGCTGCTGGAAGGCTGCCTTGATGAAGCCCTGCTGCTGACGCGCGACGATCGCGACGGGCTGCACTGCCTGTCCAATGTATGCACGCATCGCGGCAACCTGGTGTGCGAGCACGGCGGCGTGGAGAGCGCGCTGCGGTGCCGCTATCACGGGCGGCGGTTCGGACTCAACGGGTCGTTTGTGAGCATGCCGGAGTTCGACGGCGTGGAGAACTTCCCCAGCGCGGCGGACAACCTGCCGCGCCTGCCGCTGGAGCGATGGGGACCGTTTTTGTTCACGAGCGTCAAGCCGTCGATCCCGTTCGGCGACTGGATCGGGCCGATGCGAAAGCGCATTGAGTGGTACCCCGTCGATCGGTGCAAGCTCGACGCGACGCGATCGCGGGACTATCTCGTGCAGGCGAACTGGGCGCTGTACTGCGAAAACTATCTTGAGGGATTTCACATTCCTTTCGTTCATTCGGGTCTGAGCGACGCCCTCGACTACGGGAGCTATCGCACGGAGCTCTTCGATCACAGCAGCGTGCAAGTAGGCATCGCTCGCGGCGGCGGCGATGTGCTTTCGCCGCCGAGCGCTTCGCCGGATCATGGAAAGTCGATCGCGGGTTATTACTTCTGGCTCTTCCCGAACACGATTTTCAATATTTATCCGTGGGGGATTTCGGTGAACATCGTGAAGCCGCTGGGAGTGGATCGCACGCGGGTGTCGTTCCTCAGCTATGTCCTTGATTCGTCCAAGCTGGAACGCGGGGCGGGAGCGGAACTGGATCGAGTTGAGCGGGAAGATGAGGCGATCGTGGAGGCGGTACAGAAGGGGCTGCGCTCGCGGCTCTATGAACGGGGGCGGTACTCCCCTACTCGCGAGACGGGGACGCATCATTTTCATCGGATGCTGGCGGAATTCCTGGCATGAGGCTCGCGCCGATGATGAGCCGGATACGAAGTGTGGTTTGCGGCCTATTAACGCTCGGGGCGGCCGTGGTCGCCGGCGGCTGTGCCGGTGGCGATACCAAGCCGCAGGATTCCGTGGCCACGGCATGGGCCGGACGAGACGGCACTCCCGCTTCGCCCTCCATTGAATTCCGTGAACGATCTCAAGGCGACGCGGCGCGGAATCCGGCGAAGCCTGAGGCAGCGGATTCGACCGTCGCGGTGGTGGATGGTCGGCCCATCGGACGAAATCAGGTCGTGGACCTGTTGCTGCGCTCGCACGGCGCGGGGGTATTGGAGCAACTGATCGGGCTGGAGCTTGCGAAACAGGCGGCGACGGCGAAGGGGCTGAGCGTGAGCGAGGCGGAGGTTGACTTTGAATTCGATCTTGCTCTGCGGCGGCTTTCCGATCCGCTGGCGTCAATTCAGGCAGGCGCGTTCGATCGTGCCGCGGCGGAGGCGGTGCTGCAGACCGTCCTGAGCGAACGAAACATCTCCCGCGAAGAGTTTCTGGTGACGCTGCGGCGCAACGCCTATCTGCGGAAGCTCGTTCAATCGCAGCAGGTGATCACCGAGGAAGAGGTGCGGAGGGAATTCAGCCGCCGCTTCGGGGAGCGCGTGCAGGTGCGGCACATTCAGCTTGCCAGCGCGGCGGAGGCTGGCAGGGTGCAGGATCGGCTGAGCGCCGGCGAGGATTTCGCGGAACTCGCCGGTCGTTACAGCGCCAACTCCACGAGCGCGGGAAAGCAGGGTCTGCTGGAGCCGTTTGCGGCTGATGATGAGGATATTCCCGCCGCTTTTCGACAGACGGCGTTCGCGCTCAACCCGGGACAGGTTTCCCACGTCATCCGCGTGGGCGAATGGCATCATCTTCTGAGGCTCGAACGCAAACTGCCGGCCGAACCACGGGACTTTGAGCAGGTTCGGGGCGAGCTGGAGCGCGACCTGCGCCTGCGGGTGAGCGAAACGGCCATGCGCGTGCTGCACGAGAGACAGATGAAGGATGCGGTTATTGAAGTGCGGGACCCCGTTCTCCGTGAAGACTATGAGCGGCGGCATCGGCGACCGAAGTGAGAGGCGACACCGTGCAGACCATCCATTCAGGCACGACCACCGAACGACTGCTGCGAACGCTGCTGTTGATGGTGCTGGTGGACGGCTTCACGGCAGCCTACCTTTGGGACGGGTACGTGGGTTATGCACGACAGAATGGAAGGGAGCTGGTTCGACTGCTCGGACTTCCGGCTGACACCGATCCGGCGACGCTTGCGAATCTGAGTGCCGAGGAGGGACGAAATATCGCCGCGACCGTGAAAGCCGGAGAGGAGCTGACCGCGGTCACGGCAAAGCTGGGTCCGCCGAGCTTGCTCCACGGCAATGACGCTTATTTCCTCGGACCGGGCGGATGGTTGAAAGTGCAAAAGTCGGGAGAGCGGATCGCGGGCGCCGCGTGGACGGACGGGCCGAAGACGGAATCGGATCAGAAATGGCAGCGGTGGATCGGGTTCGCCCTGGCGGGCTTCGGGGTGCTCATCATGATCCGGCTTGTGGTGGTGGCGTCGGCGCGGCTGGTGTTGTCGGACGCCGGATTGGAGGTGGGCGGTCGGCCGGTGATTCCGTTTGCGGCGATGAGCGCTCTGCGGCCTGATCCGGCGGGCAGGGCGGCGTGCGTCGAACTGGAGTATTCGCTCCGCGGAGCATCCCATCGAGTTCGGCTCGATGGGTACGTTTATAAGAAACTGCCGGAGATCGTGGCGGCGATCTGCGAACGGAAAGGCTATGCTAACCCCTGGCCTGGGGCGAAGGCGGTCGGAGGCGGTTGACGATTTCCTCGGCGATTTCCTTCGGCTCGCGGCCGGCCGTGTCGACCTGAAAATCGGCGGCGCGTGAATAGAACGGTGTGCGCTCGGCGAGCAGGCGTCGAACCTCTTCGATTCCCGACTTGTCGGTCAACGCGGGTCGAGACGTGGGAGTCGCGCGGTCGCTCGAAATCCTCTGATAGAGCACTTCGGGAGGCGCGGTGAGCCAAATGAGACTTGCGACGGTGCGTAAGGCATCGACGTTTTGCTGATCCAGCACGGCCCCACCACCAACGCTGATAACGGATGGGGACGACTGCACGACTTCACTGATGGCCGCAGCCTCCCGCTTGCGAAAACCGGCTTCACCTTCGGTTTGGAAAGTCTCGGCGATCGACCGGCCGGCACGTTCCGCGATGAGTTCGTCGGTATCGACCAATGCACCGCCGAGGAGCGCTGCAAGTTCGCGGCCCACGGTGGTCTTGCCGCTGCCGCGCAGACCGATCAGGGCGACGCACGAGAGCGAGGTTTTCCCCTTCTCTCCGCGCGGGCTGAAGCCCGCGGCTCGTGAAGTCTCTCGGGTCAGAAGGTCGCGGGCTGCATGGACCTCGGGAACCTTGCCCGTCCAGAGTTCGAATTGCATGGCGGCCTGGCGGATGAACATGTCCAGTCCGTTCAGCGTCGCACAACCTGCCGCGGCCGCGTCCCGAAGCAGCCGGGTTTGCAACGGGTTGTAGATCAGATCGAACACCAGCCGGCAACCGCGCAGCGAATCCGTGTTCATTGGCGATTCGTTGACGTTCGGCCACATGCCCAGCGGAGTGCAGTTGATGAGCACTTCGCCGCGTCGATTGACCCTGTCCTCCCACGCCGCCGCCGCTACGCCACATTCGTCCGCAAGCTTTTTGGTTTTTAACGTCGATCGCCCATAGGCCGTGACGCGACACCCGAATTCATTCAATCCCTCAACGATGGCCCGGGCCGATCCACCGGCTCCAAGCACATCAACGATCAAGCCCGCCAGGTTTGATCGTTCGCACTGAAGAGCGTCGCACAGCGACGAGACGGCCGCGTAGCAGTCCGTGTTATAGCCCGTGGGCTTCGCGCCGTGGAAGGCAATGGTGTTGACTGCGCCGATTCGCCTGCTGAGGGAATCCGCACCGTCTTTGAGCCATGCCGACGCCTTGTGCGGAATCGTTACGCTGAACCCGCCGATGTCGAGCCAGGGACGCTCGACGCAACCGTTCAGGAAACGGGCCAGCCCGTCGCCCTCCGCGCCGACTCGCAGCGGCAGATAGACCGCGTTGATCCCCGCAGCAGCGAACCAGTGATTGAACAGCAGCGGACTCATGGAATGCGCCACCGGATCGCCGATGACGCCGTAGACCTTCGTGGAAGAATCGATGCTCTTCCAGCGATAGAGCGCAATCATTTCCTCCAACGTGATTTGCCCCGGCGCGGTTGTCTCGTCGGAGGCAAGCGAACAGAAACTCGCAAACGCATTGAGCTTCCTGGCGAGCAGGCGCGTCCAGAGGCCTTCGTCGCCCATGCTGATGGCAATGACGGACGATCCGCGTTCGTGCATCAAGTCCAATGCGACGAAACTGTCGACGATATCAGCGCCGCGATAGGCGACCTTGGCCACGGCGTCATGCGCGTCGATGATCTCGTGAACGACGGCGTCAAGGTTTTCCGGGAAGCGCCTAAAGTCGTGCGCGGAAAGGATCAGACGCCGCGCGTCGCCGTCGGATGCAGCAGCGGCCAATCCCACTTTCTGGCGGATGTTGTCGGAACGCCGCCAATCCGCCAGCTCGAAGTCCACGTAGGCGTCGGTTCCTCGCGCGGCGGCGAGCAGCCGGGAAACTCGCTCCATGGTATCGCCGCGAAAGCCGCCCCCCTCCTCGGCGTTGCGGCAGGTGATGATCCAGCGATGCTCCCGGTGGGCCTTGAGGTAATCCCCCAATGCCGACGGATCGCCGTCGAATGCGTCCATACGGACCTCGACGGCATCGGCCCCGCCCGCCCATGCCTGCCCGGCGCGCGTCGCAAGGTCCGTGACGCTTTCCGCGAGAATAGATGTTACTAGAAGAGTCATTTCTACAGGGTCCGCGCGAGCGACTATAACAAGGCACGTCGAACGGCCAAAGCCCGTCCGCCGTTTGCGGTGTATACTCAGTAGGTTCGAACCGTCGGCCCACGGTGAAGAAGATGCGAGCGATCTTCATTCTTAACAAGCTTCCGTGGTACACGCGGCTTCCTATCAAATGGGCCATCGTCGGCGTCACGGCCTTTGCGGTCTGCTTTCCCTATCCGAACCTGTTTCTTCGCCACGTAAGCCATTGGAGGGATCCTAACGCCCTGATCGAGCCCGATGCACCGGCGCTGCAACCGTGGGTCGAGGAGCTTCGACCCGAACTCACGGCGGACCTCTCGCCACGGGAAACGCTGCGGCGCGTGGAGCGGTTTGTCTATCACAAGGTCCCCTACGATTGGGACTGGAACACCTGGGGGCTGGGCGATTACATGCCGACGGTGACGGAGGCGATCGAAATGGGAAGAGAGGATTGCGATGGGCGGGCGGTTGTGGCGGCGTCGCTGTTACAAAACTACGGCTTCAAGTCTCAAATCGTCACCGACCTCGCTCACGTCTGGGTCAAGACCGAGCAAGGCGAGCTGATGGGGCCTGGGCGGCGCAAGGCGGTCGTGGCCACGGACCAAGGACTGCAAGTCCATTGGCGCGGCTTTTTTCAGTTGCCCCAGGCATCTCTCTATGGCCTGGCGGTCTTTCCTCTCGTACGGCAGCTCATCGTGCTGGTCGTGGCGTGGTGGCTGCTGCTGCCCACGAACGCCCGGTGGCTGCGAAGCTCACTGGCGCTCGTACTTCTTTGTCTGGGATTGCTGGCGCTGAAAGAGGGCGCTCGTGAGTATCGCGCGCCGATCTACTGGATGGAGATCTTGGGCGTCGCGGCGATGGGCGCGGCCATAGTCTCGATGATGGTGCGAAATAAGCCTGCCGATCAACCAGCGACGAGCGAATCCCTGTAAAGACTTGTCGAACCGAGCAAACCTTCCTTTCAATTTTTCGATATCCATGATAGGATTTCCGCGGTAGACGGCGGTGCGCCGTTTTTCAAGTGAAGGAAACGAAATGATGAAAACTACACGCATTCTCTCAACTGGGGCGGCTTTACTGTTTGCGCTGGCGTGCACCGGATCGACGTTCGGGCAGTTTGAGCAGCTCAAGAAAATGGGCCGGGCGGCGCTGGGTCAGGCGGAAGACAACAAGCAGATCGCCTTTTTCAAGATCAAGGGGCCGCTGGCGGAGACGCCGGTGAACATGCCGCCGCTGTTCGGCAGCGAGCCGCCGCCGTCGCTCAAGGTCCTGCTGGAGCAATTCAAAGAGGCGCGGCTCGACAAGAATGTCGTCGCCATCATGATCGACATGCAGGATGCCGATCTGGGCCTGGGTCAACTGGAGGAAGTTCACGAAGCACTGCGCAAGTTCGCCGCCGTGGAGAAGCCGGTCTTCATGCACGCGGATACTCTGAGCACGCTGACGTACGCGGCGGCGACGGGGGCTTCGCACATCAGCGTGGTACCCACGGGCGAAGTCTGGCTGCTGGGTCTGCGCGGCGAGACGCCGTACCTGCGCGGCATGCTGGATAAGATCGGCTGCACGCCGGACATCGAGCGCTGCGGCGACTTCAAGACCGCCGGCGAGCCGCTGATGCGCAAGGAGCCGTCGGAACCCTCCAAGCAGATGACCAAGTGGCTCCTGGACGGCTTGTATGCGGGACTGGTGGAGCGGATCGCCAAGGGGCGGGGAATGTCCGCGGAGAAAGTCATTTCGCTGATCGACGGCGGACCGTACCTGGCGGAAGAAGCACTGGCCGCGGGGTTGATCGATTCCGTGAAGCATCGGCAGGATTTCATCGCCGATCTGAAGACCCGCTATGGCGAAGGCGTGGAATTCGTCTCCGACTACGGCAAGAGCGACGAGATGGAAATCCCGCAGGACTTTTTCGGGGCGTTCGCCAAGATCATGGAAATCCTCAACCCGTCGCCGAAAGTCTACACGGAGCCGAGCGTCGCGATCGTATACGTCGAAGGAGCGATTCAGACCGGGTCGGCGGAAACAAGTCCCTTGGGCGGCGGCGGCGGAGCGTACAGCACGACCATCCGCAAGGCCCTGGACAAGGCCGCCAACGAAGAGACGGTGAAGGCCGTCGTGATGCGCGTCGATTCGCCGGGCGGATCGGCACTTGCCTCGGAGATCATCCTTGACGCCTCTCGGCGAGTGGCCGCCAAGAAGCCGCTCATCATTTCGATGGGCAACGTGGCGGGCAGCGGCGGCTACTACGTCACCTGCGGCTCGGACACTATTTTTGCCGACAGCAACACGATCACGTCGTCCATCGGGGTGCTCGGCGGCAAGATCGTGACGACGGGCCTGTGGGACAAGCTGGGCGTGAACTGGAGCGAGACGCAACGCGGAAAAATGGCGGGCATGATGAGCACCAGCGCCGCTTTCACCGACGCGGAACGCGCCAAGATCCGTCACTACATGGATACGGTCTACGGCATTTTCAAGAACCACGTAACCAAGGCCCGCGGGTCGAAGCTGAAAAAACCGATCGACGAGATCGCCGGCGGACGCGTGTTCACGGGAGCCCAGGCCCTTGATCTGGGATTGGTGGATAAGATCGGCGGACTGGAGGACGCGATCAAATTCGCCGCTCAGCGCGCCAGCTTAGGAGAGTACGATATTCGCGTCATTCCTGAACCGCCCGGCATCTTCGACCTGTTCAAGCCGCCTGACGCGGAGGATCATTCCGCGGATATCGCGACGGCGTCGCGGCTATCCCTGGTGAAGGCGCCGCCGTTTGACACGCTGCTATCGACGCTTGTTGCCGTCGATCCGCTCCGCGTTCAGGCCATCGTGCGCACTCTGCAAAGGATCGAACTGATTCACGCGGAGAACGTCATCACCATGATGCCGGAGGAGCTGCTGGTCCGGTAGGCGTGAATCCCTCAGGTTTACCGCTTCTCGATCAGGACAAGGAATCCTTCCTGTTCGAAGTGGCGGTCGCTGGTAAGGATTTCGCGTATTCCTTGGGCATCCATCGCGTTCATCGACGCGCAATCGGTCAGGCTGTAGGTCTTGTCGCTACGGGCCTCGTATCGATTCACGGCTGCGAGAAACGACTGTCGGGTTTGAGGAACGACGGTAACAGCAGGCGTTCCCAAGAGCAACCGAACGGTTTCTACTGCTTTCCTTCGGAGGACCGGGCCGCCGCGACTCAACGCAGCAAGAAGTTCATTCAAGACTTCGTCGGTCGTGACTAAGCGAACGTCGCCGATGCGTTGAAGCGCCGTCCGCGCCGCCGTTTGCCATGGGTCGCGCGGGCGTACCCTTGCGATCCAAAGCAACGTGTCCGCAAAAACAGTCCTCAAGGTTTCGGCGTTCCGTAAAGATAATGGTCAAGCTGATCGGTGAGATCAGCGGGAAGCTTAGCCCATTCGTTGTCGGGTACGTCACCCCAAATCCGTTCCAACTCCTCGTCGAGCGACAAAGCCTTAGCCGCGGAGTCCTGCCCATTCCTGCGAGCATTGAGGGATGGAATAATCGTCAATTCGACCTTCGTCCCCTCCGGCAGCTTAACCGCCGCGTCGAGCTCTATCCGTCCATTGCGTACCTGACCGTGATAAGTCATTGTGCTTACGCTCTCCGCCCGCTGTCTCGCAGCGAATCAGGATAGAAGGTGGACCGGTCTTCGGCCTGAGCTGATACGGGCCAAGCCAAGTGGTCGTGCTTCCCGACGGCGGCTTCGTCGTCAACTCCGTTGCCAGAAGTTATTTCTCGCTCGACCGTTGAGAGACCGTTGGCCTGTTCCAGAAGTACTTCCAATTTAGCCATATCCGCATTCTAGCAGGATTTCCGCCGAGCGTCCACCCGGGGCGTACTCTCAACAGGGTCTTTCAAAAGTCGTCTTTGCTTCGGATAAGGGCCAAGGCTTCGTAAGGTCGGGCGGCGTGTCTGCGGAGGGCGGCGGCTTTGTTTTGGACGGCGTGTCGATTGAGGAGATTGAGA
>Ga0187893_10010616_pt1 | contig 13652 bp, 14 predicted proteins | sample MA1701074metaG_FD_139574 | JGI IMG/M metagenome (GOLD analysis project Ga0187893, IMG submission 139574) | White microbial mat communities from a basaltic lava cave in the Kipuka Kanohina Cave System on the Island of Hawaii, USA - MA170107-4 metaG ...
CTCGTAAAGTGGCCCGAGCAGATCCTTCAGCAGCGTCTTTGCTTGATCGAGCATCGGGTCATTCCGGTCGCCGATCCGGCCACGTTAATGGCGTAAATGCGTGATGTCCGCGCATTGTTCGCGGGTGGGCACGGCTCGTCAACGGCAGATTCGCTGTCGGCAATGTTGACACCGACGATCTGCGATGCTCGGTCCATCAAAAAAACATCGGCTTGAAATCGCTCGCACGGATCTTGCTTTTGAAGGGACGTCGGCGGACGTTTGCGACTGGACCACTTAGAGTCCGGCGCGGCATACCAAGGAGAAGTGATGTGTTGAGCACCGATCGGCGTGGCCGGACCGGTTCGGGTCGATGTAATTGCCAACAGCCTCCTTTTTGACGAGGACCTGTTTTCGATTGGCAGTGCCATTCTCACGAACGCGCAGGAAGCGGCGTTCCTCGCCAACCTGTTCTACATCAACGTCCATACACGCTTAAATCCGTCCGGCGAAACTCGCGGACAGGTGGAGGTGCGGCGCGTGCCGGAGCCAACCGCTTTGGCGCTGCTCGGCGTTGGTCTTGCGGCGATGGCAGCGGTCCGGCGGCGACGGCGCTGAAAAGAGATCCACCGATTGCTCACGCGGCCCCAGGGCCGCGTTTTTTTTAGTGCGCCTGATCCCAGTTATCGCCCACCCCCACATCGGCGACCAGCGGCACTTTCAACTCCGCGACGCCTGACATCAACGCCGGCACCCGATGCCGTACGCGCTCGAGTTCATCGTCGGGCACTTCGAAGACCAGTTCGTCGTGCACCTGCATGACGAGCCGCGTGGCAAGCCGCTCGTGTCGCAGCAACTCGCTTACCGCAATCATTGCGAGCTTGATCAGGTCGGCGGCTGTGCCTTGCATCGGAGCGTTAATCGCAGCGCGCTCGGCGCCTGCGCGTCGCGGGCCGTTGGGCGAATTGATCTCGGGCAGCCACAGCCGCCGGCCAAACACCGTCTCGACGAATCCTTGCCGCTTGGCCAGTTCGCGCGTACGGTCCATGTAGTTCTTCACCCCCGGATAGCGGGCGAAGTAGCGCTCAACGAAATTGCGCGCCGCGTCGCGTTCGATGCCGAGACTGGCAGCAAGCCCAAACGCACTCATGCCGTAGATCAGCCCGAAATTGATCGTCTTTGCGTAGCGTCGCTGCTCGCTCGTGACCTCTGCCCGCGGAGTGCCGAACACTTCCGACGCCGTGGCGCGATGAATGTCCTCGCCCTCCGCGAACGCGCACAGCAGTCCTTCATCGCCCGAAATGTGCGCCATGATGCGCAGCTCGACTTGCGAATAGTCGGCCGAGACGATGCTGCTGCCGGCGGGTGCGATGAAGGCTTCGCGAATGCGTCGCCCCTCCGTCGTGCGGATCGGAATGTTCTGCAGATTCGGATCGCTGGACGACAGGCGACCGGTGACGGCCACCGCCTGCCCGTAGCTCGTATGCACGCGCCCGGTCGCGGCGTTGATACTCGCGGGCAGCTTGTCGCAGTACGTGGATTTCAGTTTCGACAGCGCGCGGTGCTCGAGCAGAGCCTTCGGCAGCGGGTAGTCGAGCGCAAGTTTCTCCAGCACGTCTTCATCGGTGCTGGGCGCGCCGCTGGCGGTTTTTTTCACCGCCGGCAGTCCGAGCTTGCCAAACAGGATCTCGCCGATCTGCTTGGGCGAGCCGAGATTGAACGTCTGGCCGGCCAACTCGTGCGCGCGCGCTTCCAGTTCACCGATGCGCGCCGCGAGTTCGCGACTTTGCTGCGTGAGCTTTTCGCGATCGATCAAAACGCCGGTGCGCTCCATCTCGAAAAGGACGCGCGACACGGGCAGTTCGATCCGCTGATACACATCGCGCAGGCCGGCGTTCTCCTCGATGCGCGGCCACAGTGCCCGGTGCAGCGCCAGCGTGACTTCGGCATCCTCGGCCGCATAGGCGGTGGCGCGGTCGAGCGCCACCTCGTCGAATCCGATCTGGGCTGCGCCCTTGCCGCACACCTCGGCGTAGGTGATGGTCTTGCGACCCAGATGGCGCTCGGCCAGCACCTGCATGTCATGACCGCGGTGCGCTTCCAGCACGTAGCTTTGCAGCAGCGTGTCGTGCGTAATTCCCGCCAGCCGCACGCCGTGATTGGCAAACACGTGCGCGTCGAATTTCAGATGCTGGCCGACCTTGCGGTGGCTTTCGCTTTCTAGCCAGGGTTTGAGTCTGGCGAGTGTTGCGTCGAACGAAAGCTGATCCGGCACACCGGGATAGCGATGCGCAAGCGGGATGTAGCACGCCTCAAACGGATCGATCGACAGTGAGATGCCGACCAGCTTCGCCGTCATCGGATCGATCGACGTCGTCTCGGTATCGATGCAGGCGAGCGGCGCGCCGTCGATTTTCGCGAGCCACGTTGCGAGTTGCGACTCGGTGAGAACGGTTTCGTACCGAAGAGGGAGATTCTTTGATTCGACCGACGCCACACTCGGCGGCGGAGTTTGGGCCGCCGCCCTTCGCGTTTCTTCGCCAAGCTCTTTCACAAAGGCCTTGAACTCCCAGCGCGTGTAGAGCTCGCGCAGTCGATCGAAATCCGGAGGACGCACGCGTAGCGCTTCAAGGTCCGGCACCTGCGCACTCAGGTCGCAGTCGGTTCTTATGCTGACCAACTGCTTCGCCTTCGGCAACCAGTCGAGCGCCTTGCGCAAGTTGTCGCCAACCGCGCCACCGATCGATTCCGCCGCGGCGGCGATCGCATCAACCGAGCCGTACTGTTGCAGCCATTTGGATGCGGTCTTGGGTCCCACCTTTTCGACGCCGGGCACGTTGTCGACGCTATCGCCAACCAGCGTCAGGTAGTCGACGATCTGATCCGGCCGTACGCCGAACTTGGCGACCACGCTGTCGGGGTCCAGCTTTTCGTTGCTCATCGTGTTGACGAGCGTCACCTGGGCGTTCACAAGTTGCGCGAGATCCTTGTCGCCGGTGGAAACGACCGTGTGCCAGTCCATGTTTCCCGCCGCCACCGCAAGGGTGCCAATCACATCGTCGGCCTCGATGCCTTCGATTTCGATGATCGGCCAGCCGAGCGCTTCGACGGCCTCGTGGATCGGCGCAATCTGCGTGGCCAGATCGTCCGGCATGGCCGCGCGATTGGCCTTGTACTCGGCGTATAGATCGTCACGAAAGGTCTTACCTTTCGCGTCGAACACGCACGCGAGATAGTCTGCCGGAAACTGCTGGCGCAGCACACGCAGCATGCCGATAAAGCCGCGAATCGCGCCGGTCGGCTCGCCTGCCGCGGTGCGCAAGTCCGGAAGCGCGTGAAAGGCGCGGTATAAGTAACTGGAGCCGTCGACGAGCAGCAGAGTTTTCAAAGAGGAACCATCATGTTGGATCGGCAGAAAAACATCCCGGCACTGCGCGCGCTTGCAAACTCGGAACGCACCACCGCGCTAAAGGCGCGCGAGAGCTGGCACCTGTGGGGGATTATCTCGGAGTTCGTCGAAGCGTCCGAACGCCTGTCGCAGATCCGTCCTGCGGTATCGATCTTCGGCAGTGCGCGCAGCACGCCGGACTCTCCGGTATTCACGCAGACCGAAGAGATCGCACGCAAGCTGTCCGATGCGGGGTTCGCCGTGATCAGCGGTGGCGGACCGGGCGTGATGGAAGCGGCCAACAAGGGCGCCTACGAGGGTCGCAGCCCCAGCGTGGGCCTGAACATCGAGTTGCCGTTCGAGCAATACGGCAACCCGTACCAGGACATCTCGCTGCGCTTTCGGCACTTTTTCGCGCGCAAGGTGGCGTTCGTCAAATACGCGGCGGCCTACGTCGTGATGCCGGGCGGCTTTGGCACGCTGGACGAACTTTCGGAGGCGCTGACCTTGATTCAAACCGGCAAGGGTCGTCGCATCCCGATCGTGCTCGTCGGCACGGCGTTCTGGAAAGGTCTGCTGGACTGGATGCGCGAAATCCTGGTGGTACAAGGAATGATCGACGCGAGCGACATGGACCTGATGCAGCTTGCCGACAACGCCGACGCCGTGGTCGACGCGATCTTCGACTTCTACGAGTCGCGCGGCTTTGTCACGACGGCGCAGGAACGCGAACAATTACTGTATTTGTAGAATCGATCGCATGAAACAGGCGTGGCTTCTCCCTTTCGTTGCGCTGTATCCGCTCTGTGCCGCCGCGCAACCGTCGCTCGTTGAGCCGCCGCCGTTACCTGCCGCTACACCGATCAGCAGGACGGACGCTCGCGAGCCGGTCGATGAAGAAGCGCGCCCGGCCGCGCCACGAGCACAGGCGGAGACGCGCATCGAACAGAAACGGGTCGGCAATCGCATCGTCGAAATCCGCGTCACGCCGGCCGGCTCGACCTCCAGTTACGTGATCGTCAATCGCGAAGGGCGTTTGCCGCTGACGCAGCAGGAATTGAGCGCGGGGCTTTCGACGCCGCGTTTTCTCCGATTCGACTTCTAAACGTGGCGGTCTTTACCGCGCTAACGCGCGACGACATCGCCGGTTTGCTCGCGCACTACACGCTGGGCACATTGCGCACGGCCGAAGGCGTGACCACCGGTATCGAGAACACCAACTACTTCATCGATACCGAAAACGGCCGCTATGTACTGACCCTCTTCGAGCGGCTGGAATTCAAGCAGCTACCGTATTACTTGGAGCTGATGCGTCACCTTTCGCAACGGGCGCTGCCGGTGCCCGCGCCACAGGAGAATCGCAGCGGTGCGCTGATGTCGGAATTGAAAGGCAAGCCGGCGGCGATCGTGACCCGAATCGCGGGCCAGTGGATAGAACACCCGAGCCCGCGACAGTGCGGCGAGATCGGCGCGCTGCTGGCGAGGATGCACGTGGCCGCGTCCGACTTCGAAAATTTTCAGCCGAATCTGCGCGGCCTGGGTTGGTGGAAGCATGCGCTACCCCAGTTGGAAGGATGCGTCGACGACACAACGTTCCAGTTGCTGGCCGAGGAAGTCATCCACCAAGACAGTTTTGCGCGGCGCGCCGATTTCGAGCGTCTTCCCCATGGCGCCGTGCATGCGGATCTTTTTCGCGACAACGTGCTGTGGGATGGCGAGGAACGCATCGCCGGCGTGATCGACTTCTACTTCGCCGGCAACACACTGTGGTTATACGACCTGGCGGTGGCGATGAACGACTGGTGCGTCAACGTTCCCGGCGGCGCATGGGACATGCCGCGCGCACGGGCCCTGCTCGCCGCGTATCACGCCGATCGCAAACTGACCGAGCTTGAGCGCGAGTGCTGGCGCACCGTGCTGCGCGCCGCCGCGCTACGGTTCTGGCTGTCGCGGCTCGTCGATCTGCACCTGCCGCGCGACGCGCATGTGCTGAAACCGCACGATCCGAAGCGCTTTGAATTGACGCTGCGGCAGCGGCTTGCGGACGTGGAAGTGCCGTGGGTGTAATGAGGTGAAGGGTGAGGAGTGAAGGGTGAAGGGTAGAGGCGGGCCGCCGTCGCCGTTACCCTTCACCCTTCACCCTTCACCCTTGACCTCTTCAAGATGCAGCTCAACACTGTCCCTGCCACAACCGGCGCTGCGTGGCTGCGCGACGGCTGGCGCTTGCTGCGCACGCAACCGCTTGGGCTACCGGCAATGGTCGTTGTGTATCTCTTCATGCTGCTGGTTCCGGCGCAGCTTCCTTACGTCGGCATTGCAATTGCCGGCGTCCTGTCGCCGTTTGCAACCCTCGGAATGCTGGCGTGCTGCCGCGAAGTGTGGCAACGTCGCGCGCCAACCCCAGCTCAGTTTGCGCAGCCGTTTCGCGACGCGCAGCGGCGCCTGCCGCTGCTGCGCCTGGGCATCATCAACGCCGTGCTGTGGATGGTAATCGCCAGCGTGGCGCTGGTCATTGGCCCGGACACGGCAACGAGCGGACAACCCACATCGATGCAGGACATTCCGCTCGATGCCTTGATCGCTCAGCTTCTGCTGTATTCGCCCGTGCTGGTCGTGATGCTCTTTGCACCGCCGCTTGCAGGCTGGCATGCGCTGCCGCCCGGCAAGGCGATGTTCGGCAGCGCAATTGCATGCTGGCGCAACAAGGGCGCGCTTTCCGTTTATGGCGCGCTGACGATGGCGGTGTTGGTCGGAGTCAGTCTGATCGCAGTCGCGCTAATCGGCGTGCTGGGCGTGTCGCAGACCGTTGCGCAGCTTGTGCTCGCGCCGCTCGGCCTCGCGTTGCTGGCGCTGATCCAGGCGACGATGTACCCGATGTACCGGTCGATCTTCGAAGTCGAGTTTGCGGCCGACGCCTGAGCTGCTCCAAGGGCTACGCAGCCGCAGGAAGCCACGGGCGAGGATGCCGCACTCGAGGAGGGCGTCGAACTCGTCCCTGACGAACTGGGGCAAGCCTTGCCGCGATAATCGGCGAGCGTGCGCGGTGCGCCGGTATGGTCGGTCAATGAAAAATCGCGCCCGTAACTCGCGCCGGTGACATCGACGCCATTGAATTTTTGCGAGCCCGAGTCGCAGCCGGCGACCAGGAGAATCAGCGTCATGAGACAGCGCCAAGTCATCCAAGTCGCCGGTGCATGGCGCCGGCTTATCCTCCAAACCGATCCAATAACAACGCGGCAAACAATGCCGCCAGATAGACAATCGAATAGTTAAACGTCGCGCGCGCCAACCGGTCGCTGTAGTTTCTGTACAAGCGCCATGCGTAGCCAATAAAAATCGCGCCGAGCACCGCGGCCGAGATCAAATACAACCAACCCGCCATCCGGATCGCGAACGGGAGCGCCGTGGTCGCTACCAGAATTACCGTGTACAGCAGGATATGCAATCGAGTGAGCCGCACGCCGTGCGTGATTGGCAGCATCGGCAGTTTGGCCTTGCGATAGTCATCGAGCCGATACAGCGCCAACGACCAGAAATGCGGCGGCGTCCAGACAAAGATGATTAACGCCAGCAACCACGCTTCGGCCGGTGCGCTATTGGTCATCGCCGCCCATCCGAGAACCGGCGGCATTGCGCCGCTCATGCCACCGATGACGATGTTCTGCGGCGTATACGGCTTCAGCAACACGGTGTAGACCACCGCATAGCCGAGGAAGGTTGCGAACGTCAGCCACATCGTCAGCGGATTGACGAAGCTGTACAGCACCCACATGCCGATGCCGCCAATCAATCCCGAAAACACGATGGCCTGTAGCGGCGACAATTCTCCGCGTGGCAACGGACGCATGCGCGTGCGCGCCATTTTTCCGTCGATGTGTTTCTCGAGCAGCGAGTTAACGGCAAAGGCGGCTCCGGCCAGCAACCAGATACCGAGCGTCGCAATCAGGACCAGACGCCAAGGTGGCAATTCGGACGTCGACAGGAACATGCCGATCACCGCGCAGAAAATCGCGAGTTGCGTCACGCGCGGCTTGGTCAGAGCCCAGTATTGCGCGAGTACGTGCGCAGCACTGCGTTCGGTGGTCCTATGGGGTTCGGTAGTCGTATTGGCGGTCATGCAGAAAACCCTGCTGAAGCGAGGTGGAAGTTTAGCGATTTGCGCGATCATCACCGCATCGTGATCGACGAGGCTCTGTAATCTGTCTTCCATTGGGACGGCTGCTCTCAGAGAGCTACGATTCCGGATGCTCGAATGCGCCAGCGCCGGGTTTCGGTGCACAAGCGGGTACGGGTGATGGCCGACGATCGGCAAGGAAGAACGAAGCCGGCCGGCTAAAATAGCGGGCCTGAATCCGAGTCAGATATGCCAGTGTAATGAACCGGGTGAGAACACTATGAAGATGCTAAGACATTACTTTATCAGCGACAGCCTGGACGACCTGGAAGTCTTTGAAGAGCAACTCGAAGCCGCCGGCGTTTCCGTTTCGCAAATCCACGTACTCAGCCGCAACGACGCGGAGGTGGAGCACCACCATCATCTGCACGAGGTCCAGTCATTCATGAAGAACGATATTGTCCACTCAACGATACGAGGCGCTGTGGTCGGGCTTTGCGCTTTCGTGCTGGTTCTTGCCATCGCTTATTTTGCTGGCTGGACGGAATCCGCTGTCGGCTGGATGCCTTTCATTTTCCTTGCTGTCGTGATGCTCGGCTTTTGCACGTGGGAGGGTGGATTGCGTGGAATCCAGGAACCCAATCACGACTTCGTCCGTTTCGAACAAGCCCTGCGCGACGGCAAACATATCTTCTTTATGGATCTCGAGCCCCAGCAGGAAGTGATATTGGAGGAGGTGCTGAAATCTCACCCCCAAGTGGAGCTGGCAGGAACGGGATCATCCGCCCCGCACTGGATTATCGCGTTACAGCAAAAGGGAGTAATGATTCGCCATTCGTGAACCTGGCGCCGCCTACTATTGTCCGACCGGCGCCGGGGTTCCCGGCCCGAAGAATGTGCCCCGCGTGAAAAAGGTGTAGTCCGCTTCCAGCGCGCCAATGCCCAGGAGCACCAGCAACAACAACGGCGGGACCAGAATGGCGTACATCAGGGCCAGCCGCTCCCACAGCATGTGCATGAAAACGGCAACGATCAGCCCTGCCTTCATCAACATGAACGTGACGATCAGGAACCACCTCAGGTAACCCTGAACGTGGAAGTAGTCAACGAAGTAAGACGCGGCGCTGAGAACAAACAGCAATCCCCAGATTTTTAGATAGATGCCAATCGGATGTTGCTGCCCCTCTACGTGTGCCACGACTCCGACCGGATGTTGCTGCCCCTCTGCGTGTGCCACGAGTTCCCCTACCAAAGATAGAAAAGTGCGAAGATGAATACCCACACCAGATCGACGAAGTGCCAATACAGGCCCATGGTTTCGACGATCTCGTAGTTTCCCTTCCTGCCGGTCAGAAAGCCCGGCGTCATGCGATCTAGGTCTCCCCGCAAAACCTTGATCGCCACGATGATCAGGAATATCACGCCGATCGACACGTGCGTGCCATGAAATCCCGTGATCATGAAAAAGGCCGAGCCGAACTGGGCCGCGCCCATCGGGTTGCCCCACGGACGTACCCCCTCTTGAATCAGCTTGGTCCACTCAAAGGCCTGCATTCCGACGAATGAAGCGCCTAGTGCCGCTGTGATCAGCAACAAGATAAAGGTCATCTTTTTATTTTTTTCATAACCGAATTTGACGGCCATTGCCATCGTCCCGCTACTGCTGATCAAGATGAAAGTCATGATGGCGATCAGGATCAGCGGGATGTTCTTGCCAAAGAGCGTCAATGCGAAAACTTCACTCGGGTTGGGCCAAGGCTCCGTGGTGGACATTCGCACGTTCATGTACGAGATCAAGAACGCGCTGAAGATGAACGTGTCGCTGAGGAGGAAGATCCACATCATGGCCTTGCCCCATGGGACCTTCTTAAACGCCCGCTGATCCGAGGACCAGTCGGCGACGATGCCCTGCAAGCCTTCAGGCAGCGGGACAGCTTCGCCCGCACTCGTCAGCGCAGGTTGCGACATATACGTTCCCGTTAGGCAGACAACAGCAGAGCGAACAGAACCAGCCAAACCAGCAGCAGATAGTGCCAGTACACCGTGCACAACTCGACACTCAAGCGTATCGCGCCCACCTTGACGCCGCGCGCCATCTTGGCGGTGGTCTTGCCCCAGACCCACAGTCCGCCCAACAGGTGCACCGCGTGCAGCGCGGTGAGCAGGTAAAAGAAGGCATTGGCGGGATTCGCTGCCAGAAAATAACCCGCGGCGTTCAGTTGTTGCCACGCCAAAAGCTGTCCGGCCAGAAAGGAAAAGCTGAAAACGCCGGCGACAATCAGGCCGGTTTTCACATCGTCAGTCTGTCCCCGTTGCGCCGCCGCCCGCGTCCACTGCATCGCGACACTGCCCAGGATCAGCATGCCCGTGTTCAGCCACAGCACCTTCGGGGCAGCCAGGGTCGTCCAGTCTGCCCCCGTCTTGCGCATCAGGTAGGCGCTGATAAACAGCGCAAACAGGGACGTGGCGACCGCGAGAAACACCCCGAGACCGACTTTCACCGGGGACAGGGATAACGAGCCTTCGCCGTGAGTAGTCTCGATCGGATGCTGCGCTATCCATGGCCTGACATTTATCGTTTGTCGCCACAACCACCAAACAACGATGGCCATGATCACGCCCAGAAGCACCAATGTGATCGTCACGACCGCGTCTCCTAGGCTGCCGCGGCCTTCTTGGCCGGCGGCTGGTTCTGCGGAATGAAGTCTTCATCGGCACCGGGCACGCTGTAGTCGTACGCCCAGCGATAGACCACCGGTAACGTCGCGCCAAAGTTCCCATGCGTCGGCGGAGTGTCGGGGGTTTGCCACTCCAACGTGGTAGCACCCCAGGGATTGGGGCCCGATGGCTTGCCCCTGAAATAGCTCCAGATCAGGTTGTACAAAAATATCAGTTGGAACGAGCCCACGATCAACGCGGCGACGGTGATACCCACGTTCAAGGAATGCGCCGATTCGGGGATAAAGTCCGTGCCTCCGATTGAGTAGTACCGGCGCGGCACGCCCAAAAAGCCCAGGTAATGCATCGGAAGGTAGATGGCATAGGTCCCGAGGAAGGTGGCCCAGAAGTGAACTTTGCCCAACGTATCGTCCAGCATGCGCCCGGTGATCTTGGGGTACCAGTGGTAGATCGCCCCGAACACCACCATGATCGGCGCCACCGCCATCACCATGTGGAAGTGCGCAACGACGAACATGGTGTCTGAAAGCGGCACACTGACGGTCACGTTTCCGAGGAACAAGCCGGTTAACCCGCCGTGGATGAACGCGAAGATGAACCCGATGGCAAATAACATCGGGACGGTGAGGTGGATATTGCCGTGCCACAGCGTCAGGACCCAGTTGTAGACCTTGATGGCCGTGGGAATGGCGATGATCAGCGTGGTGGTGGCGAAAAAGAAGCCGAAGTACGGGTTCATTCCGCTGACGTACATATGGTGCGCCCACACGAGGAAACTGAGCCCGCCGATAGCCAGAATCGCCCACACCATCATCCGATAGCCGAAGATGTTTTTTCTCGCATGGACACTGAGCAAGTCGGAGACGATGCCGAAGGCCGGCAGGGCAACGATGTAGACCTCAGGATGACCAAAAAACCAGAACAGGTGTTGAAACATCAGCGGGCTGCCGCCGCTGTAGTCGAGCGGTTGGCCCCTTGAGACGATGGCGGGCATAAAGAAACTCGTGCCCAGCGTCAGATCCAAAATCATCATGATGGCGCTGACGAACAAAGCCGGAAAAGCGAGCAGCGCCAAAATGGTCGCCATGAAAATGCCCCATATCGTCAAGGGCAGTCGCATCATCGTCATGCCTCGCGTGCGCGCCTGCAACACCGTCACCACATAGTTCAAACCGCCCATGGTGAATCCGATGATGAAGAACGCGAGCGAAACGAGCATCAAAATAATTCCCCAGGTCGCCCCGGGAGTGCCCTCGAGGATGGCCTGAGGCGGGTACAGCGTCCAGCCGGAGCCTGTGGGCCCGCCAGGCACGAAGAAACTCGCGATCAGTAACAGCACGGCGAATAGATAGACCCAGTAACTCACCATGTTGACGTAGGGGAACACCATATCGCGCGCGCCGACCATCAGCGGGATCAGGTAGTTGCCAAACCCGCCCAGGAACAATGCGGTGAGCAGATAGATCACCATGATCATGCCGTGCAGGGTGACAAACTGAAGGTAGTTGCTCGGGTCGATAAAGGCGAAGCGGTCCGGAAATCCCAGCTGCAGCCGCATCAACCAAGACATCACCAACGCCACCAAGCCGATGCCGATCGCGGTGACCGCGTACTGGATCGCGATGACTTTGGCGTCCTGACTCCATATGTACTTCCCGATAAAAGTCTTCGGGTGATAGAGCTCTACCTCTTCGACTTCTGCAGGTGGAGCAAAAGGGGTCTCGTCATGCGCAACGTAAGCCATGGGATATTCCTCTTCGCTAAATGCTCGATTCGCCGGCGCCGGCGCGCTGCTCAGCGGAGGGTGTTGATATAAGTAACGAGGTCATTGATTGCCTGATCGTCGTGCACGATTTCGGACATCAATGCCATCTGAGGTCCGTACAGGTCTTGCGGATGAGCACCGCGAATTCCCTGTTTGAAATTTTTCAACTGAGTGACCAAATACCAATCGCTCATGCCCTTCAGCCCGGGGGCATTCATTGCCTGTATGCCGCGCCCATCAGAACCGTGGCAGGCTCCACAGCTCACGTAACGCTGTTGACCGTTGTTCGCATTGCCCTTCACCGTGACCGGGGCAGGATTATCCGGCAGCGTCTCGATATAAGCGCTGACATTAGCGATGGCGGCGTCATCAGCCAGTGTCGCCGCCATCGGCGCCATCATTCTGCCGAACACATCCTTATCGTGTGTACCCCGGGCACCGTTCTTGAAATATTTCAATTGGCGTGTCAGATACCAGTCTCCTTGCCCGGTCAATTTCGGTGCGTTCAGCGCAGCGTTGCCCTCCGCTTGCGCGCCATGACAGGCAGCACACACTGCATAGAGTTGTTTGCCTGCGGCAGCATCGCCGGCTGCTTGCGCTGCGGTTTGCGCGAACGTCGGATGGCCGCTTAACCACGCCTGAAACGCGCGCTCTTCCTCCACTACCACTTTGCCACGCATCGCGTAGTGACCGACGCCGCACAATTCGTTGCAGAGGAGGTCGAATTCTCCGGTTCGGGAGGGTGTGAACCAGATAAATGTGACCAAGCCCGGCACCAGATCCATCTTGGCCCGGAACTGTGGCACGGTGAAGTTGTGCAGGACGTCTATAGAGCGGAGCAGCGCCTTGACCGGCTTGTCGAGGGGCAGATGCAGCTCCGGGCTTGATATCAGAACGTCGTCCTGTCCGTTGGGATCGTCCGGATTCATGCCAAACGGATTCTTGTCACTGACGTACCGGGCATCGACGATACCCAGCTTGCCGTCCTTCCCGGGAAAGCGAAAGCGCCAGTGCCACTGCTGGCCCACGACCTCAAACGCCGCCGCCTCGTCCGGAACGTTGACGAAATTCGCCCATACAAACAAGCCGGGCGCCAACATCGCGGCGACACCCACTGTGGTGAATGCGGTGAGCCACCATTCCAGTTTCTTGTTCTCGGGTTCGTACTTCGCTCGGCTTCCCTTCCGCTGACGGTAGCGGATCACGCAATAAGCCATGAACAAATTGACTGCGACGAAGACAAACCCCGTGACCCAGAATGTGATGGTGATCGTGTCGTCGATCGTGCCCCAATTGGATGCGATCGGCGTGAAATACCACGGGCTCAGGAAGTGAAACAGGACGGAGCCGGCGATCAGCAAAACCAATACGACTGCTAGGGCCATAGCGATGGAGCCGGTTGATTGGGCAGTATACCGTCGGCATGCTTTCGAGGGTGTTCAAGCTCGCCAAGGGTGCTGAGAATCACTGGCGGATCTTATGCGGTCTGGAACTGATCGCAAAGATCATCACCGACATTCAGTCAAAGACGGGCCGCGTTTATGAATGCAAATGTTGTGCGCCAATAGCCTTCCACGGCTTAGCATGGCCTGCCATGAAACGATATCGATTGCTTCGAGGATTGAAATGAAACGACTGCTGTCGACGTTTTTGATAGCCGCCTTGACGGCGATGTGGGTCTCGCCTGCTGGCGCGCATGCTCGCCTCGACCGGGCGACACCTGCTGC
>Ga0187893_10010617_pt1 | contig 13652 bp, 12 predicted proteins | sample MA1701074metaG_FD_139574 | JGI IMG/M metagenome (GOLD analysis project Ga0187893, IMG submission 139574) | White microbial mat communities from a basaltic lava cave in the Kipuka Kanohina Cave System on the Island of Hawaii, USA - MA170107-4 metaG ...
CCCACCCCCGGCGCCTGTCGCGGCTCGCTTCGCCCGCCGCGGGTTTCGAATAATTATTCATTTACTGTATTTTTTATACATACAGATCGGCCCGGAATCAAGTAGAATCGGGGTTCGGCATGAAAGCGTTCCGGCAGGGTCTGATCCTCGAGCTCGTGGGGCGCGAGGCCATCACCAGCCAGGAGCAGCTCCGGAAACGGCTGCGGGGGCGGGGGGTCGACGTCACCCAGGCGACGCTCTCGCGCGACATCGCCGAGCTCGCGCTCGCCAAGCACGCCGCCGACGGCGCGTACCGCGTGCCGGGCGAGAACGGCACCGGCCCCGGCGAGCCGGTGGGGGCGCTGCGCGGCGCGGTCGCCGAGTACGTGCGGGGCATCGACCGGGTCCGCGAGCTGGTGGTCATCCGGACCGCCCCCGGCCAGGCCGGCATCCTCGGAATCGCCATCGACCGCGCGGCTCTCGCCGAGGTCGCCGGGACGGTCGCCGGCGACGACACGCTGCTGGTCATCGTTCGGGACGTGAAGCGGGCCAGGGCGTTCGTGCAGAAAGTGAATGACTGGGCACGTAGCTGATGCTGGCTTGGTGCCTGATCGGATCTAGCCCGGTGATCGCAGCAGCGCGCCGAACGAAGTGAGGCGTGGCAGGCCGTGGGGGTGGGGCCCCACGGCAAAGGAATGAAAATGACAAGGATCGTCTTGGCATACTCCGGCGGGCTGGATACCTCGGTCGCGATTCCCTGGCTGGCGGAGCAGTACGGCGCCGAGGTAGTGGCCGTCACGCTCGACCTCGGACAGGGGCGGGAGCTCGAAGACATCCGCGAGCGGGCGCTCGCCATCGGCTGCGTGCGCGCCCACGTGCTGGACGTCCGCGAGGAGTTCGCGCGTGAGTTCATCCTGCCCGCGCTGCAGGCGGGGGCCATCTACGAGGACCGGTATCCGCTCGCCACGGCGCTCGGCCGTCCGCTGATCGCGCGCCGCCTCGTCGAGATCGCGCACCTCGAGGGAGCCTCCGCGATTGCCCACGGATGCACCGGCAAGGGGAACGACCAGGTCCGGCTCGACGTGTCCTCCCGGGCGCTGGACCCGAAGATCACAGTGATCGCGCCGGCGCGGGTCTGGGGCATGACGCGCCCGGACGAGATCGAATACGCCCGGCAGCGCGGCATCCCCGTCCCGGCCACCATCGCGAGCCCGTACAGCACCGACTCCAACCTGTGGGGCCGGTCCATCGAGTGCGGTGTGCTCGAGGATCCCTGGACCGAGCCCCCCGACGAGATCTACACGCTGACCCGCAACCCTGCCGACTGTCCCGATCAGCCGGCGTATGTGGAGATCGAGTTCGACGCCGGCGTGCCGGTCAAGGTCAATGGCATCGCGATGCCGATCGTCGACCTGATTGCCAGCCTGGAGACCATCGCCGGAGCGCACGGCATCGGCCGGATCGACATGGTGGAGAACCGGCTCGTCGGCATCAAGTCACGCGAGATCTACGAAGCGCCCGCCGCGGTGGCGCTGCACGCCGCGCACAAGGAGCTCGAGAAGCTGGTCATCCCGCGCGACCTCGAGCGGCTGAAGCACGACGCCGGCCGGACCTACGCCGACCTCGTCTACAACGGACTCTGGTTTACTCCCACGCGCGAGGCGATCGATGCCTTCGTCGCGAAGATCCAGGAGCGCGTCACCGGGACGATCCGCCTGAAACTCTTCAAGGGCGACTGCCGCGTCGTCGGACGCAAGTCGCCGTTCACGCTGTACGAGCACGATCTTGCGACCTACGATGCGGGCGACACGTTCGACCACTCCGCGGCCGAAGGCTTCATCAAGATCTGGGGCCTGCCGGTCGAGACCGCAGCGCGCAAGGTGCCGAAGCCGAAGGATGACAAGCTCTCCAAAGGCGATAAGGTGTCGATCGGGTGATGGGCGATCGGGTCATCCGGCGATGTCAACCGGACATCGATCATCGCCCATGACATGAGCCGATCATCCGATCCTCCCTCGCCAGATCGAGCGCGTCCCCTGTGGTCCGGTCGATTCTCGAACGAACCCGATCCGGCAATCTTCGCCTGGGGCGCGTCGTTCCGCTTCGACCGCCGGCTGTTTGACGACGACGTCGCGGGCAGCCTCGCCTGGGCCGAAGCGCTCGAAGCGGCCGGCGCGATATCCCGCGACGACGCACGCGCCATCCGCGACGGGCTGACGGCGATCCTCGACGAGGCAGGCAGCGACCCGTCATATCTGGAACCCGGAACACCCGGAACCCCCGATGAAGACGTCCATTCGTTCGTCGAGCGCAAGCTCGTCGAACGGATTGGCGACGCCGGCAGGCGGCTTCATACGGGCCGATCGCGCAACGAACAGGTCTCAGTCGATCTCCGCCTCTACATGCGCCGGCGAATCGCGACGCTGCAGCACGAGACGGCGCAACTGATCGCGGCGTTGGCCGACCAGGCGGACGCGGCGGGCGATGCGGTCGTCCCCGCGTACACTCACCTGCGGCGCGCGCAGCCGGTACTCGTCGCGCACTTCTTCCTCGCGCACGCGGCCGCCTTCCGCCGCGACCACGCGCGGCTCGCGTCGGCCGCGGCGGAGGCCGACGCGCTGCCGCTCGGCTCCGGGGCGATCGCCGGCACGAACTACGCCATAGACACGAAGGCGCTCGCGACCCGTCTCGGCTTCTCGCGCGTGGTCGCAAACAGCATCGACGCCTCGAGCGACCGCGACTTCGTATCGTCCTTTCTGCATGCGGCGGCGCTCGCGATGGTCCACCTGTCGCGGCTCGCCGAGGACCTCATTCTGTTCACGGGCGAGGAGTTCGGGTTCTTCGGTCTCGACGACGCAGTTGCGACCGGCAGCAGCCTGATGCCGCAGAAGAAGAACCCCGATCCGCTTGAGCTCATCCGCGGCAAGTCGGGCCGGGCGATCGGGACACTGGCCGGCTGGCTCGCGTCGATGAAGGGGCTCCCGGCGGGCTACAACAAGGACCTCCAGGAAGACAAGGAAGCGGTGTTCGACGCCGATGAGACGCTCGCCGGATCGCTAGTCGCAGCGAGGACGGTGGTCGAGGGCCTGACGCTCGATCGGGCACGCGCCGCCGGGGCCGCGTCGGGGCTGCTCCTCGCGACCGACGTCGCGGACTACCTGGTGGCGCGCGGGATGCCGTTCCGGAGCGCGCATGAGCTGGTTGGAACCATGGTCCGGCGGCTGCTGGTCGAAAACCGTGGATTCGAGTCGCTGACGCCGGTAGAGTGGCGCGGGTTCAGCGAGCTCTTCGGCGACGACGTGGCGGCGCGCGTCAGCGCCGCGGCGTCGGTCGCCGCCAAGCGCACGCCTCAATCGACCGCGCCCGGGGCGGTTGCGCAGCAGCTGGCCGATGTCAGAGGATGGCTGCGCTCGTGTTCATCTACTTAGTCCATCACGCCGACGCGGTCGGTCCCGATGTGGATCCTCAGCGGCCCCTCTCCGCCGCCGGCCGGGCGCACGCCGAGGCCCTCGCGGCTGCTGCGGCGGCACGGAGCGTGAAGCCGGGCGTGATCTGCCACAGCGGCAAGCTTCGCGCGCGCCAGACCGCCGAGCTGTTTTGTCGGGCCTGCAATCCCATCGCGGTCGTTGCCGCTCAGCGGGGTCTCCAACCGACCGATCCGCCACAATCGATCAACCCACTGCTCGCGGGCGAGGAGCTGGATCTGATGGTGGTCGGCCATATGCCAAGCCTCCCGAGAATCCTCGCCTTGCTCACGCGCGGCTCGGGCGACGCCCACGTGACGTTCCCCACGCACGGCATGGTGGTGCTGGAGAAAACCGAGGATGGTGGGTGGGTCGAACGCTGGCGGCTGGAGGATGTGGGGTAGGGGCGGTTCGCGAACCGCCCCTACGGAACGTTTACGATCCAAACCTGAACGTGACACCGACGGTTCCGCGCCAGAAGCTCAGGCCCGACAGGTCGAAGTCCAGGTCGTCGAGGCCGTCGCTGTTGTTGCTGAACTGACGGAACCAGCGCAGGTCGCCACGGATGCCCACGTTGTCCGTGAACATCCCCATGATTCCGCCGCCGACGTTGAAGCCAAGCGAGTTCCTGTCCGCGTCGAACACGTCAATCACCTCGTCGACCCTCTGACGGACGAGACCGAGCCCCACGGTCCCGTAGGGCCGGATTCCAGCGCCGCGATCGCCGCCGATCGGCACGCCGATGACGGCGTTGACCATGAAGGTGGTCACATTGCCGTCGCCGATGAAGTCCACGTCGTGGTCGTTATCGCTGAAGAAGAAATCTGGCGTATAGCCGAAGTCGACCTCGAATCCGGCGATGCCTTCGCCCATCCACATCAGCGATCCACCCCAGCTCAGCTTGTTCTGGGTGCTTTGGTTCAGATCCACATCATTTAGTTCGCCATTAAAGGTCGAGCCGATGAAGGGTGAAAACGTCCAATCCGCGGACGCCGGGGCCGGAGCCGCCGCAACCAGTGCCAAGGCGGTCACCGAACCGAGGATGATCTTACGAACCTGCATGTCGAAACCTCCTGAACCGAGTGTGCCAGGCGGGAGGATGCAAGCCGGAGGCCAGCCAACAGTCGAGTTACAGCCGGCTGAGCTCCTGACGCAGGAGGTCGTACGCGCGGCGCACATGCGACTCTGCGGTGCGGATATGGCCAATTGCGAGCCGAATCGTGAAGAGGCCATTCAGCCGCGTGTGCGAAAGAAACACTTCGCCGCTCGCATTGACGCGTTCGAGGAGCCGCTCGTTGAGAAGGTCGAGGCCACTCCTGTCCCCGCCGAGGGACGGCGGGCGCGCGCGGAAGCAGACCACTGAGAACGGCACCGGCGCGAGCCGCTCGAAGGACGGATCCGCGTCGATCCACTCCGCGAACAGGCGCGCGAGCCGCATGTGTTCACCGAGCCGGGCGCGAAGCGCGTCGCTACCGAAGTGGCGCATCACCATCCACAGCTTCAAGGCACGAAACCGGCGCCCGAGCTGGATCCCCGTGTCCATCAGATTGCGCGCCGCGCCGGCCTCTGCCGTGCGGAGATACTCCGGCGTCAGGCTGAACGCCGCGCAGAGATCGACCATCCGGCGCGTGTACAGCGCGCTCAGATCGAACGGCGTAAACAGCCACTTGTGTGGATTGACGACGAGCGAGTCGGCGCGATCGCAGCCGGCGAGCGTGTTCTCGCATCCGGGGACCATCGCGGCGACGCCGGCGTAGGCGGCGTCCACGTGGAGCCAGAGGCCGTGACTCGCGCAGACGTCGGCGATTGCCGGCACGGGATCGACGCTCGTCGTGGAGGTGGTGCCGACGGTCGCCACCGCGGCAAGCGGCCGGATGCCGGCGGCGCGATCTTCGGTGACCGCCGCCTCGAACGCGTCTGCGCGCATCCGAAACCGATCGTCGGCCGGGATCCTGCGAACCGCTTCGCTTCCGAGGCCGAGGAGGATGGCCGCCTTGTCGATCGACGAATGCGCGTGCTCCGACGCGTAGATGCGCAGCGCCGGCAGGTCGGCGCGCCCCGCCAGCCCCCGATCGCCGACGCTCGCGACGGCCGCGTGCCGCGCGGCCGCGAGCGCGTGCAGGCTCGCGATGGATGCCGTGTCGTAGATGACACCTTCGAACGCGTCCGGAAGATGGAGCAGCTTGCGCAGCCAGCCGAGCGTCACCTCCTCCAGCTCGGTGGCCGCCGGCGACGTGCGCCAGAGCATCGCCTGCACGTTCAAGGCGGCCGTCAGGAACTCGGCGAGCACTCCTGGAGCGCTGCCTGTTATGGCGAAGTACGCGAGGAAACCCGGATGGTTCCAATGGGTGATACCCGGAAGGATGATGCGCTCGAAGTCGGCGAAGATCGCCGCGAACGGCTCACCCTCACGCGGCGCATCGGCCGGGAGCGCGCGCCGGACGTCGCCTGGCGCGACGCGGGAGAGAACGGGGTACTTGTCGGAGTGCTCGAGGTACTCCGCGATCCAGTCGACCAGCCGATGGCCGTGGGTCCGGAAGTCCTCCGCGTCCACGCGCGGATTATAGGCGTGGTTCCTGTTCGCGCTCGACGCTCACGGTGACGGGCGCGGACAATCTGACCGTCACACTGCTGCCGGCCGGAAGGACGGCCGGCTTGCGGTCCCCCGCCATCACGGCGGCGGTGCCGCCCGCGGCTCCAGTCGAGCCGCCGATGATCGCTCCCTTGGCGCCTCCGAAGATTGCGCCGAGGATAGCCCCGCCCACCGCAGCGCCCCCGATCTTGGCGGTGCTGCTGCCCGCGGGGGATTCGCCGTCCCTGTAGATCGTATCGGTCTGGACCGGCAGCGTCGTCCCGTCGGCGAGCACCAGCGTGTGGAAGCGCACGCCAAGCCGCGCGCGCTCCCGGACCTTCCCGCCCTTCTCGACGAGCGACACCGATCCGATCATGCGCGCCCCGGCGGGGATCGCGGGTCGATCGCCGACGGTGACGTCGCGCGTCACGCGCGCCTCGACACGATCCTCGACGCGCGCGCGCTCGGTCGTCAGCGTCGTTTCCATCTGCAGTCCGATCACCGAATCGGCCCCGACGACGAGCTCTTCGATCATGCGCGCCGGCGGCGCCTCGCGTTCAGGTGCGCGCTCGACGGGCGCAACGGTCTCCCGGATCGGATCCGGCGCCGGCGCAGCCTCCGGCTGCACGGGTTCGGGCGCGGGGATTGCCGGGGGTTGTTCGGCCGGACGCGAGGGCGAGCTCGACGGCGCCCCGTGGGGTGCCTCGCGCGTAGACGCGGTGCGACGGGGGCGGGCGGTCTCCCGAACGGGTTGCGCGCCGCCGTTCGACGCAGACGGTTCCGCTTCCCTGGTCGGCTGCGTTTTTTCGGCCCCGGCCGCAGCGTCGCTGACGGGAACGACGGTGTCTGTGGCGGTCGCCGGACCGGCCGGAGGTTGCGCGGCCGCCGCCGGGCCCGCGGGCTCGGTCGGTGGGAGGGCCGACAGCTCCGGGGCCGGGGTTCCGCGGTTCTCTCGCACGGCCAGATAGGCGCCACCGCCCGCGGCGGCGACACACAGCACGGCGACCAGCGCGATCACGGCGGACCTGGGACTCATGATGGCCCCGGGAACAGCAAGAGGCGTACCCCTCGAAGCGGCCCAATTCTAGCGGGTTTCAGCCCCGGAAAGCGACCCGGGGGGAGGACAGCGGTGTCACCTTACCCGCCAATGGCTAGGCCCGGCGTCGGAGCCGCCAGGCCGACCGTCAAGCCGACCGCGATGAGCCGCGTCTTCCACCAGGGACGCGATTCCTGGATGTCGTAGGCCGCGTTCATCGTGCTGATGATCGACATCATCGCGCCGGAGCTGCTCCAGATCGTGAACAGAAACGCGAACGTCAGGATTCCGCCGTCGTCGCTCTCGGAGATCTGGTGGATTTTGCTCCAGGAGGAAGCTGATCACGTCCGGTGGCGCGACGCCCCCAAGGTATCCGACCGTCTCGTCCATGAGGTTGACGACTGGAAAGAAGCTCGCGAGCGACACGAGAAACAGCAAGGCCGGGAAGAGCGACAGAAAAAAGTAGTACGCGAGCACGACTGCAGACGGCTGCAAGCCGGCTGCCAGATGTGGTTAAATGCGTCTCCCCGGAACGTAGCGCAGCCCTTCAGGGCTGCCGTACTCGTGGAGGATCCCATGACGAAACACGCGCGGCTGGGCCTGTCCATCACCCTCGCGCTCTGCCTCGTACCATCGGCGCTCCTGCAGGCGCAATCGACGCGTGCGGCGTCAGGCCAGAAACCGCAGAAGGTTGATGAAGAGTACACGCGGAAGATCAAGGAACACACCCAGGATCCGCGCATCATCACCGAGCTGGTGGATCACCTGCCGGCCTCGGACACGATTCCGTCGCCGCTCAAGTTCTTCGGCCGGATCGTCGGCGAACCGGGGAACCTGACGTACTACAAGGACATCGTCCGGTACCTGGAGACGCTCGACAAGGCGTCCGATCGTCTCACGATGTGGAAGATCGGGAAGAGCGACGAGGGGCGCGACATGGTCGCCGTCGCGATCGCCGACGAAGCCACGATCAAGTCTCTGGACAAGTACAAACAGATCACCGCCCAGCTGACCGATTCGCGGAAGATCAGCGAGGCGCAGGCGCGCCAGCTCATCGACACGGGGAAGCCGATTTACTACGCGCTGGGGAGCATCCATTCGCCCGAGACCGGCAGCCCCGAGATGCTGATGGAGCTGGCCTACCGGATGATCGTCGAGGAGACGCCGTTCATCCAGACGATCCGCAACAACTCGATCTTCATGTTCACGCCGGCGACGGAGGTCGATGGCCGCGACAAGCAGGTCGACAACTTCTACTACCAGAAGAAGACCGGCAAGACGCCGCCACCGCTCGTCTACTGGGGACACTACGTCGCGCACGACAACAACCGGGATGCAATGGGGGTCTCGCTGAACCTGACCCGGAACATGCTCGGCGCGTTCCTGCAGTGGCACCCGACGGTGTGGCACGACCTGCACGAATCGGTGACCTACCTCTACACCTCGACCGGCACCGGCCCGTACAACACGTCGATCGATCCGATCACGGTCGACGAATGGTGGCTGCTGGCGAAGGTTGAGACGAGCGAGATGGCCAAGCGCGGCGTGCCCGGGGTCTGGACGTACAACTTCTACGACGGCTGGGTCCCGAACTACCTGTTCTGGGTCGCGAACATGCGCAACTCGATCGGGCGTTTCTACGAGACCCAGAGCTACCGCGGCGAGAACTACGACCTGAACGTGCCGGTCACGACCACGAGCCGCGAGTGGTACCGTCCGAACCCGCCGCTGCCGTCGATCAAGTGGGGACCGCGGAACAACATCAACATGCAGCAGTCGGCGCTGCTCCTCGCGATGAACTACGTCGCGCGGAACGGCCAGACGTTCCTCGAGAACTACTATCTGAAGAACAAGCGCGCGGTCGATCGCGGGAAGGCGCAGGCGCCGCATGCCTGGGTGATTCCCGCCGCGCAGCGCCGCAAGGTCGAGGCGGCGGAGATGGTCAACCTGCTGCGGCTTCAGGGAGTGGAGGTCCATGCGGCCGCCTCCGCGTGGGAGAGCGGCTCGACGAAGATCGCCGCCGGCGACTACATCGTCCGGATGGATCAGCCCTACAGCACGCTCGTGGACGTGCTGCTCGACACGCAGTTCTACCCGGCGGCCAACCCGCGGCCGTACGACGACACGGGCTGGAGCTTCCCGCTGCTGCGCAACATCAAGGCGTCGAAGGTGGACGACAAGGCCATCCTCGAGCGGCCGATGACGCTCCTGGCGCAGGAGGTCAGCGTGCCGGGGACGATCAGCGGCGCCGGGGACACGCTCATCGTCGAGCACAACACCGACAACACGCTCGCGACGTTCCGGTTCCAGAACGCGGGCGTGAAGATGCTGGCAGCCGAGGAGGATTTCGAGGCCGGCGGCCGCAAGTTCACGGCCGGGGCGTTCATCGTCCCTGGCGCCGACCGCGCGAAGCTCGAGCCGGCGATCAAGTCACTCGGCCTGTCCGCGTTCGCCGTGAGCGGCGCGCCGACGGTGAAGACGCACGACCTCGACGTCCCGCGCATCGGCTACGTCCACTCGTGGGCCCGCACGCAGGACGAGGGCTGGGTTCGCATGGCGTTCGACAAGTTCAAGGTGCCGTACACGTACTTCGCCGATCAGAAGCTCCGCGACGGCAGCCTGCGCGCGAAGTACGACGTCATCGTCTTTCCGCACATCGGCGGCGACGCCCAGCAGCAGGTGAACGGGCTGCCGATGATCGGCGATCCGACCCCGTACAAGAAGAGCGAGCTCACGCCGAACCTCGGTGTGCAGGACGAGAGCGATGACATCCGCGGCGGCATGGGTCTACCTGGCCTCTCCGAGCTCGCGAAGTTCGTACAGGAGGGTGGAACGCTGATCGTCGAAGGGTCGACGTCGACGATCTTCCCGGAGTACGGGCTGATGCAGGGTGTGACGGTCGAGGAGCCGCAGGGTCTCTTCGTGCGCGGGTCGGTGCTCAAGGCGGTCATCGCCGACAAGAAGAGCCCGATCGCCTACGGGTACGATCAGAACGCGCTCGCGGTCTATTTCAACCAGGCGCCGGTCCTGCGCGTCGGCCAGAGCGGGTTCGGCGGCTTCGGCGGCGGCGGCCCGCAGATCCCGGGCGTGGGGCAGAACCTGACGCCGAATGCGGTCCCGGAAACGCTCGCGTCGCTCGAGCCTCAGGAGCAGACCAAGCGGCCGCAGCGGCCGATGGTGGATGAGGCGGCGGAGCTCCGCCAGATGGCGCGCGCGTTCGGGTTCAACATCGACGACCGCGCGCCGCGCGTCGTCCTTCGATTCCCGGCCGATCCGAACGACATGTTGTTGTCGGGCGCGCTCGTCGGCGGCCAGGCGCTCGCGAATCGCGCCGTGGCGCTCGACGCGACGATCGGCAAAGGCCACGTCGTCATGTTCGCGAACCGGCCGTACTGGCGGTGGGAGACGCAGGGCAGCTTCTTCCTCGGCTTCAACGCGATCCTGAACTGGAACGACCTCGACGCCGGGAAAGCAGCCGAGAAGCGAACGACGACGGAGCAGGCAACGCGCTAGCGAAGCAGGCCTGAAGGCCTGCGCTACGGGATCAACGACGATCGTAGCGCAGCCCTTCCGCCTTCGCCGAGGCTTCGGCGGACCGCCGTAGCTTTAGCGGAGGCGGTTAGGGCTGCTTCTGCTCTCCGATCCTGTACGACTCGCGCAGCAGCTTGACGAACTCTTTGTCGATATCCTCAGGCGCGGTGAGCCTGAACCAGTGAATCCAGTCGCGGCGCAGCAGGTGCTCGACCTTTGTGAACCGCGGATGATTGGCTCGACGTTTGAGCCAGATGTGGCCGTCGAGCCATCGCTTCTTCGGCATCGCATGAACGAAGCGGACGCGCACCTGAAAGGTAATGGCGGTCTTCTGCGCGTAGACGTTGACCGGGCCGAATCCTTCGACGATCTGCTCGAGCCGGTCGAACAGCGTCCGGACGATTGATGCTTTGCCGACGAAATGATCCTCGATTCGATACTGGCCGCACGAGTGCCAGATGTTCGGCGTCACGAACCGGTGTCCGCAGGACGGGCACTTCCACAGCTCGCGTGTCGTTGACATACTTGCGTGATGACAGTAGCGCAGCGTGAATTCCTCCGCCACACCGTCGCGACGCTGGCGTATCGCGGCGGCAAGGCCGTCCGCGACGCCCCCGGCGACTTCGGCGCGTTCCGCGTCAAAGAGATGACGCGCACGCCGGGACAGATCCTGGCGCACATCTGCGATCTGCTGGACTGGGCGCTGTCGCAGGCACAGGGACAGCAGAAGTGGAACGATTCGACGCCGCAGGCGTGGGAGGACGATGTCCGGCGGTTCTTCGCGGGCCTTGCGTCGCTCGACGAGTACCTGGCGTCCGGGCAGCCGCTCGGCTTTCCGGCGGAGCAGATCTTTCAAGGCGCGATTGCCGACGCGCTGACGCACGTCGGCCAGATCAACATGCTGCGCCGGCTTGCCGGGTCACGGGTCAAGGGCGAGAACTACTTCAGGGCGGACATCGTCGCCGGACGCGTCGGCCCCGAGCAGACCGCGCCGAAGCGTGAGTTTGACTGAAAGGGGACAGTCACCTTTTTTCTTTTTACGTAAAAAGGTGACTGTCCCCTTTTCTCGGCCGGCCTAATGGTCGCAAGGTTGGTTCGAGTCCGAGGTCGAGCGCGACCTGTCGGCGCCAAGTCTCGTCTCCAAAAGGCGCATTCCGCTTAACCGACGTTCGCAGCTGTTTCACCAGGTCCTTCGATGGGTGCTCGTTCAAGTAAGTTGACCAGTTCTGCGGCCGCGGTACGGGGGAAAGAGACAATAGAAGCCGTCCGTCGGGCGCCGTGCCTGCGTGCGCGCTGGACCAGGGCCAATCCTCCGCTCTTTGAACCAGCCCCGCCCGCAGGGCATTTGCCTCCACGTAGCGTAGGACTGTGAGTAGGTGGCGGTCTGTTTGAACGATGAAGTTCTTATAGCGACCTTGATAGATGTGACCGTAGCCGCACGTGCGATGTTTCGTGTGATGGTTGCGCACGTGCGCGTTGGTCAGCCACGCCATGAAGGCAGAAAGTTCAACACCCGAAAAGGGCCAGAGAACCAAATGCCAGTGATTTTTCATCACGCAGAAACCGAGGATCCGCATCGGCGTTCGATCTTTCGCCTCGGCGAGCAGATACAGGAAATGGTCGTAATCCGCTGGCCTATGGAAGATTGCCGCTCGGGCGTTCGCTCGATTGAGCACATGGTGGATTGCTCCGTCGGGAGCGTTCCTGGGAAGTCGCGGCATGTTGGACGACATGCCATAGTCAACTCTTGTGCCATGACTGAGCGAGCAGGGAGTTCGGCGGCTTCGGGCGGGCGGCTTACGGGTTTTGAAAAAAGGTGACTGTCCCCTTTATCATGTTCGGATGATTTCACGCCGACTAGCTGCCGCTGTATCCGTTCTGCTCGCGCTGACGGTCCCCATCGTCGTTGGCCAGGTGCTGCCGCCCGCGCCGCCTGACGTCGCCGCGCCGCCGGCCGATGCGCAGAAGACGTCGTCTGGCCTCGCGCACAAAGTGATCACGCCCAGCAAGGAGACCGGCCATCCCGGCCCGACCGACATGGTGACCGTGCACTACACGGGCTGGACGACCGACGGCAAGATGTTCGACAGCTCGGTCAGCCGCGGAGAGCCGGCCACGTTCCTCCTCAATAAGGTCATCGCAGGCTGGACCGAAGGCGTGCAGCTCATGGTCGAAGGGGAGAAGACCCGGTTCTGGATCCCGCAGAACCTCGCGTACCAGGGCCAGGCCGGCGGGCCGCGGGGCATGCTGGTTTTCGACGTCGAGCTTCTGAAGATCGAGAAATAACCCCGCAGGGCTCCGCGGGGGAGGAACCGGAGGCGACGGAGGCAGCGGAGATACAACGGAGTAGCCGGGCTAGCGGAGACGCAACGGAGAAATCTCAAACAAAGGTATTCTCCGTTTTTGTCTCCGCTTACCCCGTTGCTCCGCTGTCACTCCGTTACCTCCGTACCCTCCGTTTGCCAGTCAGCATGTTCACGCCACGGTCCAGAACTCCCCCGTGAGCCCCACGCCCTCGAAGAGCTCGCGCATGCGTTGCGCGCTCTTCGGCCGCCAGCCGTGATCCATTCGGTCGCGGTACCAAGGGCGGGAGAGGCGCCAGGCCGTATCGAGGTCGACGACGGCCCCGCGGGCGTCGCCGCGCGCCGTGCACCACCGCTCGACGTGCTCTTCCGACCGGAAGAAGCAGATCGTCGCTCAGGTGTAGCCGACGTTCTCCCAGAAGCGGCGTGGCGGGACGACGAAGTGGATGAGCGCCGATCCGCGAATGACACCATCCCGCGCGGTGAGCGCGATCGGCTCGGCGCAGCACGCGCAGCGCGACTGGACATCCGCATCGCGGTGCAGAAGGCTGACGATGCCCAGCGCGTCCCACGCACAGTTCGCCCACCAGCGTCGGTCGTTCGCCAGGACGCTGTAGTCGGTCGGCACGTTCGAAAACGGGTGAGCCATCCAAATCGCCTCGCGCGTCGCGGGCGCCAGCACGAGCGCGTGCTCGGCTTGCAGTGACTCGAACGCGGTCCGAACGGCCTCGACCGGCGTGGCCAGCTCGCGCGCGAGATCGTCGACG
>Ga0187893_10010618_pt1 | contig 13650 bp, 6 predicted proteins | sample MA1701074metaG_FD_139574 | JGI IMG/M metagenome (GOLD analysis project Ga0187893, IMG submission 139574) | White microbial mat communities from a basaltic lava cave in the Kipuka Kanohina Cave System on the Island of Hawaii, USA - MA170107-4 metaG ...
ACGCGGACTTCAACACAGAAAGACTGCTTGTGGCGAGGAACAGTCCCAAGCCGCCGCCAACGAGCGCGAGCACCACGCCTTCAGTCAAGAGTTGGCGCACGATGCGACCGCGTCCAGCGCCCAGCGCTGCGCGGACCGCCATTTCTCTTTGCCGAGTGGCGGTCCTGGCCAACAGCAGACTCGCCACATTGGCGCAGGCAACTAGAAGAACGCAGCCGACGGCACACAGCAACAACAGCAGCTTGCCGCGGACGTCGCCGGTCAAGTCTTGTTGCAGTGGGACGACCGTTGCATCTGCGTTCCAGTCGGCGGGCGTGGTCCAGGGAAACAATGGGATGATCCGCGAAATCAGCGCGCGCAACTCTCCTTTCGCCTGTGCCTCCGTCACTCCGGGACGCAAGCGCGCAATCAATGGCATCCAGCCGTGCTCCCAAAACTCGCCGCGGTTGCTCGGATCAAAGCGGACGGGCATCCAGAGCTGTACCTTGGTGGAAGGAAAACTGAACTCGGGAGGCATCACCCCAACCACCTCTCGCGTCAGCCCGTCAATGGTGATGGGGCGACCGACGATATCCCTATCGCCGGCAAATGTGTTCTGCCACAGCGCATAGCTGAGCATGACCACACGATCGCGGCCGGGGCGGTCTTCTCCGACCGCAAAAGTGCGTCCAATTTTAGCTGGCGTTCCAAGCAAGGTGAACAGATTGGCGGAGACTTGGCTGCCTACCAGACGCGCCGCTTCTTTCTGTCCGGTCAGATTGAATTCGGAGTCTGTGGTGAAGGTCGCCACTTCCATCATCCGGCTCTGCTCTTGCAGCGCAAGAATGGCTCCTTTTGGATACCACTTCGTCACGCGCACAAGTTGATCGGATCGCAGGTAAGGCAGGGGCCGAATGAACGCGTTATTGATAAGGCTGAACATGGCGGCGTTGCCGCCGATCCCCAGCGCGAGCGTCAGGACGGCCACAGCGGTGAAGCCGGGGTTCTTTTGAAGTTGGCGAAGAGCGAAGCGAAGGTCGTTGTACATAGTAGGTTCCAGGTGTCAGGTTCCAGGTTTTAGGCTTAGCTTCAACTCGTCACTCGTCACTCATACGGCATGACGGAAGCATCGAGTTTACTTGGCCACCTCTGGGTGCTATAGTTCATGACTATGAGCACCGTAGAGGAGATTGAAGCAGCGATCCGGTTGCTTTCATCAGAGGATCGAAGAAAGCTGTTAGAGGATCTACCGGCACTGCTTCCAGAACTGAACGGCGACGCGATTTGGGAAGGCATTATTCAAGACTCTCTTCCTCGCCCTGCATTTACTGCACTCTTAGACCAAATCGAATCTGAGTACCGTCGCAATCCTGAGGTTTTCCTCGAGATCCAAGAAGCCGATTTTGAACGGAAGTCGTGATCTCGAGAGCGACATCCCATTTCTGGGAGCTGTATGGCCAGTTGCCTGCGCCCATAAAACTTGCCGCCCGTCCCAGGCCTATCAAAGGTTTCGACAAGATCCAACAAACCCCAGCCTGCATCTGGAACGGTTGCGCTTTGATCGGCGCGCCTGGTCGGTGCGTGTGACATTGAACTATCGAGCGGTTGCCCTCCGACAGGACGATGTATGGATTTGGGTCTGGATTGGCAACCATCAGGAATTCGACCGACGTTTCCCACATTGAATTCGTCCCGAGCGCACTGTTCATCACTGCTTTGCTCGTATCCCAGTTGAATTCTTGTGAAGCCTTCGCATTTGGAGCCGCCATTGTCCTTCTCTCCTCTCGTCACTCGTCACTCATCACTTGTCACTCATATCTAAGCGCCACGATCGGGTCGACGTTGGCTGCCCGGCGGGCGGGGAGGTAGCTGGCCAGCAAGGCTACTCCCGTCAGCAAAACCGACACGGCCAGGAACGTGACCGGATCAGTCGGCTGCACACTATAAAGCAGCGTTGTGAGGAAGCGCGTTAGTGCGAAAGCTCCCAGCAAACCGAAAACGACGCCCGCGAGAGCAGGCAGCACCGCTTCACGAGTCACCAACATCAAGACATCCTGCTTTCGGGCACCAAGCGCCATGCGGATCCCGATTTCCTGCGTGCGCTGTGCCACCATGTATGACATGACGCTGTAGATGCCAAGAGCAGCCAGCAACAACGCTACGGCGGCGAAGATCGCGAGAAGCACCATGCTCGCGCGGCGCAAGGCAACGGAGTTGGAAGCCAGTTCTTCCATCATACGGACTGACTGGATCGGTTGGTCCTTATCCACTGAAGCGATTGCTTGCGTCAGCGTGTTCGCAAGTTGCGCCGGAGCGAGGGAGGCCCTAGCCACCACGGTGAAGAACGGCCAGTACGCTTGATAGAACGGTCGGTAAATCTCGATGGGGGCTTCCTCTGCCAGACCGTAGTGCCGCACATCTCCCACAACGCCCACAATCTGGCGCATCGCCGGAGTTTGCATGTCGGGCACCATCATGGTCTTCCCAATCGGGTCTTCGTTTGGCCAGAAACGACGTGCTAACCCTTCGCTGAGGATTACGACTTCGGCGCCGCCCTTCCGGTCCCTTTCGTCAAACAGACGTCCTCGCTTCAAAGGGATGCGCATCGTTTGGAAGTAGTCGGGCGTAACCAACCGGAACCGGGCAATGTTCGGCTGGCCCTGCTCCGCCAGTTGTCCCGGAACCGTGAAGGGACGCCGTGCATCGTTGCCACTCAAGGGTAAGGTGCTAATCGCCGCGGCGGACTCCACGCCGGGCACGGCTTTCAGTCGAGTAAGCAACTGTTCCAGAAAAATCGCCGTAGCATCTCCGCCCGGGTATCGATTCGGAGCGAGCAGCAGAAAAGAAGCCGCAACCCTGTCGGTTTGAAATCCCAGCGACTGGTCTTGCAGACGCAGAAAGCTGCGAATCAGCAAGCCTGAGCCCGCAAGCAGCATCAGCGACAGCGCAACCTGGGCAACGATGAGCACGCTGCGCAACCGGGCGGATAGCGCGTGATCCGTCGAGCCTCGAGCACCTGCTTTCAGCACTTCCTGCGGCAGTCGTGGAGCGCGAAACGCCGGGATCAAGCCGAAGACCACTCCAGCGATGACGGCGGTAGCCAGCGCGAAGAGCAGCACCGGCCAGTCGATCCAATCGGACGGATGGGTTGGAAGCGGAGTTCTCGAAAGTTGGGTTGAAAACATCTGCGGCAGCACTTGAACTCCCCAGAACGCCAGCAACAAACCTCCCGCCGCGCCCAGCGAGGCCAGGATCAAACCCTGGGTTAGGAACTGACTGAAGAGATGCCGCCGGCGCGCTCCCAGCGCGAGCCGAATAGCCACCTCTCGTTCGCGTGTGCTGGCCTGGGCGAGCAGCATATTGGCAACGTTGGCACAGGCGATGATCAGCATCAGGAATACCGCCGCCTGCAGCACCCACAGGGCTTCGCGGAGATCACCTGTGTAGAGGTCGCGGATAGGCGCGAGCCGGCTGCTCCAGTTCTTGTTCGTATCCGGATATTGCTGCGCCAGTTCCCCTGCCAGTGTCTCCATCTCTTTCTGGGCCTGTGCAAGTCCGACACCCGACCGCAGTCGGGCGACGATATGCAACAGGTGAAGCTTGCGGTTCTGAAAGAAGTCGGGGGAAAGGACCAGTGGAGTCCAGAGATCGACGAAAGTCCCGGGATGGGCAAAATCCGGCGGCATCACGCCAACAATTGTGTATGGCTCTCCGTTGAGCCTAACCGATCGGCCGACCACGTTCCGGTCGGAGGCGAATTGCTTCTCCCAGAGCCGATGACTGAGGACGAGCACATGATCCTTGCCAGGCTCTCCATCCTCCGGAAGAAACGTGCGGCCCAAGAGAGGTCGTGCCCCAAGCAGTGAGAACAAGTTGGTGGAAAACTGAAACCCTGCTACCGACAGAGGAGTTCCAGTGTCGGTCAGCGTGTACGGCTCATCCATGGAGTAGGCCATGTCTTCAAAGACATGATTGCGAGCTTTCCAGTCGGCGTAATCGGCGCACGTCACTTTGTCTCGTGCCCCTCGTTCCAAATTCATCTGCCATACCGCGACCAGCCGTTCGGGCTGACGATAGGGCAACGCTCGCAGCAGAACCGCGTGGAGTACGCTGAAAATTGCGGTACTCGCACCGATACCCAAGGCCAGAGTAGCCACGGCAGCGATGGTAAAGCCCGGGCTTTTGAGCAGTTGACGGATTGCGTAACGAAGATTGTTCATCATAGTGGCGAGTGGTTAGTGGCGAGTGGCGAGCCAGCTCGACATGCGTAACGAATCTCGAGTGACGGGGATCAAGTTTCCCACGCAAAGACATTGAGCATCATGGCAACTCCCCATAAGGGTTTGTACTTCAATCAAGTTCTTCTCGGCAGAAGCCCAGCTCCCTGACTAAGAGGCTGGACTGAATCTTCTTCGGGCATCGTGACACTCCCTGACTCGCCCCTCACCACTCGCCACTCGTCACTCACACCTAAGCGCCACCATCGGATCGACCTTGGTTGCCCGGCGGGCGGGGACGACTCCTGACAAGAGTGTCACCAAGATCAAAACAGCCGGCGTGATCGTTAGAGTGAGCCAATCGTAGTTGGTCAGTCCGAAGAGCCAGGACCGGGCAATCTGGCTCAAGGCGAGAGCTGCCGGCAATCCGATAGCAACCCCAAGGCAGGACATAAGGGCCACTTCGTACATCACCAGCCGCACCACATCGCTGCCTCTCGCTCCAAGTGCTACTCGAATACCGATCTCACGCCTGCGGCGCACGACGCTGTAAGCCGCGATGCCATACAAACCCATGGTCGCCAGAAGAGTCGCAAGCAGCCCAAACAACGCAGACAACAGGGCGACCATGCGATCGACGAACAAAGATTCCTTGACCTGCAGTTGCACGGATTTCAGCTCGAAAACAGGCAGGGTTGGCTCCGACTCATGCACCGCCCGCCGCAGCATGCCCGCCAATTCCTGTGGCGGCTGTGTGGTGCGTGCATAGAAGGTCATTGTGCCCAGTCCTGCGTCCTGCTGGTATGGGAAGTACATGCAGTCTGGGACCTCCTCCCTCACAGTGATCGTCTTGCTATCCTTCACAACACCTACAATCTCAATGTCGATTGGGTCCCGCAGGCCCGCACGTCCAATATGGCGGCCGATCGGGTTCTCGTCACCGAAAAAGTAGCGCGCCATCTTTTCGTTGATGATCACAAACTTTGGTGAGCCCGGCCCGTCTCTTGCCGTAAATTCGCGGCCCGCGATAAGCGGGATTCCCATTGTGGAGAAGTATCCCGGGCCCACGAAGTTCAGCACAGGGCTCATCCCCTCGTCCTCTCGCGGACGGTAACCTTCCACTTTGATGGTCATGCGATTCTCTTCCCCGGTGAGAGCGGGAAACCTCGCCATCGAAACCGCCCGAATACCAGGAAGGATCGACAGCTTTTCTTGCAAGCTCTGAAACAGCGAGCGCATGCGGATCTGGGCGTAACCATTTAGAGAAGGATCAATCGTGAAGCTGATCAGATGATCGGTCTTCAAGCCCGGATCGACATTCTGAAGATTGTAGAGGCTGTGGGCAAAGAGACCTGTGCCGACCAACAGCACCAAAGAAAGGGCGACCTGTCCAACGATCAGTGCCTTGCGAAACCAGACCTGCCGGCCGGTTCCAGAAACTGTGCCGCCTTCGTCCTTGAGCGTCGAAACGAGTTTCAGACGAGTCGCTTGTAACGCTGGAACCATGCTAAAGAGTAGTCCGGTGAGCAAGGACAGAATTGCCGTAAAACTGAGAATTCGCAGGTCCGGTTGGGCCGTGAATTGACGTGTGACTCCCTCAAAGGGCAGGGCGTTCAGCAGCGCGTCTCCTGTCCAGTTCGCAACCAGCAATCCCAACGCCCCGCCGGAAACCGCCAGAAGCAGGCCCTCAACAAGCAATTGCCGGATAACGCGGCCACGGCTGGCTCCCAAGGCAAGCCGGACCGCAATCTCTCTCTGCCGCGCGGCAGCCCTCGCAACGAGAAGCCCCGCCAGATTGGCACAAGCAATAAGCAGCACCGAGGCAACCATCCCCATCAGCACCAACAGCGGCTCCGAGAGCTGCTCGCGCAGCATTGACTGGCCTTTGTTGCCCGATAGCAGTGCTAAGTGTTGGTTTACATACTGGGCACGAAACTGTTCTGACTGTCCTTGGATATCCTTGACCTCCATCTGGAGCATCTGCCGATGGACGACGTTGATCGCTGCCTCTGCTTGTGTCCGAGTAACCTCGGGTTTCAGTCGAGCGAAGACGTTGAGCCACCATGCCCGGCGGTTCTCCAGCTGGTTCCAGGTCGGTGTCATTTGCGCCTTCATCATCAGGGGTACAAACACATCCACCGGCCGGCCCATCACGTAGCCGTGAAAGTAGTGGGCGGCGACGCCGATGACCGTCAGCGGATGGCCGTTGACGGTCAGAGTCTGATTCAATATCGTGGGATCGGCTCCGAAGCGTCGCCGCCAATAGTCGAACGATAAGACGGCGAGTGAGTGGCCGCCGGGCACGGTGTCATCTCTCTGCGTGAAGGTTCTCCCGAGTACCGATTCCACCCCCAGAACTTCAAAATAGTTCCCAGAGACAAGTTCGCCGCGGCCGCGTTCGCTCTGCCCGCGATAACTGAGACTGGCGTCAATCGCATAGCGCGCAGCAACGCCGCTAAACACTTCGTTGCGATCGCGGATGTCACGATACATCGGGTAGGAGAAGGTATTGGGTCCGAGGTTCAGGCCCCAATAAGGGCCATGAGTGCCAAGCAGCACGAGGTGTTCAGGACTCCTGACAGGGAGCAGCCGGAAGATGACCTGGTCGATCAAACTAAACATGGCCGTGTTGGCACCAATGCCCAGCGCCAGCGACAAGACTGCCACGGCCGTGAAGCCGGGACTCTTGACGAGTTGACGAATCGCGTAACGAAGGTCATTTAGCATAGTGGTTCGGGGTTAGTGATTCGTGGTTCGTTAGTTGTTGTGATGAATCGCATGACCCACAATCTCCAATTCCCTATCAAGAATCCTCTGGGCACGAAACCCGTATCACGAATCCCGTATCACGGCTTCAAAGGTGTCAGGTTTCAGGTGTCAGGTGCTAGGTAGGGTTTCAGTTCATTTCGCTCGCCACTCGCCACTAGCCACTCATCACTCGTTTCGAAGTGCCACCATCGGATCCACTTTCGTCGCCCGTCGCGCTGGCAGGTAACAAGCCAGCAACCCGGCTAACATCAGCACCGCGGTGACGACCAGGAACGTAAGCGGATCGGTCGCACTCACCTGAAAGAGCAAATGCGCAATCAAGCGTGTCAGCGCGAAAGCTCCTCCTAACCCAATTGCAATGCCGAGCAACACTGATTTCATCCCTTGCCCAATGACCAGCCGCAACACGTTCGCGAGCTGCGCACCGAGAGCGATCCGGATGCCGATCTCCTGAGTTCGCTGTGTCACGGCATAAGAGGTCACGCCGTAAATGCCAAGCGCGGCCAGTAGCAGTGCGACGGCGGCAAAGCTGCCGAAGATCACCAGACTGAAGCGGCGGTTGTCGAGTGAGGATGAAAAGATTTGGCCGAGTGTGCGGAAGTTGGTCGGGACATCGCGATTGACGGCTTGGACCGCACTACGCATCGCCGGAATCAACGTCTTCACGTCTCCTGACGTCCGCGCGACGATGGCAAAACCCCAGGCTTGGCGTGGCCTTTGCAAATAGTGAACGTAAACTGTCGGCCGGGTGTTTGCCTCCAATCCAAATTCGCGCACATCGCTGACAACGCCGACCACGCGCAGCAGATGCGTGTCGCCGTCCATATTGCCGTACTGGATGCCTTTGCCGAGCGGGTCTTCGTTCGGCCAATATCGGCGCGCCAGCGATTCGCTGATGAGTGCAACTTGCGGTGTCTCAGGCCCGTCGCTTTGATCAAAGAGGCGTCCGCGCACCAGGCGCATGCCCATCGCATTGAAATAACCCGGACTGGCGACGCGAAATTCGCCGTAGCCTTTCAGCGCCGGATTATTGTCAATCAGAAACTGGCCGTCGGCGGCGCCGCCGACCATCGGCAAGCCGTTGACGCCGCCGACCGCCGTGATGCCTGGCAACGCGGCCAGGCGTTCGAGCACCTGCTGGTAGAAGCTGGCCCGGCGTTGCGGCGGCTCATCACTCAACGAAATCTCCATCGCCACAGCGCTCTCGGTGCGAAAACCTGGATCAATTTCCAGCACTTTGATGAAGCTCTTGATGAGCAGCCCCGCGCCGAGGACCAGCACCATCGTCAAAGCCACTTGTGTCACAACGAGCATCGCGCGCAGGCGATGACTCGTGGCGTTGGCCGATTGCCCGCGCGCAGCCTCTTTCAAGCCTTCCTGCAAATCCCACCCGCCGAGCCGCAACAGCGGCACCAAACCGAGCGCCACGGCCACAAGCAACGAGAGAACGAAGCTTAAAGCCAGCACCCGCGTATCAACGCCGATTTCATCAGCGCGCGGCAAAACACCTTGATTGAGGCCGATGAGCGCCTCCACGCCCCAGAACGAGAGCAACACGCCCAAGCCGCCCGCGAGCAAAGCGAGCAGCAGGCTTTCGGCGATGAATTGCCGCGCCAATCGCCCGCGAGTCGCGCCCAATGCCGTGCGCACAGCGAACTCGCGTTGCCGCCCCGTCGCTTGCGCGAGCAGCAGATTGGCAACGTTGGTGCAAGCCACGAGCAGCAGAAAACCCACCGCCGCCAGAATCACCACCAAGCTCTGACTGACCTCGCCGACCATCGCCTCTCTCAAAGGCAGCGCCGCTATGTCAATCAGATCTATGTTCGTGCCATTCTCCTGCTTGAGTTGTTTGCCAATCGTGCTCAGATCCGCGCGTGCCTGTCCGAGCGTCATGCCATCACGCAAGCGGGCAATGACGCGCTTTCCGTGCGACGTGCGCGATTCCGATGACGGAAACAATTCAATCGGCAGCCAGATTTCTGCGTCTTTGGGAAAGTTGAAACTCTGAGGCATGACACCCACGATCGTGTAACGGGTGTCCCCGAAGCGGAGCGGCGTCGCGGCCAGATCATTCCGGCTGCCGAGCAGTCTTTGCCAATAACCATGACTTACCACCGCGACCGGATGGCCGCCGACTTTGGCTTCTTCCGGCAAGAAGCTACGCCCGGTCGCAGGCTGCACACCGAGCGTCTTGAAAAAATCACCAGACACATAAGCGACACGTGCGCGTACCGGCTCGCTGCCGCCGAGGACGGTTGTCAACTGCATGTTGTATTCCGCTGCCGCCGCGAGTGTGTGATTGCGCGCACGCACGTCCAAAAAATTCGGCTCGGCGAAAGTGATCTGCCGACCCTTGGCGTCAACTTCTCTAAGACTAACGATCTTCTCCGCTTCCGGGTATGGCAGCGGACGCAGCAGTACCGCATCCACGATACTAAAGATAGCGGTGGTGGCACCGATCCCGAGCGCGAGCGTGAGCACTGCCGCGGCTGTGAAACCGGGGCTCTTGCGAAGTTGACGGATGGCGTAGCGAAGGTCATTTAGCATAGCGGTTCGCGGTTAGTGATTCGTGGTTCGTTAGTTGTGGTGGTGATGAATTGCCTGAGCGATGATCTCCAATTCCCCCAGCAAGAATCCTCTGGACATGAAGCCCGAATCACGAATCCCGTGTCACGGTTCTATTCCCATCTAAGCGCCACCATTGGGTCGACTTTTGTCGCCCGCCGCGCCGGAAGCCAGCAGGCAAGTAATGACACGACGGTCAGCAATACGGTGATCCCAGAAAACGTCAGCGGGGCAGTCGCGCTCACTCCAAACAGCAGTGTCTTCATTAAACGCGTCAGCGCGAATGAAGCAGCCAAACCAATGGCAACGCCACCCAGGGCCAGTTTCATTCCCTGCCCGATGACCAGCCTGAGCACGTCGCTGATATGCGCTCCGAGCGCCATCCGAATGCCAATCTCGTGCGTGCGCTCGGTGACCGCATACGAGATCACTCCATAGATACCGACAGTGGCCAATAGCAGAGCAACGGCCGCAAACAGACCGAGTAACGATGTGCCGAAGCGTTGCCCCGCAATCGACTCGTAAATCACATGCTCCATTGTTTTGAGCTTGGTCACCGGCAGGTCTTGATCCAATGCCCTGACTTGCTGGCGTAGCGCCGACGAGAGACTCAGCGGTTCATGTGTCGTGCGCACGACCAGGTACATGCTGCGCGACGACGAAACCCAATCCGGCGTCGTGTATGGGGCGTACATCGTGATCGCCTCTGCCGCCTTGAGTCCGGCGTACTTTACATTGCCGACGACACCCACAATCGTTTGCCACGGAGCATTTGGGTTTGGATCGCCCGTCTGCAAACGCTTGCCGACCGGATCTTCATTCGGGAAGTAGCGGCGGGCCATCGCTTCATTGATGATCAATGCGGGTGGCGCACCTGCTTTGTCGGCATCAGTGAAAAAACGTCCTCGCAGCAATGGCACACCGAGCGCGGTAAAGTAATCAGGACTGATCGTCAGCTCTTCAGCTACCGGCCGCCTTTGTCCAGGGGCGAGTGGGCGTCCTTCGATGCCGAAATCATTGCTGATCTGCAACTGATTCGGTGGGAGGCTCATGCCGATACCTGCGGCCTGCACCCCTGGGAGACTTTCTAGCCGATTGATCAGATCCTGGTAAAAGGCAACAATCTTTTGATCCTCAGCATAACGCGCGGCCGGCAGGGAAATCTGCGCAGTCAGTAGATGGTCAGGCTCGAAACCGGGATTGACTTCCTGCAAACGCCAGAAGCTCCTGAGCAGCAGACCTGCCCCAACCAGCAACACCAGCGTGAGGGCCACTTCAGAAACTACCAGCAACCCGCGCAGCCGCTTTCGCCCGTGACTTTCCGTTCCAGCGCGAGCGCCTTGTTTGAGCGCTTCATTCAAATCAGCCCGCGAGGATTGCAACGCCGGCGCCATGCCGAAGATGAGACCGCTCAGCAACGCCGCCAGCATGGTAAAACCCAGCACTCGCACATCGAGATTGATCTCCTGCAAGCGCGGCAGGTTTGCGGGGCCGAACGTGCGGAAGAGATCCATGCCCCAGCGCCCCAGAAGCAAGCCACACACACCGCCGACGGAGGCCAGCAAGAGGCTTTCCGTGAGCAATTGCCGCACAATACGCCAGCGATTTGCACCGAGCGCCAGGCGGACGGCCATCTCGCGCTCACGTGAGGCGGCGTGTGCGAGTTGCAGGTTGGCGACATTGGCCGCTGCAATCAAGAGCACGAAGGCGACTGCCCCCAGAATCACCAGCAACCCCCGGCCCACCCCCCCCACCACGGAAGCCATCAACGGCCGGGTCGTCATGGCGCTAAATGGCGTATTGGGAAATTGCTGCTTCACCTGTGCGGCGATGGCGCTCAGATCCGCCTGTGCCTGCTGCTCGGTCACGCCTTGCTTCAAGCGTCCGACACATCGGGTGAAGTAGGGCCCGCGGCGGCTCGGCGGACGGACTACGCGCACCGGCCACAACTCCGCATCTGGCGGCAGCGCAAAGTGAAAGCTCTCCGGCAGCACGCCAATGACGGTGTAGGGCGTACTGTTCAGGTTGATCGTCTTGCCAATCACCTGTGGCTCCGCCGCAAGGCGCCGCTGCCAGAAGCTGTGACTGACGACGACCACACGCGCGCTTTCCGGGCGCTCATCTTCGGCCTGATAAGCTTGGCCTCGGGCAGGCATGACACGTAAAGTGGCAAAGAAATCGGCGCTCACCCAGGCGCCGAAAACCTGTTCCGGCCTCTCGCCGCCTGTGAGAGTGAAGCCGCTCAAAGAAAACGAGGTAACGCTCTCAAAACTCTGATTCCGTTCTCTGACGGCGAGAAAGTCGGCCATCCCTAAACTAGTCTGGCTTTGCCCCTGCGCCGTCAGCAAAGCCATGACCAGTCGCTCCGGCTCCGGGTAAGGCAGTGGCCGCAATAAGACAGCATTCACGACGCTGAAAATCGCCGTGTTCGCGCCGACACCCAGCGCGAGCGTGATGACGGCAATCAAAGTGACGCCAGGTCGTTTCAGCAAACTTCGCGCGCCGTAGCGCAGGTCTTGCCAGAGTGTTTGCATGGTGTCCTCCTACCTCGCGTTGCAAGTCAAGTCATAGTGGCGAGTGGGCAGTGCCGAGCAGGAACCTCAGACGCCGAGGGCCGTTGCTCCGATGCTTCCTGACCCCTCACCCGGCCTTTGGCCACCCTCTCCCCACAAAACTGGAGAGGAGTTATCGAATCTAACCGAAGTCTGATCTTCGTCGGCAGCAAGAGGTCGCAGAATGCTACGCTGCACACCTGACACCTAGCACTTGGCACCTATTCACATCTAAGCGCCACCATCGGATCTACTTTCGTTGCCCGCTTCGCCGGAAGCCAGCAGGCAAGTAATGCCACGACGGTGAGCAACAACGCGATCACAATGAACGTCAGCGGATCGGTCGCGCTCACGCCGAACAACAAGGTCTTCAATAACTGCGTCAATGCCACCGACGCGACCAAACCCAGCACCACGCCGACGAACGCCAGCTTCATTCCCTGCCCAACGACCAGCTTCAGCACATCACTCACCTGGGCGCCGAGCGCCATCCGAACGCCGATTTCCCGTGTGCGCTGTGCGACTGCGTACGACATCAGGCCGTAAATCCCGAGGCTGGCGAGCCCGAGTGCGACGATGGCGAAGACGGTCAGCAACAGCATGGAGAAACGTCGAGCAGCGACCGATTGCGCCACCGTCTGTTCCATCGTGCGCACGTTGAAGACCGCCTGATCCTTATTCAATGCCGCCACCTGACCGCGCACCGCAGATGCCAAGCCCAACGGTTCGACCTCGGTGCGCGTCAACAGATTGATGCGCCGGACATAGCCTGGCAGTCGCTCCGCAGGAATCTGATTGAAGCTGAAGTAGAACTGCGCCGGGGCTGGTCCTTGTGCATCGAGACTGTTCGGTTCGGCGTGCCGGACGATACCGACAATTTCTATGCCTGGCGCGTCGGCAGACGCCTTCAATCGTTGGCCAAGCGGGTCTTCGTTGGGGAAGAACCGCCGCGCGAGGACTTCATCAATGATGGCGACCGATGGAGTGGTAGGCGTATCCTCGGCGGTGAAGAGACGGCCCTTGATCAGCCCAATCCCCATGGTCTGGAAGTAAGCGGGACTGACGTGGTAGCGCAGACCCGAAGGTTTGTTCTCGGTCTCCGCTCGGCCTTCAATGAGGAACGCCGGAAAGTTCGTCGACCCAAAGGGAATCCCGTTGGACACCGCAACCGATTTGACGCCGGGCAGGTTGCGGACGTTTTGTTGCAACTGTTCGAAGAAGTTCGCCACTTGTTGACCATCGGGGTTGTTGACGGAGACCTGCATCATGAGCAGGTTCTGCGCCTTAAAGCCCGGATCAACCTGCAGCACCCGCCGAAAGCTTTGGATGAGCAAACCAGCGCCCACCAGCAGCGTCAGCGTCAAGGCGACTTCGCCCACCACCAACACACTTCTTAGCCGCTGGCGGCGTCCCGATGCACCCCGGTCTCCTTCCTTGAGCCCTTCTGTCAGAGTCGGGCGCGAAGCCTGCAACGCCGGAGCCAGGCCGAACAGCAAACTTGTCAGGAGAGAGACGGCAAGCGTGAAGACCAGCGCCGGTGCATCAACCTGAGCCTCCTGCAGGCGCGG
>Ga0187893_10010619_pt1 | contig 13649 bp, 14 predicted proteins | sample MA1701074metaG_FD_139574 | JGI IMG/M metagenome (GOLD analysis project Ga0187893, IMG submission 139574) | White microbial mat communities from a basaltic lava cave in the Kipuka Kanohina Cave System on the Island of Hawaii, USA - MA170107-4 metaG ...
ATGCTCACGCTGCGTGTACGTTCGGTCTTCGGCACGGGGCTCCTTCTGCTCTTCGCAGTGTGGCGGGAGCCTCGTGCCTACCAGGCCTGAACTACACCCGTGTCATTCGATCGCCTCGCTACCGATTTGTCCCGCTCTCCTTGTTCAGGCGGTCCCGAACCACGTTCCCGGTGCAGCACGCTGTGAGCCCCACCCCGAGAGCACCTCCATCCGTACGACCACCGGATGAACAGCGTTCGGCAGACGTCCCACGTGGCCGCCGCACCCGGCCGTTCTTCGCCTCGAACCGTAGCGCCCAAGCTGCGGACCCGACTAAACTTCCCCGACGGACAGACGAAACGGGGCTTCGTCGGAGGGACAGATGGCCGATCCGCACTCATTTCATCATCGACACTTCTTCTCCCCCGCCGACCGCTGACTGGTCCCTTTCGCGGCCAAGTTTGGCTACTCGGAGGAAGACCTTGCGAACTCGGACATCGAGGACGCACTGCGGGACGAGTATGCGAGGACCTACGGCTACGACCCGTACGGGAACTGGATCCTTCTTGTCCACGCCGACGACAGCACGGACTTCTTTCGCTTCGACAGCCTGCGCGACATGTGGTGCTGCGAGTTGAAATCGGCTATCCGGGCCAAGGTGGACGAGGAGGTCAGAGCCGCCCTTCCAGACTTGGTACGGCAGGCCTGACGTCCTCCCCCCCTTCTGCTTCGCGCCGGAAGAAGTACTCGCAGACGACGTCGTCGGCCATGTCCGCGGCCGAGCGCCAGTCCAGCTGCTTCGCCAGGGAAGCGGTGGACTGACCCGGAGAGGTCGACCGCTGCTCCCGGAACCAGTCGAGTGCCTCCTGAGGGTCGAGCCGGACGAGGCTGGCCCGTCCGCCGACCGATTCCAGCCATCCTCGTTTGCGCTGCGCCCTCGAGAGGAGCGCCGGCTCCCGGCCACGAAGCCGCAACAGGTCCCGTGCCGTGGAGGCGATCTCGTCCCGCCAGTACTCACGCAGCGCCTCGATCATCGCCTCCTGCTCCAGGGCCCGTGCGAGGGACTCCCCGTTCCAGGCTGTGGTTTCCAGCCACGCTAGAATGTCGCCGGTTCCCTGGAGCCCGAAGCGGGTGCATAGCCGCGCCAGTTGGTCGCCGAGTTCATCGTCGGTCACCGTCCGCCCTTGCGGTGCGGTCGCGCCGGCGAGCAAGCGCACGAGGGCCTCCAGCTCGAGCGTCGGCCATGTCCCGTTCAGACGGCACTCGGTGAGCAGCTCCCCGAGCCCCACCTCGGCGGCACCGCGTCCGGCTCTGGGCTGGGTCGCTCCTCCCGCCCGTTGCGCGAGCTGCGACCAGTTACTGGTTGCCTGGAACAGAAAGGCGGGTTCGAAGGGCGGGGGACCGGCGGAGGCCCAGTCGGCGAGTTGGCGGAGAAGGCTCTCGGCGTCCCGGCGCTTCACGTCGACGTGATGCGCTTTCACCCATGCATTGAGGCGCCCGAGCTCGGCGCCTGGGATCGTCGCCAGGTCGTCGTCGCCGGGGAGGACGCAGGCCCGGAGCTGTCGGTCGGCGTAGAACAGCCTCTTGAAATGCCCGATCAGCAGGCGCTCGGAATCCTCGGTCACCACGCCGGTCGAGCGGGCGTGGGCGATCGTGGCCCGAATGTTCACCATCGCATCCGACAGTGCCCGGTAGCCGTCCTCCGGGCCGGCATGCATGACCGCCACCTCGTCGTCGTCTTCGAGCTTCCCGGTCAGGTAGTCCTGGAAGACCGACCCCGCGCCGACCATCCCGTACGGCTGCAGCTCGGCAGCACGTAGCGCGCCCATGCTGGAGCAACCAAAGACGTGGACTCCCTGCGCCAGCGCCCACAGAATCTCCTTGTGCCACACGGCTCGGACCCAATTGAAGTACCCGTCGACGATCACGATGGCCAGTGGTCGAGCTCGGGCGATGCGGTAGACGTCGCCCTGCTGCACCGGCGGCAGGTACGTGGCATCGAGAATCGGGCGGGCCTCGGCGCGGGGCATGGTCGGGCCGAGGAACACGGCGACGTCCGCGCGGCCCGCCGCCCCGTCGCTAGTGCCCACCCGTCGGCCCCCGGAGCTGCGGGACCACCACCCGCAGGACGGACACGTCGTCGTCGTCCCGTGTCAGCGACGTCACGGCCACCTCCTCGACGCCGACATCCCGCAGCAGGTCGAGGACCAGGGTGACCTGACCGTCGAGCTCGGATTCGAGATAGGTCGGCAACGAGGAGAAGGCGACGGCGGGCTCCTGGGAGACGAGCGCTCGGTAAAACGCGATCCCCTCTCGATGCTCGCGCCGATCCTCGTAGTCCTCACCTCCGAGATCGTCGCGTGAGCCGGTGATGAGGGTGAGCCGGCTCTGTGCGGCCTCGGTCAGCGCCCGCTGAAACGCCACCTCCCTTCTGAGGTGGCAGCCGTACCCCATGGAGGCACCACGAATCGAATCCGACGGCTCGTGACGGTCGAGGATCAGGCAGGCGACCGTCGGGAGTCGGACTGCGGAAGTCAGGTCCCACGCCAACACGTCGAAGTCCCGGAGCCGGGACATGGTGACCAACTCGTCCAGGAGGCGGTCGCCGATAGTGGAGAGGTCGATAGTGCGGTGAGTTATAACCAGAACCTGTGGATCGGCGATCCGTTCGAGGGCGCGACGTACCTTCCTCGTTTGACCAACGAGAGACGCCGGCGTTGACGCGCCGGCGAGGAAGGCACGCCGATGTTGAGAGTAGTGACCGATGACGACGCCCACGCGGAGATCCGCTTCGGGCTCGATGAGATCGTTCGCGAGGGCGCCCGCCGGATGCTGGCGGTCGCTCTGGAGGCCGAGGTCGACGACTACGTCGCCGCTCTCGCCGGCGAACGCGACGAGAAGGGACGCCGGCTCGTGACCCGCAACGGCCACGCCGAACCGCGGTCGATCACCACAGCCGCGGGAGGCATCGAGATCGAAGCGCCCCGGGTCAACGACCGCCGGGTCGACGAGGCGACCGGTGAGCGGTGCGGGTTCAAGAGCGTGATCGTGCCGCCGTGGTGCCGCAAGAGCCCGAAGGTCAGCGAGGTGTTGCCGCTGCTGTACCTGCACGGCATGAGCTCGGGCGACTTCGCGCCGGCGCTCACCGAGTTCTTCGGCTCCGCCGCGGGGCTGTCGGCGTCGGTGATCACCCGGCTCACCAAGCAGTGGCAGGCCGAGCAGCGGGCCTTCGCGGAGCGCCGCCTCGATGACCGCGACTTCGTGTACGTGTGGGCCGACGGCGTCCACTTCAACGTCCGCCTGGAGGAGGCCCGGCTGTGTTGCCTGGTCATCGTGGGTGTCCGGGCTGACGGCACCAAGGAGCTGGTGGCCATCACCGACGGGCACCGCGAGTCGACCGAGTCCTGGGCGGACCTGCTCCGCGACCTCAAACGACGCGGGATGCGAGCCCCGATGGTCGCGGTCGGCGACGGGGCGCTCGGGTTCTGGGCGGCGCTGCGCACGGTGTGGCCCACCACCACGGAACAACGGTGCTGGGTCCACAAGGTCGCCAACTGCCTCGCCGCGCTCCCCAAGTCGACCCAGCCGACCGCCCGGCGGATGCTGGCCGAGATCCGCGACGCCGAGGACCGCGAGCACGCCGTGACCGCCATCGACGCGTTCGCGGCGGAGTTCGCGGTGAAGTGGCCCAAGGCGGTCGCCAAGATCGTCGATGACGCCCAGACGCTGCTCGCGTTCTACGACTTCCCGGCCGAGCACTGGATCCACCTCAAGACCACCAACCCCATCGAGTCGACCTTCGCCACCGTGCGACTGCGGACCAAGGTCACCAAGGGGCCCGGCTCGAGAGCGGCGGGCTTGGCCATGGCGTTCAAGCTCATCGAGGCGGCCGAGCAGCGGTGGCGGTCGGTCAACGCTCCCCACCTCGTCGCCCTCGTCCGCGCCGGCGCCACCTTCGACAAGGGGGTAATGATCGAGCGACCCAACCAGCAGGATCAGGAAGCCGTCGCGTGATCAACGGACGACCCGATCCACAGGTCTTGACTATTTCTCAGCTTCGCACCGTCGGTAAAGATTGCGGGGCAGTGCCTCGTCACCGCTTCTCCCCACCAACGCTGACAGCGGCACTGTGGGCCGGGATCGCGCCAACGAGGCTCCGCCGAGGACGAGGTTCGTTCACCGGGACTCGCTGCCGTCAGGTCGGCGGTCGAGCCGCCGGGGTGTCGTCGAGGTCGGCTTGGCGGTAGATCTGGCTGCCGGTTGCGGTGAACTCGATCGCCTTGGCCCGCATGCCGAGCTCGATGGCCTGGACCTCGCCGACCCCTTGGGGCTCGGCGAGCCGGCGGATGTCTTGGGTGATGCGCATGGAGCAGAACTTGGGGCCGCACATGGAGCAGAAGTGGGCGGTCTTGGCGGGCTCGGCTGGGAGGGTCTCGTCGTGGTAGGCGCGGGCGGTGTCGGGGTCGAGTGACAGCTCGAATTGGTCGGCCCAGCGGAACTCGAAGCGGGCTTCGGACAGGGCGTCGTCGCGGTCCTGGGCACGGGGGTGGCCTTTGGCGAGGTCGGCGGCGTGGGCGGCGATCTTGTAGGCGATGACCCCGGCTTTGACGTCGTCGCGGTCGGGGAGCCCGAGGTGCTCTTTGGGGGTGACGTAGCAGAGCATGGCGGTGCCGTGCATGCCGATCGTGGCGGCGCCGATGGCTGAGGTGATGTGGTCGTAGCCGGGCGCGATGTCGGTGGTGAGCGGGCCGAGTGTGTAGAAGGGCGCCTCGTGGCACCAGTCGAGCTGCAGGTCGACGTTCTCTTTGATCTTGTGGAGGGGGACGTGTCCGGGGCCTTCGACCATGACTTGGACGTCGTGGCGCCAGGCGATCTCGGTGAGCTCACCGAGGGTGCGCAGCTCGGCCAGCTGGGCTTCGTCGTTGGCGTCGGCGATGCACCCGGGGCGGAGCCCGTCACCCAGTGAGAACGAGATGTCGTAGGCGGCGAACAGCTCGCAGAGCTCTTCGAAGTGGGTGTACAGGAAGTTCTCCTGGTGATGCGCGAGGCACCAGGCGGCGAGGATGGCGCCGCCGCGGCTGACGATCCCGGTGAGCCGGTTCGCGGTGAGGGGGATGTAGCGCAGCAGAACACCGGCGTGGATCGTCATGTAGTCCACGCCCTGTTCGGCTTGTTCGATGATGGTGTCGCGGAACTGCTCCCAGGTGAGATCGGCGGGTGAGCCGTCGACCTTCTCGAGCGCCTGGTAGATGGGCACGGTCCCGATCGGGACGGGACTGTTGCGGACGATCCACTCGCGGGTGGTGTGGATGTTGGGCCCGGTGGAGAGGTCCATGACGGTGTCGGCCCCCCAGTGGGTGGCCCAGGTGAGCTTGTCGACCTCCTCGGCGATCGAGGAGGTGACCGCGGAGTTGCCGATGTTGGCGTTGACCTTCACCAGGAAGCTCGCGCCGATGATCATCGGCTCGGACTCGGGGTGGTTCACGCTGGCCGGGAGGATGGCACGGCCGCGGGCGATCTCGGCGCGCACGACCTCGGGGTCCATCGCCTCGCGCTGGGCGACGAAGTGCATCTCCGGGGTGGTCTGGCCGGCGCGGGCGTAGTGGAGCTGGGTGGGACGCTGACCGGGGCGGGCCCGCAGCGCTGCGCGTCGCTCGCCCTGCCAGAGGCCGCCGCGGCCGTTGTCGGCTCGGCGGGTGGCGGCCCTCCCGTCGTCGCGGCGCGACTCGGTGCGACCGTCGTAGGGTTCGACGTCGCCGCGACCGACGATCCAGTTGTGGCGCAGGGGCGGCAGCCCGACGGTGGGGTCTGCTCCGGGGCCGCTGGTGTCGTAGAGCCGGACGCGGTCGCCGTTGGTGAGCGCGATCTGTTGGAAGGGGACCCTGACACCGTCGGGTCCGTCGTCGTGGGCTTTGGCGCGGGTGGGGGTCATGTGGGTTCCTCCTGGTCGAAGCCGAAGTGGTCGAGGGGTCCGTGGCCGGCACCGAGGCACCAGCGGGCTGAACCGGCGATCGCACGGTGGACGAAGGCCTTGGCGGCGCGCAGCGCCTCGTCGACGTCGAGGCCTCGGGCGAGCCCGGCGGCGACGGCGGACGCGAACGAGCACCCCGTGCCATGCACGTTGACGCTGTCAATGCGCGGTGCCCGCAGCTCGGTGCATCGCGTCCCGTCCCACACCACATCGACCGCGTCGCCATCGTCACCGGGGAGGGGGTGACCGCCTTTGAGCACCACGACCTCCGGGCCGGCGGCGCCCAGGGCACGGGCCGCCTCTTGGCGGTCTGCTCCGGTGCGGATCACGGTGCCGAGCAGGGCTGCGGCCTCGGCCAGGTTGGGGGTGATGACGCAGGCGTGGGGGAAGAGGCGATCGAGATAGCAGCCCTCGGCGTCGCCGTCGAGCAGGCGCGTGCCGGTGGACGAGACAACCACGGGGTCGACAACGAGGTTCGGGAGCCGTCCGGCCTCCGCGAGGTCGACGACGGCGGTGATGATGGCGGCGTCGCCCAGCATCCCGGTCTTCACCGCGACGACCGGCATGTCGTTGAGGACGGTGGTGACCTGGGCCGCGACGAGGCCGGGGGACAGGGTGTGGACGTGACGTACCTCTCGCGTGTTCTGCGCGGTGATGGCGGTCACCGCGCAGGTGCCGAACACACCGAGGGCCGCGAAGGTCTTGAGGTCGGCCTGCAGGCCGGCACCGGCGCCCGAGTCGCTGCCGGCGATGCTGAGCGCGACCGGCGGCGTCATCGGCCCGTCTCGCCGTCGAGGGCCCGGAGCAGGTTCGCCACGACCGCGGCGGGGTCGGTGGCGCGCATCACTGCACCCATTACGGCCACACCGACTGCGCCAGCGGCCACACATGCCGCCGCCCGCTCGGCGTCGACGCCACCCAGCGCGTACACGGGCAGTGGCGCGCCCGCCAGTGCGGCCGTACCGAGTGCCGGCCCGTAGCCGGGCTTGGACGATGACGGGAAGATCGGCGACAAGGTGGCCCAGTCGCAACCCGCCTCCGCGGCCGCCTGCAGGCCGGTTGGGTCGTGGCACGACCGGCCCACGAGTAGGGGCCGGTTGGCGGGGAGCTGATCGCCCGCGGCCAGGTGGACGCCGTCGGCAGGGATCGTCGGGTCCGATGCCATGATGAGGAGGGCGCCGGCGTCGGTGAGGATCGGTCGGATCTGGTCGGCGAGGTGGGCCCGTACCGCTCGGGGCAGGTCCTTCTCCCGCAGGACGACGGCCCGGGCACCGCCGTTGACCGCGGCCCGCACCACGTCCACCAGAGGCCGGGTGGTCTGGTGGCGGTCGGTGAGGACCAGCAGGCCCGGGAGGTTCATGCCAGGTCCGCTCGACCGTCGAACGGCGTCGAGGCTTCGGCGTAGAACCGGGTCGGGATGCGCCCGGCGGTGCGGGCGAGGCGCCCCGCAACGACGGCGTGGCGCATCGCGGTGGCCATCTGCTCGGGGTTGTGTGCTCGGGTGACAGCGGAGGCGAGCAGCACCGCGTCGCAGCCCAGCTCCATCGCCCGCGCCGCGTCCGAGGCGGTGCCGATCCCGGCGTCGAGGATCACCGGGACAGACACCTGGTCGCGGATCAGGGCGATGTTGTGCGGGTTGCGGATCCCCAGGCCGCTACCGATCGGCGCGCCCAGCGGCATCACCGCCGCGCAGCCGAGCCGCGCGAGCCGGACAGCGGTGACCGGGTCGTCGCTGGTGTAGGGGAGCACCACGAACCCGGCGTCGACGAGGCGCTCAGCGGCGTCGAGGAGCTCGGCCGTGTCGGGCAGCAGCGTCCGATCGTCGCCGATCACCTCGAGCTTGACCCAGTCGGTCTCGAAGGCGTCACGGGCCAGCTGCGCGGTCCGGACGGCCTCGGTGGCGGTGACGCACCCCGCGGTGTTGGGGAGCACCCGGACCCCGGTGCGGTTGAGGACATCGAGAACGGACCCCTTAGCCCCGGGGTCGAGCCGCCGCAGAGCCACCGTGACCATCTCGGCGCCGGCGGCCACGATGGCCCGTTCCAGCACGGCGAGGCTGGGCGCGCCGCCGGTGCCGAGGATGAGTCGCGACGCGAACGTGTCACCGCCGAGGAGGAGCGGATCGTCCATGTCAGCCACCCTGCGCCGCCACGAGCACCTCGACCCGGTCTCCGGGACGCAGCGCCGCGCCCGCCCAGGTCGATCGCGGCACGACCTCCTCGCCGACGGCCACGGCCACGCCCCTGCTGTCTTGTCCGAGGTGGTCGAGGAGCCCGGCCACGGTGAGCCCGTCGGCCACCTCCATGCCGGTGCCATTCACGCTCAGATGCATCGCTGGAACCTCCCAGGGTCGAAGCCGACGGCGGCGGGCGAGACAGTCCCGGTCGTCACCACCGAGGCGATCACCTCAGCGGTGATCGGGGCGAGGAGCACACCGTTGCGGTGGTGCCCGGTGGCCAAAACCAATCCGCCCAGACCGCTGGGTCCGAGGAGCGGAGCGTTGTCCGGGGTCCCCGGCCGCAGCCGGGCCGTCGCCTCGACGAGCTCCAGCTCACCGACGCCCGGCAAGAGGTCGATGGCGGCCCGCAGGAGGTCATGCACCGCCCCGGCCGTCACCGTGGTGTCGAAGCCCAGCTCCTCGACGGTCGCCCCGACGACCAGCTCACCGTGCACCCGGGGCACCAGGTAGATAGACCGACCGGCTGCCAGCCCGCGAACTGTGCCCCGCAGCGGCGCCGCCGCAGGGTCGAACCGCAGCCGCAGGATCTGGCCCTTGACAGGACGAACCGGAGGAACCACGGCGGGTGGGATGCCGTCGATGTCGGCCGACCACGAGCCCGCCGCCAGGACGACGGTGCGACACGGTTGCGGCCCGCTTGTGGTGTGCACGCCCGTGACGGCGTGGCCGGCGACCGAGAGTGCTCTCACCGGCTCGCGCACGAGCGTCACCCCGGATCGCTCAATGGCGGCGAGCAGTGCTTGGACGGTCAGACGGCTGTCGACCTGATGGTCGTTTGCCGCCAGCACGCCGCCACGGACGCGGGGCGACAGTGATGGTTCGCGGGCGCGGCACTCCCGGGACGTCAACCGTGTCACCGGTAGGTGCAGCGACTCCTGGAAGCCTCGGAGCTCATCGAGGGACCGCAGGTCGTCGTCGTCGAGGGCGACCGCCAGCGTCCCGCCGGTCCGGTAGCCGATGTCGCTCCCGGCGGCCTCGACGAGCTCGGCGGCGAACGCCGGCCAGAGCTGAGCCGAGGCCAGGTTCAGCGCCAGCAGCGCCTCCTCGCCGTGATGGACCTCCGTGACGGGGGCCAGCATCCCCGCCGCCGCGTGCGACGCCCCCGCACCCGGTGCCGGATCGAAGACCCTCACCGAAGCGCCCCGCTGGGCCAGGCGCCACGCGCACGCCAAGCCGATCACCCCACCGCCGACCACAGCAACATCCGATCCGCTCACTGGTGCACCCTCCGGGTTGCACCAGGTGAGCGATCGGCACGTTGTGCCGGGCAACGCACTGTGCCCATGGTTCGCTCGCTCACGAGCCGAGCGCCCGGTCGATGGCCCGCAGCAGCTCCTCGGTGGCGGCGAAGGGGTCCTCGGCATCGCTCAGCGCGCCGATCACCGCCACCCCGTAGGCACCCGCGGCCAACAGCCCCCCAACACGATCCACTGTCACGCCGGCGATCGCGATCACCGGTATGGACACCGAGCGCGCCACCCGCCCCACCCCATCGGTGCCGATCGGCGCAGGCAGCCCCGCCTTGGTGCCGGTCGCGTACGCCGGCCCCACCCCGAGATACGTGGCGCCCGCCGCCTCATGAGCACAGGCGGCCAGCGGATCGCGCGCCGTGGCCCCCACCCAGGCCTCCGGGCCGAGGAGGGCGCGCACCGCGGCAACCGGCAGATCATGGTCACCGACGTGCACCCCAGCGACCCCTGCCGCCTGGGCGACGTGCACGCGATCATCGACCACACAGCTCGCCCCGTGCGCTACGCAACGCTCCGCGACCCGGCACGTCAGCTCGTAGAGCTGGCGATCGGTCAGCTCCTTGCCGCGCACCTGCACCACCGGCGCGCCGGCCCGCAACGCAGCATCCACCACAACCAACGGATCGCGACCCGCACGGGTGTCGGTGATCACGTGCAACCGGCCGATCAACGCTGCTCCTCCCTGCGCCGGCATGATCCGGATCAGGTTCTGACGGTCGGAAGCCGAACAGCTCCCCTCTCAGCCCGGTTGCGCCGGACTCCCGCGGTGACACCGCAACCATACGCCCATCGCGAAGTCGATCCGAGATCGCCCCCGGTCGAGGCTCGGGCGTCAGAGTGCCGAGGGGCGGCGGAGCAGGTAGATGTCCATGATCCAGCCGTGGGCTGCCCGAGCTTCGGCTCGGGTGCGCTGGATCTCGTCGCTGACCTCGTGGAGCGGCCCGTTGATCAGCAGCTCGTGGGGCGTGCCGAGGTAGGCGCCCCAGTAGATGTCGACGGGTTCGGTGACAGTCGTGAAGGCGCAGGTGCCGTCGAGCATGACGACCACGTCGCCGTGGTCCGGGATCAGGCCGGCGGCGAGCTGTCGCCCGGTGGTGATGTGGACGGCTTCGCCGACGCGGTTCAGGGCGATGCGGTGGCGCGCCGCGAGCAACTGGATGCTGCTGATGCCGGGGATCACCTCCAGGTCGAGGGCGACGCGCCCGGTGGTGATGATCTGGTCGAGGATGCGCAGGGTGCTGTCGTAGATGGCCGGGTCACCCCACACCAGGAAGGCCCTGCACTCGTCGGCACCGAGCGCGTCGGTGATCGCCTGCTCGTAGACGGTGGCTCGCCGGTCGTGCCACGTCTGCACGGCGGCGCGGTAGTCGTCCGGGTTGCGGTCTCGCTCGGGGTCGCGCAGCTCCACGGTGCGGTACTCGCCGTCGGTCCGGTGGCGGCGGAAGATCTCGGTACGAAGGGCGACGAGATCGGCCATGTCCGGTCCCTTGTCGATCACGAAGAACACGTCGACCTGCTTCAGGGCGTTGATCGCCTGCACGGTGAGGTGATCGGGGTCGCCGACACCGATGCCGATGAGGAGCAGCTTCCTCACGCGAAGGACGTGGCGGGGTGGGAGCGGAGGTCCAGGCCGGCCACCGCGCCGACCACGATGACCGATGGAGCGGTGAGTGCCTCGTCGGCCACGTCGTCGAGCGTGGTGCGGAGCACGTTCCGATCGTCTGTGGTGGCCCAGCGCACGGCCGCGACGGGGGTGGTCGGGGAGAGCCCACCGTCCATGAGTCGCCCGCGATGGTCCCGATCCGGCCGACGCCCATGAGGATCACAAGGGTGGATCCGGTGGCCGCCAGGGCCTGCCGTGCAGCGGGTGATCGGCGGCCCCCAGCGGCGGGGCCACCTGCTGTCGGAAGCGGAGCGACTGCGCGTCGCCTACCACGAGGCCGGACACGCGGTGGTGACCGCCGCCCTCGGCCGAGGCGACGACGTCCACCGGGTCTCGATCGTCGCTCGCGGCCGAGGCCTCGCGGGCGTGGGGCTGCACCGGGAGGAGGACGCCGTGGTCCTCACCCGAGGCCAGTTGCGCCAACGCCTGGTCACCGCCCTCGGGGGGCGGGCCGCCGAGCAGCTGATGTTCGACGAGCCCTCCACCGGCGCCGAGGACGACCTTGAGGACGCCACCGCCCTGGCACGCGACATGGTCGGCCGTTACGGCATGAGCGACACCCTCGGCCTCGCCACACTCACATCGGGCGCCACCGACTTCCTCGGCAACGGCGGGGCGGTCGTCGCGATCAGCGGCACCACCCATGCCGCGCTCGACGGCGAGGTCCGCCACCTCCTCGACGAGGCCCTCCAAGCCGCCACCGGGCTCCTCGGCCGGCATCGCGACGACCTCGACCGCGTCACCGAGCGCCTCCTCGCCGACGAGAGCCTCGAAGGCCCGACCCTGCGGGCCCTGCTGCCGGCACCCGACCGCGAGAGCGGCGACGCGACATCGGCATCGTCGGCCGGCCTTGGAAGCTGACGACGGCCCTTGTCATAGCGAGAATGACTCTCATACTCTAGGGCGATGGATACCTCTCCCCGGCCGCCCTCGTACTTGATGAGGTCACGGTCCGCTACGGGACACGTGTGGCGGTCGAGCGTGCCTCCTTCGCCGTGGCGAGCGGCGAGGTCGTGGCCCTCATCGGACCGAACGGCGCCGGCAAGTCGTCGCTGTACAAGGCGATCCTCGGGCTGGTGGGCTACGACGGGGTGGTGGCGATGCACGGCACCGCCTGCCACCACCGCAGCGACCGGTGGAACTTCGCCCACCTGCCCCAGCGGGCCGACGTCGACCTCGGCTTCCCGATCACCGTCGCCGAGGTCGTGCTCGCCGGCCGCCGGCGGTTCCTGCGAGCCCGGCGCTGGCCCCGGACCGAGGACCGGGAAGCCGTGGAGGACGCGCTGGCCAGGGTCGGCCTGCCCGGCTTCGGCCGGCGGCCGATCGGTGCGCTGTCGGGCGGGGAGCTGCAGCGGGTGTACCTGGCCCGGGCCCTGGCCCAGGAGGCCGACGTGCTCCTCCTCGACGAGGCCCTCGCCGGAGTCGACCGCCCTGGCACCCGGCGCTGCTCGCACCCTGTCAGCGTACCGCATGCGAATAGATGCATAGGAGGTCAAGAGTGACGGACGAGGCCAGCGAGGCGACCCAGGGCGACCTGGCGGCGGGGCAGCTACGAGGTGGTGGGGGACTGGTTCGCCGCCGCCTCGAATCTCCTATGTTTCGTCAAGGGGACGATTCGGATCGGTTGGGCCCGGCCTCGAGGAGACGGTAGAGGTGCCGGGCGACGTAGCGCTTGAGGCATCGACGGGCTTCGCGTTGGCTCTTGCCTTCGGCGATGCGGCGCTGGCGGAAGATGTCAACCCCGATGAGGCACCTTTCTTCGGAAACTACTGAGTGGCTTCCTCCTTCTCGTTGGGCTTGTTGATCCAGCTGGCGACGGGCAACGCCCGAGGCGTCGGTGGCTTGCGTACGAAGCGCTCGGGGTTGGCCGCGTAGGCGTTCTGGGCTTCCCCCCAAATCGTGGAGGCTCGCTGATTGGGGTTGGGAACGGCCGATTCGGTGGCACCCTTGTATCATCGGAGCCCGCGATCGGGCCTCCTCGGCGCTCTGAGAGGCCGGTTTTCACGCGGCCTCGGCTGCTCGGGCCCGTTCGGCGTCCCGCTCGACGAGCAGCCGCTCGTAAGCGACCGGCGGCATCATCTCCGCCGAGCTGTGCCGGCGCTGGTGGTTGTAGGCATCGATGTACGCGGCGACCTCTCGGCGCGCCTGGTCCTTGGTGGCGAAGTGCCGGCGCGACAACAGCTCGTGCTCGAGGGTCGAGTTGAAGCTCTCGGCCGCTGCGTTGTCGAGGGCTTGACCGGCTAATCGGGTCCGGTGCTCCGCTGTGATCGGCGGGTGCTGGATGGGATCAGGATGAGCGGGCGGTGCGGCGTCGTTCGAGGTGGCGGAGGCGTTCTTCGTGGGAGCGGACGCGGCTGCGCGTCCTGGAGTCCCTCGGCCGGATCGAGCTTGCGGTGCGCCCCGGAGGCGTCGTCGAGGATCTTGGCTGATGCACTCATGCGGGCTGCGGACCGGCGAAACCCGCCTGCTGCGACCCGAGGACGTGCAGCTCCGTGACGGGAACCTCGACATCGTTTCCTCCAAGGGCAACCGCTCTCGCAGGCTCCC
>Ga0187893_10010620_pt1 | contig 13648 bp, 10 predicted proteins | sample MA1701074metaG_FD_139574 | JGI IMG/M metagenome (GOLD analysis project Ga0187893, IMG submission 139574) | White microbial mat communities from a basaltic lava cave in the Kipuka Kanohina Cave System on the Island of Hawaii, USA - MA170107-4 metaG ...
AGAGGCGGCGGATGAGCCGCGCGTCGTACGCCTTCCCGAGCTGCTCGTCGTCGAGAAACGCGCTCACACCGCCTCCAGCTCGCCTTCGAGCATCTGGCGCTCGAAGAGGTCGGCATAGAGGCCGCCCTTGCCCAGCAGCGTGGCGTGGTCGCCCATCTCCACCACGCGCCCGGCGTCGAGCACCACGATCAGGTCGGCCTCCTGCACGGTGGTGAGCCGATGCGCCACGAGGATGGTCGTACGCTCGCGTACGAAGGTACGTAGGTTGTCGAGAATGCGGCGCTCGGTTTCGGCGTCCACGCTCGAGAGCGCATCGTCGAGGATGAGCACGCGTGGCGCCGACGCGACCACGCGCGCCAAGGTGACGCGCTGCTTCTGTCCGCCCGAGAGCGTGACGCCCCGCTCGCCGACCAGCGTGTCGAGCCCGTCGGGCATCCCGGCCAGGTCACGGGTCAGGCCCGCCGCCTCCACCGCCCACGGGACGCGCTCGGCGCCGTTCGGGAGCGCGAACGCGACGTTCTCACGGATGGTGCGCGAGAAGAGGAACGGGTCCTGCGGCACGAGACCGACCTGACGGCGCAGCCAGCCGAGCGGCAGCGTGCGCACGTCGTGACCGTCGATCGTCACCGTGCCGCGCTCCACGTCGAAGAGCCGCGGAACCAGGTGGACGAGCGACGTCTTGCCCGCGCCCGTGCGGCCGACGACCGCGACCGTCGCCCCCGCAGGAACCGTCAAGTCGAGGCCGTCCAAGGTCGGCGGGAGGTTGGCGGCGCCCGGGTAGCGGAAGCACACGTCGCGGAAGACGACCTCGCCGCGGCCCTTCCCGGGGGCATCGGCACCGGCCGGGTTCGCGATCGCGGGCTCCACCGCGAACAGCTCGTCGAGGCGCCGCATGGCCGCCCGGCCGCGCTGCAGCACCGACAGCATCCAGCCGAGCGCCATCGTCGGCCAGGCGAGCAGATGCAGGTAGCCGATGAACGCCACGATGTCGCCGAGCGACAGCGTGCCGTTCATGACGCGCGAGCCGCCCATCCAGAGGACGACCAGCGTGCTCACGCCGCCCACGACGTTCATCACGGGGCCGATGATGCTCCGGACCTCGGCGAGGCGCATGTTGGTTTCCTGGAAGCGGCGATTGCGCGCTCGGAAGTCCTCGATCTCGCGCGCCTCGCAGGCGTACGCCTTCACGACGTGCATCCCGGAGAGGTTCTCCTGCGTGCGGGTGGACAGCTCGGCCAAGCCTTCCTGCACGCGCAGCGTGCGCTCCATGAGCAGCCGGCTCGTGCGCTTCACCACGCCGAGAGTGAGCGGATAGACGGCGAGCGCCGCCAGCGTGAGCTGCCAGTCGAGCGAGAGCATGATGGCCAGCCCGTAGGCGTAGTAGATGGGGGTGTTGATGAAGTTGAGGATGCCGGGCCCCAGCAGCATGCGCACGGCGTTCACGTCGTTCACGAGCCGGGACATCAGGTCGCCGGTCTGCTGCTCCTGGTAGAAGGAGACCGGTAGGCGTTCCAGGTGCGCGAACAGATCGTTGCGCAGATCGAACTCGACGTCGCGGCCGACGTTGAAAATGACGAAGCGCGAGAACGTGCGCACGATGCCCTGCACCAGCGCGATCGTGATGATGAGGGCGATGATGCGCGCGGTCGCCCCGAAGCCGGCGCCGGCGGCGATCGAATCGACCGCGCGCTTGTTGAGCCACGGCACGGTCATCACCAGGCTGGTCGCCGCCACCAGACACCCCACGCCCCACGCGAGCCGCACGCGGTAGCGGCGCAGGTAGCGGAAGAGGCGCGGCATCCGCACTCCTAAACGATCCGCCGCGACCTCACGCAAACGGAGGCGTCACAGCGCGGCGCGTCGGACGCGTGTTGTTGGGGCGTCCGTCGGGCGTGGTGGGATGTCCTCCCGCGAGCAGGGGCCCCGCAGGCCCGTCACGCTCGACCGCTTCGCTCCGCTCGCTACGGCCTGCGCCCTACCTCGCGGGACGACATCCCACCACGCCCGCTGCACACACCGCACGCACCGACGCGCGCGCTCCGCTGCGCCGTCGCTTGCGCGTGCCTCCGTCGGATTGCCCCGCTGGAGTCGGTTGGCCGCGCCGACCGTCTGGTTATGCGTTGGTCGGGCGGGTGTGGGGCGTCCCTCCGCGAGGTAGGGCGCAGGCCGTAGCGAACGAAGCGAAGCGTTCTCGGCCATGACGGGACTGCGGGGCCCCTGCTCGCGGAGGGACGCCTCACACCCGCCACGGACGCCCCAATCAGGCGGCGGGCGCGCGGCCGACCGCTAGCAGGGACATGCCGACCGGCGGCCCGAACAGGCGCTCGAGCTTGAGCAGCGGGACGAGGCGATCGTTGATCTTGGCCTGCACGCCGGGGACCGTCTTGCGCTTCAACACCACGGAGTTCAGCCACCAGCCCGGTACGCCCAGCATGTTGAAGGGCTGCAGGTGCTCGACCGCGAGGCCGGCACCGCGCAGCTTCTCTTCGATCTCGTCCCGCGAGTAGCGCCGATAGTGGTGGATGGCCCGGTCGATCTCGCCGTACAGCGCCTTCACCGCCGGCACCACCAGCACGACCCGGCCGCCCGGCGCGAGCACGCCGCGCATGGCGGTGAGCGCCGCCCGATCGTCCTCGATGTGCTCGAGCACGTTCGAGCAGATCACCGTGTCGTAGGTGGACGCCGCGAGGCCGTCCTCGGCCAGCTTGGCGAGATCGAGCCGCCGCACCTCGACGTTGGGGTTCCCGGCGAAGGTGCGTCCGAGCAGCTCGACGTACTCGGCGTCGAGGTCCGTCGCCGTCAGCCGGCCGCGGCCGGCGAGGTAACGCGTCATGAGCCCCGTACCGGAGCCGATCTCCAAGATGCGGCGACCGACGAACGGCTCGAGGAGGTCCCACATGAACCGGTTGTAGCGCCGCAGCACCTCGACGCGCCGGAGCGTGGTGAAGCCGGGATCGTCGCGACCGACGTCCGCGACCACGCGGAAGCGCAGAATCGTCCAGACCGCCGAGAAGGCATCCTTCCAGCCGATCTTCTTGCCTTCGGCGTACTGGCGCCCGTGGTAGGAGATCGGCACCTCGTAGACGCGGCACCGCAGCCGCGCCACCTTCGCGGTCAGCTCGGGCTCGAGCCCGAACCGGTCGGAGCGGATGGGGATGCGCTTCAGGATGTCGGTGCGGAACACCTTGTAGCACGTCTCCATGTCCGTGAGGTTCATGTTCGTGCACATGTTGGAGAGGAGCGTCAGGATGCGGTTCGCGATCGTGTGCCAGAACAGGAGCACGCGGCGTGGGCTGCCGCTGAACCGCGACCCGAACACCACGTCCGCGTGCCCATCGAGGATGGGCTGGATCAGCTTCGGGTATTCGTTCGGGTCGTACTCGAGGTCCGCATCCTGGATGATGCTGATCTCGCCCGTGGCCTCCGTGATCGCCCGCCGGATGGCCGCACCCTTCCCCTGATTCTCCTCGTGTTTCAGGACGACCAGGCGGTTCATCGCGTCCTCGCGCACGCCGGCGGCGAAGCGGTCGAGCACGTCGCGCGTCCCGTCGCGAGAGCAATCGTCGACGACGATGATCTCCTTCGGGATCGGGACGGCCATCACCCGCTCGAGCAGGGTCTGCACCGTGCCCACCTCGTTGTAGACGGGCACCAGGACGGACAATCGGCGGCGCTCCACGGCGGGGATTGTCGCAGCCGGCGCGCCGACGCTCAAGCAGAGGCCATGGCGGCGTCGGCGCGGGTCAGGTGGGCTCGGGCAGCGCCGGCCGCTCGGCGGCGGGGGCACGGAATCCGAAGCGCCGCCCGCGCACGGCCTTCCAGGCCATGCGCAGCGTGATCTTGATGCCCTCCACGCCGAGATACGGGAACGTCAGCGGGATCAGACACACGTAGAGGAACAGCGCCAGGCGCTTCATGCGGCGTTCGATGATCCAGCGTACGAACGGGCGCAGCGGCTCGGGCGTGCGCGCGTAGACGGGCGTGATCTTCGCCATGGTCTCGGCGAGATCCTTGTGCGGGTGCTTCAAGATGGAGTGGTGATGGTAGCCGGAGATGCCCTGGCGCACCTGCTCCTGGCCGGCTTCGTCCAGCACGCCCTTCTCGATGGCGAGCTGGTGCATCTTCGTCTTCGGGAACGGATAGAAGACGTAGGCCGAGCACTGCGTCGGCTGGATGCCGTCGACCATGCGCAGCGTCTTCATCATCTGATCGGGCGTTTCACCCGGGATGCCATAGATGCAGGAGATCTGGAGGCCGATACCCGCGTCCTTCACGAGCGACGCCGCCCGGTAGATCAACTCGTCGGTCATCGGCCGCTCCATGAACATGCGGCGGATGTCCGTGTCGCCCGAATCGACGCCCATGAAGATGGTGGCGCAGTTGGCCGCCTTCATGGCCTTCACCAGCTTGGGCTTGATGGTGGTGGGATAGCCGAAGCAGTACCAGGGAAGGTTCACTTCCTTGCGGTACGCCTCGCAGAACTCCTCCACCCAGTGCGGATCGGTGGTGAAGTTGTCGTCGTGCACCGAGACGAACTTGACGTCGTACTTGCCGAGGTTCTCCTGCAGCTCCGCGATGACGTTGCCGATGGAGCGCTTGCGCAGGAAGTCGCCCTTCCCGTCGAAGAGATCGCGCTGGTAGTGGATGTTGCAGAACGTGCACTTGAAGGGACACCCGCGGCCGGTGAAGACCTCGAGGTTGTCCTTGAAGCACCCGTACTCCCACCAGAGCTGCTTCTCGGGGAACGGGAGCTTGTCGAGGTCGTTCTCCAGCGGCCCGAGGTCGTTCTTGTGGATGACCCCGTCCTGCTTCACCCACATGGTGGGGACAGTGGTGTAGTCCTCGCCCCGCTCCATGCGGTTCACGAGCTCGAGCAGTGCGATCTCGCCCTCGCCCGTGCAGGCGAAGTCGACGTTCGGATTGGCGAGCACGTACTCGGGCAGCGCCTGGGCGTGATGCCCGCCGACCACGACCGGGACGCCGAGCCGCTGCTTCAGCTTCTCGGCCATCTTGGAGGCGAACGGCCACAGGTTGGTGAGCGAGCCGATGCAGACGAGGTCGGGCTTGAAGGCGACGGCGCGCTCGAGCAGCTCCTCGTGGCGGTTCATCCACGCCAGGTGCGGGGCCTTCAGGAACAGGTTGTCGTCCAGCCCGGGATCGAAGATCAGGTCGATCTCGTGCCCGTGGTGCTTCAGCATCGACATCAGGTAGCCGACACCCATGTTCTCGATGCCCCGGTAGTAGAAGAGGACCCGCACGCGGCGTCAGGATCTCCCGCGCCTGCGTAGTGTGTCAAGTCGAAACTCTCTGCTAAGAGCCTTCGGCCGTGCACGTCATCGCCCTCAACTGGCGCGACCTCGCCAACCCGCGCGGGGGCGGGGCCGAGGTCCACATGGAGGAGATCCTCGCGCATCTGGCTCGGCGAGGCGTGCGGTGCACGCTGCTCACCTCGGGCTTCGCGGGTGGCAAGGCGGAGGATCGCGGTGACGGCTATCGCATCGTGCGCGGCGGACACGAGTACGACTTCAACCTGACGGTGCCCTTCCTCTACCGGCGCGTCGCCCGCGCCGACCCGCCGGATCTCGTCGTCGACGACATCAACAAGATCCCCTTCTACAGCCCGCTCTGGGCCGGCGTTCCGGTGCTCGCCATGGTACCGCACTTGATGGGCACGACCGTGTTTCGCGAGGTGAACCCGGTGCTCGCCACCGCGGTGTACGCGGCCGAGTGGCCGGTGCGCCGCGTCTACCGCCGCTGCCACTTCGAGGTCATCTCCGAGTCGACCAAAGACGACCTGGTGGCCCGGGGCTGGGAGCCCGCGCGCGTGTCGGTCGTCCACTGCGGCATCGATCGAGCCGTCTACTTCCCCGACGCGTCGGTGGCGAAGGCGGACACGCCGAGCATCGTCTACGTCGGCCGGGTCAAACGCTACAAATCGGTCGACCACGCCATCCGCGCCCTGCCCGCGGTGCGCGAGGCCGTCTCGGGCGCCACGCTCACCATCATCGGCGACGGCGACAAGGCCCCCGAGCTGCGCCGGCTCGTGGCAACGCTCCGTCTCGACGACGCCGTGCGCTTCACCGGCTTCGTTCCGTTGGAAGAGAAGCGACGGCTGGTCCAGCGCGCGCACGTGGTCGTGAACCCGTCGATGAAGGAGGGCTGGGGCCTCACCAACGTCGAGGCCAACGCCTGCGGCACCACCTGCGTCGCCGCCGACTCGCCGGGGCTGCGCGACAGCGTCCGCGACGGCGTCACCGGCCTGCTCTACCCCTACGGCGACGTCCCCGCGCTCGCCAAAGCCCTGGTCCGCGTGCTGCACGACCAGACGCTACGCACCCGGCTCGAAACCGGCGGCCTCACCTGGGCCGAGCAGCTCACCTGGGAACGCTGCGGCGACGAAACGCATCGATTGATCGAGCGCATCCTGCAGAAGGGGCGCTAGCCGCGGCCAGGTGGGTGGGGTGGTTCCTCTTGTCGTTGCGGTGTGTGGCGTGGGCGGAGGGGGTCTTTCGTCGAGGGCCTCGCGGAGTCGAGCGCACCGCAAGGGCCCGAGGTAGTGTCCAACCTGCGCGGAGCGGCGCCCTCGACGAAAGACCCCCTCCGACCGCGCACGGCGCCACGAAGAAGCGAAACCTGCCCCACCCGACGATCAGCCGAAATTGAACCGCTTCTGCAGGATGAGCCCGACCATCTTGAGACCGGTGCGCACGCTGTGCCAGCGGCTCGACGAATGCTTCGACTCGCCGCCGCGCCGCCCGTAGTAGCTGACGGGCACCTCGATCACCCGGCCCTCGACGCGCAGCATCTCGATCATCATCTCGGGCGAGAACGCGGCGTCGAAGCGGGTGAGGAACGGGCGGATCTTCCGCCACGCGTCGCGCCAGACGGCGCGGTACGTACACCCGACGTCGGTGAAGCGCGGCTCGCGCCCCCACCACAGCCCTTCGATCAGCTTGCCGACCACGACGTTTCCCCAGCGAAGCAGCCCGTCCATGTTGGCGCCCTGCTCGATCAGCTGGCGGGTCGTGCGCGTGCCGATCACCATGTCGGCGTCCTTCAGGTACTCGAGGAGCTTGCCCATGTCCTTGGCGCGAAACGTGCCATCCGCCTCGACGAGCACGAGCACGTCGCCGGTGGCCGCGTCCATGCCCTGCATGATCGCGTCGCCGTAGCCGCGCAGCGTGCGCGAGTAGACCGTCGCCCCGGCCTCGCGCGCCAGATCGCCGGTGCCGTCGGCGGAGCAGTTGTCCATCACGACCACTTCATCGGCGAGGGGCAAGAAGTCGCGGACCACGTGGCCGATGGACGCCGCCTCGTTGTAGGCGGGAATCACCACGCTCACGCGCTGGCGGTCGAAGAGCAGCGAGCGGACCACGAAGTTGGCGAGGTTCAGATCCTCGACCGAGTTGACGTTGAGGTACTGCCCTCCGATCACGAACGGGAGCACCACCGCGCCCCGGCGCGCCGCATGGTCGATGATGTCGGTCAGCTCGAGCCGGCCGGTGCGCGCCGATCGCGGCGTGGCGTGCGCGTCGGCGTAGATGGCGGGTGTGAAGCAGTACGTGCCGCATCCGAGGTAGCGGTTCGGCAGCTGCTCCGGTTTTTCGACGAGCCCGACGATGCGGCCGTCCTGCAGCTCCACGCTGTAGTTCTTGCGAATGAGCAGATCGTCGTCGCACTCGTGGACGCCGCAGATGACCTCCCAGCCGTCCGGAACGACGGTCAGGTCCGCGTGGTTGCTCTCGACGTACAGCTCGTCGCCGAGGAGCAGCACGAAGGGCTCCTGCACGTGCGGTTCGATGGCGAGCAGCAGCGTGCCGAGGCCGCCGTCGACGTCGGGGTTGTCGACGTAGCGCAGCGTCATGCCGAGCGCGGCACCGTCGCCCAGCTTCTCGCGCACGTACTCGCCGCGATGGCCGACGACGAGCACGGCTTCCGTGATGTTCAACGTCTCGCGCAGCAACGTCAGGTTGCGCACCAGCAGCGGGATGCCGGCCACCTCGAGCATCACCTTCGGCACGGCGGCGCTCCGCGGATGGATGCGCCGACCGCGCCCCGCGGCCGCGACGACGGCGATGCGTGGAGCTCCCACGGGCGTTGCTCATACGCGCCACCCTGCAGGGTCGCAAGCCGTGTGCGCCTCCAGCGAGTGTGTCGTGGCGGCGCGTCAGCCGACCGGAAAGACCATCCGTCCCAGCATGTACATGGTCTGCCCGAAAGAGACCGACGCGGGCACGAAGAACGGCACCCACGCCCAGGCGGCGAACGCGGTGGTCGCGATGCGCGCCCCCGTCCGCGACGCCGGGGACGCTGCGGCGGCTCCGCGACCGCCGAGCAGCACGACCCCGAGTGCGTGCAGGAGTCCCCAGAGCAGGAACCCGCCCCAGGCGTGGACGGGAAAGTAGCCGAACCCGAGCAGCTTGAGCGTGCCCCAGACGTGCCAGAGCGCACTCACGACGAAGACGACCAGCACGTTCGCCGTGCGATGCCGCCGGTTGCCGCCGAGCGGAATGTACACGTAGTCGCGCAGCCAGAGCCCGAGCGACACGTGCCAGCGGCGCCAGAAGTCGCCCGGATCGAGCGCCAGCCAGGGCCGATCGAAGTTCTCTTGCACGCGGCGCCCGACGAGGCGGCCGAGGCCGATCGCGACGTCGGACCAGGCGGCGAAGCTCAGATAGAACCACCCGTAGAGGAGCGCCCCCCACCACCAGAGGCGCCACGCAGGCGCGCTCGGCCCGCCCTCGAGCACGCGGGTCCACCCCGGCTCGAGCGCCAGCGCGACCACCAGGAGCTTCGCCGCGCCGAGCCCGAGGCGCGCCAGCCCCGCGCGGACATCCGCCGCATCGGGCCCCCGCCACCTGCCGGCGAACGAGCGCGGCGCCTCGATCGGCCCGTTCACGAACGTAGGGAAGAACAACATCGCGAGGAGGTAGCGCGACACGGGCTCGCGATCGCTTCCGCCGTCCCGGGCATCCCACGCCCACGCCCAAAAGCGGAGAACGGCCACGTTGGTGGCGAACGCGGTGAACTCGCGCACCTGACGGCCGGCCGCCCCGAGGTCGGCGATGCACCACACCGGCGTCGCCACGAACGCCGCGGTGAACACCGACGCCGCGAGCGTCTTGAGGGTGCGGTTGGGGGCGCGCCTCACGACGGCACGCAGGCCGAGCGCGAAGACGACGCCGATTGCCGTCACCGCCGGGCCGCAGAGCACCGCGATGACGGCGAGGGAGCACGTCACCAAGAGCCACTCGCGCGACCGTTCGCTCGCCACGCGGTCGACGAGCATTCCCGCGACCAATGCGACCGGAAGCGCGACGACGATGAACGTCGTGAAGGGCAAGCCGATCAGATGCTCCACGCGCGCCGTCATTCGCGGCACGCCCTTAGCGCACGATCGCGGAGGTGTACATCCGCGAATGGCGGCGCGCAGGACTGGGCGGCGGGTGCCACATGTTTGACGGTCCCGGGGCCCGAAAAGCGCCGAGATTCGGGTCGCGGCACGAGATGACGCCCGCACGGCGGTCTTGGCACGGCGGGTGCTCGATAGGGCTTGCCGGCCCATCGGGCCATGCAGTGCTCCATGTGGGGAAGGCGAAAGGATTCGACGGGAAAGACACGGGGGCGGCTCGGGGCCTTTCTCGACGAGGGCTCGGAGATCGAGGGGAGCTACACCTGCTCGGGCACCGTGACGCTGCACGCGACGGTGCGGGGCCAGATCAAGGCGGCCGACACGCTCATCGTCGGTGAGCAGGCGGTCATCCACGCCACCGTGCAGGCGGCCACGCTGATCGTCTACGGCGTGATCATCGGCAACGTCACCGCGAGCGAGCGGCTCGAGATCAAGGCGAACGCCCGCGTGACGGGCGACGTCACGGCCCCGATCGTCGTCCTCGAAGAAGGCGCGGTCCACGACGGTCATTGCCGGATGACGCAGCCCGAGACGCAGTCGCACGCGGCCGAACCGTCCCTGGCGCTCGTGGTGGCACACTCGGCATGAAACCTCCCTTCAGCCTGCTGCTCGTGCACGGCGACGGCTCGCGCGTGATGCGCGTGCGGCTGCCGCGCTGGCTCGTGTACGGGACCTGCGGCTCGGTCGGGGCGGCGCTCGTCGCCATGGCCGCACTCTCGGCCGAATATGTGCTGCTCAAGCGCCAGGGAGGCGAGGTCACCGCGCTGCGCCAGCGCGTGCAGGACCAGCGCGAGGTGATCGCGGGCGTGCGCTCCCGGATCGCCACCGTGCGCGAGGAGATCATGACCTGGCGGGCGTCGCACGCGAAGATGTGGGAGGCGCTCGGCCCCGAGGGCGGTGCGCGTGACCAGACGAGCGGTGTCGGGGGCGCGATCGAGCACGATCTCGCCGGTACGACTCCGGCGAGCCCGCGTCCCCTGATCGAGCTCGACCGGCTGGCGAGCACGCTCGCCGAGGACGCACCGCGGGTGCGCGAGCTGGAGGACGTCGTCGGCCGCATGGGGAAGATGATGAGCGCGATCCCGTTGCGCTGGCCGGTGCGCGGTCGCGTCAAGTCGGAGTTCGGCAAGCGGCCGTCGCCGTGGACCGGCCGTCCCGAGCGCCACGACGGCCTGGACATCGGGGCCAAGCAGGGCACCCCGGTCCGCTCGCCCGCCGCGGCCACGGTCGTCTTGGCCCGGTCGGGCGGCGACTTCGGCAAGCACGTGAAGCTCGACCACGGCCACGGCGTGCGCTCGCTCTACGGGCATCTCTCCCGCATCGACGTGCGGAGCGGGCAGCGCGTGGAGCGGGGACAAGTGCTCGGGCTGGTCGGCAGCACGGGCCGGAGCACGGGTCCGCACCTGCACTACGAAGTCCGCGTGAACGGCGAACGCGTGAACCCACGCCGCTTCCTCTGGGACGGCTGACGCCCGCGCCGTCGCCCGAAGACCGTTCGGGCCACGTCAGACGCTCGGAGACGCTCGGGACCGTGTCCTAGCACAGAGCCCGCCCCCACGTGCTAGAGAACCGCCTGCCGTGGGCACGAAAGACGTCCTCATCGTGGTGCCGACGCTCGACGAGCGGCAGAACATCGCCGAGCTGCTGGCGGGCATCCGCACATTCGTCCCCGGCGCCGACGTGCTGGTGGTGGACGACGGGTCGACCGACGGCACCGCCGAGATCGTCGAGCAGCTCGGCCGCGACACGCCGCAGGTGCGGCTGCTGCAGCGCGGCCGTCGCCTCGGCATCGGGAGCGCCTACGTCCAAGCGTTCGCGCAGGGCCTCACGGAGGGGTACCGCCGCCTCGTCTCCATGGACGGCGACCTGTCGCACGATCCGCGCTATCTCCCCGATCTGATCGCCGCCAGCGACGATTGCGGCGTCGCCATCGGCTCGCGCTACCTGCACGGCGTGAGCGTCGTCAACTGGGGACTCGAGCGGCTGGTGCTGAGCGTGTTCGCCAATTTCTGCGCGCGGCGGATCACCGGGCTCCCGGTGCGCGACTGCACGAGCGGCTTCCAGTGCTTTCGTCGCGAGGTGCTCGAACGCCTCGACCTCGGAGCGGTGCAGTCGACGGGCTACAGCTTTCTCGTCGAGCTCAAATATCGAGCGTATCGGCACGGCTTTCGCCTGCGCGAGGTGCCGATCATCTTCGTCGACCGCCGCTTCGGCTCGTCGAAGCTCGGTCCGAGCCACGTGCTCAGCAGTGCCTGGACGCTGCTCGATCTTCGCTTTCGCCGTCTGTGACGACGCGACGATGCGCGGGCTTCTCGAACAAGGCCTCGATCTGCTGGCCGAGCGTGATCGTCCCCTCCCCCACCGCCCGGCACCCGGCCGCCGTTCCCCACGCGCGCAGCTCCTCGCTCGTGTGGAAGCTGTTCCACGGCACGAGGAGCTGGTCCGCGAACACGTTCCACAGCACGCGCGGCGACATGCGCGCCGGACGGCCGCGCAGCACCAGGATCGCCGTCTGCAGCGCCAGGTAGAACGGCGGCACGATCAGCATCGCCAACAGCGCCGTGCCGCCGGGCACGGCGGCGATGGCGCGACAGATCGGTCCGCCGATCTGGTAGATCCAGCGATAGACGTTGCGGCGGTTGTAGACGCGCACGTAGAGGTGGCCGCCGGGCTTCGTCGCCCGCGCCAGCTCGCCGAAGGCGCGTTCCGGCGCGCCCGTCGTCATGATGACGCCGCGCGAGACCACGAGGTCGACGGCGCCCGTGCGTACCGGCAGCTGCAGCAGGTCACCCTGCGCGAAGGCCACACCGGACGACCCCGCCTTGGCGCGGCCCAGCGACTGCCGACTGAGGTCGACGCCCATGACGACGCGCGCACGCGTCGCCGCACGCGCGAGACGCGACACCAGCCCCGTGCCGCAGCCGCCGTCCAGGACCGAGCCTCCGGCCGGCACCGCCGCGAGCGCCCGTCCGAGCAGGCTCTCGTCGAGCTGCATCGCGGTGTGCTCGGCGGTCTCGAAGTCGTACGACCAGCGATCGTAGTGCGCGCGCGTGGCGCGCTGGATGTCCTTCACGCCTTCCGGCACACGAGGTCTCCCAGGACGAGCAGGTCCATCTGCGTCCCCGTAAAGCAGCGCACCGCGTCCTCCGGCGTCCCGACGATGGGCTCGCCGCGAACGTTGAAGGACGTGTTGAGGAGCATCGGAACGCCCGTGCGGCGCCCGAAGGCGTCGATCAGCGCGTAGTAGCGGGCGTTGTCCTCGCGCCGCACCGTCTGCACGCGCGCCGTGCCGTCGACGTGGGTGATGGCCGGCACCTCGGCGCGCCGCTCGGGGCGCACCGGAAACACGAGGAGCATGTGGGGCGACTCGCGCGCCCCGGTGAACCAGTCGCCCGCGGCCTCGGCGAGCACCGACGGCGCGAAGGGGCGAAACGGCTCGCGATGCTTCACGCGCAGATTGATGGTGTCCTTCATCTCCGGGCCCCGCGGATCGGCGAGGATGCTGCGATTGCCGAGCGCGCGCGGCCCGACCTCCATCTTGCCCTGGAACCAGCCCACGATCTCGCCGGCAGCCAGGCGCTCCGCGGTGTACTCGACCACGTCCGCGCGCCGTTCGATGCGCAGGCCCGCCGCCCGCGCGGCGGCCTCGCACGCGGCGTCGTCGAAGTCGGGGCCGAGATAGACGAGGCTCTGCTCGTGCTGGCGCGGCAGGCCGTGGCGCAGGTGCGCCAGTACCAGGCCGGCGCCGAGCGCGGTCCCCGCGTCGTTCGCCGCCGGCTGGATGAAGATGTTCTCGAACGGCCCCTCGCGGGCGATACGGCCGTTCATCACGCTGTTGAGCGCCACGCCGCCCGCCAGGCACAGGTTCGGCGACGGCACCAGGCCGTGCAGATGTCGCACCATGGCGAGCGCCGCCTCCTCGACGACCCGCTGCAGCGCGGCGGCGATGTCTTCGGCGTGCCGGGTCATCTCGCTCTCCGGCGCGCGGGCCGGTCCGAAACGTTCCTCGAAGCGCGGCGTGGTCCAGCGGCGCCAGTTGCTCAAGTGATACGCGAAGTAGCGCATGTCGAGCCGCAGCCCGCCGTCGTCGGTCCAGTGCACCAGCTCCCGCATCGCTGCGTAGTAGCGGTCGGGATCGCCGTACGACGCGAGCCCCATGACCTTGCCCTCGCCGCCCCACGGCTTGAAGCCGAGGTAGTGCGTCACGGCCGAGTAGAAGAGGCCGAGCGAGTGCGG
>Ga0187893_10010621_pt1 | contig 13647 bp, 13 predicted proteins | sample MA1701074metaG_FD_139574 | JGI IMG/M metagenome (GOLD analysis project Ga0187893, IMG submission 139574) | White microbial mat communities from a basaltic lava cave in the Kipuka Kanohina Cave System on the Island of Hawaii, USA - MA170107-4 metaG ...
AACGGCTCCCAGAACTCGTGGAACGGGTCCTGCCCTCCGCCGCCCGGAGGGCCGCCGAACTGACGCGGACCGGGCCCCCCTGGACCCATGCCCATCGGAGGTCCCTCCGCCACGGCCGTGGTCGAGATGTTCACCACCGCGGGCTGCATCGCCTCGGCGAGGTCGGCGAAGTTCGGCAACCCGGCCGCGACCGCCGCCATCGCTTGCTTGCTCGGCATGGCGGGTTCGACCGCTTCGGGCTCCGCCGGCTTTTCTTCCTCCTCGCCCCAGAACCGAATGGCATGCACCGAGGGCGAGGCGAAGAATACACCGGCGAGCGACGCGAGCATCAGTGCGATGCGCAGCGCGCGTGTGCCACCGCGCGGACGCGACTGCGAGTCCATATATGAAGTCTCCTTTTGAAGGCGAGAGATCGGGATGGTCAGAGGTGATCGTGCGCTAGCGTTGGCGTGCCCGATCGACGTATCTCATGCGCAGATCGTACAGGGCGTTTTCGAGCAGCGAACCCTCCGCCGCGTCGAGATTGCCGGCGGTTTTCTCGTGCAAGATGGCCAGGATGTCGATGATGTGGCGGGCGCCGTCGAGGTTGGCGTGGACGGCGCCGTCGGCCGGATCGGGGATCTCACCCAGATGCACGAGCGCCTGGGTGCTGAGGCTGAACACGAACGATGCGAAGGTGATTCCGGCGTCCGCGTCGGCGGCCTCTGCTGCGTCGCTGCCGGATGCCGGAGCGTGGGCATCCGGCGGGGTCGATTCGGGCGGTGTGGCGGCCGCCGCCGGTTCGTCACCGACGTCCTCGCGGGCGTCCCCCGTGGGCGAGAAACGCCGCCGGTCCTGAACCTTGAACGACGCCTGCCGATCGCTCTCGTCACCGGCCATGTGGGCGGTCTGCGTGCTGCCCCCCTGAGAACCCACTCAGACGGTCGTCATCGCGCGCAAACGCTGGATGCGCTCTTCGAGCGGTGGATGTGTCGAGAACAGGCGCCCCAGCGACGCGCCGCTCAGGGGGTTGACGATGAACAGATGAGCAGTCTGCGGTGAAGCCGGCATCGGTACGCGCTGGCTGGCCAGCTCGAGCTTCTCCAGCGCCGAGGCCAGGCCGAATGGGTTGTGCGCCAGGCGTGCCCCGGTGGCATCGGCGGCGAACTCCCGGCTGCGCGAAATGGCCATCTGGATCAGCATGGCGGCCAGCGGCGCCAGGATGGTCATGGCGAGCAACCCGATCATGCCGCCGCCGCGCTCGCGGTCATCGCTCTGCATCCCGCCGAAGATCGCCGACCACCGCAGCATGTTGGCGAGCATCATGATCGCGCCCGCGAGGGTGGCGGCCACCGTGCTGGTGAGTGTGTCGCGGTTCTTGACGTGGGCCAACTCGTGCGCGAGCACGCCCTCGAGCTCCTCGGGTCGCAGCAGGCGCAGAATGCCTTCGGTGACGGCCACCGCGGCGTTCTGGGGATTGCGTCCGGTGGCGAACGCGTTGGGCGCTTCGGTGGGAATGATGTACACCTTCGGCATCGGCATCTGGTTGTTGCTCACCAGGTTGCGCACGATGCGGTAGAGCTCCGGCGCCTGGCTCTCGTCGACTGGCTGCGCCGAATACATGCGCAGCACAATCTTGTCAGAGAACCAGTAAGCTGAGAAGTTCATCACCGCCGCGAACGCGAAGGCGATGACCATGCCTTGGCTGCCGCCAAGGAACCTGCCGATGAAGAGGATCAGGCCGGTGAGGAGACCGAGAAGAAGCGTCGTCTTGACCGCGTTGGACACGAGAAGCCCTCCGACTGTGCCGCTTAGACGGTCCGTGGTCGGACTTTATTTGACCAGACCTTGCAGGTTTTCACGCACAGTACACGGAAAACTTAGTGGGACCCCTGTACCCTGTCAAGGAACCCGAGCGCAGGAGTGAGCCGGGAGAGGGCGCCGGGACGCGACCGCAGACGATGTCGATCGGGCAACGAATTCGCCCTCTCGGCGCGATCGCCGCGCCGGCCAATCGCGAGCGACTGCTCTGGGCAGTGCGGGTGCGATGGCTCGCCATCGGCGGTTTCTCGGCGCTGGCGTGGCTGGCCTGGCTGGCCGGTGTGCTACCCGCCTTACAGCACAGTGCGGTGGCCGGACTGGCCTCGGCGACCATCAATACGGCCAACCATTGGTGTGTCCTTCGCTGGCGTCACGTCCGCGCGGTCACCGCGGTCGCGATCGCGACCGACGTCCTGCTGATTACCTATCTGATCCTGTACACGGGCGGCACGCAGAGCCCCTTCGTCATGCTCTATGTCGTGCAGGTCGTGGCCACCGCCATGCTGGTCGACGCGGTGGTCGCCGCGGCCGGCGCGTTGGCCTCGGCGCTGTGCTTTCTCATCGCGCTCTGGCTCCAGCCCCTCGAGTCGGCCGTGGTTCTCGCACCGGTCGGGCGCGGCAGCGCATATCAAATGATCTGGGGGCTCTTCCTGCTCTACTGCCTGGGGCTTCTCACGTACGTGAGCGGCTATGTCGCCGAGCGGCTGCGGCGGAGCGAGGGAGACCTGGCCGACCGCAACGAGCATCTGCGCGGTGCGCTGGCGTCGCTCGAGCACGCCCACGGCGATCTGCAGCGGACGGTCGAGCGCTTGACGAGCACCGAGGCCCAGCTGGTGCAATCCGAAAAAATGCGCGCCCTGGGCCAGTTCGTCGCCGGCATCGCCCATGAGCTCAACAACCCGATCGGGTTCGTGGCCGGCAATCTCGAGCATCTGCGCCGCACCGTCGAGGCGATCGAGCAGATGCTCGCCGCGTATGCCGAGGCCGCGACCGATGAGCGGGCCGCCGCCGAGCTCGCCGCGCGCCGGCGCGCGCTCCGGATCGACCCGCTGCTGGAGGACCTGCCGAGCGTGCTGCAGGACTGCGAGGAAGGAGCGCGCCGCGCGGCCGAGATTGTCGGTGCGCTGCGGGCCTTCGGCCGCAGCGAGCGGCTCGGCGCGTGGAGTCAGATCGATCTGCACGAACGCCTCGACCGCACCCTGGCGCTTTTGCGCCATCGCCTGGCCGATGTCGCGGTGGAGCGCAACTACGGCGAGGTGCCGGTGCTCGCCTGTATCCCGGGCCAGCTCGACCAGGTCTGGCTCAACGTGCTGGCGAATGCGATCGACGCGGTGTCCGGCCGCGGCGCGATCGGCGTCAGCACGAGAATCGAGATCGATCCGCCGGTCGCCCCGCGCCGCGGGGTGCATGCGGTCGTGTGCGTCCGCGATGACGGCCCCGGCATGCCGCCCGACGTGCGGGCTCGCGTCTTCGACCCGTTCTTCACGACCAAGCCCGAAGGGCAGGGCACCGGCCTCGGGCTCAGCGTCTCCTATGGCGTGGTGGAGCGCCACGGCGGCACCATCGTGGTCGAGTCGGCGCCAGGGCATGGGACGACCTTCACGGTGTATCTACCGATCGCGCAGAATCCGAGCTAGGCCGGTCGCATGCGCAGCGCCAGGCGCGCGCAACCGCCGGATTCTGGGCTTGACCCGTACGAATGCCGTGGATAATCCTGGTATTTGTCGAGGTGTGGTGATGCGGACGAGTGACGCGCACGGAGCGAGACGAATCGCAGCGGCGACGATCGGGCTCGCCGCACTGACCGCGCTGCTCCCGATGCCGGTGGCGGCGGTGGATTTCACCGTGCCGACCAGCCTCACCCCGCAGGTCGAGTTCTGGGTGAACATCTTCACCCGGTACGGCAAGCGCCAAGTCGTCATCCACGATACCGAGCGGCTCGACCGAGTCTACACCGTGCTCGATCTCAGCGACCTCGACCGCGAGGGGCTGACCGAAATGCAGATCGAGCTGGCGCTGAAGGCCGAGGAGAGCGCGGTCAAGGACCGCATTCGCTCGGTGTTGCGCCGGCTCGCGCAGATCGATCCCGCCTCCGACGCGATGACCGACGAGGAGCGGCGGATCGCGGCGCTCTTCGGCGAGGCGGCGTCGCCGGCGGTGTTCACCGCCGCGGCGGCTGAGGACCGGGTGCGCGGCCAGCGCGGGCTGCGCGAGCGTTTCGCCCGCGGCCTGCAAGTGGCACATGCGTACTTCCCCTCGATGGAGCGGATCTTCGCCCAGGAAGGCGTTCCGGTGGAGATCACGCGCCTGCCGCTGGTCGAATCGTGCTTCAACCTGCGCGCCTACTCGAAGGTCGGGGCCGCCGGGGTCTGGCAATTCATGCCGGGAACCGCGCGCCTCTTCATGCGGGTCGACAACCACGTCGACGAGCGGCTGGACCCGCTCGTCTCCACTCGCGCGGCGGCGCAGTTCATGCGGCAGAACTACGAACGGCTCGGGACCTGGCCGCTGGCGATCAAAGCGTACAATCACGGTCCGGCGGGCATCGCCCGTGCCATCCGCGAGACCGGGACCACTGATGCGGCGACGATCATCCAGCGCTACCGTGGACCGGCGTACAAGTTCGCCTCGCGCAACTTCTACCCCGAGTTCCTCGCCGCCCTGCACGTCGAGCGCAACTACCGCGCCTACTTCGGCGATCTGCCCCTCGACCCGCCGCTGAGCTCGGAGACCGTCCAGCTCACGCGACAGACCCCCATGAACGCCGCGGCGCGCTGCGCCGGGACGGAGTCGTGGGAGCTCGCATCGCTCAATCCAGGCTTGCTGGAGGCCGTGCACACCGGGCGACGCCCGATTCCGTCCGGGTACGAGCTGCGCCTGCCGCGCGGCGCGCGCGAACGGTTCCACGCCTGCGTTGCCGGCCTGCCGCCGGTTCCCTCACAGCGGGCGGCACGCAGCACGGCGGCGAGCCGCGGTCGCACGCGCTCGACCGGGAGCCAAACCCACGCGGCGGTGAAACGGGGCAAGCACGTCGTGCACAAGGTCCGGCGCGGTCAGACGCTCGGCCAGATCGCCAATCTCTACGGCTGCTCGGTCGACCAGATCCGGCGCGGCAACAAGCTGAAGGGGAACAAGATCCGCGCCGGCCAGGTGCTGCGCATCCCAGTCAGCTGACGGCGCCTGGTTGGCTCATTGGCGCCCTGCTGGGATCGCGGGCGGCCCCCACACGGAACAGGACCGGCGGGCCCGCCGCGGCGGTACGGCCGACCCTCAGGTCGTCATCCGCTCGAGGTCGGCGCGCAGCATCGAGCTCTTCAGCCGGCGTCCGCGGTAGCGTGGACACCGCACGATACGGGCGTGGATCCCGGCCGCGCGCAGGGCCTGTTCCCACGACGCCTTCTGGTCGTAGCCGAGGACGATCAGGTCCGGTCGCACCCGCCGCACCGACTTGATGAAGTCGTTGCGGACGCCGACGAACGCCTCGTCGACCACACGCAGCGCCGCGACCAGCTGACAGCGCTGGCGCTGGGTGTGATGGGCCGGGCGGTGCTTGATGCGCAGCACACTCTCGTCGCGGGCCACCACCACGGCCACGTGTACGCCGCTGCGACCGGTCTGCCGAGCCAGCGCCAGCCCGCGCCGGCGCGCGAACTCGAGCAGGTAGAGGTGGCCGAAATGCAGGCCGTCGAACGTGCCGCCGACGAACACCCGGACCGGATCGGATGCGGGAGAAGAGCTCATGCGGCTATACGGCGGTGCGATTCCTGCGCGCGATCCGCCCTCTCTACCAGACCGCGGGCTCGCCGCAAGAGCGCTCCTTGACGCCGCGGGCGTGCTCTGCGAGCAGCCTCACATGCCGCGCCCAGCCATCCTCGTCCACGGCGGCGCCGGGCGTCGCGTTCCGGAGACCGAGCGCGCCGCGGACGCCGGGTGTGCCGCGGCGGCGGCGGCAGGCTGGGCGGTGCTGGCGGGCGGCGGCCGCGCGCTCGACGCGGTCCTGGCGGCGGTGACCGCAATGGAAGACGATCCGGCCTTCAACGCGGGCATTGGGTCCTGCCTCACCAGCGACGGACGGGTGGAGATGGACGCCTCGGTGATGGACGGTGAACGGCGGATTGGCGCTGGGGTCGGCGTGGTCACCACGGTGCGCAACCCGGTCCGTCTCGCCCACGCCCTGTTGCTCGACGGACGACACGTGCTGTTGGCGGGGGCGGGCGCCGAGGATTTCGCTCGTTGCTGCGCGCTCCCCACGGCTCCGCCGGAGTCGTTCATCACGCCGCGCCAGCGCCGACGGTGGGAGGCGCAGCTGCCCGGCGGCGGCTCCACCGTCGGCGCCGTCGCGGTCGATCGCGACGGGCATGTTGCCGCAGCCACGTCGACCGGCGGACTGCTCGGCAAGCTGCCCGGCCGCATCGGCGATTCGGCGGTCATCGGCGCCGGCACCTACGCCGACGATCGCGCCGGCGCGGTCTCGGCCACCGGTCACGGCGAGACGATCCTGCTCGCCGGCGCCGCCAAGGCGGCGGTCGACGGTCTGCACGGGGGACGGCATCCGGCCACGGTGCTCGACGCGCTCGTGCGGGACCTTGGCGCGCGTGCCGGCGTCCCCATCGGCTTGATCGCCGTGGACCGCTTCGGTCGCGCCGCGGCGGCATCGAGCGCTGAGCGGATGCCGAACGTGGCTTGCGTGGCAGGAACGCATCTGGTTCAACTCGATGATCGAGCATCGGCCGCCGGTCGTGCGGCTGTGCACTCCAGACAGCGTGATGAGGAGGGTGAGTAACCATGGCGAAGAAAGCCTCCGCCAAGAGCAGCAAGAAGTCGTCGAAGCCGGCTCGCAGCGCGCCGCCGGCGCGGCGGAGCGCGGCCAGCCCATCGACCGGCGCGCGGGGGGGCGCGAAGGTGAAGTACCAGCAATCGGGCGCGCCGTGGTGGAAGCAGTTCCTGCCCGGATGACGCGCGCCGCCCAGGCCGCGTCCTCTGGAGGGCCGCGCTTCCGCGCGGCCATGGCGCCGCGGCAGCGGCGCCCTCCAACCCCCATCGGTAAAACCCGGCGTCGATCAGCTGCCGCCGTGCTCTCGATCGCGTTGGCGCTGTTGAGCGCGCGCGCCTCGGCGACCACCGTCGTCGCCAAGGACTTCGCGGCACTGTGCACCGAGGCTGACCTGATCTTCGTCGGCACCGTGACCAGCGTCGAGTCGCGCTGGGCCGACGCGAGCCAGGCGGCGATCGAGACGCTGGTGACCTTCGACACGCCGACCTGGCTGCGCGGTATGCCGCGTCCATCCGTCACGCTTCGCTTTGCCGGCGGCGAAATGGACGGGTTGCGCGAGGAGATCGCCGGTGTGCCCCGCTTCGCGCTGGGCGAGCAGCGGGTGATCTTCGCCCATGAGGGGCGATTCGTCAGCCCGATCGTCGGGTTCGATCAAGGGGCGATGCGCGTCGTCGGCGGCCCCGACGGGGCCATCGTCGTCGGGATGGAGGCCACGTCCGATGGACGCGGCGCACTCCGCCTTGGCACGCCGGGCGGGACCGAGACGGCGCCGGTGCCGCTCGACCGGTTTCTCGACCGCGTGCGGCGACAGCTCGACGCGGCGGGCGGTGGCCCGCCATGAGGATCGGCGCAGGTGTCGCGCTGATGATGCTGGTGGCGCTCGGCCCGGCCCACGGCTACGAGCTTCTGCGCGCGCGCAACGATCCCTGCGTGCGCGGCGACCACCACTTGTTCTGGCGCAGCGCCACGGTCTCGGTCAGCGTGGATGCGCTGCCGGACATCTACCGCGCTCTTGCCCGCGAAGCGGTGGACCGGTGGAACTTGAGCCTGCACCGGTTCCACTTCGGCGCGCGCGGCGCTCCGGCGTGCATGCGAGACGGGGTGGCGGCGGTGGCCATCGCCGACCAACCCTGTGGCCTCTCCGAGTTCGGCGATGCCCTGGCGATTACCCGCAATGTCTGGGTCGAAGACACGGGAGAGCTGGTCGACGCGGACGTGACGTTTCGCCCCGGAACCTACGTGCTCGCCGACCACGACCTGTTCCGGCAGGTGGCGATGCATGAGCTCGGCCACGTGCTGGGGCTGGCGCATTCGAACGCGTGCGGAGCCTCCGGCGCCGGCACGCTGATGCGCTCGGTGCTCTCCGCTCCGACCCTGGAGGCGCCACAGGCCGACGATGTGGCGGGAGCATCGTTCATCTATCCGGGTGGATCGAACGGCGGTGGCGGCGACGGCACGGTGCCCGAGGGAGCCAACAGCTGCGCGATCGGCCCCTCCGCCCCGGCCGCCTCGCTGGCGCCTTCGCTGGCGCTCATCCCGCTTTTGCTGCTCGGCCGACGGATTCTCGCTCGGGGCGCGGGTGGCAATTGACGCGCCGCGGATTCTCCTTTAAGGAATACGCGTAGGGACGAGCAGACACGGCAGTCCACGACTGCAGGGTCCGCTCAAGACGTTGAATGGCTCGGACGGTAGTCCGGGCGCAGCGTCGGTCATCGCGCGCTCCTCTCATCCCGTCAGGTGCGCGGTGCGCGCCGCTCCAGCCTTCACGATGGACGAGACGTGACAGCCGATACGGACGACAGAGCCGAGCCACGCGGTGAGCAGGCCGGCGGCCACGCAACCGCAGCGGTGCCAGCCGACGGCAACGGTGCGCCGGCGGAGCGCGTGGCCGACCGTGGACCGCCGGGACGTGGCGAGCGCGGTGCGCCGTCCGGTCATGGCGGGCGCCGCCGCCGCCGCCGCCGCCGTTCCGATGGACACCGCCCCGGCGGCAATGAATCGCGCGACCGGCTGACCCCGGTCGAGCTCGGCGCGCGGCGATTGGGCATCGCGAGGCTCTACGGCGAGCAGGACCGGGTGATCGCCAGCGCCATGGCCGGCAAGGATCTGCTCGTGGTGCTGCCGACCGGCTTCGGAAAATCGGCCTGCTACCAGATCCCTTCAATGATCCTGCCGAAGCCGGTGGTACTGATCTCGCCGCTGCTGGCATTGTTGCGCGATCAGCATGAAAAGCTGCTGAAGCGCCGGATCCCCTGCGTGCGGCTCGACGGCACCGTGCGCGGCAAGCCACGGCGCGAGGCGCTCGAGCAGATCGCGCGCGGCGGCTCGCTGCTGGTGATGACCACCCCGGAGACGCTCGGCTCCGAAGAGGGACAGGCGGCACTGAAGCAATCGGGCGTAAGCTTGGCCGCGATCGACGAGGCGCACTGCATCTCCGAATGGGGGCACGACTTCCGACCCGCCTACCTGCAGCTCGGTGAGCGACTGCGCGCGCTCGGGGCGCCGCCGACCATGGCGCTCACCGCCACCGCGACGGCGAACGTGCGCGCCGACATCCTGCGCTTCCTGGCGCTGCGCGATCCCGTCGTGGTGTCGGGCTCACCGCATCGCGCCAACCTCGCCTTCGAGGTCCTGCACAGCCGCGGCGACGCGCGCCTGCGCGCGCTCATCCGCTTCGCCCGCCGCCTGCGCCGGCCCGGCATCATCTATTGCACGACCACGCGCGAGGTCGACAACGTGTTCACGGCCATGCAGATGCTGCGCATCCCGGCGCACCGCTACCACGGCAAGATGGCATCGGGTGACCGCAACCATCAACAGGAGATGTACATGAAGGCCGGCCGGCGCACGGTGATGGTGGCGACGAGCGCCTTCGGGCTGGGCATCGACAAGCCCGACATCCGCTATATCGTCCACTACCAGTCGCCGGCCTCGCTCGAGCAGTACGTCCAGGAAGCCGGCCGCGCCGGACGCGACGGACAGAAGGCCAACTGCATCCTGCTCTACGACGAGGACGACCGCGCCATTCACGAGGCGCTGCTGCAGAAGAGCCGCGTTCGGCCCGACCAGCTCTACAAACTCGGCCGCGCTCTCGCCGCTTGGGCCGGCGAGGGACGCACCCCGAACCTCGAGGCGCTGGCGCTCTCCGCCGGGCAGGGGCCGCGGGTCACCGCCGCACTGCTGGCGGTCCTCGAGGAAGCTGGGCTGGTGGCCCTCGGCGAGGACGGCTCGATCACCATTCTCGAGCCCGCCGAATCGGTCGAGGAGCGCTCGCGCAGTCTGGCTGGGCAGTTCGAGACCCTGCGCACGCAGGACGGCCGGCGGATGGACTCGCTGTCCGAGTACGCCCTCACCGGCGAGTGCCGGGCGGTGCTGCTGCGGCGCTACTTCGGCGACGAAGAGGGTGCGCCCTGTGGGTTGTGCGACATCTGCCGCGGTCGTCCAGAACGGCCGTCGAGCTTCTGGGAGCCGATCGCCCAGCCCGAGCGCAAGCGCAAGAAGAAGCGGCGGCGGGGCAACCGGCGGCGCAACAAGAAAGCGGGGCAGCCGACGGTCGAAGTGCTGACCGCGCCGCTCGAGGAGGCTGATCCGAGCGGCGAGGCCCTGCTCACGATCGACGACGTCCCGCTGGCCGAAGATTAGGAGCCGCTCTATCCGTAGCACCGGCCTCCGTGCCGGTGGCGCGGCGAAGCCGCGCCGGGCGGCGCGGAGCGCCGCCACCCGGCGCGGGGGCCGGGGCTACGGATACGCAACGCACTTGCGTCATCGATATATTAAATATAGACAGCCAGCATGCTCTCCGAGCATGCGGTCCTGGCCGTCGACGACGAGCCGGCCAACCAACGCGCCGTTCGGCGGGCGTTGAGTGACGACTGGCGGGTGCTCACCGCCGGGTCCGGGGACGAGGCGCTCGCGCTCATGGCGCGCGAGCCGGTGGCGCTGGTGATCGCGGACCAGCGCATGCCGGGCATGAGCGGCGGGGATTTCTTGGCCGAGACCGTGCAGCGGTATCCACGGGTCATACGCGTGGTGCTGACCGGGCACCCCGACGTCGACACGCTGCTCGATGCGATCAACCGCGGGCACGTCTACCACTTCCTCGGCAAACCCTGGGAGGTGCGCGAGCTCCGCCAGGTGGTCCGCCACGGGCTCGAGCGCTTCGCGGCGGCGGCCGAACGGGTCCGGTTGCTCGACGAAGTGCGTGCGGCCTGTACGCGGGCGCAACGCGAGGCGGAACAGAAGAGCCGCCTGCTGGCTCTGACCGCGCACGAGCTGGGCACGCCGTTGCATATCGCCCTCAATGCCGTCGCGCTCTTGCGCGAGGCGGAGCTCTCGGCTGCGTCCGCCCATTGGGTCGACACGGCCGAACGCGCGGTGGTCTGGTTGGCCAGCGGCGTGGCGCAACTGCACGACGCGGCGCGCATCCGTACGCGGCGGTTCCCGGTGCAGCTGCAGTCGGTCGCCCTCGCGCCGCTGGTGGCGTCGGCGGTGGCCGAGGTGCAAGCCGCGGCCGCCGAGCGCGCGTTGGACATCGTCTGCGCGCTGGGTGCGGAGGCGGTCGACGTGCGCGCCGACCCGCACTGGCTGCGCTACGCGCTCGGGGCCTTGCTCAGCAACGCCGTCCGTTTCACACCCGACGGCGGGCGGATCGAGGTGCTGACCCAGGCCGACGACGGCTGGGGCGTCGTGGTCGTCGCCGACCGCGGCATCGGCATCGCCCCCGAGCATTTGGCCGAGGTCTTCGAGCCGTTTTCCGCCGCGGGCGGTGATCCGTTGCTGCACGGATCCGGCCGACTCGCCTTCGGCGCGCGTGGCCTCGGGCTCGGCCTCGCCATGGTCAAGGGCATCATGGAGGCGCACGAAGGTGCGGTCGCGGTCGACAGCGCGCCGGGGCGGGGGAGCCGGTTCACGCTCCGACTGCGCTGTACGCCGACGGATCGCTGCGGGTAGCTCCGCCGCGCCGCGCCGCGTAGTATGGCGCCCGATGCCTCCGCGGGAGCCGGACCGGACGGTCGAGCCGCCGCTGCATTGCGACCACTGCGGGCGCTCGGTGCGCGAGACGCAGCACACGCGTTCGTCCTACGTGGTCGACTATTACAGCGTGCAAGGCGGTCACGGCGAGGTGTGTTCGTTCGCCGGCGACGACGGCCAGCGCGGCGGCACCTATGTGAAGCTGCTCGATCCCCGCGAGCTGACCACCTGCGTGCAGTGCTACGGCAAGGCGTCGGTGCAGGCGGACCGGGATCGCTGCTTCCGTCCGGAGCGCGAGTCGGCGGCGCAGCCGGGAGGCGACCGATGAGCGACGACGCGCTCGAACGCTTCCCCTGCATCTACACGTTCAAGGTCTTCGGCCGTCACAGCGACTCCTTCGCCGAGCGGGTGCGCGCGATCATCGGCGCCACGCTCGGGGAGGTGCCGGGCGACGCCGTGTCGGTGCGCGAGAGCAGCCACGGTCGGTATCTGAGCGTCACGGTGCTCGTCCGCGTCGACAGTCGTGGACAGCTCGAGCGCGTGTACGCCGATCTGCGCGCCGACGAACAGGTTTTGCTCTACATCTGAGCGCCGAGCGCGTTGTTCCGCCGACCTCGGTTGGGCTATAACCGACCCGGTTCGCGAACCCATGGAACGGGCATTGACCGAAGCGGCACGGTCGCGCCGGGCCGAGCTCCAGCGCGGCCGTGGCCGCGGCCTGCTGCTGCTCGAGGCGATCGGCACGCTGATCGGCGAGTCCGGCGATCTGACCGCGACGCTCGCTCGTATCGTCGGCCTGGTGGCCGAGCGCCTCGACATGGAGGTGTGCTCGATCTATCGCTTCGCGCCAGAGTCGAACCGCCTGTTCCTCGTCGCTACGCACGGCCTCGATCCGACCTCGGTCGGCAGCGTCAGCATGCGGGTGGACGAGGGGCTCACCGGCTTCGTCATCGAGAAGAACGAACCGGTGATGGCGATCGATGCGCTCGCTCACCCGCGCTACAAGTATTTCCCGGAGACCGGCGAGGAGCGCTATCACTCCTTCCTCGGCGTTCCGATCGTCGACCGCCGCGAGCCGCTCGGGGTGCTCGTCGTGCAGACCTCGCGGCGCCGGCGCTTCACCCGCGACGAGGTCCGCCTGATGAAGGCGGTGGCGGTGCCGGCGGGTGGGTTGCTCGTGCAGTTGCGCCTGCTGCAAAGCCTCGAGAGCAAAGAGGAGGAGCGGCGCGGGTATCAGCAGCGCATGCTCGACGCGATCAAGCGGTTACAGGCGTACGAGCGCCACCAGTCGTCCCCCGAGGAGCCCACCGAAGTCACCGCGGTGCGATTGGCCGGCGTGCCGGCCGCGCCGGGCTTCGGTATCGGGCGCGCCCACCTGCTCGTTCCCGAGGTGAGCTTCGCCAGCATCCCCAAGCGTCGGCCGCTGACGCCGCGCAAGGAGCTGGCGCGGTTTCACGCCGCCGTGGAGCAGTCGGTCGAGGAGCTCGAACGGCTCAAGGCACGCGTCCAAGCCTCGTTCCCCGAGATCGACGCCGCGTTGTTCGACACCCAGCGGATGATGCTCACCGACGAGAGCTTCCGCGCCCGCATCGAGGCGGAAATCACCGGGGGGGCGAGCGCGGAGCGCGCGCTCGAGCGGGTCATCGGCGCGATGGTGGACGAGTTCAAGCGGCTCGACGACGCGTACATAAAGGAGCGAGCATTCGACATCAAGGACATCGGGCAGCGCGCGTTGCGCAATCTGCTCGGCGTGGCCGAACGCGACCGTTCCTTCGCCAGCGCGGTGGTGCTGGTGGCGCCCGAGCTGACGCTGTCCGACATCCTGTTGATCGAGCCCGAGCAGCTGAAGGGATTCGTCATGGGCGTCGGGGGGGCCACCTCCCACGCCTCGATTCTGGCGAAGTCGCTGGAGATCCCCACCGTGGTCGGCGTGGAGCGCCTCGCCCAGATCCGCGAGGGCGACCATCTGATCGTCGACGGCAATGCCGGGACGATCTATGTCCACCCGAGCGCCGAGGTGCTGCGCGAATACGGCCGCTTGAAGGACGAATACGCCGCCTTCAACCGCGAGCTCGACAGCCTGCGCACGCAGCCGGCGGTGA
>Ga0187893_10010622_pt1 | contig 13645 bp, 12 predicted proteins | sample MA1701074metaG_FD_139574 | JGI IMG/M metagenome (GOLD analysis project Ga0187893, IMG submission 139574) | White microbial mat communities from a basaltic lava cave in the Kipuka Kanohina Cave System on the Island of Hawaii, USA - MA170107-4 metaG ...
CAAGCCATGCGTATAGCGCCCCCAGCGAAGATCATCGAAAAACATCTGCAGCGATATGAATGCACGGGACAATTCCAAACGGTCGTATTTTTCAAAATTCAAAATCACCGGAACAGAAAAATAATCGGACTCTGCCGAAATACCTGCGCCTGCTTCAGCAGAAATTCCGTCAGAAAAATTTTTTTTGAATGATGTTCCGATGTGCGAGCGCGCATCGAGCTTGGAAGCCGAGGAAACCACGAAATCAATTTTGTCGGTAGATGCCGAGCTGATCACATCGGCACCGGCATTAATTTTCCACTCAGTATTCTTTTCTGTACTTTGTCTGATATTAAAATCGGCAGAATATACCGTAAGCTTTTCCGTTCCTGTTCCCCCTGTTACTGCCGAATGGTTTCCGTCCTGGCTGTAAAGTGAAAAGAGCGCTTCGATTTCTGTTTTCGGAATATTCCGTTTCTTAAACAGAGTATCCGGTGGTTGTGCTTTTGCAAAAAATGCGGCAGGAAGCAGGGCGATGATAAAAAATTTCCGCTTCATTTTAATTGCATCCGCAGCCACCGCTTCCGCGGGCTGCTCCCGGTGAAATGGCGCCCTCGCGTATGGATTGGTAATAATATTCGTAAGAAGCCGATTTTCTTATGCCTGTTTGCATTTCATAATCGTTCAGATACATGCGTTGATACGGCTTCACGGATGTGCATGACGAAAAAATAATTATTGCAAAAACGGCTGCGAGGCAATACAGGAAATTCTTTTCAGGCATGATCCGGTTTTATTTTTTCAGAAAAATGAAAATGATTGTTCTCATCCACAATAATGCAGTGGGTGGAGGGAAGCTGTCTGATAAAGTGCAGCCCCACGTCAACGCCCATCACATATACCGCAGTGCAGAGGGCATCGCACAACTCAGCGCTTTTGTTAATCACCGTCACACTCTTTATTCCGGTAAGCGGCTTACCCGTTTTAGGGTTGATATTATGCGAATATCTTTTTCCTTCAAAATAAAAATGCTGTAAATAATCACCCGAAGTAGCTACCGAGCAATTTTGAAGGGGGATAAAAAATAATATTTCTTCCGGTTTTTCAGGATTTGCAATTCCGACTTTCCACAGCGAGCCATCATGCCGCCTGCCCCAAACGGTGAGGTCACCGCTTGCATTAATACATCCCGATTCAATTCCTTTTGCTTCAAGGAGTGATTTTGTTTTGTCTGATGCATAACCCTTGCCGATGGCGGCAAAGCTCAGCCGCATGCCTTCTTTTTTCAGACGTACTCTATGATCATTCATCAATTCAACATTACGGAATCCGGTTTTGCTTAACGCATCATTTATAGCATACTGCTCAGGCATCCGGAAATAATTATTTTTAAACTTAAAAATATTTTTCAGGGGGCTGACCGTAATATCAAAAGCGCCCTGCGAAAGCTTGGATATTTCAATGCATCTCCCTAAAAGCAGATATGTTTCTTCCGATACCTCCACAGCTTCTTTTCCTGCAGATGAATTGATTCGCGATGTTTCGGATGTTTCGCTGAATTCCGTAAGCAACCGCTCGATGCGCTTTATTTCATTCACCCCCTCGTGCAGGCAATGAGATGCATAAAGCTCGCTTTCATGAGTAAGAATCAGCTCGAAATCCGAGCCCATCAGCTTTTCGCGCTTACGGAATTCGCGCAGTGATTTTTTCTCTGAAATTTTTTCCTGTATCATTTTTACAAATTCTTCTGCTGATTCATTCCGGTACTGCAAATATGCAAAAGCCCGCCCGTCCGGATACAGCAGCACCAGCAAGGGAAATATTCCCATCGGGTTGTATTGCTCTGCCAGCGAATCGTTCCTTTGTTTTGTTTCATTGGTTATTTTTTTTGACTGGGGAAAATCGGCAATATAAAAATTAAGCTTTCCGGAAATATAATCCGTAAATGCATTCTGATGCAATACTTTTTTTTCAAACCGGATGCAGGCAGCGCACCAGTCGGAACCTGAAAACAGAATCAGCAGCGGCACATCTTTTTTAAATTTTTCAGGAAAAAAAGAATGACTTTGAGAAAATGAAATGAAAGGATTCGAAGCAAAGCAAACTAAAAGCAACAAGCAGGCGGAAAGGAAACTTTTCATTTTGGTGAAATAATATGCAAAGGTCAGCATAAGAAAATATATTTTTCAAAAACCAGGCTTTTTAATCAGGAAGATAATTCCATAAAAAATTTCGCATTGTTCCGGAATGAGTATTATTACTTTTGTAAAAAATTTATTTGTAAGATATGAAATCAACTAATGTTTTGCTCTTTCTGCTTTATCTGCTTCATCCGGTAATCGTGACAGGCCAGCTAAATGGAAATTACACGATTGATTCGGGAATGCCGGCTTCGTCAACAAATTTTCAATCGTTCACTGCATTTTCCAATGCATTGTCGGCATCAGGAATTTCAGGAAATGTTATTGCAACGGTTGCGCCCGGCTCCGGTCCTTACAGCGAGCAGGTGGTTTTCAGCGGCATTTCCGGATCGGGACCTGCTGCCATTGTTACCATCGAGGGAAGCGGTGAAACCATCACAGCTATCACTTCCTCCACCGACAGGCATGTAGTACGGCTTTCCGATGTTCAGTATTTCAACATAAACAACCTGCACATTCAATGGAACCCCCTTTCGACCGGTGGGTTTTACGGAATTCATATTTTCAATTCCGGTCATCATATTTCCATTACCAACTGCTCAGTGGATATTTCGGGCACAAACAGCACGCTTTATGGCGCTTATGTTGCATCCGGCTCTCTGACAAGCATTCTCGACAGCGGGGTTTTCAGCAATCTAACGTTCATGGGTGATACAGCACAGGGAGGTGGTTATGGTGTTTCGGTTTTCGGAACCGCTTCGAATCTTGCCACCCAAATTTTGATTGCTGAAAATGTTTTTTATGATTTTCATTCCAACGGAGTTTATCTGCGCGAAACGAATGGTGCATTAATCCGCAATAATTATCTCGAAAAACGAACGTCCAATATTACTTCATGCAATGCCATACAGATTGCTCAAAATGCAAATATCAATGCCATCATTCACAGTAATTTTATTACCGTATCGCAAACCAATAATGGAACAGTAACCTTCAGGGGAATTTATCTTTTCAACGGAACAGGACACAGGGTTTTCAACAATGTAATTTATAATATCCGCCTTATCTCAGGAAATGTAACCGGCATAGAAGTTCGGACCGGAGGCACCGCACCGGAAATTTATTTTAACACCATTTCCATGGATAACAGCGCAGGAACTTCCGGAAATCTTTTCGGCATAAAGGAAGAGCTTTCCAATACTAATTCAGTGCTGCGAAATAATCTGATCAGCATTTCGCAAACCACATCAGGATTAAAAGCAGGTTTGTCCATTGGCGCTATTGCCACTCCTGCCACAGCATTTAATTCTGATTACAATTTGTTCTGGATTCCCGGTGGAAATGTGGCGATCAGAAATGCAACCACCCCAGTTTTGTATTCATCGCTTGCTGCATGGCAAAGCGCCAGCGGACAGGACATGAATTCCGCTTCAATGGATCCGGTATTTATTTCTGCGTTACAGGTAATTCCAACCAACCCCCTTGCAGACAATCTTGGAATTCCGATTCCCGGAATCACCACAGATGTCCTGGGCGCAATGCGAAGCGCCACACCAGACATCGGAGCGTATGAATTTCCGGCTTCCACAGCAATTGCGGAGTCATTGTCCGGAATCCATTTCAATATTTTTCCGAATCCTTTTTCAGATCACCTTTCGATTCAAACGCGGTTGAATGGTGAATACGAATTCAGATTGTTCAATACATCGGGCGCATTGATTCGGTTATTAAAATTTTCAAATAGTGCTGAAATAAAAACCAATGACCTTTCACCCGGTATTTATTTTTATGAGCTGAAAAGTGGCTCAAAGCTGACTGGAGCTGGTAAATTATTCAGAAATTATTTGGATTGAGTAATCTATGCTATGAACATTGAATTTTTTTATTGACATTTCTCCTTTTTCATAGACAATTATTGCTCAGCTGCTTATTGTAATCAAATTAAAGGTTTTTCCGGATTGCTTTTCAGTGAAGACCGGGGCGTTTGCTCTGAGCTTTTTTTGATTATCAATTTTAAAGATAATGCAACTGAATTATGCTGAATCCGTATCCGTTGTATTAATTTCTATAAAAAATGAAAACCATTAAAAATCTTCCGAAGTCGAAACTTAAAATAACTGTAAGGACACAGCTTGTAATAGCAGGAGGTTTTCTGGGAGCCGGAGTCATTGCAGCATTTTTCTTTTTCGGAAATATGGGAATAAGCAAAAGCACCAAAGCCGCTCAGGGAATGCACGGAATAAAAACAGTGTCAGCGGCAAATTCAATCCTGAATGAATACACCACCCTTACTGCCAATGCAGCCGCTGGAGCAACCACCATTACAGTAACTTCATCATCACTCAATGCAAACGGGCGGTTTGCTTCATCTTTATTACCTGGCGAGCTCGTTATGATCATTCAAATGCAGGGAGCTACCATCAGCACGGCAGATAATTCCGGCTATGGTTCAGTTTCATCATACAATAATTGCGGAAGATTTGAATTTGCCGATGTATTATCCATACCAGGCAGCACTTCCATCCGGCTGACAGCAGGTTTAAAATACAGCTATACTTCAGCAGGTGCAGTTCAGGTGATCCGTGTTCCGCGGTATTCGAGTTTTACGGTTAATGCAACCGGATCGGTTACCTGTCCTGCATGGGATGGCGCTACCGGAGGAATTGTAGCCATCGAATCGAATGGCGCTTCGGTTATCAACGGATCCATAAATGTTTCAGGACTCGGATTCAGAGGGGGGCTTACAGAACAAAATACCAATACGCCTGGAAATCATTCTGCTTACCGGTCCACTAACAATAAAGATGGAGCAGAAAAGGGCGAAAGCATTGCCGGATATCCGCCAGCATTTTCATCGGGAAGCTTCGGCAGGGGGGCGCCAGCAAACGGAGGGGGCGGAGGTAATTCACATAACGGAGGAGGAGGAGGGGGAGCTAATGCCGGTTCCGGAACATGGAATGGCGGTGGAATACCTGATAATTCCAATCCGAATTACACCACTGCGTGGAATCTGGAAGGAGGAGGATTTGCTTCGAATAATTCACCCGGTGGCGGCAGAGGGGGATATACCTGGTCGAATGCAGCGATGAACCCGTTGACGACTGCTCCGGCCGATCCGAAATGGATTGGCGATGAAAGATACATTATGGGAGGTTTTGGCGGAAGAATTCTTGATTATTCCGGGGGAAGAATATTTTTTGGAGGTGGCGGTGGTGCCGGAGATTCGAATAATAATGTGGGAACACCCGGAGGCAATGGAGGCGGAATTATTTTCCTGCTGAGCGGGGGTTCTGTAAGCGGAAGCGGAAGCATAAATGCCAATGGTGCAAATGTTCCGCTTTCTACCAGCGCTCCTTCTGTTCCGGGCGATGCAAGCGGTGGTGGTGGGGGAGGGGGTGCTATTATTATTTTTACCAACGGCTCATCGGTCAGCGGACTTACGCTGAATGCCAATGGCGGAACGGGAGGAAGTCAGAATCTGAATAACGGAAACGAGGCAGAAGGTGCAGGCGGGGGAGGAGGGGGTGGTTATATCAGCACTACAAATAATTCAGGACTTACCCGTAATGTAAACGGAGCAGCCAACGGAACTACAAATGCACCACCCATGACCAATTTCCCACCCAATGGCGCTACGCGGGGCGCGAACGGACTTGTTGCCATTGCTCCTCCCAATCCATATTCAACACCTTCTGTTCTGCCGGTAACACTTGTTTCGTTCAAAGCAACACCGGACGGAAATTCGGTTTTGCTGAAATGGGTAACGGGTTCCGAAAAAAACAACGATTATTTTTCCATCATGAAAAGTGGTGACGGTATTAATTATGCCAAGCTTGCAAATGTAAAGGGTGCCGGTAATTCCACTTCCCCTAAAGCATATTCCTGTACCGATCAAACACCTTTTAACGGAGAAAATTATTACTACCTGTCACAAACGGATTTTGACGGAACCACTGTTTCGTTCAAATCCATCGCCATACATTTTGAAAGCGAAAATTCTGACGCTGACAGAACGCTTCATGTGTTTCCGAATCCGTTTACAGATCATCTGAAAATAGTTGTCCCGCAGGAAACAGCAGGCAAATTTATTTTTGAATTAAAAGATATGAGCGGCAGGAATCTGAGCCGGCATTCGATTGAAGCCAACGGAGAAAGCAGCCAAATGGAATGGACTCAATTAGGCAGCATTCCCCGCGGAAATTATCTGCTCTATTCCCGCTTTCCGGATGGAAAAACAAGCGTTACAAAAATTTCCAAAAAGTAAGCGGATGATTTTTTACCGTTCATCTAAGTTTTTATCAAACGCGCAGCAAACAGAGTGTCGGCTCTGGATTCATATCCTTTAAACCACTCTGAGCTCTCCAACCGGAATCCGTTTTCTTCTGAATGCGAAATTACTTCCTCATTTTCTTTTCTGAAAACCGAACAGGTAACATAAATCAACCTTCCCCCGGCTTTTAAAAACGGACGAACCGCTGCAATCAGCTTTTTTTGTGTTGCTGAAAAATGCTGAATTGAATTTTCATTAAAACAGGTAAGCATTTCCGGTGTTCGCTGCCAGGTTCCGGAGCCGGAGCAAGGCGCATCGAGAAGAATACAATCGAATAAATCCGGCTTCAGCCAGGCGGAATCAGACAGATCGTTTTCGTTCAGAAGATTCAATGAGTATAACTGATAGTTTTTGATTCCCGCTTTCCGGAATCTTATTTCCGCATTTTTAAGAATGTTTTTACGATGATCGGAAGCAATCAGAAAAACTTCCGGAAACAGATCCTTAAGCAACAGACTTTTTCCTCCCGATCCTGAACAGCAATCCCAAATCTTTGAATTTGCTTCAACATTTTCAAACATGGAGCCAACCCGCTGAGATGAAAAATCCTGAATTTCGAACCACCCTTTTTTCCAGGAATCAAGATCAGTGAGCTTTGAACCCGATGCAAAACCGATGCAGTGCATATCGTTATGCACCGCACAAAATTCAAGGTTATTGTTTTTGATTTCTTCCAGCGTTTCTGTTTTCATTCCTGACCTGATCCTAATCCATGCATAGGGTTGAACAAGAAAGGAACGGTTGAACAAATTTACATCCAGGGCTTCGCTGATCTCATTGTTAAAAGGAAAAATTTCACCGGCTGAAAAACCGGGATAATTTTTTTTAACGAGATTAATTTTTTCAGTCTGCGTGAGCAATAAGTCATCAAAGTTGAATGGAGTAAATGATTGAATGCAAAAATCAACGAGAGGGGAGTTTTTTGTTACGCATAAAAAATTAGATATTGCCAGCTTCTCATCCGGTGAGCACCCCGTCATTTTTTCGGTGCGGAAATAATTGAAGACTAAAGCAGCTGCCTGCTTCCGGTCGCGGGAACCCATCTGCCGGTGCCGGTTGAAAAATTTTTTCAGGAAAAAATGCAGCGGTTCGTCAAAAGCATAATTATGAATGATGCTCCGGATAATACTCAGTTGGTTCGCTTCACGTGTTTTCATTCAGGATGCAAAAAATAACATACCGTTCACCGGAACATGATGTACTGATTCATTCAGATATAAATTTATTATAACCGGTAGAAAAAATTGCATCAATAAATTTTTCAATTTTGAAATAAATATTATTTTAGCCCAAACGAAACTATTATGTCATACATCATAACCAGTCCGTGCGTAGGTGTTTGCGACACGGCATGCGTCAATGTTTGCCCGGTAGATTGTATTCACGGACCGGTGAATACAACCGGTTCCGGCTCCGAAGTTAAAGAACTGAAAGAAAAAGAAGACGGATTGAAAGATCAGCAGCTTTATATTGACCCGGAAACCTGCATAGATTGTGGGGCGTGCGAGCCGGAATGTCCGGTGAATGCAATTTTTCCCTCGGAGGATGAAGTGCCGGAAAATGAGAAAGATTTTATCAGGAAGAATTACGAATTTTTCGGAAGAACCACGCCCACGCAGTATTTATAAAAAATTACACCGGAAGTTACTCAGCAAGTTATTTTTCTCCGGCTATGGGTTGACTTTCGGAATAAGATTGAATTTTCAGCACATCATTAATTACCGTCAGCAACATGTTTTTGCTGACCGGCTTGATCAGGTAGTCGCTCACCTCTTCGATTTTTTTTGCGCGATCAATGTCCGCTTTGCTTACAGAACTTGAAACCACATACAAGGTAATTCTTTTAGCAAGCCGCGGTTTCAGCCGGGTGTATTCCTCCAGAAATTCCCAACCGTCCATCACCGGCATGTTCAGATCGAGAAATATTATGTCAGGCAGATTCTCATTATCAGCAATATTATCAACCAGAAACTGAAGGGCATTTTCAGCTTCGCTGAATACCAGGATTTTTTTTGCAATTTTTTCCTGTTCGATTCTTCGTGTAGCGGTGAATTGATAAATATCATCATCATCAATCAGGCAAATAATGAACGGTTGATTTTTCATTGGTCAGCGTGCTTATTAAATAAGATATGAAATGTGGTTCCATTATTGACTTCGCTTTCGGCAAATATAGTTCCTCCCATTGCTTCCACCTGCGTTTTCACGAGAAACAACCCCACGCCCCGTGCTTCCGGATGGCGTGTAAAAACTTTATGTAATCCGAACAGTTTGTCCCCGTGTTTTTTTAAATTTATACCAATGCCATTGTCGTTAACTTTGAGCATGATCTGACCGTTGTTGGAAGCAGTTTTAAAATGAACTTTCAAAGCCCGTTCCGGACTTCGGTATTTCAAAGCATTGCTCAGCAGGTTAAGAAAAATGCTTTCAACATAAGACAACGGATACAGGATATTCGGTGCTTCTGAGAAATCAGAGGTTACTTCTGCTTTATACTGCATGATCTGAGCAGACAGCATTTCGCGAATTTTTGAAAAAACATCCTCGAACAAAATGATTTCTCTTTCCTTTTCAGTGTCTTCCTTTATTTTCAGCATTTCGGTAAGCTGATTCAGCGTATTGGACAGATGAGAAATCACCCGTTCAAATTTCTTCCAGATAACTGCTTTTTCTTCCGGGTCATCCGATTGGTTAAAATAATCCAGCAGCACGGAAAGATTGCCGACAGGCGCGCGCAGGTTATGCGAAGCAATGTGAGCAAAGCTTGCAAGCTGCTTATTATGCTGTGATAATTTTTCGGACAGCGCCTGCAATTCTGTTTTTGATTTAAGCAGGTTTTCTTCCGCAAGCTTCCGTTCTGAAATATCACGCAGTATTCCTGAAAAATACCATTCCCCGTTTGCCTTCCATGCATTCAGCGAAATCTCTATCGGAAAAACAGACTGATCATTGCGCAATCCTTCAAGCTCCACCGTTTTTCCAATGACCTTGGGAATGCCGGTTTCAATAAACCTTTTTAATCCCGCCCGGTGCATCGCCCTGTATTTTTCAGGCATAATTAATTCGAGGGGCTTTCCGATTACTTCTGCAGATTTCCATCCGAAAATCCTTTCGGCTCCGGGGTTCCAGGCAAGAATATTTCCATCCTCGCTTGCTGTAATGATTGCATCGTTGGCGGCATTGACCACCGCCTTGAATTTTTCTTCAGCATGTTTCCGGTCGGTAATATCACGTATGGCGGCTGATACAAGCCCTTGCTTATGCAATGGACTTAATGAAATTTCCACCGGGAATTCCGTACCGTCATTTTTTAATCCATACAACTCCAGATCTGACCCCATGGCGCGGATATGGGGGTTCAAAAAATAATTGCCGCGGTGTTGCGGATGATTTTCGCGGAATCTTTCCGGAATCAGGAGTTCAACCGGCTTACCGATCAGCTCGTTTCGCGCGTATCCGAAAAACTTTTCTGTCTGAAGATTGATAAGCTTGATCACCCCCTTACGGTCCACAATCACCATGGCATCAGGTGCCGATTCGAGCAGCTCTTTGAATTGCTCTTCCGCAGCTTTCCGCTCGGAAATATCACGACCGTGTGTGATTTTAAGCTCCCTCCCTTTATACTTAAAAAAAGTGGTGTTCACTTCCATCGGAAAAACAGTACCATCTTTTTTCCTCACCCTGGACTCAAGAATCATGTGACCTTTCTCCCGCATTTCGTCCCAGAATTTCTGCCAGTTTTTTTCGGAACCGGGATTCGCTTCCAGATCAAAGATGGACATATTCAATAATTCTTTTTTTGAGTATTGAAACAGGTTTGCAGCTTCTTCATTCACATAAAAGAATTTTCCTTTTTCATTTACCCAGAAAATAGCATCCGCAGCATGATCCACTGAGTATTGTGTGAACTGCAGCCGCTCTTCGGCTTTCTTTTTTTCGGTGATGTCGCGCGAAATTTTTGAAATGCCGATAACCTTGCCGGATGAAGCAACTACGGGTGAAACAGTCAGTGAAATATCCACCAGGGTTCCGTCTTTGCGCAGGCGCTTTGTTTCATAATTCTTTACCGGAATTCCTTCTTTGATTTTCTGAAAAATAGTTGTTTCCTCATCCCGCATCTCCGGAGGAATGATTATTGAAATGCTTTTACCGGTAGCTTCGCTGGGGGTATAGCCGTAAAGCTTTTCAGCGCCTTTATTCCAGCGGGTGATTATTTCATTCAACGTAAGATTGATGATGGCATCATCAGTGGAATCAATGATGGATGCAGCTTCAGTAAGCCCCTTCTCCGCTCTTTTGCGGTCCGAAATATCGCGAATGGCGGCAAGCACCAGGTCGCCCTTTTCGAACATGTTGAAACTGATCTCGACCGGAAACTCAATTCCGGCTTTGGTGATTCCTTTGAATTCAATCACTGCATGACTCTTTCTGAATTCGGGATTCTTTAAAAACACCTTCCGGAATTCCTGTGCATTATTCCTGAACCTGGAAGGCATCAGAATTTCAGCGGGCTGGTCAATCAATTCGTTGGTTGTGAATCCGAATAAATTTTCAGTTTGCCGGTTCACCAGCGTTATTTTTCCCTGCTGGTTCACGATCACCATTGCGTCCGGAGCCGACTCAAGCAAATCGCGGAACTTTTGCTCGCTTTCTTTCAGCTCTACCATCAGGTTAACAAGGGCGCCTTCCGAATCGAGCAGGAGCTTTTGTTTTCTTTTTGATTCGTTGATTTTTTCTTCAAGCTCTGCGGTGCGCTGTGAAACAAGCTCTTCAAGCTCCGATTTTGAATGTTGCGTTTTCAAGGAAGCTCTTTTCACTACTGAGAGCAGGAAAGCAGTAATCCAAAGTGTCGCGATGGAAAACCCGCGGTTGATGTAAATGAATGCCTGCCGGTACCCCTCATCATACAGCATATACGCCCGAAACAAAATCATCGTCATGCACAGGGCAGCAATATAAAAGGGAGCCGATTTTTTAGGAAACATCCAACTGAAAAACACCACCAGCAGGTACATTGTACCGCTTGCAATGCCGAACGGAACACTTACTTCTATAATGAAAATAACAGAAATAAGCAGGAAGAGTACCAGTAACAATACAGGCATTTGCAACCTGTGAGGCGCTGTAAAAAATCCTTTTCCGTTCATGCTCCCGATTTAAGCATCCGGATTACTTCCTTCATCAGTGCAATTTTATGTTCGCGATCGCTCATGAGCGAAATAGTTTTTTCAAGGCGCTGATTCAGCGTCAGCAATTCTTCCTCCGACTGTTTTCGCTTTGCGATTTCCGCTTCGAGGGCAGAAGCACTTTTCAGGTTCAGCGCTTTCGGAAGATCTTTAATCAGCACAATAACTGTGATCCAGGAAACCGCTGCAGTTACAAACCTGATCAGGGCGCTGATCCTGTAATTGGGCCACCAGAAAATGATGGCATCTATCAGATGCGTGCTTCCGCATAAAATGATAAATGCACCGAACAACCAGAATATCGGCAGAAAGGGTACATCCGGTTTTCGCTGAATAAACCAGATAAGGATTACAGGAATTGCAAAATAAGCCATCCAGATGGCAAGGTCAGAAGAAATGTAAAGCCAGCCGTGAAAGTCGCTCCATGTACCGCAATTCCAGCGGGCGGGCCAATCACTTGTTTTGCCGAGGTTCTTGATGAAATCAATGATCTGATCCATGATAATGAATATTGGTTTTATGGTAAAATAATTTGCCGCAAATGAAAGCGGCTGCGCTTTTCATGCAGCAAAAAAAAAATCAATTACGTATCAATTTAAAATCAGGCAAACCAAAAAATGCTTCAAAACAATCATTCAGACGTACGGGGTTTGGTTCAAAAAGCAAAAGTAAGAATTGATTTTCTTTTGAAAAAAAAATAAATCATCAATTATTATCAAAGTTTAGAAAGCAATGCCTGGAGTCAGAAGGGATGGGAATTTTACTTGAAATCAATTTATAAAATGCTTTTGAACATCCTTTGCAATTTCTCGGAAAGTGATTTGGCTTACCGGCTTAATAATATAATCAGAAATCCCTTCATAGCGTTCCGCTCTTTTTTTATCTGAAGCGCTTACAGAGGAAGTTACCACATACAACAGGATCTTCTTATTTATTTTCGGTTTCAGCTTGACATATTCATCCAGAAATTCCCAGCCGTCCATTACAGGCATAAAAATATCAAGAAGGATCACCTCCGGGAGCTTTTCGGGCATTGCTGAATTTTCGGCAAGATACTGAAGCGCATTTTCGGCTTCGCTGAACACCATTACGCTTTGAGCAATGTCCTCTTCTCTGATGGTCCGTTCTGCTGAATACTGGTACACATCATCATCATCAATAATGCAAATGGTGAATTTATTACTCATTATGTTTCGGGCATTTTAGCGTTGATAAATTAATTTCGTTTTTACTTCCTGATAATAATGGTCCGTAAATTGGTTTTTATGTTCAACAAATTTATAGAAAATTTGTTGACTTTATTCCGGATTTTTTAGAAAATTAAAGTGGAAGGAATGATTAATCGGATCTAAAAGCAGGAAGGGGGTCACCTGAACTCCTTCATGATATCCTCTACAATAATTTTAAGATGACTGCGCGTGATGGGCTTGATGATGTAATCAGTGATTTCTTCAATCTTTTTAGCACGCTCAATGTCGCTCACATCTACTGAGGACGAAACCATGTAAATGGTAATTTTTTTTCCGATGCGGGGCTTAAGTTTGATATATTCCTCCATGAATTCCCATCCATCCATTACCGGCATTACAATGTCGAGAAAAATGATGTCCGGAATTTCGTCATCATTACCCATGTTGTCAATCAGAAACTGAATTGCCTGCTCGCCTTCCGAAAAGACAAGAATTTTTTTGGCAATGCTTTCCTCTTCAATTGCTTTGGTAGCCGTGTACTGATACACATCATCGTCATCAATGATGCAGATCACAAAAGGTTTATTAGGTTTCTTAGAAGTTTCCAAAAAATTTCAGGACTATTACAATCAGTGTGGTTCGAAAAATCCGGTTTCAAATTTAGGATTAAAATGAATACTTCCAAATTTTACCAAATAATTTCGTTAAGCGCTTCATGTTAAAATTTCATCTCAATAATAGACATTATACAGATTAAAAGTGTAAGGGCTTCAAAGTTAATAGCAATAGGTTGTTTAAAATACAAAACGAAAATAGGAA
>Ga0187893_10010623_pt1 | contig 13645 bp, 11 predicted proteins | sample MA1701074metaG_FD_139574 | JGI IMG/M metagenome (GOLD analysis project Ga0187893, IMG submission 139574) | White microbial mat communities from a basaltic lava cave in the Kipuka Kanohina Cave System on the Island of Hawaii, USA - MA170107-4 metaG ...
ACGTCAGTGGCTCGACTAGTGTTTGCTGTGGCATACTCGGCGACTGCCGATGCCGGAAATTTCAAGTCAAGTGGAGTAGAGACGCGATGACAACCAGCCTTCCCGCATTCTCGCCAGATGCCCTTAAGTATTTGGTTCAACTCAAACGTCACAACAATCGCCCCTGGTTTCTGAAAAACAAAGAAACCTACGAACGAGAAATCAAGGCGCCAATGGTCTCTTTGGTTCTTGCGCTCAATGCGGAGATGCGGAGCTTGGCGCCTGAGCTCATCACCGAACCGAAGCGTGCGATCTATCGGATCTATCGCGACGTCAGGTTCAGCCCCGACAAGTCACCCTACAAGACGCACGTAGCGGCGCTGTTTGCGCCGCGCGGACTGGAGAAGCACGCGTGTGCCGGACTGTATTTCCACTTTGCACCCGACGAGCTGCTCCTGGCCGGCGGTGTTTACATGCCGGGACCTAAGGAACTCCTTGCCATTCGTAATCACATTGCAGCCAATCCAGCGGTTTTTCGGAGGATTCTAGCTCATCGTCAAATCGCTTCACTCGGCGGACTGCAGGGCGACCAACTGGTGCGCGTCCCGAAAGGGTTTGCGCCAGATCACCCGGCTGCCGACTTGCTTCGTTACAAACAATTTCTGGTTTGGGTGACCCATCCTCCAGAGATGGCTCTGGGCAAGAGCCTGCTGCCTCTGCTGGTGCAAACGTTCCGCACGCTGCTGCCGGTGGTGCGCTTTCTGAATTCCCCGCTCAAGCCAGCCAAGAAAGAGATGATGGACTGAGAGCATCCACGAAGAACACGAAGCGACACGAAGTGAAGCGTCCGGACAGAGAGGCAGACGCAAGCACGAGAGAATGTCGAATGACTAAGCTCCAATGACGGAGGAATCTAATGCCAATGACTAAGTTCTTGGAAGGGCCCACTGCCCGTAAAGAGCCAGTAGATGACAGCTGTCTGGCAATCCAACTGCGGTGCAACATTTGTTATTGTTTGTTGGCTATCGGCTATTTGCTATTGGCGCTGGAGTTCTTTCCCTCAAATAGCCAATAGAAAATAGTCAATGACCAATAACAAAGCTGTATTGAAGGATTGTTGATCGATGTTGACGGCCGCATAGGATTGACGCCCAGAGTCAAATCAAGTCCCACGGCTTGCGAGCGACGCGTCCCAACAGCTTTGAGGCGTCGGGAGCGTCTTTGAAGTCTTCCTTGGCTGCATCCCAAAACAACTTCCGCTTGATCTTGTAGCCGATGTTCCCCAAGTGCGGCACGGTGGTTGACCGGTGACCGATCTCCACATCCGCATTTGGTTTCTGGCGGGAACGCACACATTCGATGAAGTTCTTCACATGCAGGTCTGTGGCATCCTTGGACTGCACTTGTTTGGCGTTCATTCGGAAGCCCTCAGGGGCCGAACCGCGAGCCTGATAAAGATCCTGGCTGGCGTACGCTTTTGGCTCCGGGTGAACTTCAAAGCCGATGCGGTCGCTGAGCAGCGCACCGTTGGTCCCATAGAATGCCTCACCGTGCGGACGATCGTTCTGCCCACGCATGCTGTAGTATTTCATGTCGGGCAAACGGCCACCCAGACCGTGCCCGTTGATGTTGATGGTCTCGTAGCTGAGAACGAATCCTGGATATTCATAAGTCACTTGCAACACATCTGGCATTTGCCCGTCGTCTTTCAAGGTGAAGCGATTGCCTGAAGCATTCACGCTCAACGGTGCTTCGACTCCCATTACTTGCTGCACCGTGTCGAGCCGATGCGTCCCGAAGTCGGTGATCCAGCCTCCGGCGTAATCCCAGAACCAGCGGAAATAGCGCAGGAAGCGGCTCTTGTTGAATGGCACCTTCGGCGCAGGACCGAGGTAAAAATCCCAGTCCAACCCTGGAGGCGCATCGGAATCGGGCACATGACCAATGCCGTAGGGAAACATGTTCACGAAATTCCACACGCGCACGTAACGCACTTCGCCCAATTCGCCGCTCTGGATGATGCGTTGCACTTCCTGGTAGTGCGGCGCTGAGCGGTGCTGCGTTCCGGTTTGAACAATTCGGTTGTATTTGCGCGCCGCGTTCACCATCGCCCGGCCTTCTTTAATGTTATGAGCCAACGGCTTCTCGACGTAGACGTCCTTTCCCGCTTCGCAGGCGAGCACTGTGGGTATCGCGTGCCAATGGTCCGGCGCTCCCACCAGTACTGCGTCCACATCCTTGCGCTCCAGAACCTTTCTGAAGTCCTTGTGAGCCTGGCCACTCGTGCCCATCCACTCTAGGGCCTTTTTTGCATTCTCGTCGTAAACGTCGCATGCCCCAACGAACTCGGTTCCTGGAACTTGCGCCATCAACTTTGCGACGTGAGTGCCGCGCCCGCCGCAGCCGATCAAAGCGATACGCACGCGATCGTTGGCGCCGAGGACCTTGCCTGCCGACAACGCTGTGGCTGAAACCAGAGCAGCGCTCTTGGCTGCATGACTAAGAAAAGCTCTGCGGTTCATGAACCAATCCTCATCGAAAAGTCGGAACGCAAAAAACGAGTCATCACGACAGCGGCGCCCGCCTCAGGAACTGGCGGTTTCCTTTGCACGTTCTTGCGCAATCTCGCCATAGACTTCCGGCCGCCGGTCGTTGAATCGGTGAATCTCGTGCTTTCCTGGTACTCGGACAATGCGCTTGTTGCGCGCTCTTGTGGGCTCAATTTCCGCGACAATGACTTCTTCCTGGTCGGCACTGGCCTGGGCGAGCGTCCTGCCGGTCACGTCCACAATGCGGCTGCGACCAATAAAGCGGAAGCCGCGCTCTTCGCCAACGCGATTCACCGCGACAGAAAAGATATGGTTCTCCAAACTGCGGGCATTGATCAGATACTCGGCAAACTCCTCAGCTCCGGCGGGCCAGTTGGTTGGCAATACCACCAGATCCGCGCCGCGCAGAGCCATCACCCGTGAGCTTTCGGGGAAGCAACCGTCATAGCAAATGTTGAGACCGATGCGTGCTGAGGGTGTCTCGCAAACGGAAAAGCCAAGATTGCCTGGCTGGACGAACTTGTCGACGCCCAAGCCTGGAAGGTGAATCTTCCGATACTTGCCCACGAGGCCATTCGGGCCAGCCAACACGGCGGCATTGTAGAGACTGGGACCTTCGACCTCTAACAAGCCAAAGATTGCATGCACGCGTAACCGCGCACAGGCCGCCACAACCGCAGCGGTTGCGGAGCCGGGGATGGGTTCGGCGTAGGGAATCGCTTCCTGCAGACTCTCGAAGCAGTAGCCACTCACCGAACATTCTGGGAAAACGACAAGCTGCGCGCCCTGTGCGGCCGAGTTCTCCAGATGGCGCAGGATGAGTTGCAGATTCCCGCCGTTGTCCATGAGCTTCGGGTTCATTTGCACGCCGGCAATCTTGAGTCTTCCGGTCACGGCTGCCTCCAGTGTTGGTGTGCCGGGAGTATCCTTCAGAAGGAGAGGAAAATCAACCTGGCGACCTTGGATGATTTGCGAACGAGTCGCCTTTGTGGCTCAAGAAACTCAATAGAGTTCGGTTCCCAATGCTTCGGTCAATAGAGGATCGAGGGCAGGAAAGCACCGGTGGGCTCGTTATATAGGCCAAGGCTCATCAAGGTCATGGGCTGGACCACCTGCAGCCCCTTCCCCAGGCACCAACGAAACAGTTCACTGTTGCGTGTGGGTAACAGAAACCCTGCCCCCAAGAAACTGGGCGCGGCGCCAATCAACGCCTTCAACTCCTGGTTGCTCGCGCCCGCGGCGTGTCCGAAAAATCCAATCAAGGTCGCGTATCCCGTGATGCGCCCGTCATGCTCGACGACAGTAGCCGTGCCACGGCGGATTGCTTCCAGCAATTCCTCGCCGCGCTCGTGACCATGGATCAAAAGGCAAACCCGATTGCAGCCTTCCAGGTCCGCCTCGGTTGCCGCGCGCACAGCGTACCCCGGGACTTCCTGCCGTAGCGCTGGACCCTGCATGATCGAAAGAGGCTCGCGCGCGTCGAACCCCAGCTTGGTGTAGAGAGATAGCGAACGATTATGGTAGGCCGCCTGAACCAGCCGGACACCGGCAAAACGCTGCTTCCGGGCCCACTCCAGGACGTTCTCCATCAGCGCACGGCCGACCTTGCTGTTTTGAACTGCGGGATCGATGGTGATCGGACCAATGCCCGCGATTGAGGAGCTCTCCCATAGGAAGTTGCTCCCAATCACCTTTCCGTCCATCTCCGCCACGACCGAGTAAACGTCCTGCCGTGGAATCACGGCCGACATCAATCCAACCGCACTCTCTGGAGACGGGAAGTCCGGCGGAAAGTTGTGTTGCTCAGAGATAGCCTTGAAGGCTTCAAAACAGATCCGGCCGCACGCGTCGGCATCTTCGATTCGAGCCGTTCTCAATTGCACGTCCATTGAATGTCCCCCGGCAAGAAGCATGCGCAGTGCGCGCTCCACCAGGTGGAACGGGCGCTCCGCGCGCGTTTTAGGCTGTGGATTCAGAGCGGTGATGGATCAAGGATTGTCCCGATTCAATTTTTCACAGATCCTCGGAACTCTGCCCGTCCACACCTCAACGCTTACGACCTTTTATCGCATCAAGACTCCATCCGCCGCTGCCATGCGCGGCGATGTAAAGGAACAGAAAGCAGTAAAGCACCGCCAACTCTCCTCGATTGAGGATCGGGAATGCTCCCTGCGGCGCATGGGCCTTGAAGTACGCCACTGCCATCTGGCCACTGGCGATGAAGGCCGCGTAACTGGTAAGCAATCCGAAAGCGATTAGCAATCCGCCGATCAACTCAACCAGCCCTGCGAAACCCATAAGGGAACCCAGCGGCACCGGGGCATTACCGCCGGGCCAGGTGAAGAGTTTCTGGCTGCCATGGCACGCGAACATCAAGCCCGCAATGATTCGCAGCGTTGCGTAGAGGCAGGTTGAATATTTTCCTAAGAATCGCTCCATAGTGATCCTCCTGTTGTATCGCGCAAAGGTGATTGTTAACTGGCTAGAGATCTAAAGCATAGCGACGAAGCTCTTCAACGGCAAGACGCTGCTGTGATATGGGCATCATAGCTGTGGCGCAATGACGGCCGTTGCCTCTTGGGATGTCCGCACCGGCACGATTTCAAAATCGATCAGGTCGTCCCAATTGGCGGTCCATTCCGTGAAAACCTCCACGCTCTCGGCTTCCATGATCTGAAAGCAGCGCTCGAAGTTGAGGTCAACCCAGCTCGAAACATAACGCAAGCCCTCTGGTGCCATGCGCCCACGGTCTCTGAAACGGCGATATATTTCGCGAGCTTGTCCTGCACCGAAATGCTCGATCACCATGAACAGCATCAGCCACACCTCCAGGTCTGCCAGTAGTACGTCTGCGGCACCGGCTTCGCATACTTGTCCATCTCATGTCGCTCTGCGCGTTGATTTCCAAGTCACTGTGATCGACAGCATGCGCAAGCGTCCAATACCTAAGCTAACCGGCGCGCCCCTGAGCTTGACGCGAGTATTACTCCACAGTGCCTGTGATTTGCCTGGACTCACACGCCCAATGTCTTGGGCATCATCCACAGCACTACATCATCTCAGGCCAGCCACGCAGCGACTCGCGCAGGTCGGCCACCGCGGGGTGATTCGGTGGAAGCTGGTAAAGGCTCAGAATGAGATCGAAGGCGGTCGCGAAGTAACCAACTTCGTCGCGGAAATCCGCGTACACACGGCCGTGCAGCAGTGGTGGCAGCGCAGTCGTCTTCTCACCGTCCAGCAGCAGTGGGAGGACGGTTTGCTTTTGCGATTCAGTGCCGAGAAGACGGTTGTTGATTAGATCGACCTCAGCCGCCACGACGTAGCCGGTACTAGTGTCCTTATTCTCATACTTGCGGCGGTAGGCTGGAGTTCCGATCATGACGATCCGATCGCTCTTCTCGAGGCGCTCCACGAACCGCGCCACGCTCGCGCCGATCTGTGCGTTGTCCCACCGGTCCAGGAGCACAGCGATCCCAGCCTTCTGCAAGTCTGTCGCCAGTCTTTTCTCGACCCAGCGTTCGTGTTCCGACACGCCCCAGGCATAGCTGATGAAGCACTCGGGCGGCGTGATCTTCTGCTCCGCCATGTAGGCGCGCACGCGGAAGATGGCCTGCTCGAACCGTGTGCGTTGCTCGGCGGCACGGCGTTGCGATTCCACCTCGGTCTGCACTGCCCGCGTCAGCTGAATCGGCTCGGCCATCGTCGGCAGCGTCAGCCTCGCGCCGCGATCGTTGCAGAAGGCGAACGTCTTTCCTTCCTTCAACCGTTGGCGCACGACCGATCGGTCGAGCAAATGGCCGCACTTCACATCGGTGCAGCGCACCGGTTCGTAGCGCATCACCGTCAGGTTCCGCCGCGCCAGAAAGCTCTCGAACAAGCCTTGGAAGAGAGTCCGCACCGGTAGGCCGGCCCGGGGGCCGAAGCAGAGCACGAAGTCTAGTTCGCCGTCGCGTTCGGCCTCCTGCCGGAATCCGCACATGAGACCGTCGCCCACTTCGTAGCGCGCGTTGTTATGCCACTGGGCCGTGCGCGTAAAGGTGTGCGTATAGCCCAGCAACACCACCAACGAGGCAAACACGTTCTCCGTCGGACCACTCACTGTATAAGCGACGGCATCCTCGGTCGCGGATTCCTGTTCTGGAGGCTTCTTCAGATTGATCAGCTCGGGGAAGACCAGATACGGCTCCATGCGCAGCGGGTCTGTCTCTCGGAAACAGACGTTGTGCTCCAGGAACAGCAAGGCCGCCGAATCCAGGAGCACATCGCGCTCGCTGGCGTGCAGTTCCTTCAGCTCAAGAAAGTCGTAGCCGCCGGTCAGCAGCCGTTTCTCCTCCAGTGCACCCAGCCCCTTTGGATTCCGCCGCGCTTCCAGCACCAACGACGATGCTAGGTTGTTGAGCCGCTCCGGCTGAAGCAGGATGCGCAGGTCGCCCTTCGTGGTCCGGAGGCGTCTCACATATCCGTAGTTTTCCAAATGGCCCACGGCGGTCAGCATCTCGGCGTCGGTGAAACGCCAGTCGGCATCGGTGGCCTCCAAACGGCTGCGGAGTTCTCCGGACGTGGCGATGGTTTGGCCTTTCGCGTTTCTTTCCTTGAGGCCGAGGACATAGTCCTTGATTCGCTTGAAGGTCGTGGTCGTTACCGTCGCCGCCTTGTCCTCCCAGGGGATGAGCGACTTCATGCGCTCGACCAGTTCCGAAATGCCCAGGCCCGTTGCTGCGCTCGTGGCGATCGGCCCCACGATAGCGTGTCGTTGGCAGAACACCTTCAGTTCCTCCGGTGTCAGCGAACAGCTCCCGCGATCCGTCTGAGCAGCCACGAGGATGATCGGGCAGCGACTTTGCCGCGTTTGGAGTTGCTTCAGCCAGAAGCCAACGCCGCGCAGGGGTTCACGTAGGTCCGAGGAATCGAACAACACCAACGCCAGGTCGGCGTTGTCCACGAACAGCGCGTGGACCAGCCGGTAGTCGGGCTGGCCCGCAAAATCCCAGAGGATCGCCTCGCACTCTGTCCCGTCCGCGCGGCGCTTGCCCAAGGCGGGAAACACCCAAAACTGCTGCCCGTGCGTGGACTCCTGCCTCTCAAAACGGCCGTGGATGAGGCGATAGCCCAGCGCCGATTTGCCCACGCTGTGATCGCCCACCAGCACGATTTTCCCAGTCGTGTGATGAACCGCGTGGAAAGCCGCCGCCTGCATGGTGCGTTGTCCCAGCAGCACTTCGTAGTCCAGCTCCCAGAGGTGGATCAGGCGGGATCGCTCATGCTTCGGTGTGTTTGGCTCCGAGCCGGTGGTGGCCAGCAGGGGCAGCGTGGGATGAAACGCGAGCACGGGACTCCACGTGTCCGGCGTCGGCGCCGGGATGACCGCAACCGTCTCCCAAGTCTCGCAGCTCGACAGGCGGATTGTTTCATCCTGGCTCTTCGATGCCAGCAGACGGCCGTGAGAGGAGAAGGCGACAATTTCGATATACTGGGTGTGACCTTCGAGCGTGCGCAGCAGCTTGCCGCTCCGCGCGTCCCAAAGCGTCACCGTCTCGCCGATCCCCCCGGCGGCCAGGATCCCACCCTGCGGATCAAACGCCACGCTCAAGACATATTCCCTGTGCTCTTTGAGCGTGCGGAGCAGCTTGCCGCTACGCGCCTCCCAGAACCTCACCGTCCCGTCATCACCCCCGCTGGCCAAGGTCCCGCCCTGCGCATCAAACGTCACGCTCCTGACCAAGTCTTCGTGACCTTTGAGCGTCCGCACCAGCTTGCCGCTTCGCGCGTCCCAGAGCGTCACCGTCTTGCCGATCCCCCCGGCCAGCGTTTCGCCCTGGGGACCAAACGCTACGCTCCAGACAGAGCCGTGACCTTCGAGCGTGCGCAGCAGTTTGCCGCTCCGCGCGTCCCAGAGCTTCACCCTCCTGTCGACACTGCCGCTGGCCAGGGTTTCGCCCTGGGGATCAAACACTACGCTCCAGACAGAGTCTTCGTGCCCTTCGAGCGTGCGCAGCAGTTTGCCGCTCCGTGCGTCCCAGAGCTTCACCCTCTTGTCCTCACTGCCGCTGGCCAACGTCGCTCCCTGTGGGTGAAACGCCACGCTCCTGACCGCATCCTGGTGCCCTTTGAGCGTGCGGAGCAGCTTCACGCCCGACGGCACTTTTGTGAGCACCGGTTTGTCCGCCCGCCCGTCTTGCCCTCTATGTTCTTTCTTCGCCATACGGTTTAAAGTGTTTCACGCCGCATTCAGCAGCATTTCAGGCGGTTGTCGGAGTTAAGGAGTTGGCATGCACCGCCGAATTTGCCGATGCCTTCCTCCGCGTTGCCGCTCGCCACCAAATGCAAATGCACCGGCGCGGCCAAGTCTATGGGCTCGCGATAGATCGCCTAGGCTCAAGGCCTAGAACGCGCCACGCCTGTTGTACGCTCTTGATCCACCGGTCGCGATTCCTCAGTGTCTAGTCGTCTTCAGGGTGTCGTCCCTGTCCGCACTTCAGGCGGTCCGACAAGGGGCCGGTCCTACAACCATAAGTGCCTCTGACCCTTTTCACTGACCAATAGACTTACTTTCTGCTTGAAGCAAGGGCCTTCTTCAGACGGTCCTCGATGCTTTTGTACTGAGCGTCGTTGGGAGCGAGCTCGACCGCTTTCTGGATATTCTCCAGCGCTTGCGGATACATGCCTTGATTGGCATACGACAACGCCAGGCCATAGAAGGCTGGCGCGTAGGTAGGGTCGGCTTTCACAGACTTAGTGAATGAGTTGACTGCCTTGGGAAATTCTTTTTGGGCCAGTTGTTTCTTCCCGGCTTCGTAGGCCGCGGTTCCAACAATTTCCTTTTCCAAAGCCTGATACTGGGCGTCGTACTTCGAAGCCTGTTCAATAGCTTCCATCGCCTTATCTAGGTCGTTGTCCATGCGATAGGCTGCGGCAAGGTTGGCCCAGAAGCCTCCGTCCTGGGGAAAGTAAATCAGAACCTGCTTGTAGAGTTCCGCCGCTTCCTTGTGCTTCTTCTTTTTGACGGCTTCTTCGGCGTCCTTCGTCAAGTTGTCGAGAACCAATTTCGTGACCAGTTTGGGCTCGACCGATACAGCGGTGTCGCCCACCGTTACTTCTCTCGATACCACGGGCAGAAAACCAGCCTTGCGAATCATCAGCTTGTATGCGCCCGAAGCGACATCGAACTGAACTTCGCCAGACTGGGAAGAGACGGCAACAATGTCCACTCCTGGTTGCACGCTCACCAGACGGGCCTCAGCGGCTTCGATGACCTGGCCCTGATGATCCGTAATCTTGACGCTCACGGGGACTGCGGTCAGCTTTGCAGGGGCTAGCAGCCACAGAATCGCCACAATGCAACCGTGTCTCTTCCAACTCATGAGGGGCTTCCTCCAAAGGGTAGTGTGTCCGAAAAATGATGTCTGAAAGCCGTTTGTCAAATAGGTTAAGTGTGTGCTTAGCACGTACCAGCGTGCGAGTAATATTATGCTGCCTTTCTGTACCTTCTCAAACGACTTGGAGCTATGAAAAAATCCTGCGGGTCAAAGCAGCCAGCATCTGAAGGCTGTCTTGCGAATGGGTTCAGAACGTTGAATTGAGCCGGCAATGATCCGTCGCGTCTCCGCACTCACAGGTGCAAACGCGCGCGGAGCGCAGGTTCCACACGGGTGGAGGGGCGTCGTTGGCACAAGCCAGCGCCGGGTGGTTGGAACCCGTGCGGGACCCACCACCCCAGCCACGGTCCGTGGCCATGGCTCCCCCTCAGCGGAGGAGGGAGTATTTCGCGTCGTTCTAACGGCAATGAGTGATGTCGCCATGGTTAGCTAATCCATGAGCGCCTGATAAACCAGCGTCCGCAACTTGCCGTGGTCGTCGACATCCCTGGCCGGAAGTAGCTGAGTGAAGTAAACGACGACGAGCTGCTTTTGAGGATCGACCCAATAGCTCGAGTGGTATGCGCCGCCCCATCCGAACTCGCCAACCGAGCCGGGGACACCTCGCGCTCCCAGATCATTCACTACATAGAGACCCAGTCCAAACCCCACACCCTCTTCCACCTTCTTGTCCACGAGATGATCCACGGTCATCAGTTCCACGGTCTTGCGGCTCAGGATTCTTTTCCCGTCAAGCTCTCCACCGTTTAGCATCATCTGTAGGAAACGAGCATAATCAGTGGCAGTAGAAAGAATTCCTGCTCCACCGGAGAAGCTCTTTCGGGGACCCTTTACATAAGCTCCTTGTCCCACACCAGTCCCTGGATCTGGTGCCCGCTCCAGCTTTCCTGCCTCAGTCGCGGAATAGACCACCGCCAAGCGATCTACCTTGGAGTCGGGGAGGTAGAATTGCGTGTCTTGCATTCCCAAGGGACCAAAAAGGTGCGTGGCCAGAAAGGCGGCCAGGGTTTCTCCACTGACGCGCTCAATGAGTGCTCCCAGAATATCCGTGGAGTAGCCGTAAACAAAGCGTTCGCCAGGTTGTGCATCAAACGGCAGCGCCGCCATCCGGGAAACCGTCGCGCCGACTGGCTCGTCCCGATCGGCGAAGTACCACCCCTGGATCTTTGCGTCTTGCCAGCGATCACGTGCGACGCCTTGGCCGTAACCAATGCCTGCGGTATGAGTCAGCAGGTGACGAATGGTGATAGGGCTTTTTGCGTCTACTACGTCGTAGCCGCCTTCCTTTTTAGGCACCGCGACGGTTGTTTTCTGAAATTCCGGAAGATACTTGCCAACCGGGTCGGTGATGAGGAGCTTGCCCTGTTCCTGAAGAATCATGACGCCGACACTCACAAGTGCTTTGGTCTGCGAAGCAATGCGGAAAATGGCGTTCTCAGGCATCGGGGCATTGGCTTCCCGATCTCTCTGCCCGAAGGCATGCAGGTAGGCGATCTTGCCACGTCGGGCGACCAGCACAACCGAGCCGGCCAACTTGCCGTGGGACACGTACGACTGGAAGGCTTCGGTGAGGCGCTCAAGTCGTTGTGCCGAGAAGCCAACGTCTTCCGGCCGAGCCTTTGACAAAATCTGGGCTGGAACGGGCGCTGCAAGAATCAGGACCAGAAGCCAGGCAGAAGCCACACGAGAGCGGAGGGAAGGCATAGTCACCTCAGAATGTTGAGAGTTTGCGTTTCAAAACGAGATAGTTGGAGCTGCCGGACACAAGCGCAGCGCTCTTATCTCATGGAAGGCAAGCTGGAGACAATACTCTCGAAGGGTTGATGAGAAGTCGGATCTCTTTGGGCGATGTTGTGAGAATGCGGTTCTCGTTTTGGTAGCCGCACGTGAGCAAGATTGTCACCGGCTTTTTTGAGCGTCGCAATAAGTGGCCTGCGATGACTGCGAAAAAGCTTCGAACATTGAGGGACAAGAAAGATCCTCTGATCCATCGACTCAATCGATTTGAAGCCGTTTGGGTTCTTCCTCGCAGAACGGTCTGGCCGTTTATTGGATTGCTGACTAATATGGCGAGCGCAGCGTGGGTAAGACGATATGTGCCAGTTTAGCTAAGACACCCCTGATTCAGGTCCTCATGCCCGGTTTCCACATCTACTTCAGTAATCTCTTGGAGGTCTTGGTCTCCGAACTGGCGCAGGTGGTTTCCAGCCCGCCGCTACCGCCACTGCAGAAAGAGATCATCGTCGTTCAAAGCAAAGGCATGGAGCGCTGGCTGGTGCAGCAACTGGGAGCCCGGTTTGGCATCTGGGCAAACGGAGCCTTTCCGTTTCCCAATGCGATGATTCAGGAACTCTTCGGTGCCGCGCTCGGAGGGCTTCCGACGGAGAATCCGTTTACCCCCGAACTGTTGGCCTGGCGTATACAGCGTCTTTTGCCTGGTCATCTCAGCCGGCCAGGATTCGAAAGTCTCAGGCATTACGGCGCCGATGACAGGCATGGCCTGAAGCTGGCGCAGCTTTGCTACCGTGTGGCCGACCTTTTCGACCAGTACACGATACATCGTCCTGAAATGGTTTTGCGATGGGAGCAGGGAGAAGAGTCGCACTGGCAGGCGCAGTTGTGGCGGGCAGTGGTTGCCGAGACCGGAGTGGGGCATCGTGCGAGCGTCCGTCAGCAGTTCTTTGAACGCGTGCGAGAGACGGCAGTGACCCCGTCGAGCTTGCCGGCTCGAATTTCCATTTTCGGGATCTCTGCTTTGCCTGCCTTCCACATAGATGTTTTCGCTGCCGTGGGCCAGTTCATTGACGTTCATCTGTTTTTGATGAATCCCAGCCAGGAGTTTTGGGCCGACATTGTCTCCGAGAAGCAACAGGCCAAGCGACGGCAACGAGAGCGCCGTCAAATGCAACTGGCGTTCCCTGCTAATCCATATTTTGAGACCGGGCATCCCTTGCTGGCTTCCCTGGGAAGGCGAGGCCGGGATTTTTCGGCCCTGCTGCTAGACCGTGGGGAAGGGCAGGAGTGGAGTCACTACGAAGATCCGGGTGACGAGACACTGCTGGCATGCTTGCAGTCGGATATCCTGAATCTAAGACACCGTGGACGGGACGGCTTTCGTAAGACGATCGAGGCTGCCGACACTTCGTTGCAGATTCACTCCTGCCACAGCCCCATGCGGGAAATGGAGGTGCTGCACGATCAGATGCTCGCGTTGTTCGATGCCGATCCGGAACTCCGGCCGAACGATATCCTGGTGATGACCCCTGACATCGAGGCCTACGCGCCCTACATCTCGGCGGTGTTTGCCGGCGAGCATCCGCAGCAGGGCCGGATTCCATTCTCGATTTCCGATCGCAGCGAACTTGGCAGCAATTCCGCGGTGCGCGCCTTTTTCAAGTTGCTGGAACTGGGCGCCAGTCGTTTGCCGGCTCCGGCGGTTATGGATCTGCTGGACATTCCGCTTGTCCAGCGGCGCTTTGACATCCGTCCGGAGGAGCGTGGTCTGCTTCGGCGCTGGGTAGAGGAGACCCGCATCCGCTGGGGCATCGACAGCGACGATCGCGTCCGCCAGGGAGTACCGCCTTTTGAAGAGAACAGTTGGAAAGCCGGTCTGGACCGGCTGTTGCTAGGGTATGCACTTCCATCGGACGACGCCGCGCTGTTTGCCGGCATTCTGCCTTTCAACGACGTGGAAGGAAGTGGCAGCCAGGCGCTGGGCCGGTTCCTGGAGTTTGCCAAAGC
>Ga0187893_10010624_pt1 | contig 13645 bp, 7 predicted proteins | sample MA1701074metaG_FD_139574 | JGI IMG/M metagenome (GOLD analysis project Ga0187893, IMG submission 139574) | White microbial mat communities from a basaltic lava cave in the Kipuka Kanohina Cave System on the Island of Hawaii, USA - MA170107-4 metaG ...
GATCGGATAGATGCACTCGACTCGGAAAAAAAGAGCCGGCTAAACCTGTTCATGTATCAGGTGACGCCAAACCCTGGCTGGCGCAACCAAGGCCTCCCTTCTCGAAACTTCAAGGGCGAACGAATCAGCAATCCGCCGCTCGCGCTCGATCTTCACTACCTGTTGACCGCCTACGGTCTTGAGGAACTTCACTCAGAGATTCTGCTGGGTTACGGAATGCAACTCCTGCACGAGACGCCGGTGTTGACTCGAGACGCAATTCGCAAGTCGCTGGCGCCGCCGTCAATCGTTGTCGGCGGCGGTGATTTGCCGCCGGCGTTGGCAGCGCTCTTTACTTCGGAATTAGCCGAGCAGGTAGAGCAGATCAAGATTGCGCCCTCCACCCTCAGCACTGAGGAATTTTCGAAAATGTGGCCGGCATTTCAGGCCAAGTACCGGCCGACTGCCGTTTACGAGGCTTCGGTGGTCTTGATTGAAAGTCGGGCCACGACCAGGTCTGCATTGCCAGTGCGCGCGAGGACTGTGAAGGTCGTCCCGTTCAAGCAGCCGATTATCGAGCAGATCAAGTCACAGGAGACGCCGGCGGCTCCCGTGGTACTTGGCCAACCAATCCTGGCTGGTTTCAGCCTTGTCCTCGTCGGTAAACAGCTCCGTGGCGAGGACACTCGAGTGATGGTTGGTGGCGTCGAAGTGCCGCCTGCCGCCCTCGCAGTGAGCGATACCGAGATCACTGTCCCCCTTCCAGGAACTCTAGGGGCGGGCGTGCAGGGTGTGCAGGTGGTCCATCATACGTTGCTGGGCTTGCCGCCGACACCGCATCGCGGCGTTGAATCGAATGTGGCGGCGTTTGTCCTGCAACCACATATTGACAACATCGTCATCTTCAATCCTCAGGGCGCGGGAAACAGCCTGCGCTCGGCGGACGTGAATCTGACTGTCAGTCCGGCGATTGGCGACAAACAGCGCGTCGTGTTGCTGTTAAATGAGCTGATCCCCTTAGCGAGTCCTCCTCAAACAACGACGGCCGGGTCGTACAGTTTCATCGCCCCGAGTCGCCAGCCACTGAGTCCGCCCACCGGCCCTCCCGGGTCAAGTAATAACATCACGATTCGGGTCAGAGGGGTGAAGGCGGGCAGTTATTTAGTGCGGATACAAGTGGACGGAGCGGAAAGTCCGCTCGAGGCCAATCCAGCGGGGCAATACGTTGCCCCCTTGTTAACCCTGACATGAGCGCAGCCCCAACCATGAATTGGCACGAAGCCAACCAACGCTATTTGATGGCCAGGTTGGCCGTGGTGCGGAATGCGTTGACCAAATATGCGGAGAACGTTGAAGCGCAGCGCGAAAAGCAGCCGCCCCGAGAGTCCCGGCCACCGGCTCAAACTTTGGATTCGACCATCGAGAATCTGCCGGCGCCCGCAGCGCTTGACAGTCTGTGTTCAGCCTTCGCGTTGTCGTCTTTCGAGCGGGACGTGCTGCTCCTCTGCGCGGGAGTTGAGCTGGACTCAAGTTTTGGTGAGTTGTGCGCTGCGGCCCTGGGTGACGGTCAGCGGCGTTACCCGACTTTTAGTCTCGCGCTTGCGGCTCTCCCTGAACCGCATTGGAGCGCTATCACCCCCGCAGCGCCATTGCGTTGGTGGCGTTTAATTGAGGTGGGACTGGCAGATACTCTGACCGGCAGCCAATTACGAATTGATGAGCGCGTGCTTCACTACTTGACCGGGGTTTCCTGTCTGGACGCTCGGCTGCAGGGACTTGTTGAACCAATCCCGCCAGCCGGTGATGTGCCTTCTTCTCATCAAGAGCTGACGCAACAGGTGGCGCACATTTGGTCGCAATCAAGAGAAGCTCCCAACTGGCCCATCATTAACCTATGTGGCGACGATCCGCCGGCGAAGCAAGCGCTGGTGGCCTATACCTGCGAAGTTCTGAGGATGCCGTCGAGGCTCTTGCGCGGGGCGGATGTTCCGGCATCAGTAGCGGAACGTGAGGCTTTGTCCCGACTGTGGGAGAGGGAGGCAGCACTTGGGGGCGGCGCCTTGCTGGTTGATTGCGAAGAATTGGAAAACGCGCGCGCGGTCGTCTCGTTTCTTGAGAGTGTGCGCGGGATGTTCTTCGTGGGCAGCCGTGAACCACTGCGTTTATGGAGACGCCGGATCGTCCGGTTGGATGTAACCAAGCCAAGTGCCATAGAGCAGAAGCTCCTGTGGCAAGCGATGCTGGGACCACTTGCGGTTAATTCTGATGGAGAGTTGGAGTCGCTGGTGTCGCAGTTTAGCCTTGGCGCCCCGGCGATCTATGCCGCCACTGCCCTGGCGCAGGCTCGATTGTCCAACGGTGGAAATCCGGAGCGGCAGACTGCGGTGTCGACGGACGGGCAAGACTCCATTGACGAAAAGAATGAACTGTTAGAGACGAGGAACGCTTCCGCAGCGCCGGATCCAGTGCGCGATAGTCTCGATGAACTTTGGGATGCCTGTCGTGTCCAGGCGCGTGCCCGGCTTGATGACCTCGCGCAACGCATTACTCCCAGCGCTTCCTGGGACGACATCATCCTTCCTGAATCGCAACGTCAGACATTGCGAAGCATTGCCGCGCACGTGCGGCAGCGCTCCAAAGTCTACGAAACATGGGGTTTTGCCTCGAAAGGCCCGCGCGGTTTGGGTGTCAGCGCACTGTTCGGCGGCCCAAGCGGCACCGGTAAAACAATGGCTGCTGAAGTTTTGGCCAACGAGCTGCGGTTGGATCTCTACCGCATCGATCTTAGCCAGGTTGTCAGCAAGTACATTGGCGAAACCGAAAAGAATTTGCGTCGCGTCTTTGATGCGGCTGAAGAAGGCGGAGCTATCCTGCTGTTTGACGAAGCCGATGCGCTGTTTGGAAAGAGAACTGAAGTGAGAGACAGCCATGACCGCTACGCGAATATTGAAGTGAGCTATTTATTGCAGCGCATGGAGAGTTACCGTGGCCTGGCAATTCTCACCACCAACATGAAGAGCGTCTTGGATGCCGCTTTTCTGAGACGCATCCGCTTTGTTGTTCACTTCCCGTTTCCTGACGTCAAGCAGCGCGCCGAGATCTGGCGCCGGATCTTTCCGAGCGATACGCCAACCGAGAATCTCGATGTCGATAAGCTCGCTCGGCTGAATGTCACTGGCGGCAATATTCGCAATATCGCTTTACATGCGGCATTTCTGGCTGCCGACGCGTGCGTACCGGTGCAAATGCTACATCTGCTGCGGGCGGCGCACGGCGAGTACGCGAAGTTGGAAAAACCGCTGACCGATACTGAGACAGCGCACTGGCTGGTATGAAAGAGATCCGGATCGAAAAGCGTTTGAGCGATACCACGGGCCACAAATGAATAATCAAGAACTTAACAAGGGCCAGGAACGAGCGATTGAGTTGCACATAGAAGAGCTGACTCTGCATGGCTTTGCGCCCGGCGATCGCCACCTGGTTGCAGATGCTATGAAACAGGAACTGATTAGACTGCTATCGGAGCAGGGTTTGCCGTCACCAACTCTTCAGGACGAGCAATTCGCCACGCTCGATGGCGGTGACCTAAACGTGGGAGCGGGAATGAAGCCAAAAGGAGTTGGTACACAAGTAGCGGGAGCGGTGTTTGGAGAGTTAACGGCAGGATTATCGTCAAGAACCAAGATTGGCAAGCCGCCTACTGGTAGTCGGGACTGACAGATTTTTCCTGATCCAAACCGCGGCGTGTGAAAAAGGCCATGAAACCGGTTAACGGGCGGACGGTGATTCTTATCCGCCCAGTGTCGAATCAAGGTTGCGAATGCTGAAACAAACGCTCAACAAAGTAGAATTTTCTAAACAATCTAACTGGAGTATTCCGGTTCAGTCTCGGATTTTACAACGCAAGTGTGCATGTGGCGGAGCGAATCAGGCTGGTGGCTGTGAAGATTGTGAAAAGGAAAATCTGCAAAGAAAAACTGCGGGCAAACCGCAAGAGAGATTTTCCGTTCCGCCAATCGTTGCTGAAGTCTTGAGCGGCGTGGGAGAGCCTTTGGAATTTCAGACACGCGCTCAAATGGAGTCACGAATAGGACACGATTTCAGCAAAATCCGGATCCATACAGACACTCGCGCCGCGGAAAGCGCCCGTGCCGTGAATGCTTTGGCTTACACAGTGGGGAAGGATGTTGTTTTCGCCGCCGGTCATTATCAACCCCAGACCCGGGCCGGCCGCCAACTTATCGCTCACGAACTTGCACACACCATTCAACAAGAGGGTGAATCGGCTGACGAAAGCTTCTACGCGCAGTCGAACCACCGAGCTCACGTAGCCATTTCTACTGACCACGCGGCTGAAACCGAAGCTGATCAGATAGCTGAAGCTGTCGCCACCGGAGCCCCTTTGGTTTTGACACCAAAGCGTGCTTTGACGCTCGCTCGCCAGGAACGGGAGGTGCCCGGTCCATCTACAACTACTGAAGAAGAAAAGCCAAAAGAGGACTTCAGTAAGGTCGGGCGGAGCAAAGAGTGGGGCCGCGAAAAGACTCTCTGGGGGTGGGGATCGCCGGAAACAAATAATATTTATCAGGAGTGCCAGGTCGAGCCAATGAAGCGAGCCCGGTTCCTCGCCTTTGCTCGAACCGTCAATTTGCCTCCTGACGAAAAAGGCTGCAAGCCTCTGGACGCGGAGGATGTTCTGGGGCTTACCCGGTTTGATGCAAAAAATGCAGTGCCGCCAAAAATCGCCGCGGTTCCGTTTCAGGATCAAAACAAGACCGTTTACAAGCTGAAACCCACTCACGCGGAAATGCCGCCGCTTCAAGCTGCCTACACACAAGCGGGCGATTATGTCGAAGGCACCCGGAAATATGTAGAGCAGGAATGCGCTGGAGAAAGGATCAGGCGCAAGTCTGGAGACTTCCCAGTTCACTGGACGATCACAGAGGCCGGCGCCAACTTGATCAAGGCAGCCGAAGAAGAGCATTGCAAAGACGTCGAAGTCGCTTTCAATCTCACTTTGGGAATTTTCGCGAGCGCCATCAATAACGTGGCGGCGGCGGAACGCACATATAGCACCGAGAAGGATGCAATCAAAGATGGGACCAACGCGATCACGTCCATAGGTGTAAAGCCGAGTGAAATGATTCTGGAGTTTTATAAAATGGCTATAAAGACCAGACTGCGTGACAGCAGCGACTGGCACACCGCCAATGCCAGTCTTGGTGCAGCCCGCAGGTATCGAAAACAGCCGACGCAGGAGAATGGCTGTAGGCACACCGAGACTATCGACGCCGGTTCCTTTGAAAATGTCGGAAAGCCCGGTTCCTACGACCTGATGGAGATGGAAGTCAAACCCGCGGCGGCCAAGAAAAAGAGCGGGCGCTGTCGTTAACCAGAGCTTCGTGGGGGCTCAACGCTTGAAACTGCAGGGACGATTAAGGTGAGCGAGCAAGCGGTGGCTGTAGCTCAGCCACAAAAACCAGTTATTCCAGTAGACACCATGAAGCAGCCCGAGTCGCTGCTGCAACGAAAGTGTGCCTGCGGTGGCTCAGCCGGTCTGAGCGGGGCTTGTAAAGAATGTCAGAAAGAAAGACTGGTCGTGCAGTCCTATTCACGAGATCGAACAAGTCTCCCGAAACTGGTCTCTCGTTTTAATCAATTTTCCACCGCGCCTTTTCCGCCAACGAGGACCAGCGGCGGTAACGGCAGATCAGTTCAAATGTTTGATTTGCTGGAAACGACGGCCACGCTCGGAGATTCAAGCAATTTCCATGGTCGCCTGGCAGGGCCCAAAGCTGAAACAAAAGCCAGCTCAGCGAAGGCAAAGGCGGACAGCCAATCAACGAGGCTCAATCAACCGCCGCCGCAGAGCCGGCAAGGGACCATCGATGAAGGCTTCGATGCAGGACCTGCTCGTGCCGCGGTGGCAACGGAACCAATCAATGAGGCCGGCATTGAGGTTGGAGCACAAGCAGTAATCCGGGCCAGGGGCGTGGCCGGATTGATTGCCGAAGACGACGCCAGTGAGCTCACAGAAGGGCAAATGCACAAGAGCGATTTTCTTACTCAAGTGCAATTTGCAATAGCTGCCGCAGCGGATGCGGAGTTGGCAGCCGTCGGACGTTCGAGTGCCGGTTGTCCTTATATTGAGCGGTGGATGGCTTACTACGGCGCGCGGAGTGGCAAGCACGCAGAGCGAGCCCTACGACGGTATGTGCCGGAGGCTGCGGGAATTGCGAATGCCCGCGATTACATTCCGCTCGTTGCCGAACGGGTGCGCCGCGCGGTCGCGGTGTGGGCCACTACGGGCCGGATCACCGGAGTGCCGGCAGAACTGAGAGCAGAGTTGCCGTCCATGGGTTTGGCCAGTGTGCTCGGCGTCCTGAGTTCAGGCAAGTTGGGCGCACTAACTGGCCTGATTGGCGGCTTGGAAACAACGTTCGGAGGAATGAGCCGGCTGTTACTTAAGTCGCGAGAGAGCGGCGCGTCAGCACCGGAAATGGATCCTGGTCAGATCAAGCAGCAACTTCAAGGGGGGCAAAGTCTGGATGGTGGCGTCAAAAACCGAATGGAAAATGCATTCGGTCATGATTTTTCGCGCGTGCGTGTTCACACAACTGAGCGGGCGGCGCAGTTGGCCAGCCACGTGAATGCGCGTGCGTTCACGATTGGAAACGACATTGCTTTTGGTGCGTCCGAGTACCAGCCGGGAACACTGGTGGGCGATGTCCTCATTGCTCATGAGTTGGCCCACGTCGTCCAACAGAGTCTGGGCGGTTCAGAGCCGGCGGCCATCGGCGAAGGAGCGGCGACCAGCGACGCTTTGGAACAGGACGCGGATCTCAGCGCCATCAGCGCGGTTGCCTCAATCTGGGGGGCAACGAAAGGATCCCTGACAAAGATCTCGCGAGCGTCGATGCCGCGTCTGCGCTCCGGGTTGAGCATGCGGCGGTGCCCAGCATCCACTCCGAGTCCGCGGACCTCGACGACTGCTCCGCCGACTGCGCCCTCGGCTCCAACTGTGGCGGCCGCATGCCCGCCGGCCCTGGAGAACCCGCGCTGGGATGTCGCCAATCAGGCACGCGTCTTTCCTTCACAAGGCGGATGCGCATTCCGACTCATAGCCGGCATTCGGCCCTCTGGCAGTCCCTTTGGCCCAGATGGAATGGAGTTCAATGCCACCATCAAACCCACTCCTAACTGCAATGGCAGGGTCTATTTCGCTCAATACGTGAAAGTGAATCGGTCCCAGGTTGGTTGTGTCGACAGCCGTGCTTTGGGTCTTTGTTCCACAACTCAGTGGGGAATTGATACGGCATGGCCATATCAAACCGCGACGAATTACCCCACCGACGCGGATAGATTGATCAAGACGGCAGACAGCCCCGGAATCACGAATATCTCCAATCCGAGTCTTGGCTGGGTCAGACTCTGTCTCAATGATGAGTTTGTTACCTACATCGTTTACGACGATGGAAGGAATAACTTTGCTTCGTTGGGTTGGATGCATTGGATGGTTAATGCCCAGGCGTGGCGAGACCGGGGCACTTGCCCGCTCACCAGCACGGCTAACGACTGTACGGGGTGGAGCGTAGCCGGAGGGGGTCAAAAAGTTAGTGAGAGCTTTGTTGCCGGGAGTCAGGGACCAGTTCCGCTCGACCGTAACGCTCCAATAATTACGGCCGCAGCTTTTGACGTTACTGACTGCGAGGGAACGGTTTGCCCGGTGCGGTCTTCGTAAAAACTTTAAACGCCAGACCGGGGTTGCGTCGGGAAAAACAACGCCATGTCCATACAGTTACAGACAGAAGCGGGTCACAAGCCAGGTTTGCTGCCAAATAAAGACAGAGCAGCCAGCGGGTGGCTTCAGCGAAAGTGTGCCTGTGGCGGATCGGCTGGACTGACGGGACAGTGCCAGGACTGCGACGACAACCGACTGAGAGTTCAACGCCGCCCAAGTGGTGCAGGTGAACCGTCATTCCAAACTCATCTTGTTACCGAGGTATTGGAAGAGGATGGCCATGATCTCGACGAGGCGACGCGCGCATTCATGGAATCGCGGTTTGGATACGACTTCAGTCGAGTTCGAGTTCATACCAATGCTCGCGCTGCCGAGAGCGCGCGGGCTGTCAACGCGCTGGCGTACACGGTCGGTAAGGATGTGGTCTTTGCTTCAGGTCATTATCAACCTCAGACGCAGACAGGCCGGCAGCTCCTCGCTCATGAACTTGCGCATACTATTCAGCAAGGCGACCGGCCGCGGGCTCAACAGGCCAAGGTGCAAATTGGCGAAGAAGGCGACGAACTTGAAAGCGAAGCGGATCGTCTTGCCGATCGAGTCATGAAGGGTGGTCAGTCGGGAGCGGCGCTGCCTCTGCCGCCGCCGCCATCTTCCTCAACTCAGTTGTTGCAACGCGCACCCGCCGGCAGCGCTACTATGGAATCAGCCGCAGAGAATGCTGCGGGCGCCGCATCCCCCTCACCAACTACGCGCTTGTTAGTTGATGATGAGACAGTCGAACTTGGGCCTGGACAAATGCGCAAGAGCGAGTTTCTGGACGAATTGCGAGCAGCGACATGTGCGGCCGCCGACGCCGAGTTGGCGGCGGTGGGACGCACGACTGAAGGCTGTCCATATCTCGAACGGTGGATTGGTCGATACCGGACCCGTCCTGCCCAATATGTGGAACGAGCATTGCGCCGCTACGCGCCTGAGGCAGCGAACGTCTCGAACGCTCGCGACTACATTCCGTTGGTAGCCGCCCGCGTGCGCCGCGCGGTCGCAGTATGGGCCACAACGGGCCGAATCACCGGTGTGCCCGCGGAAGTAGCGAGCGAGCTCGCGGAAGGCGCGATGTTGGGCGCCTTGGGTGGACTCCTCTCCGGCATGGGTCGGGTAGCCGCGGGTTTGTTGGGCGGGATTGGCAGTGCCCTGGGCGGAATCTTCACCAAGGCGAAAGCCGGCGGTGCGCGCCATTTGGATAACCTTGAACAAGTACAAGCTAGTTTGGGTTCGGGCCAATCGCTCGAGACGGGCGTGAAATCTCGAATGGCTGGCGCCTTCGGTCATGATTTCTCATCCGTGCGAGTGCACAGCGACAGCCGGGCTGCTGAGCTATCGACGAAACTGAATGCGCGAGCGTTCACCATCGGCAGTGACATAGCGTTTGCCGCCGGAGAGTATCGGCCGGGAACATTGATTGGAGACGCGTTGCTGGCGCACGAACTGGCTCATGTCGTTCAACAAGGCGGAGCAACTTCCGCCGCGCCGTTGCAAAAAGGGCTGGCAGACCATAGCGGTCTGGAAGAGGACGCCGATCAAGCTGCCGTTAGCGCGGTGGTGTCGATATGGCGTGGCGCAAGGCGGGAAAACCTGGCTCAACGAGCCAGGACGAGTTTGCGATCAGGTTTGAGCATTCAGCGGTGCCCGGCAACCACTAAGAAAGTTCAACGGCCCGACGTTTCTGATCTGGATATTAAAGCTCCGCCAGCGGCCTCGGCCCCCGAAGAAGAAGCAAAGCCAGTACCTGCCGTTCAGCCTACCGCAGCAAGAGAAGGAGATCTGCAAATGCCGGTAGTGTTGCATTTCGTCTCCAACACTGCGCCCTTCGTTCAAATCTCAGGAAGAAAAGAATACAACCAGTGCGGCGATAAACTTTGGGACTCAAACTCTGTCACCACTGTCAGTAACAGCGCAAACAAACTCATGAGCGCCGGCTTCGGAATTAGTTTGGTGCCCGAGTTCGACAATTTGGAATGCGTGCCCCAAGCCAACATCGTTAAGGGCTACAGGTCGTTGGGTCAGTGGATCACAGCCGAGGTTCTCGGTACCAAGAAGCGAACTCTGGACAACAATAAGACACACATTTTCTTCCTCAATAAGTATGAAGAAAACGGGCAGCCTTCCAGGACTGTAGGTGAGGTTTACGACATCGGCCAAAACCTGGGAGCCATCGTCAAGCTCCAACCGGACCCCGGACGGACGATGGCGCACGAACTGGGGCACACCCTTAACCTCGAACACCATAATCTTTACGGCCTCGAATTGCAGATGCGCAATGCCGATTTCAATTCGTGCGGCGATGAGGAAAGCCACCTGATGAACTGGGGTGACGGCACGTGTGTCGATCGGTGGATGCGGCGCGAGGCCCGGAAGTACGGAGCGAAGGTTGGACGATTGACAGGAGGGCCGAAATAAAGCAACCCCCAAAATGGCTCGAGGAAAGTGATAGAAGCAAGATGCAAATTCGCAAGACACTCAATCAGTATCTGGATCAGCACGTCCACCCAAGCGTTCACGTGCTTGGCAGATCGTGGTCTGCGTTTCAATTTTGGCTGTACACGGGTTGGGCGCTTGCCATCATCATGGGTACCACCTTTTCTGTCTACCTGGGATTGTCGCCCGTCATGATAGCGGTGAGCGTGGTGGTGGCGGTGCTGACCATTCTCAGTCTGGCGATGGCGATAAAAATTGTCACTGGTGAAGAACAGTACGTGGTTTATCAATATGCAATTGCGTTCATGGCGGCGATAACTTTAGTTCTTTGGCTATTGGGTCAACCCATACTTCCGTACCTCGATCTCACAGTGTTGGGTTTGTGCGTAGTCTCGGCTGTCGGTCGCCTGGGTTGCTTTATGGTGGGCTGCTGCCACGGTCGACCCTCGCGCTGGGGAGTACGTTATCGGCAGGAGCATGCGGACGCCGGTTTCCCGTACTACTTCGTGGGCGTGCGAGTGTTTCCTTCTCAGTTACTTGAATCGCTTTGGTTTTTGCTAACGTCCAGCTTGTTAATCTTCCTGTTGCTTAGCAGGCCGGCGCCGGGTACGGGGTTAACCTGGGGCATATTTGGTTATGGCGCGGGCCGGTTTTTGATCGAATTTCTCCGTGGCGATCCGGAACGACCTTATTCGCTTGGCTATTCGGAGGCACAGTGGACAGCACTTGCTTTAATGGCCCTGGTTATTCTCGCTGAATCTACTGGCAGTCTTCCTTTTCAGCGGGCGCACCTCCTCATCTTCGGCGGCGTGCTGCTGGTGACGTTCGCCGTTTCGTTGAGTCGCTTGCTTCAACGCGAAACGACTCACCGCCTTTTTTATGCGCCTCATGTCGGAGAAGTGGCGGAGGCAATCTCCCTCATTACCGGCAATGCCGGCGACATGGTCCCTCGCTCTGTGTGGTCTGTTCCTGAACCAGGCCCGCGAAAAAGGGAGGTGCGGTTGATTTGCACGTCATTAGGCTTGCAGATCTCAGCGGGCACAATCGAAGGCACTGCGAACCCAACTCAACACTATGCGATTTCCCAACGCGAGGGCGTGATGACCCGCCGGACGGCAGGTTTGCTCGCAAAACTCTTCTTGCAACTGATTCAGACAAAAGGCTCGGGTGAGTTGCTGGAGGGAAAGAACGGAGTGTTTCATTTGCTGATTAACGCTCGCAACAACGATGGATTAGCTCATTCATGACCAAGCCATCTCGAAACAAAAATAAACTCGCAGACGAATCTCGCGGCTCGTTTGTCCCGGCGCGAAGCAATCTCTTGCAGCGCAAGTGTGCCTGTGGCGGGTCCGTCAACGCGGGCGGTAAATGCGAAGAATGCGAGAAGACATCGTTAGGTGTTCAGCGCCGCGCGAGCTCAGGCCAGAAACCACTCGCAGGTTCGGCGCCGAGGGTAATAGGTGAAGTATTGAGGTCACCAGGCCAGACGCTGGAATCCAATACCCGCGCCGCGATGGAAATCGGGTTGGGCCATGACTTTTCTCAGGTCCGCGTGCACACGGATCTGCGTGCAGATGAATCGGCGCGCGCCATAAACGCTGAGGCATTCACCGTCGGAAACCACATTGTGTTCGCTGCCGGGCAGTACGCTCCTGACTCAGTGAATGGAAAACGGATTCTGGCCCACGAGCTGGTGCACACAATGCAACAAGGCGCCGCCAACAGCTCGCCAAATCTGGAAACTCTTGCGATATCGAATCCTGACGCTCACCCCGAGCGCGAAGCCAATCGGCTGGCGAATCAAGTGGTGGACTGGTCCGAGGGTGGTGAGAAGACTTTGACCACATCGAATCTGGCGCTTGGGGCAGGTTTGGTCCAACGTCAGGCTCCCAGAAGCACTTTTCGTCCACTTGAGCGTGGGGAAGCGCCGTTGCCCCGCTCGATGAGTCGCGAAGACTTTGTCGAGTCCATGAAAATCCGCTTCGGAGTACGGCGCATCCGCACCGGGGAATTTGACGATCAGGCGGTTCCCGGATTGAAGCAGTCTGAATGGACCAGGTGGGATCCCGGCGATTCTTCACCCCTTTACACGTTGATCGTCGAGGCGTTTGAAGATTTCGAGGAGAGGATCGGTTCAACGCCGCCCGTGTATGACATGATCTTCTTTCAAACCCGGTTTGATAAAGATCTACAAACAGGCCTGGTTAAGCGGGACGCCAGCGGCAACGTGGTCCCCGATGTCGGAGCCTCCGCGAGCATGGCCCAGGGCGAGCTCAGAATCTACAGCACCGTCACCAGTCATGATCCGGTAGCTCGCGAATTGCTCAAGCCCGGACCGCCGACAGTTGCCGAGAGCGTGCGAGAAAACATTACGCATGAGTTGGGACACGGGCTGGAAAACGTTATCAGCGGCCTGCCTCATGTTGGATGGGCGGGAGTCAATCCTGGTCTGCTGACGGATTACATGAGCAAAGTGGGATGGGTCGGAAATCAGTTGTTTGATTTGAATATCCCGACGGCACAGATTCAAAAAGCAATTACGGAAAAGAAATCATTACCGGCAAATGCAAAGCAAATTACCACCCTGAACTGGAGTATCAAATCCCTGTGGAAGGAAAGCCCGGTTACCAAATACATGGTTGAGGGTCCAGCCGAAGACTTTGCTGAAGCAATCGCTTTCTACGTCGAGGAACCCGGCCTGCTCAAATCACTTTCGCCGACACGATACAAGTTTATCGACGAACACAAGAAAGATTGGCTTCCAGTTTTGGAAGCGCATAAGACCGTAGAAGGTCGCAAAAGGATTGGCGGCGGAATTCCCGATGTCCGAACCGGGCCTCCCCGGGAGGGCTGGAGATCGTCGAGGAAATGAAGCGGTTCTGTAAATCGGCGCCAAAGTCTGACGGCCAAAGTAAATGAAGAAGACACTGAAAGCCAAAGCCGTACGCGAATCTTCCACCGTACCGGTTCGCAGCCAGTCACTTCAACGCAAGTGTGCCTGCGGCAATGCGGCGGGCCTTTCAGGTGAGTGCGAGGAGTGCCAGGGCAAGCAGTTGGCCGCTCAACGAAAGTCCGGCAGCGCCAGTACTGCCTCCGCGCTGCCGGCAAATGTCGAAGACGTGCTGCATTCGCCCGGAAAGCCGCTCGATGGGCACACCTTAAGCACGATGGAAGCTCGGCTGGGCCATGATTTCAGCAATGTGCGGGTTCACGTCGACGAGCGGGCCAATGCCTCCGCCAGCTCGCTGGGCGCTACGGCTTACACAGTCGGCGACGACATCGTGTTTGCAGCCGGAAAGTTCGATCCCCACAGCCAGGAAGGCTCGGAACGATTGGGTCACGAATTGACTCATGTGGTGCAGCAGAGGCTCAAACCGGATCAGGGTTCCGTGCCCTCAGGCATGCATGAAGCGGAGGCGCAAGATGTCAGTTTAAGTGTGGCTTCAGGAC
>Ga0187893_10010625_pt1 | contig 13644 bp, 5 predicted proteins | sample MA1701074metaG_FD_139574 | JGI IMG/M metagenome (GOLD analysis project Ga0187893, IMG submission 139574) | White microbial mat communities from a basaltic lava cave in the Kipuka Kanohina Cave System on the Island of Hawaii, USA - MA170107-4 metaG ...
GAGCGCCTCCGACAGGATCATCCGCAGCACTCGGCTTCGTTCCGCACCCAGAGCCATGCGAATGCCGATTTCGTTGGTTCGTTGAGCGACGCTTGACGACAGTAATCCGTACAGACCGAGTCCGCTGAGAAACAGAGCAAGCCCGGCGAAGAAATTGCTCATTAGAGAAAGGCCTCGCTGGCTGCCGAGCGCGGCTTCCATCTGTTCCCGCAACGTCACAAATAGAACGAAGGGCGTAGCCGACGAAAGCTCCGACTTGGCCGTGCCATAGGCGGCGACGGCCTGTGCTTTGGTCTGTGCGTTCAGCAAGAATACAAGGTTGGTGTTCCTTAGGGTTTCGAGCTGCACGGGAAAGTAGATCGTGCGCGGAGGCGGCTCATGTAGATTGGCGAACTTCGCGTCCTGTGCGACACCGACCACACGGCAAGCCACAGGCTGCTGGAACGTCAATCCACGCCCGGTTGGGTTGTCCGTTTTTTCGTCGGTGCTTCTCACATATTGCCCTACCGCCTGCTGGCGCGGAAACAGGTACGCAGCTGCCGATTGATTTAAGACGCAGACGCTGCGGTCGCGCTCATTGTCTTCAAACTCACGGCCTTCGAGGATCGTGGTCTTCATGGTACGGAAGTAACCCGGGCCCACGTCGTTGTAGGCCATACGCGGATCCTCGGGAGGGGTGGGACCGCCGGTGACTGCTTGAAACCTTGAAGTTGCTTGAAAGCTCGTCATCGGCGTGAACAGGGTGAAGGATGCCGAATTGATGCCGGGGAGCTGCTCCAGGCGGTCTTTCATACGGTGATACAGGTCCATCCTGGCCTCAGCCGTGAGATTCAGGAGGTGGAAGGGAGCTGTCTGGATGGTGACATGATCGAGGTCGAAGCCGGTCTCTTCGGTCTCCAGCCGGATCAGGCTTTGAGACAGAAGAGTCGCGATGGCAACGAGAGCAAACGACAGTGCAACTTGAAGGGGGATAAAGGCCCGTCCCAAGACGCGGCGCCGGCCTGCACCCGCGGTGCGCGATTTCAAGAGGCTGCCGGGATCGGCCGAACCAGCCCGCCAGGCGGGGAGAGTACCGAACAAGAGGGTGGTCAGCACAGCGAAGAAGCCCGTCACGGCAAAGACTGTTGCGTCCGGGCTGATGGACAATCCAACTCCCTCGTTAGGATGCCGGAAGAATGGGAGCAGATAGCCTGTTCCGTACCAGGCGGCCGCCGCACCGAGAGCCGCTCCAACGAGGGCGATGACGAAGCTCTCAGTGAGATACTGACGTATCAGACGCCAACGAGCGGCCCCGATAGCGGTGCGAACGGCGAATTCCTGCCTGCGCGCGTAGACCTTTGACATCATCAGTCCAGCGACATTTATGCAGCATAATAGGAGGACAATCCCCACCAGACCCTGCATCAAATAAAGCGGCCTTGAATAGACCTGACCGAAGAACGTGGGCAGACCCGATCGGGCGGATGACACCCACAGGTATGCGTTCCTGGCTTGGAACTGCTCCTGAAGGGTTAGAGGAATGAATTGACTGAAGAGTGTTTTCTGATAAATCGCAAGCTCAGCTCGCGCTTCTTGGACGGAGACTGCTGGCTTAAGCCGTCCGATGGTATTGCACCACCGGAGTGAGTTCGGCGAATTGATTTCGTCTTTGCCGCTGACGACAGTAAGAAATTGGAAGGGCAAATAAACCTTGGTTTCCGACCCGGGCCACACGCCACGAAAGTTCTGCGGGGCAACTCCCACGACCGTCACGCTGTTATTCGACAGCTTGATTGGTCTGCCAATAGTCGACGGATCGCCGCCAAAGCTGTCTTTCCAGAAGCCGTAACTCAGCACGACGGGCCAACCCTCGGCCGGGCCGCCGCGAACGTCGTCGGCAGGTGTCAAGAGCCGGCCCAGGTAGGCGTTCATTCCCAAAACTTCGAAACTGTCGCCGCTAACGAAGCTCGCCGCGATAAACCGTGGAGCGCCATCGTCCGTGTCCATGGTGACTCCGCGACTTGACCACGCAGAAATCTCCGTGAACGACTTCTGCTGACGGCGGAGTTGTAAAAGCATCTGGTATGGGACCGCACTTGCGCGGCTTGGGTCGATCGTGGCGCTGGCGACGCCGATCCGGACAAGTCTGGCCGGGTCTTGCACCGGAAGACTTCGGAGCAATAGACCATGGAGCAGTGTGAAGACGACCGTGTTGGCTCCGATGCCTACGGCCAACGTCAAAATCGCGGTGCTGGCGAAGATGGGATTGCGTCGAAGAGAACGCAGTCCCAGGGTGAAATCCCGATAGCAACTTTCCAACATTGTGCTGATCTCTCCTTCTCGTACTCTTTCCACGACAGCTTGGGAATCGCCTAGTTGCAGACGCGCGCGCCGCCTGGCTTCCTGCAAGGGTAGGCCTGCCCCGAGGCCGTCCTCGGTCAGAGAGTCGAAGTGAGCTCGCAGTTCGTCGCCGATGTCTGAATCGTCGCGGTAGTGCCGAAGCCTTGCCAGAAAACCAGAAAGCCGCGCAGTTAGTCCTTCACGACCCATGTGTTGTCTCCCGGTATCACATCCAGCACACGGATTGACTTCAGTGCATGCTTCCAATACAGGATGAGGAGCGGAGTGGGTTGTGGTTCCAGGTACAGGTCTTGCCGGAGAACGTACCAAGGACCGTGCTTTTCGGACAAAGGTTGATCATCGGTCTGCGAGCCAAACGCCTGCACGTCGCTGCCGATTCCCTGGTCCAGCACTATGGTGTGTTCGAACGGGGCGCGGTCGGGGAGCCGGGAGTCGCGATCGATCGTTCGCACCAATTCCCGCAGTGCCAATGTCCCTCGGCTGTCAGACCGCGGTCGCACTCGGTATTGCGCGATCGCGATCGCGCCACGGAACTCGGAAAGGCAATTGCTTCCTTCTGCACCGCTGCCCGACAGACAGAACCGACGATGGGACACCTGTTCGTCAAACCAGAAACCCGCACTGGCATAGCGATCATGGAACTGAATCGTGACCTCGAGGTCGACCTCGGCAGTGCGGAAACGGTACACTTCCGGCTGTTTCGTCTTGCCAGCAGTCCTGAGAGCAAATGCTGGACCGCCGCAAAGCAGTAGTCTGCGACTGTAGTCCATAGGCCACCAACCTCCTGCTCCCGAACTTGCACTTCGATTGCCAGGCCAATGGCCTCCGTCAGGATCAATCGATGCGGGGGTTCGCGCCAAGTCTCTTATCCTCCACTGTCCGGTTTTGCAACAATGTGTGTGCATTTCTGGGACGTATAGTAGCTAATCTACCTATGGACATTCTACCATTGCTGTTGTATCTTCGCCATTGTGAAAATGGCTCGAAAGCAATCGGAAAAACTGGACCTTCTGCAAGGCACTCTGGACATGATGGTGCTGCGAACGCTCTCCGCCGGCCGTGCGAACGGGTACGAAATTGCCAGAGCGATCGAGCGCATGTCCGATGATGTTCTCGCCGTCGACCACGGTTCTCTTTACCCCGCTCTCCACCGCCTCGAAAGGAGCGGGCTCGTTGCCGGAAAATGGGAGACTTCCTCCACAAACCGCCGCGCTCGCTACTACCGTCTTACTTCTGCCGGACGCAAGCGCCTCGTGGTCGAGCGCTCCAACTGGGAGCAAATGGCCGCCGCGGTCAGCCGCGTGATGCGGCCCGTGTGAGTGTTTCCAGCTCCTGGTATAGAGCTCGAGCGGGCCAGCTGCAACAGAATCCAGCCCAAGGACACCAAAGAAAATCGTCTGTTCACGATTGGGCGTGGGGGTGCTTCCGTCATCAAGTGTTGCTAAGCTGCCAGAGGCATCCCGTGCCTGCCAATCGGTGGGGATCAAGTGTCTGGTTGTTGGCAAAATTCTGACGACCCGCAACTAAATGAGGCGAGAAAACGCTGCCTATTCCAGGGCAGTTGGTGAAGCAGGGTTGGTGCCTTGAATGACAACTTCAAACTAAGCGTCAAATCCAGAAAGTCTGAAATGGCTATCAGAAACGCATACCATGTCCTGTCCTCTTGCGGAGTACCCACAATCTAAGGACGGCGGGTTGCAGGCTGCATTGTTGGTCCTGAATGTTGCCTACTTGTTTTGGCTCCAGGGAATCATGAAGGATTCCCTGCTGTCATCCAAGGAGCCATATCCTTATACGCCATGGTGCGCCACCACCGTCGCCGTTGCTGGAGGGTTGGTTGCCCTGTTCCTGACATGGAACGCCGCGCGCTGGCGTGAATCTGTCCTCTGGACCGGATTGTTTCTGACGGTCATCGATCTTTTGGGGATTCTTCCGAAAGAGCTCGGGATTTTCCCCGGCGTCTCCGCAGTTTCTCTGGCTTTCGGCGTGGCTTCGGTTCTCAGCGCCAGACGACGAGTGAGGGATGGAAACGAGACACTATATGCCGCTGTAGCAGCTTCAGGAGCACTCAGCTTATGCGTCCACAGTATTCAGTCAAAGAAGCTGTGGGCCGTGTTCGTGATACTCATTGTGGGAGCTGTATCGGGTTTGGCAGTCTGGCTAGCTGAGGTTTCCAGAGGCGCACGAAGCGGCATCCAGTCAAAGATAGGTGTTGCGTCCCCGGTCCGATATTGCAGCATCATTCTATTTGGTGGTTTCGGGATTCTATTCTGGCTAGCCGTAGGCCGTTCTCTCCCGTTCCGTATTTCAGATGCCTCCATGCTGGGACTGGGCATGGAATGGTACTGGAAAACCGGATTGTCCTTGAGTCATTTCCTCTATTTCGTGACATGCCTGGCGCTTGCTCTACTGGGAATGGTGTTCCTGCGCAACCTGCCACGCTTTCTGCCAGTTCTCTCCCGCCTCAAGAAGCGTTCCTTTCCTGCATCTCTTATTTATTGTGGGACCGTGCTGGCGATTCTGGCTGTGGCTTACCGACAGATGGGGACTGAAGCAACTCCTGCAGCATGGGGATCGTTCTCGGACCCGTTCGGCCTGATAATTGCGACGGAGTTTGGGCTTCTTACGGTTTTGGCCTTAGGGCTGGTACTTTGGATCGCAGTCGGGATCGGGGTGAGGAAACTCTACCGTGTGAGAGCGGGTGGCGATAAGGAGACACAGGAAACGGATATTGCCCTGTGGGCCGGTTCCATCAGCTCACTCTACGCGACGGTACTCGTCGCTCCCCTCGGCCATCCTTTCATGACCAGCGATTCAATCGCCGGAACAATGGCTTTGGCGGTAGCCGTCGCCTCCGTGAGCATCCAATCGCCCGCGGGTGCCCGGGCGCGCACGTTGCTTCAGAGAGTGCCCGTGGCTTTCAGCAAAAAGCGTAATTTACTGATGTTGATTGGATCCCTAGTGGGCGGCGCCCTTGTGACTGGGGCGGGCGCAGGTTATTACCAGCGCAGTCTGATCGATAGGATAGTGCCGTACACGGGAAGTGGCAATGTCCCGGACTTTCCTCCAGGATATGTAGCTCTCTCCGATATTTCGATCACGATGCAGGACGCCATGTTGGCCTCGGAGGATCCCGGATTTTACGAGCACCGTGGTTTCGAATGGAAAGCCCTTCATAGTGCGCTTCGGCTGAACCTGAGCGAGGGCCGCGTTATTAAAGGAAGCAGCACTATCACTCAGCAGTTGGCGAAGAACTTATTTTTGACGAAAGAGCGTACTCTCAGCCGTAAGATTCAAGAGGCTTTCCTTACTTTCGAGCTGGAACGACTCCTATCCAAACAACGAATCCTGGAACTGTATCTCAACCTCGTCGATTTCGGCATGGAGCAGCGTGGGATCGGCAAGGCCGCCCAGTACTATTTCCACAAGACACCCGAGGAATTGTCCCTGGCTGAAAGCGCCTTGCTGGCCGGCTTGATTTCGCGACCTATCCAAAGCCTGTCGTTCTACCGACTCGCTGTCGGGCAACAACGTTCGCTAGATCTGATGAGGTACCGCTGGGGAGATCGTTATCCCAGGACTGACACGGACCGAGCCAAGGCCATCCCATTGGAGATTCTTCTTCGCCTCCCAGCCAACGGGTCCGAGCCTCAACCAAACGCCAATAAGCAGCAAGACCAGGCATCCATACTCGACACAGAGAGTGCCGAACGTCATTGGCACAAAGTCGCTCTTTTGATAGCCATCGGAGTTAGTTGTGGCTGTTTTCTGACCCTTGCGTTGGGGGCGCAAGCCCTCAGCCGGGCCAGAAGAGGCCTGCTGACCCGAATTGTGGGTCTGCGCGTGATTCTTTGCGTAGCTTTCTGGAGTGTGTTCGCTACTCTCGGTTTGCATTGGTATGTGATCAACCGCGAGCTTGCGATGACGACGGTACTTTATGCCTACAGGCATTCTCCCAATTACGATTTGAGGCCGGAGGGTAGCCCCATCAATTGCGTAGTGGTTCACGCCAGTACCCAATATACTTTGGACGCCACAATAAGAGTTTTTCAATACCCCACTTCACTGGTTTCCGCGCATTTCATAGTGGGCAAAGAAGGACGAGTTATGCAGATTGTGCCCCTCGAGCGGCGCGCATGGCATGCGGGGACCTCACAGCTTGACGGAGAAACAGATGTGAATAACTTCAGTGTAGGCATTGAGCTGGTGAATCTAAATGACGGCATGGATCCTTATCCAGACCTCCAGTACGAAGCACTGGCCCGTCTTATCTTTCAGCTACGGCAGCGCTACCAGATTCCCGACGATCGAATCGTCTCGCATGCGCAAATAGCTCTGCCACCAGGCCGCAAGGCCGATCCCATAGGGCTTGATTTCGAAAGGCTTCGCAAGCTCCTGAACTCCTTCTCTGTGGCTACTCTCCGTTAAGTCTGAGCACACCATTCGTGCGGACTTGAATGTTTCCTCCGAGTCGGTCGGATGGCGCTCAAGCCTAGCTTGTTCAATTGAAGGCAGTAAGATGGGAATCGGGTTTCATGAATAGAGTCTTGCCTCTCCTGACTTTCGTTTGGTTGCTCGCAACAACCCTTACGTTAGATGCTGAAGCGCGGAATCGCCCGTTCAAGCAGATAGCAATCACCTTTGACGATTTGCCCGTCATTTCATCCACGATCCGTGACTTGGAGGGCCATAATCAGATAACCACTAGACTCCTTAAAAGCATTTCTCTAAACAATGTTCCCGCGATTGGCTTCGTCAACGAAGACAAACTGCTCAGTGGTGGCGAACTGGACGAGGCGCGTGTTGCGCTGCTGCAAAAGTGGCTCGACGCCGGACTTGAGCTTGGCAATCATACATTTTCGCATCTCGACCTGCACACCTCGCCCCTTCCCGTATACCAGGAAGATGTTATCCGTGGCGAGACTGCAACGAGTCAACTGCTGAGGAACAGAGGTGCGAAACTGCGATACTTTCGCCATCCATACCTTCACACGGGAAGAAATATTGAGACAAAGGAGAAATTTGAGAAGTTCCTTGCCGCAAGGGGTTACCGCGTTGCTCCAGTCACTATGATCAACTCTGACTGGATATTTGCTGCCGCCTACGAACGCGCTCTTGCACGCGGAGACACGCGGTTACGAAAACGCATCGCCGAGGCGTATGTCCCCTACACGGAGCGCATTTTCGATTATTTTGAACGACAGTCAGTTGACCTGTTTGGGTATGGCGTGAGCCAGGTGCTATTGCTTCATGCGAACCTCCTGAACGCCGACTACTTTGGAGATCTTGTTCAAATGATGCGAAGACGCGATTACACATTCGTCACCCTAGATCAAGCTCTTCAAGATAAGGCTTATGAATCACTGGATACGTACGCGGGACTGGGAGGCATCAGTTGGCTCCATCGTTGGGTAATCACAAAAGGGGGAAAGAGCAGAATTTTTCCGGATGACCTGATCGTCACTGAGGCTGTGATCAAACAGAGCGCCAGTACTTCCCCCCAGTTACCTGGGCCACTCCGCAAAATCATCATAAAGTTCGGTCTATTGCACATCCTCGTAGGAGCTGTCCTCTTGTTGCTTTTGTTGCCGTTACTTTGTGTCCAAAGCAAACGGGCTTTCCGGCCGTGGAAGGGAAAGCCCCTTGGCTGAGCTTCCTTCCTAGACAGGGCGACATAAGTAAGTTCGCATGATCGTCGCTCCGTTGCGGCTGACCCCTCACCCCCGGCCCCTCTCCCCATGGGAGAGGGTGGCCGAAGGCCGGGTGAGGGTGCGATGGAATTAACGACGCTGTGTTTTAGACAGTCCTGCCCGAATTGACCAGCGAATGCATCACCGTCGATCAAGAGAACACTGCCCAAAGGGCCAAAAAATGCAACCCATTCGAATCCTTAAGAATATCTGGTTCTTAGTTTCCTTGGTCCTCTTGTGTTTTTTGATCGCTCAAAACTATTTGTCATTCAAGTTTCCCATTAAGCAAAACTTGTTTGAGCACAGTTACAGGACCAGTCAGGTGAACAGGATCATTGCCTATGCCCTATTGCTATGGTCAGACAAGAAATTTGAGCACTTTAGTGCGGAACAGATTGACGAAATGATCGAGGAAATCGCTAGGAAGCATGATGTGGATCCTTGTCTAATCAAAGCGATTGTAATGTACGAGTCCAACTACCTCTCCAGAGCGATTTCGACAAGGGGGGCAATGGGCCTGATGGCTTTGACGCCCGAAACGGCTAGAACTCTTGGGGTTCGCGATGCTTTCGATCCCGTCGAAAACGTTGCTGGGGGAGTGAGGGTGGTGAAGATGTTGCATGAAGCCTTCCAAGGCGACATTTCATTGATCTTGGCGGGATACAGTGCAGGGAAGACTACGGTCAAGGAATATAACGGTATACCTCCTTCTCCAGAGACAATCGCTTATGTCAGCAATGTTGGTAAGATTTATGATTTCTTAAAGGGTGATTCCAAATTTCTTTCTGCAAGCGCCCTCCCTGAGCATACTGATCGCCGCAAAGAAGCTCACAGTCTTTCTCGTCAGACCCTCAATGAACGATTTGCCGAAGTGATCAGGGCTACTCTAGATGCAAAGGTGGTTTACGAGGACGTTCTGGGTGAAGGAACGAATGGATGGGATTCGAATCCCAGATACCCACACAAGAGAGTCAACTGCCTTGTCTGGCTGCAACTGGTGATCAGTGAAATCTATGGCAAAGGGTTGTCAGATAAGACTGTCGTCATGGACCGCCTTCGATACTACGGCGGCCACGTTGGGTTTGCCTTGAGGAAGCACTATGTCGATCAGTGGCTGGCGTTCGAGCCGGAACCGCTTGTGAGAATAGACCTGAAGGGCTGCGGTGTGAGTACAGCTCAGAAATTGATTCGATTGAGTCCACGAGTCCTTCTGGAGGACAGAAATTATCCTTGCAGCCTATATAGGATGGAGGACGTTACTTTTGAGTTGGAGTACTTAAAGAGAGAGGCTCTGTTGCAATGCACGAAGAAGCTACCCAGTGGTTATTACCTTATGTTTGCCGTGGCGAGCGACAAATATCTTGAACTCTATCCCAGCAGTGGAACGATGGGGTTGGTTCACTCAATTATCCTGCAATTGGACCCACTTCCCAAAGGTGCGACGGAACGCCCGCTGGAAAATGCCAGAATTCATCACGCGTCAACCAGGGCTGAGGGAGTCAGATCTGTTGGCCTAAGGCAGTATTTGGAGGTCCATCAGTCGATGCATCTCGGCTATGTCATTTACGAGCTTGATCCAGCCTGGGATTTCCAGAAACCCATGCCGATAACTGACGAAATTCAGCAATTGCTGAAGTGTGAGGCCAAGATTGTTGAAAAGAGGCAGAATTGGACGTTCAAAGCACCAGGGTGAGGAATGTTCAATTGGAGGTCCGAGCAAAGGAACGACTGCATTGCCGAACCCTGCGGTCCAGGATCAGAACCTACAGAAGTGAAGTTATTGCCCATACCGCACTCAGGTCGAATGCTCTTCAAGAAAGTGGCGGGGGAATCGGAGGCACCTTGACAGATGCAGGTAACGATGTGACTCCGGTATTAGCATTCGTGGAAGATGGAGCGATATGCCGAATGATCCCATAGGAACAGACGCGAATCTATCTTCCCACCAAAAAGCGACGTCCCAATCAGAGCTCCCGCAGGTCGGACGCAATAACTCAGGCGAATACACCATTCCACCCATAGGTAACCGTGAGCAGTTCCCACTGTCTGTCAGGCAGCAGCGGCTGTGGTTTATTGAGCAGTTAGAGCCAGGGGGGTTCTCCTCCAGCTTAGTACAGGCATTCAGACTGGATGGCTTACTCAGCATCGAGATATTGCAGCAGGCTTTAGATACTACTGTTGCTCGTCACCAGTCCTTGCGCACGACGTTTATCATTGTCGAAGGCGAACCTGCTCAGGTTATTGCGGAACGGGAGTCCACATTCCCAAGAGTGAAGTTCCTAGACTCACGGCCAGGAGGGAAATGGGAGGAAGAAGTCTTTCGGCTGGAAAATAAGGAGATGGAACGCCCGTTTGACTTGGCTCGCGGTCCGCTTGTACAGGTCGCGGTGGCACGTCTCAATGAGAAGGAACACATTCTTCTGATTGCGATGCATCTCATTATTTCGGACCCGCAATCGATGAGAATCTTCCTCAACGAATTGTTCGCTTCATACGAAGCCATCTCTATCGGACATCCTTACTCGCCGACTGAACTCCCGATTCAATATGTTGACTACGTGGTCCGCGAAGGGCAGTGGCTGCAAGCTGAGGGCTCCCTAAAACAGCTTGAATACTGGAGGCAGAGACTCCAGGGTGCTCCTGGCTTATTGAAATTGCCAACCGACCAGCCGCGACCCCCGGTTCAGACGTATCGCGGCGCCCGACACCTGAAAGTGATTCCGAAGAACTTGTATGACTCTCTCGTAGCGTTCATTCGGAGAGAAGGGGTGTCGCTGTTCACTGTGTTTCTAGCAGCCTTCCAGGTCTTGCTTTCACGGCATACAGGAGAAGAAGACATTCTGGTGGGCACGTCTGTTGAGGGTCGCCGCCAAGCTGGCACCGAAGGACTCATCGGACCCTTTATTAACATGTTGGTGCTGCGTACCAGCCTGTCAGGGAATCCCAGTTTTCGGGAGTTGCTGAGACGGGTGAAAGAAGTGGAAGAAGGGGATTTTGGACATCAAGATCTCCCCTTTGAAAAGCTGGTCGAGAAGTTGCAGCCCCAGCGAAGCCTTAGTCATCCCCCATTGTTTCAGGTGATGTTTGAGCTAAGAGTTGAACCACGCGAAACTTTGCAGTTGTCAGGTCTCAGACTCAGCTCGACTGAAACAAAAAACGTAAGGGTTCAGGCCGATTTGACTCTCGTTGTCATTCAGGAAGCAAGTAGCCTGGTAGCCTCTTTCGAGTACAACACAGGCTTGTTTGATGAGGAGACAATCTTGCGGATGGGCAGTCATTTTCAGACTCTCTTGCGGGGAGTAGCAGCGAATGCAGAGAGTCCCATTGCAAGTTTGCCTCTAATGACTGACGGGGAACTGCAACAAATAGTGGTCGAATGGAATGAGAACAGGACAGATTTTCCAAAACATTTCTGCATCCATCAGCTGTTTGAAGCGCAGGTCAACTGTACACCTTCGGGAGTTGCGGTGGAGTGTGGGCCTCACCATCTCACCTATTCAGAACTCAATAGGAAGGCAAATCAGATGGCCCGCCGTCTCATCCAGCATGGAGTTGGACCTGAGGTGTTGGTCGGCATTTGCATGGAACGGTCCATCCAGATGTTAGTGGGATTGCTCGGCATCCTCAAGGCCGGAGGCGCGTACGTGCCGCTGGATCCAACCTATCCACAGGACCGACTCTCGTTCATGATGAAGGATTCTGAAGTATCGGTGCTGCTGACTCAAGAGCATCTGCTAAAGGAGCTGCCTGCGCCCACAGCGGAAGTTATCTGCTTGGATGCCAGCTGGAACTTTATCGCAGGCGAGAATGAAGACAATGTTGCCAGTGGCGCCAGACCGGAAAACCTGGCCTATGTGATTTACACTTCTGGCTCCACGGGGCGACCCAAAGGGGTGGCTATCCAACATCGGAGTTGCGCCGCTTTGTTGTGCTGGGCCGGAACCCGCTTTGGTCCAGAAGAGTTGGCTGGCGTATTCGCTTCGACCTCCATCTGCTTCGATCTCTCGGTTTTTGAACTTTTTGCTCCCTTGAGCTGGGGTGGGAAGGTCATTCTGGCCGAAAACGTATTGCATCTAACGTCCTCGTCGACATACCAGGACGTGCGCTTGATCAATACTGTTCCTTCAGCGATGACTGAGATTCTGGCGATTCAGGGCTTGCCCGACTCAGTTCGCACAGTAAACCTAGCTGGTGAGCCGCTCAAAAATAGACTCGCACAACAGATCTATCGGGCAACCAAAGTCGAGCAGGTATTCAATCTGTATGGTCCGACTGAGGACACCACTTACTCGACGTTTCGCTTGGTGAAAAGAGGAGCTCACGAACCGGTCTCGATTGGTCGCCCAGTCGATAACACATCGGTTTACTTGTTGGATAGGCATTTGCGGCCAGTGCCTATCGGGGTTGTCGGGGAATTGTATGTCGGCGGACAGGGGCTGGCTCGAGGATATCTACATCGTCAGGAATTGACCGCTGAGCGATTCATACCGAGCCCGTTCGACGATGGTGCCAGGGTCTATAAAACTGGTGATCTGGCACGTTACCTGCCCGATGGCAATATCGAGTTTCTTGGTCGCCAAGACAGACAGGTGAAGCTCAGAGGCTATCGGATAGAGCTAGGCGAAATCGAGACCGTGCTGGCGGGACTTCCAGGCGTCCATGAATGCGTGGTCGCAATTATCGGTGATGAACTTTCGGAGAACGTCTTGGTTGCATATGTTGTCGCTGAGTCCGGGCAGTCCTTGGCAACTAGTGACATGCGTCAAACGCTAATACAGAAGTTGCCTGAATACATGATCCCTTCAGCTTTCGTCATTATGGATGAATTGCCGCTCACACCCAACGGCAAGGTGGATCACAAGGCGCTGCCTCCGGTCAATGCAAACCCCAGGGCGGTAAGCGGTTGGGCCGCCCCACGCACACCGGCGGAGGAGACACTGGCAGAAATCTGGCGTGAAGTTTTGAGATTGAAGCAAGTGGGAATTCGGGACAACTTCTTTGAGTTGGGAGGTCACTCGTTACTGGCAACGCGAGTGATGTCACGAGCACGGGAAGCCTTCCAAGTGGAAATACCCCTTCGTGTTCTTTTTGAGGTTCCTACTATCGAAGGCCTGGCCGTTGTCATCGCCGGTACTGGTGGTGCGAAGCCTAGCCAGAGCGGCGTATTGTTTCGCACGCCTTTGAGACCTGCTCGAAGGACGACCGATAATTTTCTTCCGTTATCCTTTGCCCAGCAACGATTGTGGTTCTTTGACCAATTGAACCCTGGTAGCAGTGCCTACAATGTTCCCGCTGTCTTTCGACTGAAAGGATCTCTTCATTTCTCTGCTTTGCAACGCAGTTTGAGTGAGATCGTTCGGCGTCACGAAGCCTTAAGAACGGCATTTCGAACGGTGAACGGGAATCCGATCCAATGGATTGCACCAGCTACGGAGTTCCCTTTGAGAATGATCGATCTTGAAGTCATCCCCAGCGTGGAGCACGAAGCCAAGTGTCAGGAGTGGATAGAAAGGGAGGTGACTCACCCCTTTGACTTATCCGCTGACTGCATGTTGAGAGCGTGTCTGTTGCGTTTGGGGCAAGCTCATCAGATCCTGGTCCTCACGCTCCATCA
>Ga0187893_10010626_pt1 | contig 13643 bp, 12 predicted proteins | sample MA1701074metaG_FD_139574 | JGI IMG/M metagenome (GOLD analysis project Ga0187893, IMG submission 139574) | White microbial mat communities from a basaltic lava cave in the Kipuka Kanohina Cave System on the Island of Hawaii, USA - MA170107-4 metaG ...
CCCTTGGAGAGTTCCCTGACGCGGCTCGTCTTCCTGACGTCGCTGCGCGCGAGGAAATGCTCGCACACGTCGCGGCGGAATTTCGGGTGCGTCGCCGCGACGAAATCGATCAGCTGGCTGACTCGGATCCAGCGCGGCAGCACGGCGACGTCCGCGATGAAGCAGACGTCCTGCATCAGCCGGTGCCGCTGGCGGTAAGGGTCGAGGCCGAGCACGGACAGCTCGCCTTCGAAGCGCGTGAGGCCGAGGAGGGCCTTCAGCGCGGTCGTCTTGCCGGCGCCGTTCGGGCCGATCAGCCCGACGATGCGCCCGGCTTCGACGCGGAGATCCACGCTGTCGAGTGCGCGTGTCGTGCCGAAGCTCTTGCCGAGCCCGTGCGCCACGATCAATTCACTCACGCTCGTTCTCCTCGTCAGCGTCGTCGTCGCTGCGCGCGGCCGTCAATGACGAAGCCGGCGCAGGCGGAATCTTGTCGAGCTTGTCCAGGAGCTCCTTGGGCTCGAAACCCAGTCGCTGGATGCGGCCCGCGATCTTGGGCCACTCCTCCTCCAGGAAAAGCTGTCGTTCATCCTTGAGAAGCGCGCGGCGCGCGCCTTCGGTCACGAACATGCCGCGTCCGCGGCGCTTCTCGACGAGCTGCTCGTCGACCAGTTGCTGGTAGCCCTTCAGGACCGTGAGGGGATTGAGGCGGTACTCCGCCGCGACGCTGCGCACCGACGGCAAGGGATCGCCGTCGTTCAGCACGCCCTCCAGGATCATCGCCACGACGCGGTCGCGCAGCTGGCGGTAGATCGGCAGGCTGTCGTTCCAGTTGGTGTCCATGAATGGGTCTAAGTGAGCTAGCCCGCTACCAGACTACTTTAGCAGAGCACCCTCAGAATCCCGCGTTGATCGCAGGAGACTGATGACGCTTGCCCTTCTCTTCCTTCGCGACCATGTGCGCAACGCGCTTCGCGACCACCACGATCTCGGGCAGCTGCACGGCCGCGAACTGGACGCCGGACTCGCGCTTGGCGACGACGACCACTTCGGGCAACTGGGCCTGCACGATCCCGCCGGTGTCGAGGCTCGTCAGCTCGCCGATCTCGATCGTTCCGCGGGGGGCCGCGGCCAGGTGTCCCTGGTCCATCACCAGACCGCCGAACGAGACGATTGCGACCGCCGCGACTGCGCTGAAGGTCTTCCGAGTGCTCTCTGCATTCATCGTGAACATGACTTTCTCCTTTCCTCTTGCTGCTTCGGGCTGCCGCCTTGGCTGCTCCCGATGTACTGATGTGCTCCTCTGGTGTTGTAGTTGACTATAACACTGACTCAATTGCAAGAGGATTTTGAACGGCAAAGTCGAGTTGCAAAGAAAATGCTTTTAGATCAATGAGTTACGCTGCGCAAAATTCTTGATTTCGGCTCCCGCGGGCACTGTCAGGGATGTCCGGCGGTGAAAATCGCGCGGGAACCGAACACCCAACGCACCTTTCAGGCGTTCAATACACTGCCCTCCGCGGCCTTCCGGGTAGAGTGCCGGCGATGGGAGTGGGCGACGCCGACGCGCAACTGATGCTGCGTTACGCCGCGGGCGAGGCGCGCGCATTCGATGAGCTCTACGCGGCCCATCGCAGCGGCCTCTGGCGCTTCATCCGGCGATCGGTGCGCGACGCCGCGGCAACCGACGACGTGTTCCAGGAATGCTGGTCACGCGTCATCGCAAACCGGGAGCGCTACCGGCCGGAGGCGCGCTTCGCGACCTGGCTGTACCGGATCGCACACAACTGCTGCATGGACCATTGGCGCAAGAGCGGGCGCCGCGACAGGCGCGAATCGATGGAAGACGATGCGGTCGCGGCCGCCGCAGATGAATCAGCCACCGAACCGCTCGATGCCGTCCTCGCGGGTGAGGCGAGCGAGCGGCTCGCCGCGGCGCTCGAGCGCTTGCCGCAGGAACAGTGCGCCGCCTTCCTGCTCTATGTGGAGGGCGGGCTCTCGGTGGCCGAGATCGGCGAGGCCACGGGCGTGAATCCGGAAACCGCCAAGAGCCGGCTGCGCTACGCGGTCGCGCGGCTCAAGCAGGCGCTCGGCAACGACGCACCGGACTGAGGACATGGAAGAGAAAGACTTCAAGGCGCCCTTCCCTCGCGAGCCGTGGAAACGGTTGCTCGAGCATGCCGCCGATGCGCCGCCGGAGACTACGGACGCGCGCATCCGCGCGAACGCGCGCAAAGCGCTGGTGCCGCATGGCGCGCGCTGGTGGCTGCATGCGGGGCTCGCGGCAAGCTTCGTAGTCGCCGTCGTACTCGCGCAGACGATGTTCAGCGGGCGCGGCAAGGGCGTCGGCGGAGATTCATTGATTGGCGAATCCAAGATCGACGTCTCGGTCGTCGACCGGTCAAAGGCGATCAGCCCGCCGCCGCCGCCCGCAGCGGCATCCGAGCCGCTGCGGCGCGAGGCCGTCCGCCCGGAAGGCGAGGCCGCATTCGTCGAAGACGACTACGAAGACGAGGCCGCGGTCGGCGAAGTCGCCGAGGTCGAGGGGACCGACTCGCGCATCGGCGGACCGGAGCGCGAGCGAAGGGCGGCGAGCGAGTCACCCGAGGAACAATATGACGCGACGCCCGCGACCGCCGAGGAGTCGAAGGAACTCTCGAATGTGGTCGTGACCGGGTCGCGAGCTGAAGTCGCGGCCGAGGAATCCACGCCATCGGCCGGATCGATAGCTTCCGTCGACCAGGCGTCATGGCGGCAAACTCCCGAGGAATGGTATGCCCGGATCGTTGCGCTCAGAAAGGCCGGCAGCAACACGGAAGCCGACGCGGAGCTCAAGCGCTTCGAGGCCACCTGGCCCGACTGGATGAAGAAGCACGGCAAGCCGAGGCCTTGAGTCCGTCGCGATACCTGCCCTGGCTGATGCTGGCGTTGGTCTCGCTCGGCAACTTCGGCAATTTCTACGTCTACGACTCGATCGGCCCCGTCGCCGACCTGCTCGAGCGCCAGCGCGGATTCAGCAACACCGAGATCGGCATGCTGAATGCCATCTACAACATCCCGAACATCGTCCTGCTGCTCGTCGGCGGCATGCTGGTCGACCGGTTCGGCGCCGCGCGGATGCTGACCTGGACCGCGGCGATCTGTTTCGCCGGCGCCTTGCTGACCTCGTACGCGCCTGCATTCGCGGGCATGGCGACCGGCCGCCTGCTCTTCGGCGTCGGCGCGGAGACGTTCAATATCGCGACCATCGGCGCCGTCGTGCGATATTTTCCGCACCGCAATATCGCGCTCGCGCTGGGGCTCAGCATGGCGCTCGGCCGCGGCGGCGCGTTTTCCGTCGACATGTCGCCGACCTGGTTCGCGGGCGCCTATGCCGCCGGCTGGCAGCCGCCGCTCGAGATCGCGGCGTTTTTTGCGGGAACCTCGCTCGCCGCCAGCGCGATCTACTGGTGGGCAGACTGGCTCGCCGGCACGCGCGCAAAGGCCGCGGAGTCCGTGCCGCGCTTTTCGCTGCGCGAAGCCTGGCAGTTCGGGCCGGCCTACTGGTACCTGCTCGTGCTGTGCGTGCTCTGGTACTCGGTGATTTTCGCCTTTCGCAGCACGTTTTCGATCAAGTATTTCCAGCATGCGCACGGGCTCGACCTCGCGGCCGCGGGCGCGATCAACAGCTATGTCTTCCTGGCCGCGCTCTTTGCGACGCCGGCTTTCGGCTGGCTCTGCGACCGCTTTGGCCGCTATGCGCCGCTCCTGGCATTCGGCGCGCTGCTCCTGCCCGTGTCGATCGTCGTCATGGCGATTCCGCAGGGATCCCTGGGCGTCGGGACACTCCTGATCGGCGTCAGCTATTCGCTGGTGCCCGCGGTGATGTGGCCGCTGACGGCAAGGCTCGTGCCGGCGCACCGGCTCGGTACCGCGCTCGGCCTCATGTGGGTCATTCAGAACGCGGGCATCGCCGGCGCGAACCTCGTGGCGGGCAGACTGAACGACACGTATGGCGCCGGGCCGGACAATCCGGGCGGCTACCAGCCGATGATGTCGTACTTCTGCATTTCGAGCGCGATCGGCTTCCTGTTCGCGCTTGCGCTCTGGCACCGGGCGGGCCGGCGCGGGCATGAAGCCGCCCACGGCCGGAAAGAGGCTATTCCCGCTCCAGTCGGCTGAGGCCTTCATTCAGCTCGCGGCGCTGGGCGGCGCCCAGCTTCGGGTATTTCGGATCGAGACGCGCGAGAGCCTCGACGATCGTCCGCGCAACGGCCACACGCATGTAGGCCTTGCTGTCGGCCGGGATTGCGTACCACGGAGCGAAAGGACGTGAGGTCGCGCGCAGTGCGTCCTCGTAGGCCTGCTGGAAATCATCCCAGCGCGCGCGGTCGTCGAGATCGCCGAGACGGAACTTCCAGTTCTTGTCGGCTTCGCGGATGCGGCTGATGAAGCGCTTCTTCTGCTCCTTGCGCGAGACGTTGAGCCAGAATTTCACGATCACCGTGCCGTTCTTCGCGAGATGCTCCTCGAAGTTGCGGATCGACTCGAAGCGATCGTTCCAGACGCGCTTCAGGTTGACGTCCGGCAGGTGCTGGGCGTCGAGGAATTGCGGGCGGACGCGCACGACCAGCACTTCCTCGTAGTGGCTGCGTTTGAACACGCCGATCTTGCCGCGCTCGGGCAGGCGCGCGGCGACGCGCTGGAGGAAGTCGTGCCGCAGTTCGAGCTCGCTCGGCCGGCCGAAGGCATGGACGCGAAAGCCCGCCGGATTGACGCCCGAGAAGACCTTGCGGATCGTGCTGTCCTTCCCCGCGGCGTCCAGCGCCTGGAAGACTGTCAGCAGGGCGAAGCGCCCGTCGGCGAACAGGCGATGCTGCAGCTTGTCGAGCCGGTCGACGAGGTCCCCGAGCTCCTCCTCGAGCGCGTCCTTCGACGGCGTTCCTTTCGGCGGTTCCGTGGAGAGGTTCGCAACCGAAAATTGGCCGTCGTAGGGCACGCGATGTCGCCTGGGGAAATCGATCATGCATGCGCTCCTTCAGCGCCTCGCAATCGAACGAAGAGCCAGAGTCCGGCGCCGATCAGCGCGAATACCGAGCCGCTCGCGATGGTCGGCAACCAGCCCGCGTGGTCAACCATGTAGCCGATGAGCGGCGCCAAGAGGCCCGGCGTGGTGCCGCCGAAGTTCAGCGTGCCGCAGGCGCTCGCAGTGTGCTCGCCCGACGCGTAGGTTGCTGCGGCCCAATAGGGCGTATCGGCGAAAAGCGTAAAACCGAAGCAGAGCGAGAGCAGGCCGACGGCGACGTACGGATCGGGCGCATAAACGCCCGCGACCAGGAAGATCGCAACGAGGACAAGACCGGTCATGGCCGTGATGCGGCAGCCGCGCAGCCCTCCGTAGCGGCGGCACAGCGCGTCGCAGACCCAGCCGCCCACGGCCGTGAGAACGGCACCGGTCGCGAACGGCGCGACATAGAGCCAGCCGCTCTCAAGCATCGAAAAGCCGCGTGACTCGACGAGGTAGGTAAAGAGCCACTGCGAGAAAGTGTAGAAAACATAGTTGAGGCAGAAGTAGCTCGCGGCGAGGATCATGACGTCGCGATTCACGAGGGCCGCGCGCCAGGAGGCGGGCGCCGCAGGCGACGGCGGCGACTTCGAGCGTCCCGCGTCGATGAATTCGATCTCCTCGCGGCTGATCGACGGATGCCGGGCGGGCTTGTCGCGCGCGTACCAGAGCCACCACAGCCCGGCGATCACGCCGAGCGGTGCCAGGATGTAGAAGGCCTCACGCCAGCCGTAGGCGACGATCAGCGCAGTCACGACTGGTCCGAGTGCCGCCTGGCCGAGCGCGAGCCCCGAGCTCGTCACTGAGTTCGGGAGCGCCCAATGTCCGGGCGGGAACCAGCTTTCGATCAGTCCTGTCGTAATCGGAAAGATCGGCGCATTGGAGGCGCCGACGAGCAGGCGCACCGCGACCAGCGAGACCATCGCGCCCGCCGCGGAGGCCGCCATCAGGTTCGGCGCAAAGCCCGTGAGCGCCGTCAATACGCCCCAGGTGATCGCGATGCTGCCGAGCGCGCGCCGCGGACCGAAGCGCTCACCGAAGATGCCGCCGGGAATCATCATCAGCGTGTAGCTGATGTTGAACGCCCCAAGGATCCAGCCGATCTCGGCGCTCGTGAAGCCGAACTCGCTGCGAATGCTCGGGACCGCGACCGACAGCGCATTGCGCAGCAGGTAATTGACGAAGCTCACGACGAAGAGCACGAACAGCAGCCGCCAGCGAACCGGTATTCCGCGCAGGATGCTCATCAGCGCCTCACGATCCGAGCCCGCGGCGCAGCGCGCGGTTTCGCTTCAAGTCGTCGAGGATGCGGTGCGCGGCATTGTGGCCAGGCGCGCCCGTCACGCCGCCGCCCGGGTGCGTGCCGGCGCCGCAGAGATAAAGAGCCGGGACCGGCGAGGCATAGCGCGCGTACCCCGGCAGCGGCCGCATGAAGAAGAGCTGGTCGGGCCGGAGATCTCCGTGAAAGATGTTGCCCTCGGTGATGCCGAAGACATGCTCGAGGTCAGCCGGCGTGTAGAGGCGGCTCGTGACGAGCGAGCGCCCGACGGCCGGCACGAATTTCGTGATCTGGCGAATGAGCTGCGCCGCGAGGCGCTCGCGCTCGAGACTCCAGTCGGAGCCCGCGAGCCCGTACGGCAGGTACTGCACGAAGCAGGTCATCACGTGGCGGCCCTGCGTCGCGAGCGAGGGATCGACGAGCGAGGGCACGAGGCAGTCGATCCAGAGCTCTTCGGCGATGCGGCCGCGCCGCGCCTCTCCGTAAGCCGATTGCGCGCCGTCGAGCCAGGGCACGAGCGTGAACTGAGAACGCTGCAGCGCGTCGGCCGCCGGATCCTCGCCCGTGAGGCGCGGCTCCTCCGACAGCACGAGATTGAACTTGCCGCAGGGGCCGTCCATCTTGATGCCGCGCACGGCGGCGAGAAATTCGGGATCGAGTGCGGCCGCAGGCAGCAATTTCAGGTAAGTGCGCTTCGGATCGGCATTCGACACGACGAGGCCGGCGTCGACGTCGCTTCCGTCCGTGAGCGTGACGCCATGCGCGCGCCCGTCGATCACGCGGATCTCGGCGACTTCGGCAGAGGTGCGGAATTCAACGCCGCGTCCGCGGCAGGCCTCCGCCATCGCTGCCGTGATCGCGCCCATTCCGCCCATGACGTGGCCGACGAATCCCTGCTTCGATTCCGCGCCGCCCCCGAGTAGATGAAACAAGAGCCCGAAGAGCGTGCCCGGGTCGTAGGGACCGCCGTGCTTGCCATAGAGGCTGTTCGCGAGGACGAGGGACTTCAGGTGCGGCGACTCGAGCGAGCGGTCGAGGAATTCGCCGAGGCTGCCGGTCGTGAACGCCACGAAATCCGGGATCTGCCGGGCGCTGAGGCCCCGGAAGCGCAGCGCAAGCCTGAGGAGCTCGCGGAATCCCGCGAATCCGCCGCGCGCAAGGTCCGGCGGCGCCTCCATGAAGACCGGCTCGAGGTGCCGCGCGAGCCCGCCAAGGCGGATTTCGAGCGACAGGAAGCGCTCGCAATCGGCCGGCGCGAACCGGTGCAGCAACTCGCGCATTCGCGCTGAATCGCTCCACCAGGGAAGCACGACGCCGTCCGGCGTCACGGCTTGCACGGTCGGGTTCGCCGCGACCATGCGAAGACCGTGCCGGTCCAGCTCGAGATCGCGGATGACCTCGGGACGCAGCATGCTCGCCATGTACGACGCCGTGGACACGCGGCAGCCCGGCGCGCGGGTGGAATCGATCTCTTCCGTCACGGCGCAGCCGCCGAGGATCTCGCGCCGCTCGAGCACGAGCGTCGAGAGCCCGGCGCGCGCGAGATAGAAAGCGGCCGTCAGGCCGTTGTGCCCGCCGCCGATCACGACGACGTCGTAGCGCTTCGCTGTCACGGGTACGCTTTCAGTCGCGCGGAATACCGGCCATGTCGCCGAGGTGCCGGGCGAGATAGCGCCGGATGTCCAGGCTCGGGTCCTCCATCGGCGCGTAGTAACCGCCGCGGAATCCGCGCGATTGCATGCCGAGCTGGACGCCCTCGCAGACGTACCAGTCCTGCCGGTTCACGACGTCCCAGAATTCGACGACGTCCTTCGGGTCGAAGCCCGGCTTGGCGACCTCCGATTCGTGGAACAGGAACTCGCAGGCGATGCGCGTGAAGTCCGGCGCCCGGGGCCACAGCGTGAAGGCCGCGACGTGCTCGGCCGCCGCCGAAAGCAGCAGGTTCGGGTAGACGACCTCGCCCTTGTGATGCGTGCGCTCGATCGCAGACAAGCCGGGAAACGGCGCGCGCGTCGAGGTGCCGGAAGCCGTGAAGGTCCAGGCGCCGGCGCGATGCGGGATGCCGTCCTCCCAGGCGAGCCCGCCGCCGCCTTTCTCGCGAAACGCGGGCACCAGCGCGCAGAGCTCCGGGTGCACGGGGCCGCAGTGATAGCACTCGTTGTAGTTCTCGAGGATCACCTTCCAGTTCGCGCGCACGTCGTAGACGATCTGCGCGCCGCGGCGCATGTCCGCGAAGGGATAGCGGCCGAGCATGCGCGTCGCCTTCGCGACCTGCGCCGCGAGCGGCGCCGGCTTTTCCGAAAGGTTGAGGAAGATGAATCCGCCCCAGGACTCGAGCGCGACCGGCACAAGCGAGAAATTCTCCTTCGGGCAGGCGGCATCGAACTGCACGAAGGGCGCGGCGCGCAGCGTCCCGTCGGTGTGGTAGCTCCAGGCGTGGTACGGACAGACGATGGCCGGGCCGACGCGGCCCGAGCGCGTGGCCGCGGGGTCGGCGACATCAGGCAGCGGACTCGTGCGGATGAGCCGGCTGCCGCGGTGCCGGCAGACGTTGTAGAAGGCGCGCACGGCCTCGTCGCGGCCGCGAAGCACGATCACGCTCTCGCCGGCGACCTCGACCAGCAGGCAATCGCCCTTGTCGGGAACCTGGTCGAGCCTTCCGGCGCAGAACCACTGGTCGTGGAAGACCTGGCGCGCCTCAAGCGCAAAGATCTCCGGGCTCAGGTAGAACTGCGGCGCAAGCGCCGCCTTCATTTCCGAGGCCTGGACCGGTTTGTCGTCGCCCGCCATGCCGCCCCCCAGTCAGAACCTTATATCGCAGGTCCCGGCACGATGGGTGACCCGTCGAAGAAACGGCCGAGCCGGAAACCCGCGTTCGCCGCCGGATCCGCGGTTCCGCTGACCATCCCCGCGATCAGTTTACCGGCGCCGGGGCCGATGCCGAAGCCGTGCCCGCTGAAGCCGGTCGCGACGTAGAAATCGCCGTTGGATTCGACGGGCGAGATGATCGGCAGGACGTCGGGCGACACCTCGATCATGCCGCCCCAGGATTCGACGAAGGGCACGCCGGCAAGCTCGGGCACCCAGCGTTCGAGCGCGGCGCGCATCTGGCGGAGCACGCGGACCTCCGGTTTCGGATTCAGCACGCGCTCGCGCTCGAAAGGCGACGGACGATCGAGCGGCCAGTGCTGCCCCGTCGCGAGGGCGCGGAAAAAATCGCCGCCGAAGGAGATCCGCAGCGAGTCGTGGCCCTCGCGCAAGGCGGGCATGAATTTCATCGCGTAGCGAAAGCTGGCAGGAATGATCGAATGCAGGGACGAGTGGCCGTGCGCGACGGTATAGCCGCCGTCGGCGCGCCGGCGGATCGCGACCGCGGGCGACCAGGCCTGGCCCTCGAGGAGCCGCGGTGCCGGCGCCGTGCGCGCTACCGTGCCGAGCACCGGCAGTTGCGGCACGCGGACGCCGAGCGAGGCGCAGAAGAGCCGCGACCAGGCGCCGGCCGCGCAGACGACGGCGCGCGTCGCGACCCGGCCGTGCTCCGTCACGACGGCAGAGATGCGACCGGCCGCCGTCTCGATGCCGCGCACTGCCGTATGGCCGAGGACTCGCGCGCCCGCGCGCGCGGCGCCGCGGGCGATCGCGCGCGCCGCCCTCGACGGTTCCGCGCGGCCGTCGCTGGCCGTATAGAGCGCACCGGCCCAGCGTTCGCCGGCGGCAAACACGTCCTTCAATTCGCGTCCGGTGACGATGCGCGTATCGATGGCATGTTCGCGCGCGACGGCGATCCACTCGGCCAGAACCTCGAGTTCCTTCGCGTCCTCGGCGAGGTAGAGCGTGCCGCCCTGGCGGAATCCGACGTCCTCGCCGAGCAGCGCCGGCAACTCCTGCCAGAGCCGCAGGCTCTGCATCATCAGGGGCAGCTCGACCGGCGAGCGGCATTGCTGGCGCACCCAGCCCCAGTTTCGTCCGGACTGCTCGCCCGCGATGCGTCCCTTTTCGAAGAGCGCGACGGACACGCCGCTTCTCGCCAGGAAGTACGCCGCCGAGCTGCCGATGATTCCGCCCCCGACGATTGCGACATCCGCGGCCTCAGGCAGCGGATTCTCCGTCGCATGCCAGGCGAACTCGTCCGTCTCGCCCGGATGGATCTGGGGCTCGCCCGTCATCGGAAAGCGTCGGCGCGATAGACGACATCGCCATCGAAGATCGTCATCTGGCAGGCGGCGTCCTTGATGGCGGCGGACGAAGCCGTATAGAAGTCCGTGTCCCAGACGGCGATGTCGGCGCGCTTGCCCGCTTCGAGCGAGCCCACGCGCTCGTCCATGAAGACCTGGTGCGCCGCCCAGATCGTGAACGACCTGAGCGCCGCGCGTGCGTCCACCGACTCCTCGCCACCGAATGGATCGCCGCCATAGATGCCAAGGAGCGGCTCACGCGCGATCGACGACCAGATGCCGTAGCGCGCGGGAAACGGCGTCACGAAATAATCCGAGCCGCTCGCCCAGCGGATGCCCTTCCTCTGGAAAGTCGCCAGAGGATTGAGGCGGCGACTGCGCGCGGATCCGAAGTTGCCCGCATAGATGTCGCCGATCCACCAGGTGAAGGACGGCGACGGCTCCGGATAGCCCGCGTCGTAGCGCTTCTGCATCGCCGCCATCGCGTCGAGCGCGTGATCGCTCGGGACATTGGAATGGATGATCGAGTGGCGGAGTCCCTTCGCTGGCTTGCGCTCGAGCGCGATCGCGTAGGAATCGACGACCCAGTCGATCGCGCGGTCGCCGACGGCGTGCACGCCGAGATGAAAGCCGGCGTCGTGATACAGGAAGATGAGCTTTCGCATCAGCTCCTCGTTGAACGCGGAATAGCCCGTGTTCCCCGCATCGACTCCGCTGACGTCGCGATTCCAGTCCTGCCACATCCAGGCGGTGCGCGAGGCTCCGCTGCCGTCGGCGAACATCTTGATGCCGCCCGATACCAGCCGGTCCTCGACGCCCGACGTGCCCGGCCAGTTGAGCGGCTCGATCAGACGGATGAGCTTCTTCGCCTCAGCGATGGTCTTCGGGCTGTGCCAGAGCGCGAATACGCGCACCGTGAGCGCGCCGTCCGCGAGCACCTCGCGATACGCATTCCAGGTGTCCATCGCCGCCTCAGGATCGTAGACGAGGCTGCTGCCGATGCCGGGATCCTTCACGCCGGTCATGCACTCGCGGTTGAACTCGCCCACCATTGCGCGGATCCCCTCGCGCATCTTTTCGGGGCCGGCCGGCGGAATGTGCCGCGCGACGAGACCCATCGCCGTTTCCATCAGCACGCCCGTCGGATTGCCGCCGGCGTCGCGGTCGATCACGCCGCCAGGCGGATCTGCCGTTTCGCGCGACACACCGGCCAATGCGAGCGCGGCGGAGTTCGCGACTCCGTAGTGACCGGTCGTATGTACAAGCCAGGCCGGGTGCCCGTCACTCACGGGGTCGACGTCGGCGGCGACGACCTGTCGACGGTCGGAGAATTTCCCCTCGTCCCAGCCGCGGCCGAGGATCCAGTCGCCCGGCTTCGCCGTGGCACTCCGTCCTTCCACCGCGTTCACGACGTCCGCAATGCTCTTCACCTTCGGGAAACCCAGATCGAGATGCGTGAGGCGGAGCAGCCCGCCCTGCGAGAAGTGCGCATGCGCGTCGATGAGCCCTGGCGTCGCGGTACGGCCACGAAGGTCGATGCGCTCGGTCGCCGCGCCCGCGAGGCGCTCGATTTCCACCGCCGTGCCGACCGCAACGATGCGTCCGCCCCGGATCGCAAGCGCCTCGGCGACGCGGTCCCCGGAATCCACGGTCAGGATACGGCCGCCCGTCAGGATCCGGTCGGCATCCGCTTCCGCTGCGCTCGCTGGCCGCGCGATGAGAAAGAACATGCTGAGGACAAACAGGCCGAGCCGCATGGGTGCCTCCGGTTCGCGAAAGCGCATGCTAGCGAAATCGCCGCAGTCCGCGCTGCTAAACTACGGCCCCTTCGAGGCCGCCGTGGAGCATCGATTGAAGAAGCCTGCCACCGTCACGATCACCGGGGCAGCCGGACAGATCGGCTATGCGCTCGCCTTTCGAGTCGCCTCGGGACAGCTGCTCGGCACGGACCGCCCGGTCAACCTGCAACTGCTCGAGATCACGCCGGCGCTGCCCTCGCTCACCGGCGTCGTGATGGAGCTCGCCGACTGCGCCTTTCCGACGCTGAACCGGATCGTCGCAACCGACGACGCCAAGGCCGCCTTCAGGGACTGCGACTACGCGATGCTCGTCGGCGCGCGGCCGCGCGGTCCCGGGATGGAGCGCAAGGACCTCTTGCTCGCGAACGCACAGATTTTCTCGGCCCAGGGCCGCGCCATCGACGAGGCCGCGAGCCGCGACGTGCGCGTGCTGGTCGTCGGCAATCCCGCGAACACCAATGCGCTTATTGCCGCATCGAACGCGCCCGGCATCGAGCGGCAGAACTTCACCGCGATGATGCGGCTCGACCATAACCGCGCGCTCGGCCAACTCGCCGCGAAGACCGGCATGCGCACGACGGAGATCCGCCGCATGATCGTCTGGGGCAACCACAGCGCGACGCAGCACCCGGACATCTCGCATTGCACGGTCGGGGGCAAGCCCGCGAAGTCGCTCGTCGACGTGGCCTGGTATCGCGACGAGTTCATCCCGACCGTCCAGCAGCGCGGCGCTGCGGTCATCAAGGCGCGCGGCTCGTCTTCCGCCGCCTCGGCGGCTTCCGCCGCGATCGATCACATGCGCGACTGGGCGCTCGGCACGCCGGACGCCGACTGGGTCAGCATGGCCGTGCCAGCCGACGGCAGCTACGGCATCGGCGAGGGCGTCATGTACTCGTATCCCGTCACCTGCAAGGACGGGCGCTACACGGTCGTCCAGGGCCTCGCGGTGGACGAATTCAGCCGCGAGCGCATGGACGCCACGCATCGCGAGCTGCTCGAGGAACGCGAAGGCGTGCGGAACCTGATCTGAGGAGATCGCTGCCATGTCGACGATCGCCCGTGCCGCCGCCGCGGCAACCGTCCTGTCGCTGTCCATGAGCTGGAACGCGACTGCGCAGGAGAAGACGCAGAAGCCGCCGCTGCATGGCTCGCACTGGATGGCGATCACCGGCAAGCCGCTCGCCGCCACCGCGGGCGCGCGAATGTTCGAGCGCGGCGGCAACGCGGTCGACGCAGCCTGCGCAATGCTCGCGGCGACGTCCACGATGTGGGACGTGCTTTCCTGGGGCGGCGAGACGCAGGCGCTCATCTACAACCCGAAGACCAGGAAGATCGTCGCGATCAATGGGCTCGGCGTCGCACCGACC
>Ga0187893_10010627_pt1 | contig 13642 bp, 18 predicted proteins | sample MA1701074metaG_FD_139574 | JGI IMG/M metagenome (GOLD analysis project Ga0187893, IMG submission 139574) | White microbial mat communities from a basaltic lava cave in the Kipuka Kanohina Cave System on the Island of Hawaii, USA - MA170107-4 metaG ...
GGCATGCCGATATAGTCCACGATCTCTAGTATCCCCAGCCGCTTTTCTTCGCAAAAGAGTTCCTTCGTCAAAAGGCTGCGCCAGATGTCCACCGACCCGACCGTCCTGCTGTTCTCGTTAACATTAATCACGCCAAAGTAGACTACCTTGTCTCCTCCGGTGGGATCCGAAGTCGTCATTCGCCGCTCATGCTGACAAGCAACGCCTATTTAGTTCTTGCATCATCGTACGGCCGCTCGAGCAGGATTCCAATGTTGTCGACCTTTAGGTTCTTCTTGAAGGGAATCCCGTCTTCTTCGCAGCGTCTCCTGTAGCGGTTGGTTATTGCAAACCTTGGATGCAAGGACTCGAATTCCGTTTTCGTGATGTCAATTACCATTCCCCTGGCGACAAGCGACCTTGCGGCAAGCAAAGCCCGCTGCTCGTCACCCCAACCAAGCGCGCCAGAGATTTTTGCGGGGTCCATCCTTCCCTTCTTCACTATTGTGATGAAGACCTGTGCCTCGTCGTCACTTATCTTTAATTCAGAAATGAGAGCCTGGTCGACGTTGGACAGGTTGACTGCCATTGCTACTTTACTTCTAGCGATTTGAGTATGTCTTCGGTATGCTGCTCGTCCTTTACTTCATCTGCGAGAATCGTTGTAGCAAGGTTGTACGTTACAAAGTCGCCAAGTTCAAGGGCCTTCTTTGCAAGGCCGTTGTAATTTTCGACTGCCTTGCCTTCAAATTCAAGCGCGCGGTCGAGCGCGGCTCGCAAGGTAAGGTGTTTTGCCGGGTCAAGCGGCCCTATAGTGCTGTACTGCTTCCACTCTCCGGGATCGCTCGGGGCCCTGTCGCCTAGTTCTGAGATTCTGTTTGCGAGAAGCTCTCCATGCATGAGCTCTCCTGTTGCCTGCGTCTTTAGTGCTGCTGCATACGTTACGAGACCTATGCCTTCCATGTTAATTCCGACGTACCAGAAGTAATGGAAAATCCTCATCTCGTCGCAGTATGCCTTTTTCATTGTCTCGATCATTGCCGTCGCGTTCTTGCCAAGAAGCCTTTTTTCTGTTCTGCCCATAAGGCCAAAATGGCGCGGTCAGCTATTTAATTTGTCCTAGAACTGGACCAGGTTCCTGTACTTTATGTAGCGCTCTTCGACATCTTTCTTCGATATGCCGAGCAATCGCCTGACGCCAAAATCCTCTACTGCAAAAGAGCCCATTACGTTTCCATATATGACGGCCTCTTTCATTGTAGAGAAATCTGCCCGAGACCTGCGCGCAATGTGGCCAAGAAACCCTCCTGCAAACGAGTCTCCGGCTCCGGTCGGATCCACTATTTCGTCAAGAAAAAATGCGGCTGCAGGAAATATCAGCCCGTCGCCTGTGAACAAGATGGCGCCATGCTCGCCTTTCTTTATTATCACAAACTTTGCACCCCACGAAATTATTTTCTTGGCACACTTTGCGAGGTTCGCCTCCTTGCAGAGAAGTCGTGCTTCATTGTCGTTTATCACAACGCCATCAGTCCTGCCTATCATTTTCACCACGTCGTCCCTTGCTCCATTAATCCAAAACTCTATCGTATCGCATACCACAAGCTTGGGGCTGTCGAAATGCTGTAGGATCTTTATGTTCTGCTTTGGATCGTTATTTGCAAGATAGACATAGTCTGACTTTGCATATTCTTCTGGAATCAACGGGTCAAAGCCGGCCACTACTCCGAGCTCGGTCTTGTTAGTCGTCCTGTTTGATAGGTCATAGTCAAATGAAGAGTCGTAATGAAACGTCATCCCGCCCTGGACGGTCACGATGCCCCTGGTGTCCAGACCTTTTGAATCGAGTGCCGAGAGGTGCTCTGGTGGCATGTCCGAACCCACCACGCCGACAATCGCGGTCTTGGAAAAAAAACCTGCAGAAACGGCAGCAAAGGTCGCTGCGCCGCCAAGTATTCTAGTTTCCGTGCGAAAGGGTGTACGGGTGGTGTCAAGTGCTACTGTGCCAAAGACGGTGAGCAACGGCGTAAGGCAGCGAAAGATTCGTAAATAAATGTGCTTGCGGGCATCATCATTAAATAACGAAAGCAGGGATCTCTTGTCCACTTGAGATTAGTCGTTGCGATAACCGGTGCTTCCGGCGTTATCTACGGAATCAGGCTGCTTCAAGCCCTGCAAGAGCTAAAGATAGAGACGCACCTTATCCTGACGGCTTGGGGAGCCCGGACTGTTGAAATTGAGACTGACGAAACTGTGGATGATGTCAGGTCGCTAGCCACAAAAGTATATGAGGACAGCGATATGGCAGCGGCAATTTCAAGCGGCTCGTTCCGGGTCGACGGCATGGCCATAGTCCCCTGCAGCATGAAGACGCTTGCAAGCATCGCCAATGGGTTTGACGACAGCCTGGTCTCAAGGGCGGCTGGAGTATGCATCAAGGAACAGCGCAAACTGGTGCTGGTGCCCAGAGAGACTCCTCTGTCTCGGATCCACCTTGAGAATATGGCCAAGATAGCAGGAGTCGGAGCAGTTATTCTGCCGGCGATGCCAGGATTTTACCACAGACCAGGGAATGTCGACGACCTGATAGACCATGTCGTAGGCAAGGTCCTTGACCAGTTTGGCATCGACCACAATCTCTTCAAGCGATGGGCCGGAAGCTAGCCGCCTGGAATGCCATGATGTGGTGATAGAATTCACGTATAAGGATTTATAATGTTGCAGCTCTAGTTATATTCGGAAATGCCGGCCGGGGATGACGCAAGATAGCCCGATACAAAAAGAAATACGCGAATAAATCCGTGGATTTCGTGGTTCCGCTACTTGCGCTCCTGTTCATTGGCATTCTTTTCGTACTTTTTGCCCGCTCCCAGGGCGGAATCGGCTTTCTATTCCTCGCAGCCGCTTCCGGACTGATGATCTACTGGATAAGGGAGATCCGGATCATGTCAAGGTCTGAGGAACAGGGGCTTGTAATGGCAAGAGATACGGATCAGAAGGACTGGGTGTACGACCTCATAACGGGCAGCAATGACGAGGTAGTATTCGTAGCCGAGGTGCCCGGTCCGGAGAACCAGATAAATGTAAAGCTCGCGAATGGCCTGCTTCGCATCAGGGGAGGCCAGAATTTTACGAGAGATGTCCCGATGGAGCTCGCGCATGGGATGGGCATATCTGACCACAAGTACAGAAACGGCGTCCTGACTGTCAGGATCAAAAAGATGTAGCATCCTTTTTCTCGTAGCTGTCTTCCCAGAGCCGCATCTTGTCCAGCTTTTCCCTTCTTTTGGCACCCTGAAGCATTGTGTAGACGCTCTTGTGCATGCTCCCCCTTGCCAGCATCCCTATGGCGTCGGTCGCGAGCTTTACCTGCTGGTATCTTCCGATAAAGGCCACAGTGTGGCCGTAGACAGAAACGTGCGAACCGCTGAGCTCTTCTATCATCCTGCGGGCCTTGCCCCCTTCTCCTATTATTCGGCCCTTGATCCTCTCAAGAGCGCTTGGCGACTTGCCTGCATAATCGTGGAGATCCATCTGCTGGAAAATGATCTCTTCGTCTTCAAGGAGGTAGCATGCGCGTTCTGGCGAAAAGCCCCGCGAAATGGCAGTTATCACTTCTATTGCCCGGAACGCTTCCATCTGGTCAGCCGGCTTGGTCCCCGAGACCATAGTGTCGCCGGTCTCACTGTCGATCGCTATTTCAACGCCGCACCTTTTCTCGATCTGCAGTTTCACCTTTCCGCGCTTTCCTATCAGCGCCCCTATCCTCTCACGTGGGATTTTTATTGAATGCTGGAAGCTCATTTTGATGCGCCTGCTATTTTCTCTATCAAGCGCGAAGCGTCAATGACCTTGATGCCCCGCTTTTCAAAGAACCTGTTTACATTCAGAATATCGCGGACTAAAAATCGTTTGGAATTGGGCTGCCTTATGTCGACTGCAGATCCAAAGTCAAAGAGCATTATGCCACCGACCGCCCTAAAGATGTTGTACTCTGACAGGTCCGCGTGGACAAGGTTTGCCTTTTTGTACAGAAGCGAAAGCTGCTCGATCACCTGCTCGTAGTCTTTTAGCGTGACTTTGGTATTGACTAGCTGCTGCGCGGCATTTTCGTCCCTGTCGCCAACAAACTCCATGACAAGAACGTTCTTTTTCACGGCTATCGGAGCCGGAACCCGCACCCCGGCTTCATGCGCAACCTGCATGTTCTTGAATTCCTTTCTGGCCCACGCGGCTATCAGGCTGCGGCTGCCTTTCTTTACGTCTGAGAACCGTGGGTCGCCGGCAATGTACTGCAGGCGCTTCTTGAACTCCGCGCTCACTGTGAGATATATCTTTAGTATGAGAGGCGATCCTGACGGGGAAGTAGCAACGTAGACTTTGGACTCTTTGCCGGCTGCCAGCGAACCCCTAATCTCGCCAATGACGCCGTCTCTTCTGAGGTGGTTTATCGTCATGAGAGTCGGCACGTCAAATACGTTGTCAAAGACCTGGTAATCCTCAGACCTCTTTACAAGGAACCTGCTTTCGCGCTCCTGCTTTGACAGCCGCCTGTCAGCTCTTGCGACGGCCTTGTCCTTCTCCTCGGGCAGTTCAGGCTCATAATCCTGCAATGGCAGAATCTTTGTCTTCTTTCGTATTTCTATTTTTGGCTGCCGAAATATCATTGCCGGAACTTGTAAATCATCAGGAACGGTACGCCCGAGATCCTCTTTATGCTGGCTTCTTTGGCCATCCTTAATTCGATAGCGTGATTAACGATCCTGTTGCCGACAAGGTTGGCAATGTCGCATTTCTTCAGGAGCTCTTGCGCATGGACCAGTTCTATCACCTGCTGCTGGTAATATTCCCGGGTGAGATTGACCACGAGGCCGTCCTGCTCGAGTTTTGTCCCGATAAGATCAAGGTCGCAGATGTCGACCATGACAGAGCCCTGATAGCGAGTAGTTCTTACCGCATACTGGTCCAAGGATGTCATTTCGGGGTTGACAGAGCGTTATGAGGATTGCTATTTCAGCCGAAACTCTCTATCTTTATGTCAAACGATCCGTCCTTTCTCTTGTTGCGGTTGGTCACAAAGCCCAGGGGCGTCAGAATCGAAACTACAGCGTCTATCGTCCCCTGGTAGCCGCAGATGTGGAAAATCGAATTCTCTCGCGTGACCTTCTGGCCCAGCGCTCTTTCCAGCTGTGAGCCGCCGGCGCCGGCTGTGAGCAGTGTCTCCACCCTTCCCCTGCTGCCCTGCCAGCCCTCAGAGAGCTCGTGGTCTGGCCGGCTCACGGTGGCGAGGTACCCGAAGTTGTTATTTTCCGCTGCGATTTTTTCCAAGACATCGCGGTAGCCAAGCTCTTGCGAATATTTTGCCCCATGAAGCAGCACGACCTGCCTCTTCGATCCGATATTTTTCAGGTGCAGGACATAGCTGATAAACGGGGCAACTCCGGTGCCGGACGCGACGAGCACCAGCCTGCGGGTATCCGGAGTTCCGTCTGGTTTCCTGTCTTCGATCGTAAAGACACCGGCGGGCTTGCGCCAGTAGAGGTCGTCGCCATCTTTCATGCCAAACAGGGCGCTGGTAAATTTTCCCATCACCGGCTCTGTCGCCCATTTGATATAGAACTCAAAGTGGCGTTTTTCTTCTGGAGGTGAAGATAGCGAGTAGGCCCGGTAAGTCACCCTGTCTTCGCCGGCAAACCGCAGGCCAAGCGCCACGAATTGCCCCGCCCGGAAATCCGGTACTGGAGAGCCGTCGGCTGGCTGCATCCTCAATATGGCAAGGTCCGGCGTCAGGTTCTCCCGGTACGTAATTCTTCCAACGTTTGGCGGCGCCTGCCCGGTCGAGCTCATCTACTTGATTTGAAAAATGGCTGGCTATATCTAGCTATTTATGTAGGGTTTCAGAAAAGCAATGACGGCGTGGCAAGCAGGAAAGGCATGGCTGTTACGGCAGCAATAATGGTGGCAATAGTGGGAGCCAGTTTTCTGATCTGGTTTATCCCCCAGAGCAATCCGGGCAGCCTGATAACTCCGCGGGCCGACTCGGAGATCATCTCCGACGTTTATGCGCGCCACAACGACCTTGCAGATGATATTGAATCCAGAGTCAGCCAGTGGAGGCAGGGCAACCTCACGTCTGAAGAAATTCTCGGCCAGATCACCCAGGCCCGGCCACGAGTTCAGGAATTGGAGAAGCAGATCCAGGATGCGAACCCGGCCCAGGAGTGGCAGGAGAGTTTCGATCTTTACGAGGCGGCACTCGGCGTCTTTTCCGAGTATCTTGATGCGGCTGAAACGCTGGTGAAAACCGGCGACACCTCTGGATCTGACGCAGATATCGAGGATCTTAGAGCCGAGTGGCGAGGCTATGTGGACCAGTCCGTGCAGGCAACGCCTGCTGCACAGTAATCATTTCAGTGCCTGCAGAATTTGATCCAACCGCGCATCAGTCTTGAAGGCGCCGGGATTAAGTGAAGCCCTTGACGCCGCAAATCCTGTCGCCCCCAGCTTTTCGATTATCCGCTGAACGGAGTGCGGGTTTGTCTTCATCCTTGACGATATTTCGTCTGCCCTAAAGTAGAACGGTATGTCGCTCCGCTCTTCGGCGGCGGCATCTAGCAACTTTTTGCTTTGCCTGTCCGGCCCCTGCTCGAGCATACGCCCTACGAAATTCGTGTCATGCAGCGCTCCAGTCCAGAGCTGCCCTCCTACACTCATGGACGCGCCGCATAGATCGCATTTCTTTGTACCGTCGTATTCCATCGTCTTTGATCTGTGGCCGCATTTGAAACAGTGCATTGTGTAGCCTATGTTTTTGTAGACATCGTTTGCCTCGCTGCTGCTGACAGCCAGGGTGGCATACACGCGCAGGTAGTGCATGGCGGCATGAACAAAGATGGGCCGGATTGCAAGCTCTAGCCTTGAAGCGGTCAGGGCAAGGAGTGATATCAAGAGTCGAATCGCAGTTTCGTTGCCATAGCTGTTGTTCAGGGGCCTTCCATAATATCGGCGCATGCACACCTCCGGGTAGATTCCGCAGAGGACCGCAGTGTCAGTTGCCGTTATCGACAAGAGCCCGCCATCAATGACTGCGCGCAGCATGCAGTCGACATACCTTGCCGGAGTCCCGAACGGATCAAGATCGGCTATTCCAAAGCGCTCCTCTTCGTGTGTACCCTTCAAGAGGAACCTGCACACCTCATTGACTGAAAAGTAGCACCTGTCGGTGACGGAATTTATCTGCGCCGCTTCTCTGGCTGCTGCTATCGCCGTCGCGTTTATGTCGTTGCAGTAAACCTGTTCGATGCTTGGCACTTCGACTGCCACCCTAAGAGCCCTGGCGCCGACTCCACCAAGCGAATCTGCAAACGTCTTGCTTGGAAGCGATGGAGCATACGCCTTGTACGCAAGTACTGAAAGGTCCCGGTTCTGCTTTGCAGCGGGGTTAAAGAATGCCGGAGTCTTTGAAGGCACCTTGTCGGTAAGAGATGACTCTGGAACGAGAAGGGTAGTTTTTCCTTCCACGGTCCTCACAAAGCCCTCGGCTGACAACAAAAAAAGCAACATTGCTGCTCTATTTATATCAGAAAGTACCCGCGCAATCGATAATAGATACCCCAGCGACCGTCATATCAGCTTGGGAAGGAGCGGCATCATGATCGGAGGCGTGGATGAAGCCGGCCGCGGATCCATTATCGGGCCCCTTGTCGTGGCAGGAGTAAGCGTCAGGGAATCTAAAATCACAGAACTAGAACAGATGGGGATCAGGGACTCAAAGCTCCTCACTCGCAAGGCAAGGGCAAGACTTTTCGAAGAGGTAATCAGACTAGCGGACTCGGTCTGCGTTCACAGCGTGGGTCCCGTCGAAGTTGACGGCAGCGTGAGCGTCAGGGGACTGAACAAGCTGGAAGCAAGAATGATGGCCGCCGTGATCGACGGAATGGATGCAGACGAGATCTATGTCGACTCTTGCGACGTCAACCCTGCAAGGTACAGGGACTCTATGGAGCAGCACCTCGTGACAAAGCCCAGGAAGCTTCATTCGATGCATCACGCCGACTCCTCAAATATCGTCGTGTCAGCTGCATCAATCGTTGCAAAGATAACCAGGGACAAAGAGATCCAGGAAATCCGGAATGCTTATGGCCGCGGAATCGGAAGCGGCTACCCTTCAGACGAAAAGACTATGCGCTTTATCAGGAGGTGGGTTGCAAAGAACGGTCAGGCCCCCGAGTTTGCAAGAAAGTCCTGGAAGCCGCTCAGAATAATGCTCGAGCAGGTCTCCCAGCGCAGGCTCTAGGCCCCGTATTTGCAGCAAATCATTCCGTGGTCCTTGTCAAAGGGTTCCAGGTTGATTATCTGGTCTATCAGAAATCCGTTCTTCTCCAGCCTCGAGGCTTCCTGAACCACAACTGCCTTTGGCTCCATGGTGACGTCTATGCTTCTCGTCTTGATTACCAGCAGCATCACGCCGCCCTTTTTCAAATAGGCGGCACAGTTGGCAATTGCAATGTCTGTCTGGTCCGGCTGGGCAATGTCGCAGTAAACTATATCCACCTTTCCAAAAATGGAAAAATACGACTGTGGCCTTCTTGCGTCCTCTATTATTGGCATGACGTTCCTGCGTTTTGACGCGACGTTTTCGATGAGCTCCCTTGCGACCCGCGTCGCCGGCTCGACTGCAAAGACGATGCCGCCCGGGCCGACGATGTCAGATACATGGCTTACCGTCGTTCCGGTGGACGCGCCAAGATAGAGCACTCTGCTTCCATTTCTTATGGGCATGTTCTTCATCCCCTTTTTCAGCGAAGCTGCCAGCTTGCTTCTGAAAGGATCCCAGATTCGGTATTCTTCGCCGCCCTGTTTCACCAGCTTTTCTCCGTAAACGTTGTCTCCCTTCACAAGGTTGAGCGTGGCGGCGTTCTTTTCGCCGTTGAGCGAGATCCACCTAATAGCGTCGCTTTCCAAAACGTTTCTTCCTTCCGTCCTTCTTTCGCCTTTCGCGCCTGTCTCTTCCAGGCGGGACCTGGCGCTGGACGTGTTCATGGTATTTCCGGTCTCGCTCCTTCTCCGGTACCGGCTCTTTGTACTTTTCCCTTATTTCGGTGATCCGGGTATTCAGCTTGTCAGAAATGGTCGCGTCCTTGCCGGCGTGCCTGTAGTAATCGATCCTTGCGGCTATCGCAACCTTTGAAGCGACTGCTCTTGCTATCTTGCCCCGCTGCCACTTTGGCGCGGAATGTATGAGCGGGTGCTGGAATAGCAGCCCGTGCTTTGGAGGCCTTGCGCCGGTTTTCAGCGCGCGAAACAGCGCCTTCTCTGCGCCCAGGACCTGTATCGTGCTGGCTGGGAGGGTGGCAAGCCTGGCCAGGCTGCCTGCCTTGGCAATTATCCTTGCCCCCACCGCCGCAGTCAGCATTTCCTTTACGTTGGGAGCGACTGCTTCCATCGCGACTTCGATGTGGTCGGAAAGCACCCTCCGCAGGTCGGACTGCGAAATTACCTGGTCGGCCAGCCTCTTCACGATAGCAAGGTTTTCCGGGGTCATGTCGCCTCCCTTGCTTCGCTTTGCAGCGTCGAGCATTATCTCGACTTTCTTGTCCTGCATGCCAGAGCTCTGCAATATCTCTGCCGTGATGTTTTCGCGAAGGCCGGCCCTGCTCACTATCTCGGCGTACGCGACAAGGCTCTGCAGCAGGTTGTCGAGTTCCGGAAAGTGGAGCCCGTACCACTCTCTGAGCCTCGCGCCTATGGTATTGATTATCTTGTCCAGCTCGTCCAGCGCGTTAATCGACTGAATTATGTGCAAGTCGAGCTTTTCAGAAGCTTCCTTTACCCTTGAAGACGAAAGGTTTATCGCGAAATCGCGCAGAAACTGCATGGCTTCCTGCTCGTTGTCCGCAAAGCCAGACTTTACGATGAAGGTCGGCTTCGTGCTCTGGATCCACTGCTGCTGATCCTCCTGCATCAGCTGGCTGTTCAGCCCTGACTGCCGCAGCACCGCGGCAACGCTTGCGTCGTTTGAAGTAACGGGATCGAACGGGCGCAGTTTTTCAATGAATTGCTTGATTTCGTCGGGCGTAGCGCCGGTCTTTAGCAGCCTGTACGACCTGATGGCATTCTCGAACTTTTTGGACGCCACGAGGCTGCCGGCCTGATCAAATGCTGCTATGCCAAGCTCTGTGAGAACTACAGAACAAGTGTTATTTGCCATTCTTCACAAGTCCTACAAACAGGGGCAATTAAAAAGTAAGCGTTAGCCCTCTTAAGTTAAGGAACATGGTTACAAAAACGCCATCAGATTGGAGCTGTCTTACAGTGTGTATACCCTCCCCCTCGGGTGCTTTATCATTTAATAGAACAGACATGGATAAAGAAGCAATAATCGCGTGCCTACAGCCATCAAGTCGGTCAAACAGTTCTTCGTATCGTCTCCAGAGTTACTAGTGATGATGGAGACTTTCAGGCAGATGGTAAACGATTGCATAAGGATTGGACTTCGGAATGAAGCCTCAACCATGAAGAGGCTTTCGAAGTTGAGCTATTCCCAACTCGCCAGGTATGACATCGTTTCATACTACAAACTTCATGCAATATCGAAGGCTGCCGGGATATTGGCAAACAGGAAGCAGTCCATAAAGCGAGGTTATCAAACAAAGACTCCATACTTGAAAAAAGGCATTCTCGTCTCCTGCTATGGCTTTAAGATAGCTGACCAAATCTTGAGAGTGCCCATTGGAAATAGACAGTATTTTGACATTCCACTGAATCGTTATTCTAAAAAGATCCTCTCTGACTCGGTCGTGACAGTGCGTTCTTTCACGCTTACTGCAAGCAGCACGGTAAGCATCTGCTACTCAAAAGAAGTAGGAGAGGTTGAGTGTGAGACGATATCTGGTGCAGACAGGAACCTTGCAAACCTTACTGTTGGAAATGAACACGGTGGTGTACAATACAATCTTTCGCAGTCAGTTGATATCGTTGAAAACACACGGTCGATCGTCAGGTCATTCAAACGGAACGATGTTAGAATCAGAAAAAAGATAGCAGGGAAATATGGGCAACGCAGGCAGAACAGGATTAATCAGCTGTTGCATCATGTTTCAAAACAAGTCGTAGCGAAAGCAAAGCAAGAAAAGACCGCGATCGCGTTTGAAAAACTCACCTGTATCCGCAGGCTTTACGAGAAAGGCAACCACCATGGACGGAATTATAGAAGCCGACTCAATGGCTGGTCTTTCGCTGAAATCAAGCGCCAGATTGAATACAAAGCAAAATGGGAAGGAGTGCCGGTGATCCAGTTATCCGTGACCCAGACGCGAGGTACTTCGAAGGCGTGTCCTCAATGCGGAAAGAGAATCCAAGAGGCGCACTACAAGGATGTCATCCACGAGCGCCAGCTCTGGTGCTCCGAATGCCGGAAGTGGACGGATAGAGATGTGGTCGCTGCGATGAACATAGCACGGAAGGGCGGTGAAGTGTTCCACCGTTCGAAAGGCGATGCAAGTGAAGCAATGAAAGGGAATCCGACGACGCCGGTAATCCTCAGAGTCGATGCATCGAAGTTGGCTGGAGGGTTGCCCTTCAAGTTAACAGAACCAGCGTTATCCAAATAAGTGCGTGCAAATCATGTGTATTTTCGATGGGCCTGACCAGCGCCGACAGAAAAGAGCTTGAATCACTCATCAAGGCTGCGGCGCGAGATCCGGAAGTATCTGTAGGGCTTGCGCGCAAGATGATGCCCAGCCAAGGCAATATCGAGGATTTTGCGTACGGCCTTGTCTCCGGCATGGTGATAGGCAACTTTACTTTGCATTTCGAGTACAGGAACGGACGGGAACTGGACAGGGATGAATTGGCAGATCTTTTTTCCTTAGTGATGACAAGGATGCCCAAGCTGCGAATGTCGATAATGAAGCACCTTGCACCGCGATAAGTCGTGGCAAGAACGGCATGATTTAAATGCCCTATTCAGTTAAATTTCAAGAAACTTGTTGGACAAAAAGTCCAGGCTGCCGGTCGCCCTCAAGGACGTGGTGATCGTTGTCGCCGGCGTTGGAATAGTCTGGGCGGCGCTTTGGATTGCATTTGGAACGCAGAATCCCTTTTACGTTGTCTCCAGCGGGAGCATGGAGCCGGTGCTCAAGGTCAACGACGTCTTGATAGTTCGCGATGGCGGATCCTTTGACAACCTAAAGGTGGGAGACATTATAGTGTTCAACAGACCCGAAGGAGGCGACAGGGTCATAGTGCACCGCATTATCGAGATCCTGCAGGGAAATGACGGCGACAGGGTCATCCGCACAAAGGGAGACGCCAACCCCTCGTCGATCCCAGGCACGGACTTTCCGATCACAAGAGACGATTACATCGGCAGCGTGATCTCTGTCATCCCCGGAGTGGGGCTCATTACAAAGATCATCAGCCCGCCTGTGAATTACATCATTATCGCGATAATTCTGGCGATCCTGTTCTTCAACAGGATGGGCAAGAAAGACAAGACATCCTCTCCTGCCGCCGGTCCGACCGAGACTTCGCCGGAGGACAAGCAGCCTCCGACTGATGCTGGTGCCTCCGACCCTTCGCCGGAGGACAAGCCCCCTTCCGCGGATCCGGGCGCGACCGGGTCTTCCGAAGATGACAAGCGGCCTTCGGCATGAAATCAAAGACCGAGTACCTGACGTTCAACACTCCGACCCGGCGTGCGTTTATCAACGTCACTCCGGAGGTGGCAAGAATAGTCAGGGAAAGCGGCGTGAAAGATGGGATCTGCCTTGTAAACGCCATGCACATATCGGCCAGCGTTTTTATCAACGACGACGAGGGTGGCCTTCACAAGGACTTTGACAGCTGGCTTGAAACACTTGCGCCCTATTCTCCAGAAAGCTATCAGCACAACCGCACCGGCGAGGACAATGCCGATGCGCACCTAAAGAGGCAGGTCATGGGCCGCGAAGTGGTCATTGCGATTACCGGGGGCAAGCTCGACTTTGGTCCCTGGGAACAGATATTCTATGGCGAGTTCGACGGGCGCCGGCCAAAGCGCGTGCTGGTAAAAGTGATCGGTGAATGAGGTAAAGATGCAATCAACGCTGGTTTATCGCCTCAGCAAACAGGTATATATATAGCGCCTATATAAAGCGGTTCGGACATGCCGCAGACCAAGCCTATCGTTAGCATTGAAAACGTGGTGGCTTCTGCAACGGTCAACCAGAAAGTTAACCTTAACCTGATAACCCAGATTTTCCCTGATGTCGAATACCACCCCGATCAATTCCCGGGCCTGGTGTTCAGGCTGAGGTCGCCCAAGACCGCGACTCTGATCTTTAGCTCCGGCAAGATGGTCTGCACCGGGGCCAAGTCGGAAAAGATGGCGATTCAGGCTGTAAAGAACGTGGTATTAAAGCTGAAAAAAGGCGGCATACCGCTGGAGCACGAGCCAGAGATAGAGATCCAAAATATTGTCGCGTCCGCAAGCCTTGGAGGCAAGATACACCTAGAGCTTGCAGCAAGGGTACTGCCAAGAAGCATGTACGAGCCAGAGCAATTCCCGGGCCTGATTCACAGGATGCTCGACCCCAAGACTGTAATCCTACTCTTTGCAAGCGGCAAGCTTGTATGCACCGGCGCAAAGAAGGAGAGCGAAGTCTACCGCGCAGTGGGCAAC